>Ga0209979_1002573_pt1 | contig 17192 bp, 16 predicted proteins | sample AnhtaG_FD_183114 | JGI IMG/M metagenome (GOLD analysis project Ga0209979, IMG submission 183114) | Deep subsurface microbial communities from Anholt, Denmark to uncover new lineages of life (NeLLi) - Anholt_01485 metaG (SPAdes) (version 2) | ecosystem: Environmental > Aquatic > Marine > Oceanic...
GTCGAGCTATCTCGCCCTTTGACGCATGATTTGTTGCAATCTGTAATTTCTACCTTGGGGGCTTCAGTTGAGTATATCGTGGTAAGTGGACTTAAGGAAGATACTTTCTATGCCAGACTTGCTCTCATCATTGATGGTGGTGCATTAGATATTGATTCTCGACCTAGCGATGCTTTGGCCTTGGCTGTAAGAGTTGGAGCACCAATATATGCTGAGGAATCGGTGTTAGAAAAAGCGGGCATCATACTTGATGAGGAAACAGGCAAACCCGAAGGTAAAGTTGATGAACAAGAGCTGAAAGGGCTATCAGCATATAAGGATTTCATAAATACGCTTGACCTAGAAGATTTTAAGAAACGCCAATCCTGAGACCATCAATAGGAGCGGCCCTTTTTGCTACTTCCAGATAAAGTCTCCTGCTTAAAATCCTAACCGCTAAGCCTCTTCAGCTTGCCGGTCAAGACTTGCAAGGCAGTAATATATCCCCTCCAGCCTAAGCCGATTATCTGCTCTTCAGCTATGGGGGCAATTACAGACCTGGTGCGCCACTCCTCACGGTGGTAAATATCTGATAAATGGACTTCAATTACCGGTAATTTGCTGTCAACCAGGGCATCGAGCAGAGAAAATCCGTAGTGGGTGAGAGCACCAGGGTTAATTATTATGCCCTGGGCGGAATCCGTTTGCTCTTGAATAAAATCTATGAGCGCCCCTTCATGATTAGACTGAAATGTCACCACTTCGACATTTAAGGCCTGGGCTTCTTTCTTCAGCAGGGCATCGATTTCGCCCAAGGTCTTTTCTCCATAAAGTGATTTTTCTCTTTTGCCCAGCATATTCAAATTTGGTCCATGGATAACTAGAATTTTCACAAGGCTACCCCCTCTTTTTGTTTCTCCGGCCCGGATAGTTTCACTTTATGCTGGCAAGCCACGCATTTAGCCCAACCCTCTCTGTATTGTACTAAAAGATTGCCACAGCCAGGGCAAGGCTGAGCTATTGGCCTGCGGTTTACGGCGAATTGGCATTTGGGAAACTTGCTACACCCATAAAATACCTTTTTCTTCTTACTGACTCTTTTCACGAGCTCGCCACCACACTGGGGGCAAGAAACCCCGGTTTTAACTGCGTAGGGCATGGTTGTTTTACAGTCAGGATAGCCGCTACAGGCGAGAAATTTACCGAAACGCCCGACCTTTATGACCATGGGGCGACCGCAATTGGGACATGTCTCTTCGCTCACCTGGGTCATGCTGACCTTTTCTAAATTTATCCAAGCTTTATCCAACATATCTTGGAAGGGGGGATAAAATTCCTGCAAAGCAGCTATCCATTCATATTTACCATTAGCTATTTCGTCTAGTTGTTCTTCCATCTGAGCCGTGAAACCAGGGTCAACGATTTTAGGGAAATGCTCAGCCAAGATTTTGTTGACAGTTGTCCCTAGTTCCGTGGGGTGGAATTTGCCATCGACTTTGTTAACGTAATCTCTCTCCTGAATGGTGGACAGGATAGGGGCATAGGTACTGGGGCGTCCGATTCCTTTCTGCTCCAGCGTTTTTATCAATGTGGCCTCAGTGTAGCGAGGTGGCGGCTGGGTAAAACATTGTTCGGGAAAGGTTCCCAGGTAAATCAATTTATCTCCAATTCTCAGCTTGGGCAAGGAAATAAATCTTTCCCCTCGTTCATCTTCATCCTTGCCTTCGCTGTAAACACCCATAAAACCAGGAAATTTAACCACAGAGCTACTTGCTTTGAGTAGATGTCCTTGAGGTTGTTTTTCACCCAAAAAATTTGGCGAACTTTTTGGGGCCCCAATCGCTTCGCTCGCAGCAGCATTGCTTGCCTCTATCTCCACGTTGGTTGTGTCGTATAAAGCTGCTGACATTTGACTGGCGACCATGCGCTTCCAGATAAGCTCGTAGAGCTTTAGCTGAGCTGGATTAAGAAATGGCCTGAGTTGCTCTGGTTGGCGGTAAATTTTGGTGGGCCGAATTGCCTCGTGAGCTTCCTGGGCCCACTTCGCTTTCCTGACAAAACTACGTGGCTTTGGTGGGAGAAATTTGGCTCCGTATTTCTCGCCGATAAACTCCCTCGCCTCGCTTATGGCAGAAGCAGCCACATGGGTAGAATCGGTGCGCATATAGGTAATAAGTCCCACCGAGCCTTCCCTGCCCAAGGGCACGCCTTCGTAAAGTTGCTGGGCAATAGCCATAGTTCGCCCGGCGGTGAAGTGCAGCCTCTGCCAGGCCTCTTGCTGCAAGGTGCTCGTGATAAAAGGCGGGGCCGGCTGACGAGCTACCTGTTTAATTACCACCGCCTTAACTGCATATTTAGCCTTTTCTAAGTCAGCGGTAACCCTTTCTGCTTCATCTTTATTGCCGATATCCAGCTTGGTGCCATCGGCTAGGGCAAACAGCCTGGCTTTAAAACTCGCTTCCTTTCCTTCAGGCAGGGCCAGCTCAACTTCCATAATCCAGTACTCCTGGGAAATAAAGTCTTGAATCTCCCGCTCGCGGTCAACAATCATCCTCACAGTCACCGATTGAACCCTGCCTGCGGAAAGTCCCCTCTGCACCTTTCTCCACAAGAGCGGACTCAGCTTGTAGCCCACAAGTCTATCGAGGATACGTCGGGCTTGCTGGGCATCCACTAGGTTCATATCAATAGAGCGGGGATTTTGGAAGGCCTCTTGAACTGCGTCCTTGGTTATTTCATGAAAAACTACGCGCTGAATGGGTATATTATCCTTTTCCAGCCTGGCTGCTTGTACTAGGTGCCAGGAAATTGCCTCTCCCTCGCGGTCAGGGTCAGTAGCCAAGTAGATAGAACTAGCCTTACTAGCTGCCTTTTTGATTTCGCCAACTATCTTTTTCTTATCCGCTGGAATGACATACTTGGGGATGAAACCCTTGTCTATATCTACCCCGAGGCTTGCCCTGGGCAAATCACGCACATGCCCCACAGATGCTTTTACACTATAGCTGCGTCCGAGAATTTTATTTAGCGTCCTTGCTTTGGCTGGAGATTCGACGATAACTAATTTACTTGCCATGATTTACCTTGCCTTAATTCCTCCGAGCCAGCACATAGTTCATAGTTCCCACTTGCCTGGCTATCCCCTTTAACTCAAGCATCGATAGAGTGCTGCTTACTTCCGGCATAGTCAAACCGCTGCGGCGGCAAATTTCATCTATATGACTGGGCTCGGAGCTCAATTGCTTTAGTATAGCGGATTCAACCTCGTCAGCCGGGGAGAATTCCTTAATTTCTGCTTGCTGGACTACAATGGTCAGGTTTAATTCCTGGAGAATATCAGTGTAATTGCGAACTAACATGGCTCCTTCTTGAATAAGACGGTTAGTTCCCTGGCTGGCCGGTGAGAGGATGCTGCCGGGGATAGCAAAGACCTCTCGATTCTGTTCCACTGCCTGATGGGCCGTGATCAAAGCCCCACTCCTTTCTCCAGCTTCCACCACTAACACCCCCAGGCTCAAGCCACTCATAATTCTATTGCGGAGTGGGAAGTTCTCAGGCCTAGGCTTGACGCCTAAGGGATATTCACTGACCAGAGCTCCGTGTTCCATAATAGCTTGAGCCAGTTTAACATTTTCCCCAGGATAGACGATATCCAGACCGGAGCCAAACACAGCTACGGTTTTGCCCCCGGCATCCAGAGCAGCCCGATGGGCCACAGAGTCAATCCCTCGGGCTAATCCACTGACAATAGTGATTTTACTGCGGGCTAAGTCGGCTACAATCTCCTCAGTTACCTGCCTCCCGTAGATGGTGGGACGACGGGTACCGACTATGGCCAGGCAAGGCTCGTCCTCGGCTGGGAGACTACCCCTCACATAAAGCACCGGGGGATAATCATAAATTTCCTTTAATCTCGAAGGATACAGAGGGTCTTCATAGATAAACGCCTTTACCTTGTAGCGTTCCAGTTTTTCCATCTCGGCGTCCAGGGAGATTCTCGGACGTAGGGTCACCAGGGCATCTATGCTTCGTGAATCTAGTCCTGCTTGCTTTAGTTTGCCTTCGGGGGCTTTCCAGGCATCCTGTAAACTACCAAAGTACTCTTTTAACTGGGAAATCCGTACCCGGCCAATCCCGGGTATCCCGGAAAAAGCTACCCAATATTTCAGTTCGTCAGCACTTATCATATGGACTCTTGCTGGATTTTAGCATAACTCTCCCGACAAAAGAGAACTATTGACACAATGCAGTAGCTATGCTACGCTAAAATAAATTGAGACTCGCCTGACGGCAGATTGTTTAATTATCACCCTGAGCGACAGCGAAGGATCTCTAGATTCTTCAGGCGCCCAAGGCGACCTCAAAATGACGGAGAGGATTATTAAATGAACTTGATGGGAAAAGGAGGTGAAAAATGGGCACAGCTAACCCCTCGCCAGTTGACATAGTTGACGTTGGTCTATCTACAGCGGTGCTAATCTTAGGGATTTTTTTGATTATCGTGGGCATAATAATAGCCGGTGTAATCTATCGGGAGTCGCGTGAGTGGAGAAAATTGGTATTGCCCATGTTTGATAGGGACTCCACTGAGACGACGCCGGAATCTCCTGAGGAACCAGGTAGCTTAACGCCCCGAAGGGCGGCTTTTGGCAAGGAGATATTTGGCCGCGTTTTTACTCATATGGACGTCGCTGGCTTGCTAGGCGGCGCCGCTACCGTCATCCTGGGCATACTTGTAGTTCTGATAGGATTCAATATCGGAAGTTAGCTTAACGCCCGAATGGCAGCCTCTGGACAGGAAGTATTTATCCGAGTCTTTGCTCATATGGACGTCGCCGGCTTGCTAGGCGGCGCCGCTACCGTCATCCTAGGCATACTTGTAGTCTTGATAGGACTTACTCTCAACGTTTAGCCCTTTCCTTAGTGTTCCTTTGACGCCCGTGACAGGCCACCACGACACAATACCATAAATTATGGTGCTGACGGAGCGGGCTATCAGCCTGAGGATGAAGAGCCCAAATTGTATAACCCAGAGTATTGGTGGGTTGTATATAAGCCAGGCTGTGGGTCGAGCGATTAACCGTGTAACGAAAAGGACAGCAGTTGCTATGTTCCTCAATGGTGGGTTATACAAAAGCCAGGCTACTGCGGCTGAAATCCCCCTGAGGTAAAACAGGAGGGCTGCTATTAGCCAGCGTAGAGGAGGATGGTAGAGAAACCAGGTTATACCTAGAGGAATCCCCAGTAGTATTTTCCAGAACAAGGCAACAATACGAAAACAAATGTCCCAGAAGAAATTTCTCACAGTAGGCCAGCCGCGGCGCCATAACCTCACCACCCATACCGCTATGGCCAGTAAGAGAAGGAAGAGGAAGAGCAGCCCAAAGATTAGGACTGTGAGCGGTACCTCTCTTCCTACTAGTGGTATTGTGGTAGTTGGAACATCAATAATATAACTCAGGCCATAACCTAAGGCTACCGACACAAAGGCAAGGAAGATGAGATTTTTGAGTTGAGCTGACCATCTCCCTATGCGCACCAGCCAGGGATAGATAATGCGCCACGTGAAAAGAAGAGCTAACGGTATCAGCACCAAGGCTAATATAGCTAGCGGTATCATCCCGGCAGCCAGGAAAAAGGCTATCACTGCACCGAAGTAAGTGATAACCGCGGTTAGCAGGAGGAGCGCTAAACAGCTCATATCGTCCCGCTCTCCTTAGCGCACCGGGGAAAATTCGCCTTGCTCTTTTTCATTGCGCCCCACATACACTTTAACATAGACTCATCCGAACATTATAATAAAGAAAGCCGTAAAATAAGATGCCATACCAGCCATATAGATACCCATGGCTCCGGCAACAACTACAAAATAAGCCATCAAACTAGTCATATATATACCCATCATCGTTAAGAGCCCTGCGATTGGGACGAGCAGTAAACAGCCAATCATATCACCCCACTCTCCTTAGTGCGCCGGGGAAAATTCGCCTTGCTCCTTTTGGAGAATTTCATACGAGATTATGCGGTTACGCACAATCAATTTTCCCCCCCAACTTAATAACCTTCCCGACTGCAAGTGTTATTGCAGAACCGGGAGAAAATTTTAACGGGCTGGCTTATTCTGTTACCTTGAATTTTGTTTCTCGATAGGCCACGACCATGAGACCGACCAGCACTACCACCCCCACTACTACCCATACCCAGGTTGGAATCGGCGATACCGTGAACTTGCTAGAATCAGACCAGGCACTTTCGTTGCCATAATCGTCTACTATCTTAACCCGCCAGTAGTACGTCCCCTTGGGCAAAGTTTCTGTCACAGTTTCTGTGTCAGTCAGTGTGTAGCTGCTTTCCGCAATACCTGACTTAGACCAGATGTTTCCAGAACCAGCGGTTGTGTTTATCTCCAGGGTGTAAGTATAACCGGTGTCACCGGTTACCCCTTGCCATTTGAAGGTTACCTCTCCTGACCTTAGTGTGCTGTCCTTTGGTGAGATGGGCAGCGGCGTTGTTGATAGCGTCTTCGTCGTTACGGTGAAGTCAGTCGAATCAGTAGCCCCACCTTCATCGGTCACCACCAGCGTCCGTTCGCCCTCAGGGCTTCCTTTTGGCACTCGGAAAGTAATGTTAACATTGCCGTTTGTCTGAGTCTGCATATTCATTGGCACGGCAACCCCACCAATAGTCACCGTTAATTTCTTATTACCGCTAAAACCGCTGCCGCTAAGGCTAACGGAGTCGCCGGGAGATCCCTCAACAGGACTGAGTTCTTCTATTTTGGCTTTAGTGTTGAGGGTAGTCGTCACAGCGGGCTTGGTTATGTCACCAGAAGCCGAGACAGTATGGCCGCCAAAGGTACTGGTCGGCACATTAAATGTGGATTCCCAACAACCATAAATATCAGCGGTGAAAGCCGCAGTAACAGGCGTCCCGTCAAAGTACACCTTAATGCCGTTTTCCCCAGGTGCGAACCCACCTCCGGTAACGGTAATCTTCTCACCCACATAAGCCAGATCCGGCGTAACCGCTACTCCGGCGACTAGAGTGAACGTAACATCCGGTACGTCCCGAGCCCTGGTCGTACTTCCCGAGGCGTCAATGTCATAGCGAGCGCATGTGCGAATGGGAACAGTGATGCTGGCAGTCCACGAGCCATCCTCATCTGCATAGATGTCTTCCTTCCTTACCTCCCCATCGAAGGTGATTTCAATGTCCTCTTCTTCACTGGCAAAGCCCGTACCATCTATCTTAATCGTCTGCCCCACCGTTCCCGAATTTGGCGTGATAGTGATTTCGGGAGTCACCTCAAAATATTTGCTCACCCAATTTACCCACACCGTCCCTTCCTTACCTTCGACCTCAAAGGTATAGCCACCGGCGGGGGTGGGTGGGATGGTATAAGATATCGGCCAGCTACCCTTGGCATCAGCCTTACCCGTCTTTACCTCGCCCTTCTGTACCTCGCCCTGGAAGAGGGTAACCCGGATGTCCTGCGAGGCGGTAAAACCATAGCAGTTGAGGGTTACTTCCGTGCCCACCGGTCCCTCCTCGGGGTCAATCTTTACGGAAGGGGAGACTTCAAAAGTAGCCTTTGCCTTTTCGGCATAAGCGTTGTCGGTCAAATAGACCGTATGAATGCCCTTCTTGGCCTCGGGCATATAGAACGCGAGGGTATGGCTTCCAGGCCCGGTTGCTGTAAATGTCCCTACAACACCCGCTGCTGAGCGAGAATCCCAGCAGATATGATAGGTACCGGCCGCTGCAACGAGCGCCTCTACTCCAATCACCTCGCCACAGACCCCTACTTCGATCAGCTCGCCGCAGACACCACAAACAGAGTCAAGGGTAATGGAATATGCTGTTACGGCTTCTGTTGTGAAAGAATAGTATGCGCCACCATTGTCATCAGTGGAAGTTTCCAAGCCAACGGTAGATTCAACTTCAAAGTAGTAGGTTGTGCCCGGCGTTAAGCCTGTGAGGACTATGAAGTGGGTCGTGGCCTCAGCGCTATCGTACTCAGTCTGGCTCAATATAGTGGTGCCGTAATTCACCCGGCTATCACTGGTAGTATTGGTAGTCCAGAAGATGGTAGCGGTAGTAGAGGTGTAGTCCAGCACAACGACACTTGTTATCTCTGGCCCAGCGGCCAGAGCCAATTGGGGCAATATCAGCATCAATAACAGAACCCCGGCTGTAATGGTAGCCCGTATTCGCTTTATGCGCACTCTCAAATCTCGTAACAGTTAAGTCTTTTCAAAAAAGTGTGTTCGGATGAACCTATATAATATGGCAAATATGCGTCGTTTTAGGAAAACTAAACTGTTACCACCTTTCTTCTATTTAAAAGAGGCTGCTTAATTTTGATTTCCGTTCAATTTTGGGCATTTCTGTAATTACCTGATTTATCGGGTTCGGTTGCCCAACAAACTCTTCCCCAACCAAGGGGTAAAATAAATTGGGCAATTACATTTTTAAACAACCTCACCTAAAACATAATATCCTTACCTTGACAAGTTTGTCAAGACATGTGGGGTGTGCCCAAGAGGTTATTACCTTTTTATAGAATTTTTTGTAAAATCTTCTTGTAGGACTTGACAACCCACTCCTTGTAGAATATACTAAAATTAACAAGATCTTAACATTTGCGATTTGTCTTGTTGCACACAATTAAGTCAGTGAACAAGGTGGGTTAAGAGCCCGGAAAGGAGGTGTTTATCGGGGGATCAGATTAAGAATAAAAATCATGTATCATCCCGATCCCGGGAACTCGGGATGGTAAGACAGTGTCGAAATAGTCAAAGTAAAGGAGGTTTAGGTGAAAAAATTAATCAGTATAGGAGTTGCTCTTGCCCTGCTAACCATGGTGGTGGTGCCTGGCGCAGTAGCGGCATATGATCCTCCAGAAACGTATTCTAAAGTCCCGTTCGCAATCCTCGCGAGTGGCATCGAACTAGTAGGGGAAGTTGTGGCTGCGGTACCCATGATAGCAGACGCACTGCCCGTGGGTCTTGACATAACGGCCATCACGGGCCTCATTGCTCCGTGGACCGCCGGTCCCCTTTCCTGGACAGTCGATATGCTAGCGTGGGGCTTGGACCTAGGGGCTACCTTATGGACGTCAGTTGACACGATGTTCAGCATAGGTTTCCCCGAAATAGGCGATATCCTCTCAACAGTATCCTGTGGGCTCATGATGTGCTGGAGCGCGACGAACTGCTCAGGAACTTTCGTTCCGTGCGCATAAAGAGCATAATAACTTTAACAATGATATGATGTTCTCGCTTGGTTGCCGGTGAGTAAGAGAGGAATCTCAAGGAGATTGCCAGGTTGATTTCCCGGGCTGGCAGTGTAGAGATTACTCTGGCTGGCAACAACGGAAGCAAGTAGAGGACTAAAATGAGGGGGCAGCGTGAAGCTGCCTCCCTCTTTTTTAAGTAAAGGGGTCAACTCTATTTTTCTCCACCCACCCTGTTCATTGCGAGCCCCGACTTGTCGGGGCGTGGCAATCTCAGAGCCTCTGCGAGATTGCTTCGGCTGACTAAAGTCAGCCTCGCAAAGACAGAGGGGAAGGATTGCGGAGCCTGTTCCGAAGCGTAAGCGAGGCATCTCGCTCCTCGCAATGACAAAAAAGGAGTTCCTCGCAATGACAAAAGAGAGGGCTCCTCGCAATGGCGGAGGAAGAGGGACTCCTCAGAATGACATTGCTAAACGCTCGCCACTATTTTGGGAGCAGGCTGGCGACGACACCTCCACCGGCTACTACGCTGTGTCTTCGCTCTCCAATTCCTGGAAGAAGCAGGTCCGGTTACCGGTGTGACATACTGGACCCGTAGGTTCAGCCTCTATAAGGAGGGCGTCGCTATCGCAATCCTTGATAATGGACTTCACTCTGAGGAAATTGCCCGAGGTTTCCCCCTTGTGCCACAATTCCTGCCGGCTACGGCTGTAGAACCAGACATCTCTGATGGCTAATGTGCGCTTTAGCGACTCTTTGTTCATATAGCCTAGCATCAGGACTTCACCATTCCTGACATCCTGGATAATAGCTGGAATCAAGCCGTTATCATCGAAGTTTAACATGTGCCTCCTAAGTTCCGAAATTGATTATAGCTTCCCCTAAATTGATATCCCCGGTATAGAGAGCTTTGCCTATAATGGCTCCCTCCGCACCGAGTTCCTTAAGCCTGTGTAAATGCTCCAGCCTGGAAATCCCCCCGGCCACAATGACGGGGACATTTGCTTCAGTAAGCAATCTATTTATCATGTCAAAGTTGGGCTCGGTAAGGGTGCCATCCCTTTTTATATCAGTATAAATGAAACGCCTTACTCCGGCATCAACCATCTCTTGGCTTAACTGGAGAACCTCAACAACCGTGTTCTTCTGCCAGCCGTGGATAGCTATCTTGCCATCCCGGGCGTCAAGGCTAACTGCGATAGCCTCGCCAAATTGCTGGCATAGTTTTTTTACCAGTTCCCTGTTCTCTATCGCCGCAGTTCCCAAAATTATCCGGCTTACCCCCTGATGCAACAGTTTTTCTGCCACCTCTTCTTGCCTGATACCGCCGCCTAGTTCTATTAACAGGCCGCTTTCTTTTATTATCTCCTCGACCACCTCCATATTTTGGGGCTCACCGGCGACCGCCCCGTCCAAATCGACAATATGGAGCCATCTTGCCCCCTGGGAATACCAGGTCAAGGCTGCTGTCACCGGGTCCTCATCAAAAACAGTTTCCTGGTTATAATCACCCTGATATAGCCTGACGCACCTGCCGCCCCTGATGTCAACGGCTGGGATTATCTCCATCTCTTACCTATTGAATCCTCCGACCTCTGCACCATCTTCGGCTCGACTGTTTTTCCTTTGCCGCTAAGTTGAATGTCGGCACTAAACTATCACGGCCAATCAAGTTTTACCCTATCATACAATACCCTGTATAATCAGACAAGCTAAAGGAGACACATCTGGCCCGAGCGCTATCAGGCATCCACGTTTCGAAAAGCGCTTGACAGTGCGATGGGGGTGATATAGCATAAGCTAAGATTTTGGGGAAATTAAACTATCACCCTGGACAAACTAAAGGCCCACCCAGCTGAAACGTACAGGCACAATGATGGAGACAGAAGAGCTAAAAGCTTTCCTGGACTCGAAGTTCCGACTTCCCGTAGTTGAAGGTGAAGACAAGGTCTGCCCCCTTGATGAAGCCATAAGAACGCACGTTAAAAAAGGAATGTCCATCGGTTTTGCCGGAAGAGGCGGAGCTCTATTCAACCAGCTTGTAAGGGAGTTCTGGGACAAAAACCCCGAGTTCATCATTATAAATAATGGCATCACAGCAACCGTGCTGTCTCTAATTCACGGAAGACTGGCCAAGAAGATCATAGCCAGTTACATCGGTGACGTATACCCATCGCCGGGACCGAATCCAGTGGCTCAGAAAGCCTACCTCTCCGGTGAAGTGGAGTTCGAGAACTGGACGATGCTTACCATCCCCCAGAGACTTCTGGCTGGAGCAATGGGATGGAGCGTAATTCCCACCAGGTCAATTGTGGGAAGCTCCATGGAGGAGGAAAACAAGGAATCATTTACGGTCATTGATGACCCGTTTGCCCCCGGCGAGAAAATAGGGCTCATGAGAGCATTGAGACCGGATATTGCGCTAGTCCACGGCGCTGCTGCCGACCGCTGCGGAAACACAATTATTACCTATCCCCTGGGGGCTGATGTCTTTGGGGCCTGGGGGGCAAAACATGGAGTCATCGTCAGCGCAGAGAAAATCGTTTCCACGGAATATATACGTAGTCACTCACATCTTGTCCGAATTCCGTCTTACATGGTCAAGGCGGTCTGCGAAGTACCTTATGGAGCACATCCCGCGGGAATGCCAAACTGCGGCCTGCCTGAATTCGAGCACTACTTTGAAGACTACGACTTCCTCACTGAAAGCAGGGAAGCATCAAGAGACGACCAAAAATTCTCGGCGTGGATAAAGTACTGGATTTTGGATTGCAAGGACTACAACGAGTATCTTGCGAAACTCGGTAGTGACAGGCTTCTTTATCTTAGAGGGAAGGCTCATTCGGATTCGTGGAAAGACGAAGCAGTGGCTGAGATACCAAATCTGGATTTCAACGAAGAACCGAACTCGCTGGAGAAGATGGTGGTCACCGCTGCACAGGTTGTAAATGACAAATTCATTGCCGGAGGGTACAAGACAATACTCGCCGGTGCAGGACTGTCAAACCTGGCAGCCTGGCTGGCAGCCTACGGACTCAAAGAAAAAGGCTATGACGTGGATTTAATGGCTGAGATAGGCATGTACGGTTACCTGCCGAGAGCTTCAGACCCATTTATATTCAGCTATCACAACATGCACACGTGCAAAATACTGAACAACAATGAAACTATGCTTGGAGTCTTCGTCGGTGGCTCGTCAAATCAATGCCTGGGCGTTTTGGCAGGAGGGCAGATAGATAAATATGGCAATGTGAACTCTACAAAACTTCCCGGCATAACATATCTGGTCGGCTCGGGAGGAGCCAACGATATAGCTAGCGGTAACAGAGAGACTGTAGTGGTAATCAGCTCGGGAAAGCAAAGATTAGTGGAAAAAGTGCCCTATATTACCTTCAGTGGGAAAAATGTGATGACGCTGGTAACAGATGTCGGCGTTTTCGAAAAGATTGGCGGCGAAGAAACCTTTACGCTGACAACCTATATCCCAGCCAAACCAAAACAGGCAGTAAAAGAAGCCATAGCCGGGATAGAAGAAAAAATTGGCTGGGAACTTAAGGTCAGCCCCAATTTAAAAGAGGCTCAGCCGGTAGCTAAAGAGGAAGTGACTTTATTAAGGTTATTCGACCCTAAAGGATTCTTCACGTAAAAAGGGCCAACTCTATTTTTCTCAAAACCCCACTCTTCTGTCATTGCGAGGAGCCGAGATTCCTCGCTTATGCTTCGGAACAAGCTCCGCAATCTCCCCCTTCGTGTCGTTGCGAGGAGCCAAAGGTGACGAAGCAATCTCTGTGGGGATGGGGGATTGCCGCGCTTCGCTCGCAATGCCAAAAGCCTCTTTATCGGCGGGGAATAAGTCCTCGCCTTCTCAGGTGACTGTCGCTTGAGGTTTTGTTTTCTTACGCTTCTAAGCGGTTGAGGTGAACTTGCAAAGCTGAGCGGTAGCTTTGGTAAGTCCGGGAATCGAAGAGAACAAACACGACATCTTTAAGGGATGTCGCTTGCTCTTTGAGAAACGAAACGACGGTGCTTACTGCTATTTTTGCCGCTTCATCCACGGGATAGCCATAGGCTCCGGTGCTTATGGAAGGGAAGGAGATGCTGGCCAATTTGTTCTCGGCAGCTAATTTCAGACACTCGTAATAGGCGCTCCTCAAAAGCTCCGCTTCGTTTCTGCTGCCACCATGCCAGATGGGACCAACAGTATGTATCACGTACCGGGCTTTGAGATTCCCCCCTGTGGTGATTACAGCTTGGCCTGTGGGCAATCTACCCTGTTGAGCAACGATTTTCTTACATTCCTCTAATATTGCTGGTCCTCCGGCCCGGTGTATTGCCCCATCCACCCCTCCGCCACCCATTAAGCTGGAGTTGGCAGCGTTAACGATGGCATCGGTAGCTTGCCTGGTGATATCTCCCTGGACAATAGAAACTTTTGTTTTATTGACAGTCACCTCCATCTTCGCTCCTTGCTCTGAAATAACCTCACTTATAAATTCTGCATATGCCTGATGAATCAGGCAACTATAAAAATCTGGAAGGCTAGACATTAAATAAAAAGGTAACTACATCTCCATCCTGGATGATGTAATTTTTGCCTTCTGTCCTCAGCAGACCTCTTTTTCGCGCCTCAGCTAGATTGCCGCAGCTTTCCAAGTCACCATAGCTGATAACCTCAGCCCGGATAAACCCTCTTTCCATGTCGGAGTGAATCTTCCCTGCCGCTTTTGGTGCTGGAGTTCCGCCGGGGATAGTCCAGGCCTTTAGCTCAGAGGAAACCGTGGTAAAGAAAGAAACCAACCCCAGAAGACTATAGGAGAGGTCGATAACCCGGTCAAGCGCCGGTTTGCTCAGCCCCATGGCTTCACGGAATTCCCTGGCTTCGTCGTCGCTGAGCTGAGCTAGCTCCATCTCCAGCTTGCCGCAAAGAGCGACCACGGCAAACTGGGGGTAAAGGGAACTTATCTCACCTTCCAATTGTGAAGCCTGTGATATTTGCTCCTCTCCTATATTAAGGACTACCAGCATAGGTTTGGCGGTAAGAAATTGATAGTTGGCTAACATTTTGAGTTCTTCTTTAGCCAGGCCTTGTATTCTTATTGGTATATCTTTCTCCAGCTCCGCCTTAACCTTTTGAAGCAAAAGTTGCTCCTTTAAATAGGACTCCCGCTCCGCTGCTTTAACTCCTTTTAAGCTTGTCTCCAGTTTGTCAAGCCTTCTCTCGATAATAGCTAAATCGGAAATAGCGAGTTCTAAATCTAAGGAAGCTATGTCTCGCTTGGGCTCTATGCTTCCTTCAGGATGGGGAACCTTGTCATCTTCAAAAGCCCGGACTACCTGGAGCAAGGCATCGGCAGTAGTCAGGTAGTTCAGGAATTCTCCCCCTGCTCCTTCTTTGCCGAAGCCCTTGAGGGAGCCGGCAATATCTATGTAACTCACCTCTGCGGGAACAGTCTTTTTGGGCTGGAATATGCCTGCCAGCACTGATAGTCGGGAATCGGGCACTTTAGCCACGCCGGTATTGGGAGCCAGGGTAGGGGAATAAGCGGCAACTTCAGCCCTGCCTCTGGTCAGGGCATTAAAGATAGTCGTTTTGCCGCTTTCAGGTATCCCGATAATGGCAACCTTCATGATTATATCCTAGCATATTTTAGTTTTGAGCTTCTGCCGGGAAAAGCTGGTGCTGTGATAGAATACTAGGTAAATGCTCTACGTTCTTTATGGTCAGGATGATTTCTCCCTTAATCAAGCTGTGGAGAAAATTAAAGCTGGCCTGGGCGATCGGGAAATGCTAGCGACTAGCACCACCAACTTGGAGGGTCAGCATCTAACTTTAAGTGAGCTTAGAAATAAATGTGGTGCCGCTCCTTTTTTATCCTCACATCGCCTGGTTATAGTCGATGGCTTGTTAGGGCGCTTTGAGGTAAAACAAAGCAGACCACGGTCTGGCAAAGGCAAATCTGGAAACGGGCTGGGGGAATGGGAAGGCCTGGCTTCTTACATCAAGCAAATGCCCGAAACGACTGTGCTGGTGCTGGTTGATGAGGAGGTGAAGGGCAATAATCCTCTATTAAAGAAGCTTTCACAATTAGCTGAAGTAAGAACTTTCCCCTTGTTGCGGGGCAGGGATTTAAAGGCCTGGATACAACAACGGGTAAAGGAAGAGGGCGGTGATATCACCCCCCAGGCCGTGAATTTACTCGCTGAACTCATAGGCGGAGACTTATGGGCTATGAATGGTGAAATCCAGAAACTGCTTCTTTATAGCCAGGAGCGCCCTATCAGCGAAGATGATGTTAGACAACTGGTAAGTTATGCCCAGGAGGCTAACATCTTTGCTCTGGTGGATGCAGTGGCCGAAGGTCGGACCGAGTTAGCCCAACGGATACTTCATCGGCTATATGATGAAGGTGTAGCACCAACGTATATCCTGGTTATGATTACCAGGCAATTCCGCTTAATAGCTCAAGCCAGAGATTTGAAAAAGGGGTTGTCCCGCCTGCAGATTCAGGATAGGTTGGGGTTGAAATCAAGCTACGGCTTGGATAAGACGCTCAGCCAGGCCAGACTGTATGACTTTGAGGGCGTGAAGCGGGCTTACGATAAGCTTTTGGAAACCGACTTAGCCATCAAAACTGGCAAATACAGCGATAAATTAGCTCTGGAGCTCCTGGTAACCGAGCTTGCCTGCCTATAGTTAACTGCATAAATCATTATAGTTCTCTCTCCCCCCTTGTCATTGCGAGCGAAGCGTGGCAATCCCGGTGGGGGGTATCCCTTGGCTATTCTAGAGACACAGTACCTCGTTTATGGTAGGCTTAATTAGTATTGTATCCTTGAATTCCCAGAGGAGGTTTAGCATGAAAGCATGTGAAGGACGAATCGGCCGGGTTTTCGTGATACGGCTGGAGGATGGAGATGTTGTGCCCGAATGTATCGAGCGGTTTGCCGAAGAAAAGGGAGTGTCTGTAGGACAGGCTATCCTGGTGGGTGGGATTGGAGGTGGCGACGTCGTTGTCGGTCCGCGACGTTCGGAAGAAAGGCCACCGGAGCCCATGCTCCTGCCCATTGACGGAGCTCATGAGGTAGTGGGGGTGGGTGTGCTCGCTCCCGGCGAAGATGGCAAACCTACCCTGCATATCCATGCTGCGCTGGGGCGGGCAGGGCAGACCATGACTGGATGCCTGCGGCATGGCGTCACCACTTGGCTTGTGGGAGAAGTTATCCTCTATGAAATCCTCGGTGCAAAGGTGGTGCGTATTCAGGACAAGCAAAGCGGATTCGAGCTCCTGGAGCCTAGGAGCAATTAATAAAGAATTCTGTGGACATAATACCCGATTTGTAGTAGGCTTAATTGGTGTTGTGTCCCCGGAATCCATTCGCGAGTTAACAAATTGGCTAAACTGCTAAAATAGGATTGTGTCAGTAAAGTTAATAGCCAAGAAAGGCTCCCTGGGTTTCTCTGTGTTTACTTACGGCTAACCTCTATTGAGGTAGCCTTGGGGCTACTGTGATTTGTGGTTATCGGACTTGATAAAGTTCTCTACCTCTTTCAACCTAAACCTGCGGTCACCCCTGGGACCCAGGCGATAAACAGGAAGAAGCCCATTGTTCGCCCAGTGCCTCACTGTGTTGGGATGAACATGGAGCAGGTGAGCCACCTCAGTGGTGGTCAACATCCTTGAATTCTTGCTTTGCACTTCCATGCTATCTCCACCCTATTTATCTTTATAGAACCTCCTTTATACTAACTTAAGCTCCTTCCCCTGTCTATCACCCAAAAGTCCCAGGACTTTTCTCCCGGGCTTTGGAGGTAATTGGAGATAAAGTAAGCATAATGCAATTGACAAGAATGAGATGCGCAGTATAATGAAGATAACAGCTCGTATGATATAAGAGTAATCTCTGTAAGAAAAAATAGTACAATAGTAGTGGCATCAAAAAGTCCAGACTTTATAGGAAGTAGAACTGAATAGATGTT
>Ga0209979_1002574_pt1 | contig 17188 bp, 14 predicted proteins | sample AnhtaG_FD_183114 | JGI IMG/M metagenome (GOLD analysis project Ga0209979, IMG submission 183114) | Deep subsurface microbial communities from Anholt, Denmark to uncover new lineages of life (NeLLi) - Anholt_01485 metaG (SPAdes) (version 2) | ecosystem: Environmental > Aquatic > Marine > Oceanic...
GGCTTCAAACTGAAGGCTCGGAAAAAGGTGGCTACGCTAAAAACCTGGCTTACGGGAATATCCAGCTTCTGGCTGGTCTTTATCAGCACATCTCGTGGAAGGTAATTGAACTCAGCCTGGATATCCTGCAGTAGGGATATTAATTGTTCCTTCTTATCGGCGTAGCTGTCTATAAGAGAATCAACCTTTTCCGTGTAACTCTCTACGATAGCTTTCACTTTGGGAAAATCAAGAACAAGCTCCATTAGCTAACCTCCCTTGTTTAATTATCAACTTTAGAATACTACCTCTGAAATGCCGTGCCATCCGTTATCACGCCCGTTTTTACTACAAGAATCACCTTCATAGGCGGGCATTTTACGCTACAAATTTCACCTATGCAGTCACATCAGGCAAGTATATTACGCTAAGTGATTCTACACTCCCCGACAGCAATAGCCCAGGTATTTCACGCTTGAAGGTGCTGCTATATTTGAGTATAATAACTTAAGAGGGTGAATTTATGAGCGTCATCAAAGTTCTTGTGGCTGAGGACCATTTGATAACACGGCAGGGTATCTGCCGACTTCTAGAGAATGAAAGCGACTTGACGGTAATAGGTGAGGCTGGCGATGGTGAGGAGGCTGTGCAGATGGTAACTGAGATGCACCCCGATGTGGTCATCATGGACATCGCCATGCCCAAGCTTAATGGTATTGAGGCTACGAGGCAGATTAAGCTGATTTGCCCCAACACTGCGGTGCTGATACTTAGCGCCTATGATGATGACGAGTATGTCTTTGGACTAGTGGAGGCAGGCGCTGCTGGTTATCTGTTAAAGACTGCCAGTGGCGCTGAGCTGGCCCGTGCTATTCATGCTGTCCATAAGGGTGAGCCTGTGCTTGATCCTATAATTGCCCGCAAGGTGCTAAATCGTCTTAGATTCCCTGGCAAGGTGCCACGGGCAGCAAGACCCTCCGAGCGCCTCAGCGACCGTGAGATGGACGTCATCAAGCTGGCAGCCAAGGGCATGAGCAATAAGGACATCGCTAATGAGCTTCACCTCAGCTGGCGCACGGTTGAAGGTAATCTGAGAAATATCTTTAATAAACTAGGAGTTGGCTCTCGCACTGAGGCGGTGCTATATGGCTTAAGAAAAGGCTGGCTCACACTGGAAGAATTGTCTTGACCCTCCCCTTCATTTGAGATATCGGGGGCTATATGGCGCAAAGTTTATTAAGTTTAGAAATGCTTGCTAAGATTGCTGATGGTTCCCCTATTCCAGTATTTGCAATCAATAAGCAACATAAAGTCACCCACTGGAACATAGCGATTGAAGCTCTTTCCGTCATAAAAAGGGAGGAGATAATTGGAACAGATGAGCAATGGAGGGCGTTTTACATTGAAAAGAGGCCAGCTATGGCTGACTTAATAGTGGATGGAGCACCTGCAAATGAAATTGAAGCATATTATCGAGGTAAATGTAAAAAATCTCCCCTGATTGATGGTGCCTATGAAGCTGAAGATTTCTTCCCAGAACTTGGGAGGAATGGAAAGTGGCTTCATTTTACGGCAAGTCCTATCAGAGATAACAACGGAGAAATAATAGGTGCAATAGAGACCTTAGAAGATACCACCGAGCGCAAGAGCGCCGAAGAAATGCTAGCTAAGATTATTGATGGTGCTTCTATTGCCTCATTTGTAATCAATAGACAACATAAAGTCACCCACTGGAACGCAGCGATTGAAGCTCTCACTGGCATAAAAAGGGGAAAGGTAATCGGGACGGATGAGCAATGGAGGCCTTTTTACACTGAAAAGAGGCCAGGCATGGCTGATTTAATTGTGGATGGAGCATCTGCAAACAAAATCGAAGCATATTACCGAGATAAATGTAAAAGCTCCCGCCTGATTGATGGTGCCTATGAAGCTGAGGATTTTTTCCCAGCTCTTGGGAGGAATGGAAAGTGGCTTCATTTTACGGCAAGTCCCATCAGAGATGACAATGGAGAAATGATAGGTGCAGTAGAGACCTTAGAAGATACCACCGAGCGCAAGAGCGCCGAAGAAAATCTACGCTACTATTTGCAGGAGATTACCAGAGCTCAAGAGGAGGAGCGGAAACGTATTGCTCGTGAGCTTCATGATGATACGGCTCAGGTCTTGGGTTCTCTTTCGCGGCAGCTGGATAACTTCATTCGGAAGAAGCATGGTTTTGCACCAAGCGAGGTCTTGTTTCTTAAAGACCTGCAAGCTCAACTCAATCGTGGAGTGCAGGGTGTGCATCGCTTCGTTCAGACTCTGCGCCCATCTCTATTAGACGATTTAGGTTTGATTCCAGCATTGAGGTCATTAGTGAAGGGTCTGCAAGAGTCCGATGGCATAGGTACAGACCTAAAGGTGCTTGGTGGGGAAAAACGTTTCTCGTCTGAAGTTGAGTTGTTGCTCTTCCGCATAATTCAGGAGGCGCTTAACAATATTAGGAGACATGCCCAGGCCTCAGAGGCCCAAGTAGTGGTGGAGTTCGCTGAAGATAGAATCAAGGTGACCATCAGTGACAATGGTCGAGGGTTTGAACTATCGGGCAGAGTAGATGACCTTCTCCGTAGCGGGAAGCTTGGCCTCGCCGGAATGCAGGAGCGGGCGCGGTTGCTGGGTGGCACTATTGAAGTGCAGTCAACACCAGGTAAAGGTACAACTTTGATAGTAGAAGTGCCTTACTGAATCACAGTGCTCTACCTAACCAGCTTGAGTTCGTATATCTGAGCACTGCACAAACCGTCAGATTGTGCAAATTAAGCTCATCCATGCTTCTTCAGCCTTGACATTCTGACATAACGAAGAATACAATCCAATTACGGATTGAGCAAATTATGAAGTTTTTGAGATATCCTGGGGGTAAAAGCAAGATGTTATTTTTCTTGGCTAACCTCTTACCTCAAAAGGATAACATAAAAGGAGAATACATTGAGCCTTTCGTAGGTGGCGGATCTGTTTTTCTATATATACAACCAGAGAGAGCGATACTCTCGGATTTGAATAGGGAGCTAATTGATTTGTATAAAGGCATAAGGAAGTATCCACACAAAGTCTGGGAAATCTTCGTGACTTTCCCAAGTGGTAAAGAGGCATATTATAGAATCAGGGACGAAAAATACGAAGGTAAGCCATTATATTATCGTGCGGCAAGAACTCTGTATCTGAATCGGACCTGTTTCAAGGGAATGTGGAGACACAGCCCTAGCGGAAATTTTAATGTAGGGTATGGAGGCGAAGAAAGAAGGCGAGTTATCACGCACAACGGTATTGTTGAAATGTCGAGAAGATTGAGGAAAGCAACGCTCGTTCAATCCGACTTTGAACCTATTTTAGATCAATGTAGTGACGGTGATTTCATATTCCTTGACCCTCCTTACAAACCAGGCGAGAAAGACATGCCGGAAGCTCATTATATTAATGGCAAATTCAGTTTCGAAGACCAGGTAAGGCTTTCCAGAAAGTTGAAAGAAATAGCGAGGAAAAACAGGGTTAATTGGTTAATGACCAATTCATCAAATCGTGAAATCTGCGAATTATATAGTGATTTTAATGTAGTTAAGGTTCCGGTGGGCACTAGTAACGTGATCGGAGTTAGCACTAATAATTCGGAAGAGGTAATTATTTCAAATTACTAGTGTTAGCAAGGGGACAATATGAAGCAATTTCTAGATGCCGCTGCTATGCAAAATCATCCATTAAGAGCATTGAAAGACTTCCTGGACAAGGAAGAGACTCTTGAGAAAGCTAAACTTCACGATCAAAGAAGATTTATTGGCTACGCTTTAGACATTGGGTATAAGGAGGTCACAATTATCACGTGTGACCCGTTTAAGATAGCCGTTGGTGGCATTCCCAGAAATTCTCTACTAATTATGTGCCCTTCAAATTTCGAGAGTAGTGGTGCTACAATACCACCACACTTTACACTGTTGAGAGTACTTGATGCGGCACCAACTCCGCTTTCCACAGAAGTCCAAGAAACTTACTTTGAATTACAGAAAAAATCTATGCCTGAGTTAGACATTTTCACTCAAAGTGAATTGCAGTGGGGCGCACTGAAAACCGGTGTCTTAGGAATGTTTTACCCTCATCCACAGAAAGCCGACACTGTTGAATTCTCAGGCGATTTGAACAACTTCGTCAGCGCCCATAAATATAGAGTTTACGCACCTGACGATGCTTTATTGGACCTGGTGACCAACTCGATTGTTCCTCAGGAGAATCGCTTTCTAATCGGCAAACTAAGACTTACTGAATGCAGACTCCCTTTACCCGGTAAGGAGCAGCCTGACGTAAACGTCTATTTATCAACTAACGATTTTATGGGCTGTCGGGCCGCTATGTTCGGCAAAACAAGGCTAGGGAAGAGCAATGTAGTTAAGTTGATTGCTCAGAGCTTAATAGAAACAACTTCGGAGACGAAAAATGTCGGTCAGTTGATCTTTGATATGAATGGGGAATATGCTAACGATAACCCTCAAGACGACAATTTTTCGATTAGGAGTGCTTATCCCGATAGATGCGTTGTCTATGCATTAAACAGAAAACCAAATACACCGTCAGAATTACTAAAACTAAATTTCTATGAAGATGCCGCAAGTTCAAAGCAGGTATTAAACACTTTAATAAGACAGTCCGGTCGTAGCTCATCAGATTACATTAATGCGTTTCTAAGCGTGGAACTGCCAGAGCTTGAGAATATCGATGCTTTATCGATTAATGAGAAAATAAGAGCCATTAGAAGACTTCAATATTATTGGGCATTATTGCGTAAAGCCCAATTTCCTGTAGATGAGAGCAAATTGAGGAGAAGTGTTCCTAGAACGAGTGGTACAAGTGGTTTTAATCCAGGTTTTTCAGCTGCTCTAAGAGATGCTGCCTATCAGCATGAAGGGCATCCTACACCAACAGAACCAGATACCCTAGACGACCTCAGAAGAGAGTTGGAGATAATAATCAGATTTAAACAGGAGAATCGTGGCAGTCCTCTATTGACATCAGCAAGCGGAAATCCCTTGTTTGAGCAGGATGATAACGCTATTCTAGAAATTTTGGAACCTCAACCCGGGCGAAGTGGCATAATAATTCTACTTCCTTTCAGAATGTACCATGACCAAAATGCGGGTAACTATAAGAAGGACGTTATAACACTGCTAGATAAGGGGCAGACCGTAATTCTTGACTTAGGTAACGCTAATGAAGAGGTTGTGAGATACTTCTCACGGCAGCTATCAGAAGCGGTATTTTATCATCAAATGGATAAATTCACTAGTGATAGCTTGGGTGATCACTTCGTTCAAATATATTTTGAGGAAGCTCATGACCTATTTGCAGTCAATGATACTGATGAGAGCACTAAGATATACAGAAGGCTCGCAAAGGAAGGAGCAAAATATCATATTGGTATGGTGTACTCAACCCAATCGCCAACAACAATTAATCCAGACCTCCTAGCTCAAACCGAGAACTTCTTTATTGCTCATCTTGCTTCACAGGACGATGTGAATAGGTTGTCCAGGCTCAATATCGCTTATGATAGTCTCAAGGACGATATTCTACAAGCGAAAACGGTGGGATATATTAGAATGTTAACTCGCTCTCATAGATTCGTTGTCTCGATGCAAGCATTGAGATTCAGCCCACCAAAGAAAGAGAGTTAATAATGCCTTATCAGAAGGGTTTGAGGCTACCTGCTGAAAAAGCTAGCAAACTAGGACATTTAGAGGTAATACAGTGCCCTTTGGTCAAAAACCTTTGTCAGAACTTCGAGGACCCAGATTATACATCCGAATCTACGGGTGCTGTTTGGCAGCAGCTACCTAAAGGGGGTAAGGAACTAGGAATTATTTTTTCTTCCGATGGCTCAATCCAAACAATTGAATCACGCAAACCGCCTTACAAAGCTATCGCCTTTGTAAAGACAGCTCTTATGAAATTAGACCAATATGCTATTGCTAAGCTAGACAAAGAAACGCCTAACCCCTTTTCTCTGAGGGATATGATGGAACGTGCTGCTTTATTTCATGCTACTGCTTTCCCTTTACGGCACGTTTTAATTAAGGGAAAGACGATATACCAAACAGTACGAGAGATTATCTATGAGTCTGTAAGAGATACAGGTTTGAATAATGCCATTGATGGGGCAATGATGGAAACTCTGAAGTGGATAGCATATGAGAAATGGAGTCCCAAACCAAAAGACCATCTAGAAGAATTTGGTTGCCCCCACTGTCACGAAAACGTTGCTACACTTCCCTTTGATGAAGAAAAAGGTCACTGCCCAAAGTGTAATGGTGAGATTTTCATTACTGACCTGTTTGGCTTACATCTGAGTATGCAAGAAGACTACGCCCCTAATCAAGTCGCATCGGACTATATGGCAGTGAGTGAGACTTTGATGATTTTTACCCCAATTAGGTACTATTGGGAAAACAACAGGGAGATTTTAAGGGATTGCTTACTTGTCAAAGATGGCCCCCTCTCCCTTCGTGCTACACTGGCAAAGTTATCAGCACCGATCAGGCGCTTCTTCAAATATGCAAAAGAGAGTGGATATGGAATTGCTATGCTCGGTCAGGAGAAAACAGGAGCATTTTTTGAGCACCTGCAATTGATTGGAACAAACGCACCAAGCGGATCAATATTCATCCCAGACAATTCATACATTCGGAGTGAAATCCAACATTCAAATTTGGCTGGTGTTTATGGTACTGATACTAACTACGGGGCAAAGGTTTTCATAAAGTACAACGATTATCACAAGATGGTCATTAACGTACCTACGGGCGAGAGGGGAGAATTTGTTGAAAACCCGTCTATTTCTAATTTGATAGCTCTTGACAACGTTGTTGCCACGTTACCCAAAATACTGAGCAATCGCTATGAAGGTGCATTATTACCTATCGAACTAGCAAACGGAATAGCTTCATTATCAACGTATCCATCAGCCAAAGCTCTGGAGCTGTTTGCGGAAGCCCTTATAAAGCATTGACTACCGGTAGCAAAATCAGGCATGATTATATTTAGCGCATAATGTACCTTACACGCATTGATCCGCTCTGTAATTTTTCATACTTCTAAAACTTTTGGAATGGGTTGTTCATTCCCAAACCGACTGAACAAACAGCCAAAATGTTTGATAAGAAGAGCAAGAAAGTTAGCCCCCTCTTAGGGTATCCTACGTTAACAGCGAGTTTATCTCAATAGCTTCACAGATAAACTCGTGGGAGAGTACGGAACTTATCTGAAGCTGGAAGAGCTAGACTACAGTATTAGATATCAGTCCTCACCACCATATAGTGCCCGCACCAGAGTTATAAGGGCTTTCTTTACCTCAAGTTTCAGCTTCTTATCCGCCTTGATTGCTGGTATCGTGTCTGTTATGACTCCTTCTTGACCTGTCAGCAAGTAGTCAACACTTACCCCCAATTCCTCAGCTATCTTTGCAAGGGAAGCCAAAGAAGGTGTTCTCTTATCCTGCTCTATGGCTGAAATGTGCTGTGAGGTAAGGCCAAGTGCCTTGCCAAGCTCTTGTTGGGTTAGCTTCATAAGTTGTCTTCGTTTTCTGATTCTCTCACCAAGGGTCATCTATCATAATCCCCCTGTCTGTATCTCATGCCACACTGATGTGAAGCATAGCAACAGAGAGATGACGTGAGCAAACATACAACTAGCAGTTGACATTTCAAGCAGAAAAAGCCTATTATGGGCTTGTTTAGAGCGCTCACCAGTCATTCCCATGCTCAGTGGCAATCGAAGAAGGTGCTTAGCGTCAAAGGGGCTAATCGGTACGCTTCCTTCTGAGCATTTGAGAGGAGGAGGTCGATGAGGAAGCTAATTTTGCGAAGCCGAAGTTTGCTCAATCTTTTTCTTGCGCTTGTCTGTGTCGTGCTCACATCCAGTATAGTGCTTACTGGCTGTAGCAGTGCTCCAGCCTATGTCCCTCCCCCTGCCTCGCCTTCTCCTTCTGTACCCACACCGGCTCCCACACCTACACCTGCGCCTCCGGCACCATCACCCGCACAACCTACGCCACCAACCCCATCAAGTCTCTTGTCACCGTCTGACGTCGCCAGCAATAAGGATGAATATGACGGTCAGATGGTAAGGATATCAGGCCAGGTATTCGGTACAGGCGACAGGAGATTGTTGCTTGACGGCATTGGCGGGGTAATTATTTCTGGTAACATAAATGACTTAACTAGCGGTTTCTATGAACTGGATGGAATCTATGACGCGGCGGCTAATACTCTTAGCGTGACTCAATCCATCAAAGAACAAGTAACATACAGGGCAATAGAAGCGGCCAAGCAGGTAGGTTTCAAATTTGTCCCGGCATCAGTGCAAGGGCTAGTTGCAACAGTACCTAAGGAGGTGTCAGACAAAATTGTCTCTTACATCTCAATTCCTTTCCTGTCAAGCAACATATCCGTCTGTCCTTATGTCATATTTACCGAGGATGCGTTATATTTAGCTCTGTCAAGTAGCCCGGTGGAAATGCCTACGAAGTTCACATTTGGCAATTATGGCCTCACATTATCAGCTGGTGAGGTAAAGGGAACTCTGGTCAAAACTCCGCTAGAAAACATAAACTTCGGCCCAAAGTGGTTACCTGGAGAGTTTAGTGGTGTAATAATTGCTGAGAATATAGCCCCCTTGAGTCCTATCTCTGCTAATGTCCATGGAATTAACTCAAATCCAGATAGCTATATTTTCAAGAGAGTATCAATTCACGGAAGTTACATCATTGCTACAGCCACCATTGCCCCATATTCAGAGATGAGGGTACCTATTGGATTGGGAGTATTGTTTGATGAATTTCCTCACCTCCTTCAAGACAGCCCACAAGACGTAATAAATAGCGCGCTATTGACACTTAACCCAATGAGCAGGGTGTGGCAATTAAGGCGAGGTGAGGTAGTTGGAACAGTTATATACCCGACAAACGATATTCGCAAGTATCTTGATTACCTGCCTGCCGGAGGCCCATTACCGTTAAGGAAGCCCGCTCTCATCGTTGATGAGACGCTAACTGGACAGGTCCTTACTGCAAATGTCGAACAGCTAAATCCAATATATGGTCACCCAACTCAGTATTGGGGTAAGGTTGTTAATTTTGAAGGCTATGCGCTTGGAACCAAATATAGCTTGAGTGATATAGTCTATCCCGAGGCTAAGACAACTATAGATGTAACGCTAACGACTATTGGTATTACTGATGAAATCAATATCTTACCCCCGCCCCTTCCACCCATTTCCCCCCCAAAGTTAATCTTAGTTGGGCTTGACAGTGACCTTTCGGAAGTTGGAAAGCCGATCCTAGGTAAGTATAGATTTACCGTAGCTGTGAGCCAAATGCCAAAGCCAATTATCGACCTGCCTCCAGGCCTCTCAGAACTTGAGGCAGTGAATACTGCCTTCTTCCTACTTAATAAAGAGTTTATATCTTATGAATTACCACCTGTTCAGTTGGCACCATTGCCTCCTACATCTCCCCCTACTATAAATATCGGCGACTTAGAAATAACACCCACTGGCGCTTCTGTGGTGGAGATTGGCCCGCCAATGTTTTTCCCAAAGCCACCTCTACCCAGCTATATTGATGTTTCTATTGTCCTGCGTGCGCATAACCCAACAGACGTAGATATCAAGGTCAATCGCATTGAGTATCAAGTAAACATAAATGGTAACTATGCTGGGCATGGGTCTGCTCCCGGTAAATACACGATTCCGGCTAGAGGCGACTACCAGATAGATTCAGTTTATAGGGCTGAGTTCGATACCGCAGGGCAAATTGTTATTACGGCCATTATGAGTGGCAAGTTCAACATTGAGATAACAGGCACGGCTCATTTAGAGGGTAATTCACACAGCCAGGATACACAGTTCCACGATACAATTCAGTTACCATAGTGCTGTGGCTTGGCAAAGTCACCCTTTCCAAGCTCAATAACTTCGGACACGGAAATTCTAAGTCTTATCGGTAGCAACTAAATAACAATAAAGCTTGACTCAGAGGCGGGGATAAATGGTATCAATAAAAAACCCCCGTCCAAACCGGAATTAATTATCTATCCCATAGGTATTCGATGCCCCGGTCCCCGTCGGGGTCGTATTCGATACTTTTTATTGACATCTTCCCGGTATTCGTTCCTGTGCACTTGACCACGCCACAAAGATCAAACCGTAAGCTGAAACCTGTTATTTGGTCGGACTGCTTGACGGGCAATGCACAGAAAGCCAATTCGTGCAGCAGTAAGGAACTAAAAGATGTATTCAACTATTCAAAAGCCCCGCAAGGGGGCTAAAAATTGATTCTAGGGCTTGCCAGAACCGGCTCCGCACCCTAGCCTGCAACGATAGGGAGTCTTGGCGTTTAATTATTTCTTGAGAAATATCTTGAACAGGCAGCCATAGTTGAAACTAAACATTGGAAAGTTCAATATCACCCCCGGAAACCATTAATTAGACAGTGGTCCCGTAAGCCTTATCCGATTTGGTGAATCAAATAAGAGGTGGCCCTGCTGCGGCGGATAGTGCTACGGTGATTGTGCAGCGCGTCTTTTGTTTTTTCCTTTCATAACTTGGATGGAAAGGTTACCATAGGACAATGGAAGACTTGGCCAGCTTTGGCGTTTAGGTCACTTTCAGATAGGGAAAATGCAAAACTACTGACCTATAGTCATCAACCGGTGGCGTCAGGCAGCTTGCCTGGATTTAAGACCTCTGGCACGCTGGAAGCATGATTTGCCAATTCCCCATCGAAGATACAGAAAACTAAGAATGAAAAAGGAATGAAAAGTGAAATGGATGAAATTACTCCCGAAACCGTCCCTTCACCGCCCGACCCTTACCCTCGACACTGAGGCAGGCTTTACAGCAACAGTGGAATTGTCTCTGGCATGGCCCTTGAATTATCCCGGCGTGGTGTGTATGGCCTGCCGGCTGGTCATGCCGCTAAGAGTCGGAGGCCCTGTTCAACTGTACTACGGCGAAGACCGGTGACCTCAGATGGGATTTCGTCTCGTCTTTTATCAAATAATCCTGTGTCGGATGGGATTAGAATTTGATTAGTTATCTGGCTCCATTCTTTGCCTATATGATTAGCAACTCTATTTGCCTACTGTCGAACTCAAGCCTCCCGCATAAGTTCGTTAGTAGGACTTTCAATTTGGCGTCAGGCGTGACGCTTAGGTCAAACTCCAATGTATCACCTCCATTTTTACAGGTCAATAAGAGCTTTCTGGGCCTCGCTATTCTAGCCGGGAGTCATGAACCCTTATACTAATCCGTCAGGAAGTGTAACGATGTATTGCCGATTTGTGAGGCTACTGTAACTTCTGTTTTCAGTTGGGGGAAAACTATCTAAAGCAGCACATACTCAAAAAGCGGGGATACAAATAAGGGGAGGTGTAGAATGGCTGAAGAGAAGACAAGAATCGATAAGGTTAGGGAATACCTATATGAAGCCGAAGAGCCAGTAAGACCAAAGACAATCGCCGAAGCAATCGGCGAAAGTTCATTGAATGTAGGCAAAGATCTTCATAGATTAAAAGAGCAGGGTCAAGCGGAGTCAGAAGGGGATGGACTATGGAAAATGACTGACGAGGGCAAGGAGGCACTAGAAGGGGGCGGAGGGAGAGAAAAGGGAAAGGGAGAGAAAGGGAGAGAAATCAGCGAAACCGTCCCCTCGCAATCCGACCTCTTACTGGTCGTGCCGCTAAGAGTTGGAGGCGTTGATGTGCAATTGCCCGGTAGGGGGAGGAATACCTCAGGCAATACATACTCAAAAAGCGGGGCTACAAATAAGGGAGGTGTAGAATGGCTGAAATACAATTACAGTTAAGTCAACAAAAAACTCTAAAGGCATTATCAGAGGCAACAGAAGCAGTCAAAGCAAGTGATATGGCAACCATTACTGGAGCAACTGAATTAAATATCGGTAAACACTTCAAAAAATTCAATAAGCTTGGTCTAGCCCAGCTTGTAGACAAAAAGGAGAAAACTTGGCAGATAACTGAAGAGGGCAGGCAAATTGCCGATAATATACAATTACCTGAGGTGCCACCTGCGGAACCACCTGCGGTAACATCTACGGTGCGACCTACGGTAGCACCTAAGGTACCACCTGAAGAAATAACTGAAACCATCCCTTCCCAAGCTGACCTTTTTAGGGGCATAGGCGAAAAGCTAGGTGTTGGTGCCAAGAAGGGTGAAGTCCGCCTTGACGCCATAATCTACTATGTCCAGAGGACGGCGCTCTGCTTCCTTTATTCTCTGGTCCAAGGAGTCCAGCTCAAGTCCAGCGCCGTCCAACTTAGCTTGGACTTCATTGAGAGCTCTAACCTTGGGTTCCATATCGTTAAAAAGTGGTTTAGTCCAAAAGCCTGACAGGAAAAAGTCGTTTTATGAAATAACCGACAAAGGCAGGCAGTACTTGGAGAAAGTGTATCCTTAATGGTTGTCTCGCAAGAGATAAATAAAAGAAAGCTGGCACCAAAGCCAGTGGAGGTGCATAATGGCAGAAGAAAGACCCCGAACGCTTAAAGTCCTAGAAGCACTATCCAAGATGACTGAGCCGAGTAGTCCGACCGACATTGGCATCACCATTGAAGTATCGCCACGTGACACCGGAAAACGCTTTATGACTTGGGGAAAGCGGGGCTTGCACAGAAACCAGACGATAAGAAGTCGCTGTGGCTGATAACCGACAAGGGCAGAAAGTACATAGAAAATCCGCCCGTCCTCTCGGAGCGTCCTCTTGAACCGACTCTCGAACCGACACTTGAACCGACCACTCAGGCCGATCTTGCCGAAGAGGTGCTCACTGTCCCCTCGCTCTGACCTTTTCGGTTCCATCGGGGAAAAATTAGGCGTAGGTACAAAGAAGAGAGATATTCGTCTCGATGCCATAACCTATTATGTCCAAACGACGGCAACTTCACCAGCTACTGCAACTTCTGCTTCCAGCTGGGGCAGAGCTACTTAAAGCAGCACATACTGAAGAAACGGGGCTACAAATAAGGGAGGTGTAGAATGGCAGAGGAGAAAGCCCGAATATTAAAAGTGTTGGAAGCACTATCGCAATGTAAAGAGCCAACCAGCCCAGCAGACATTGGGGGTACCATTGGCACAACAGCATTTTTTGCCGGTCATGACTTGTTTGAATTGGAACAGACCGGCTCGGCGGAGAAGCCCGACAAGGAGAAGTCATTATACCTGATAACCGACAGGGGACGGGAGACACTGAAGAACCCACCCGACAAATGGGTATCTAAACCTCGAGGGGAAACTCCTCCTCGAGCAACTCCTCCCAGCGGGACTCCTCCCGGGGCTCCTTCCGGGGTTCCTCCTGAGGGAACTACTGGGGCAGTGCCCTCACAGTGCGATATACTCAGGTCAATTGGGGGAAGGTTAGAGCTAAGCGTCGCCGTAGCTGAGGCGCTAACGATAGTGTGGGAAGTCACTGATTGCCTGTGTTCCGAGCGGCTGTATCCCCTCCTGCCAGAGCCAGTCAAGATTCTAAGGAGAGACGGCAAGGCAACCATAACGGCTGACATAGAAGAGTCAGCACCTAAGGACGGGATTAAGATTTCTCTCTTTCCTTTCCCTTTCCCCTGTCATCCCCAGTGATTTCCCAGGTGGAAATGTAGAGATGGAGCACGGGGTAGAAACAAGACAGGAACAACTTGCTTAGGGGAGACTAGAGGAAAGAAAAGGGAAAGAAATCCGGACTGAAAGAAACTGTGCCGAAACTATCCCAACCCAGTCCGACATTTTCAAGTCCATTGAAAATGGTGACGGTTATAATCACAGGTCACAGTGACAGCATCGGGCATAGAATCATAGAGACGTAAGCACAAGACACCTCAAGTTCTTAATGCGACTCTGTGACAGAAAAAGGCACGGAATATTTGAATAATTTACATGAGCCACCCGTGTCACAGCCACGTGTCACAGGCACAGCGTCACAGCCCGTGTCACAGGAACCGTGTCACAACCACGAGACCGTATCTAGAGTACCCTCGCAAGCCGACGTGCTCAGAGGGGCATCGGAGAGCGATCGGCGTCGACATGAACAAGATACCGTTTTGTTGGACAACAATTTTACATCTGCAACTGGATAAGCTAGTTCAATTCAGCCACGCGCTCCCAATGCTTACCACCGCTCCTAGTAGAAGAAGGGCTGTAGCTAACTTTTGACCTATAGGCTCAGATAAGCAAAGACCAATACCCCAAAGCTGGGTTGAGTCTCTTTGTCCTATACAGCGAGTTTTACCACCACTCCTGCGAAGAGACGACACCACTTAAGCCCCGGTGTCGCGATGAAATCTGAACACTATCGAGCCGTAATTCTTAATTACCCTAAACGCGGCTTGGCTGCTGTTGGGGAATTACCTCCCGCAGTCCCACCCCAGCCCAAGCCCTACGCAACCCCACGCTCCAGAATGACGGTAGCGGATTCTCCACCATTTCTTGCCATCTTATCCTGGGAGCAACACATAAGTATGCCTGACGACCTCATCAGGCGAGGGAAGCTCGCGGAAACGCTCCTCAGCCCGCCTCATCATCTGAGTTAACTGGTCGCCTTGCCTTTCCCCGGCGAACTCCAGCAAGTATGGAGGCTGCTTTAGTAGAAAGCCGCTGAAGAAGGGCAGGTATCTCCTCAAAACCAGTCTGGGGAAGTGGAAGGCAAGGAGAAATATCTGGTCGGTGCTGCGGAAAGCTCAAGAAATATATGCTAAAGAAACGGGGCTAAAAATAGGGAGGTGTAGAATGGCTGAAACAACCAATACCGTAGGCTACCAAGCAATGGAGGTTCTTTACAATACTGAGGATAAAATCACACCAACTGAAATAGGTGCCAAGATAGGTATCGAAGGCTTTCAGGTCGGAAGGCAACTCAAGGATAAAGTGCAGCAGCGGCTGGTCAATAAAAGTGTAGAGGGTAAGACATCATATTATCAAATAACTGAAAACGGTAGGCAGTGGGTGGAAGCGGAACATGAGCGTATAGAAAGTATAGCTAGAGAACAAAAAAAGCCACCTGCTGCGTCACCTGCTGCTGGCGCACCTGCTGCTGCACCTGCTGCTAAAGTTGAAGCCGTCCTTGAACCGTCCGAGGGGACGGAAACTGTCCCTTCTCAATCTGACTCGTTCAGGTCAATCGGCGAGAAGCTAGGTGTCGGAAAAGGCAAGGGTGAAGTCCGCCTCGATGCCATAATCTACTATGTCCAGAGGACGCCCGATTTAGACAATCTGAGCCTAATAACACTACCCCCTGCGGTAACCCTAGGCGACTTATTCTTCGCAATCCAGCACCCAAGTGGAAACCCATCACCTGACTGAACGAACAATTGAATAAGGAGCTGAACATTATCGGCTTGCTTCGCAGGAGCCTGGCACTTTCAGCGTGAGTGGAGGCTACCTCAGGATGCCTGCATGGAAATCCCTCAAGATCGGTGATTCTCTCACAAATTTGATCCACCTCCGGAGACAAGAAACTTTGTTCAGTGCTGCCATCTAAGCAGGGAGGAAAACACCCCAAGGGCTGGGATTATTTGGCGGACTTGGCCGAGAAGATTGACGAAGAGGAAAATACGATGTGGAAAGTAGCGGGAAAGGCAGCGGTGAAAGGAGTGGCCCAGCGGTGATGCCATGCCATGTTGAACAAAGTACCAACTAGTTGGTATATGGGCTCGTTGCGAGGGATAGAGGGGGATTTGGAACACCATTTCAATGGTGAGAGACTAGACTAGGATTTAGTTGCATACTTCTCTCTAGGATAAAAAGGTCAGCTGGGTCAGTGAATGTCACGCAGAAAGCTTGTTCAACCGAGCGCGTTCTCGGGTCACATTCCGCCGATTTGTAAAGCCAAACGCTCACCAAGCAAATTTATTGAGCCGCCAGGATTGCTTTCAATATTGTCCCATTGAAGTCGAGGCTCAAGCTGGCGATCTGTCCCTATAGATATGGGGCTATTTGTCCTAAGTAGCTACCGGGAGTTGGCTGCCTTGTTGACAAAATATGTATTTTGACAGATGATGGATGAAAAGATATCGGAGGTCAAAAAAGATGGAAAATCAAAGAGCAACTGCTTTATCAAATTCCCCTACCCTACTACAGCTTTGGGACGCCCTTGGCTCAAAGCTAATTGAAGCCACACAAGGGCAACTGCCTTCCAAGCAGGTTGTCGCGGGTTCGAGTCCCGTCTCCCGCTCCATAGATATAAAATAACAGGTCGCGCTGCCAAAATGAGTGGTTTACGACAAGCTGCTTTCTCAGGTGGCAGATTTGCCACGACAACCTGCCTTACTGTGGAGGCACTCCTCTACCTCTGTCCACCGAACACGTGGTGGGGAGCCCGTGACCGGGCCATCATCTTGACCCTCTTTTTTTTAACCTCTGTGGCTGCACAAATCAAGCAAATGTGACATCACACAATCTGGACTTTTGCGAGTATGAGACATTTGAGGACGTACTGACCAGACTACCCTATTTCGTCGAGGAGGTCTATAAGAGGTCTATAATCAGAAGAAGCGGCATTCGGCGCTTGGTTAGCTGCCACCGAATGAGTTTGAGGAGCTACTGAATATTAACCCGGATAAGGAATTACCCCACCGAACTCTCCGCAGCATATCTGTCAAATCAATGGGATGCAGCCCACTTTCCTGGGTCAGTTACCGTCGCAGCGTGACCCTCAGGCAACTAACTCGGCTCAGGTTGGTCTCCAACAATAGCAGCGATAGGATTGCCCACGATGCCTGACTGGGCCGCGATAATAGCCGCATGGGTGCGGCTGCGCGCTTCCAGCTTGCTGATTACGTTTGCGACGTGTTTCTTGGCAGTGTCCAAGGTGATACCCAGGGTTGCGGCGATTGCCTTGTTCGTGTCTCCGTTCCCCATGAGCCTGAGCACATCGACCTCCCTGGGGGTGAGGTGAGCAGCCTCAGCCGTGCGCTCGGCAAGCGTCATCCGCCCGTTTTGAATCAGGTCGTCCACGGCCTTGCGCAGCAATTCCGTCTTCATCTGCGCCCCGCCCTCGCCCACTTGATGGATGCTCTGCAGCAGCGTTTCCGGCGTCATGTCCTTGAGAAAGATGTACCCCCCCGCGCCCGCCTGGATGGCGTCAATGACATTGGAATCGTTGTCGAACTCCGTCAGCACCATG
>Ga0209979_1002575_pt1 | contig 17184 bp, 14 predicted proteins | sample AnhtaG_FD_183114 | JGI IMG/M metagenome (GOLD analysis project Ga0209979, IMG submission 183114) | Deep subsurface microbial communities from Anholt, Denmark to uncover new lineages of life (NeLLi) - Anholt_01485 metaG (SPAdes) (version 2) | ecosystem: Environmental > Aquatic > Marine > Oceanic...
CTAATTCCGCGATCAGAGCCCCCATCTGTTCAACTGAAGCCTCCAACTGCTTGACCGCCTTCAAGGCCAGTTTTCTTCTCCTCCGGACTTGTTCAATCTGTTTGCTTTCACGTTTCTGCTCGACAGCCAAGAGCGCCCCCTCTCTTTCGCTCTCCTGCTCTAAGGCCTCCAGCTTCCCCCAATCCTCCTTCAATAATCGCTCCCTCTCCTCCTGCGTTTTCTTAAGGGTTTCAACCTCCCGGATTTTTCTGCGGTCGTAAGCGGCAAGTCGCTCCAACAGATAGAGCCTGCGTCCCAGCTGCAGAAAACTATCGGCGTCCATAAGGAGCTGGTAACGATGCCAGCGGCCCTGTTTGTAAATATTCAGGAGGCGGAGCTTCAAGTCCTCTCTTTTGCTCTGCAAAGAGTCGGAACTGTTTTTCTGGGCCCCAAGCAGGCTGTCGATCTCCCCGCTCAACTGTCTCGTCCTCTGTCGGATCCGACTCAGAAGCTGTTGAGAGAGGTTGATTCTCTCCTGGAGGTCCATGAGCTCCTCTAAGACACCCTTCTCGGTCACCTCCAGCTTTTCGACACTCTCTCGCTTGTCGGCAAGCTCCTTTCGGAGCTGGTCGAGCTTCTCTTCCACCTCCTCCTTCTCACTCTTCAGGTCCTGGGAGCAAGCAATAGGCGGAGAGGAGAAAGCCATCAGCAAAATGAGAAAAAGACCGCACTTTCCAAGATTTGAGGGGGTTTTTCTCAATCGAAACTCAGAATTCTACCTTGTGGGTGACATACCTGCTCGAGGATAGAAGCGCCCCCAGAAACCCGATGAGCGCCCCCCAGAGAAGATAAGACCAGAGAAGAGGCGCCGGCAGGAAGTTCATGGTGATATACCTTCGGGCGACATGAGTGAAGAGAAGATGAAGCAATAAAAGGGAGAAACCGGAGGCGAAAAGCCCCGAGAAAAAGCCCAAAAAGAGGTAAGGGGACTGAAGATAGAATCGGGTAGCTCCTAAAAGCTTCATCACCTCGATCACCGTAACCCTGGAGGCGACTAAAAGCCTCGAGGAGCTGAAAACCACCATAATCACCGCCAAAAACGTCATCACCCCGAAGATGATGCCGGCATAGAGAATCAGGTCTTTGACCTTATCCAGCCGCTCCAGAAGGGAGCGGCCGTATATGACCTCGTCGATCCCCGCAATCGACGTTAAGTGATTGAAAATAGCCTCGAATCCATCACGATCACGAAACCTCTCTTCGACCTCCAGGGAATAACCCGCCGGGAGAGGGTTTTCTCCTAATCCCTCTATGGCGGCGTGGCCCAACTGCTCTTTCAGAGAGAGCAATGCCTCCTCCTTTGTGTGGAAAGATGCGCTTTCGACACCACGGAGGTTTCTTATCTTGCGGTCAACCTGTTCCATCTCCGATTGGCTGAGCTCCACTTCGAGGAAGACCTCGATCGTCATCTCCGAGCGGAGGTTCTCCTCCAGCGCCCAAACGTTTAAAAGGATCAAGAGGTACAGTCCGAAGACTAACTGTGAGAGAAAAAGACCCAGAAAAGAGGTCAGGGTGGTGGCAAACTCATTCCTGAGATACCAGATTGTCTCTCTGAAAAGGTGAGCGATCATAGTAGCTAGTAGATAGTAGGCAGTAGTCAGGGGGGAGGGGCCTGTTCCCTGTCTCCTGTTTCCTTAAATCAGTTTTCCATTTTCCAGCCTCAGAAGCCTCCCCAACCACCCCTCTAGAAGCTCATCCTTGTGTGAGCTGACAATGACAGTGGTTCCCATCTGGCTGATGTGATGGAGAAGGTCAATGATCATGGTGGCATTCCCATGGTCGAGGCTACCGGTGGGCTCGTCTGCCAGAAGGAGATAGGGGTTGTTCGCCAGCGCCCGGGCAATCGCCAGTTTCTGTTTTTCGCCGCCGGAGAGGCCGGAGGGGTTCTCGTGGCTTTTTGCCGACAGCCCCACAATCCCTAACACCTCGGTTGCCCTCTTGGTGGCCCGTCTCCCCTTAATGCCACAAATCTGTAGAGCCAGATTGACGTTGGCGAAGACGTCACGGTCATCTAAAAGGCGAAAGTCCTGAAAGACTACTCCCAGACGACGCCGTAAGAGGGGCAACTGCCTGGGAGTTATCTCTTCAGTGGAGAAGTCCGCCACCCTTATCTCTCCCCGGGTCGGTCTCTCCTCCATATAGATCAACTTCAGAAGAGTGCTTTTGCCGGAACCGGAGGGTCCCACCAGCTTGACGAACTCCCCCTTTCCGGCAGAGAAGCTAACCCCTTGGAGCGCCGTCCATTTTTCGTCATAGACCTTTGTGACTTCAGAGACGGTCAGCAAGTTCGACCTACCGATTGAGGCAAGGAAATCCACACCTGACCACCCGAAAACAACGAAAGCTCCCTAGAAACTTCAATCGAATCTAAAGATTGCTCCCTCCTAAGGACAAGTCAATAGGAAACGTTTTTTCAGACAGGCTCAAACGGTTAGGGGGGAGGGAATCTCCTTGTGCCTGAGGAGGAGCTGTGTTTCTGGCCGGAAAAGAATTCACGGCAGCTGAAACGGATTAAGCACATATTGAATCCGACGGTCTGCTTAAACTCCGTGCCCGCCTCTGGTGAGCTGTGAATGGATATTCAAAGGGGCAGAGTATAGCTCCGCCCCTCGCAAACCAACTGCCCCTGAGTACCTGTATTGCCCCGCTTATGGGACTCTAGTAACCCAGAACCTTCAGCCAGTCCTTATAGGTGGCTGCCGACTTCTGCAGGGATCCCAGATCCTCTTTGTTGAGCTTCAACTCGATGATTTTCTCCACGCCGCCGGCACCCAGAATTATCGGAACTCCGATGTAGATATCCTTGATCCCGTATTCCCCGGCGCAATATGCGGAGCATGGGAAGACCCTTTTACGATCCGAAAGGACGGCATCCACCATCTCCGTAACTGCCGCCGCCGGGGCATAATAGGCCGAACCGGTCTTGAGGAGCTTGACAATCTCTCCCCCACCTTTACTGGTGCGCTCAGAGATAGCCGCAATTCTATCCTTGGGGATCAACTCCGTGATGGGAACGCCTGCCACCGTGGTGTAGCTGGGGAGAGGCACCATGGTATCCCCATGCCCGCCCAGGACCATCGCCTGAATGTCGGTCATGGAAACCCCCAGCTCCATGGACACAAAGGCCCGGAAGCGGGTGCTGTCCAAGATTCCGGCCTGCCCGAAGACCTTGTTGTGGGGAAACCCGGTGATCTTCTGGGCGTGGTAGGTCATGATGTCCAGAGGGTTGGTGACGATAAGATAGAAGGCCTCGGGGCAATGCTCCTTCACCTCCTTGGCACAGGCCTCCACCACCTTGGCGTTGCTGGTGATTAAATCCTCTCTGGTCATGCCGGGCTTACGGGGCAAGCCCGCAGTCTGCACCACCAGGTCGGCCCCCTTCATGTCCGCGAAGTCGTTGGAGCCAACCACATTGACATCGTAATTTCTGACCGGCCCGGTCTGGAGAAGGTCTAAGCCCTTCCCCTTGGGCATATCCTCGATGATGTCAACCAGGACTATATCGGCGATATTTTTCTCCGCTAGATACATAGCAGTGCATTCGCCAACATGTCCAGCTCCGATGATCGCGACTTTCTTCCTCATAAAAACCTCCTGACTTGTTTATTTCACTTTGTTACAAAATTCACAAAGAAGCTCAAAAAAATTCCCTGCGCCGTTGCAACTGTTTCAAGCTTCTTTGATAATAAATTCCCCGAGTTTTATCAAGTGAAAAATGCTGCTGAGGGGAGATTTTTTGCGACTCGATGCTTCCACAGTGCGGCAGATTACTCACCACTCACTAATGACCGCTCACTCATTACAGCACCGGAACCTGGTGGCCTGCGTCCATAAGGACCAGAAGGTTACAGCCCTTCCCCTTTATGGAGATGGCTTCATCAAGCGCTCTCTGCAGACTCTCTTTGGGTTCGATGTATACCCTGCGTAATATCTCCGGCGGCAGGCTGGTAACTCCCCAGATTTGCGCCCAGCTTTTCAGCTGAACAGTACGATAAAGCTTGTGAAACCCCAAACTCCACTCTTTGGAGGAAGTGAGCACCTCCTCCCAGGAGGGGAATTTCTCTGAGAGCTTCAGCCATTCATCGTTCCCAACCCCCTGATGGCAGGGCGATACCAGTATCACAATCCCGCTCTCTCTTAGAGCCATCTTGGCGTGTTCCATCGACTTCTGAATCTGGTAGAGGTTTTTGTCCAGCGGGGGACCGACAACGGCAACGACGATGTCGAACTTTTGCTTGACCTTTCTGGTGAAAATCTCTTTGGCCCTCTCAACTGCGGAGTAGAAGGCTTCCCGGATGTCCCCACAGAAACAGCCCTGCAGATTCTCTGAGTTTGCGGAGACAACTTGAATCGAGAAGATTCTCTTGTCCCCAAGGAAATTCAAGGCCTCCTCCATATCCTGGTGGACTGGATTCCCCTCCAGAGATAGCGGTTGCGCTCGTTCGCTCAACGCCAGGGCATGGTTGTTCTGGGTTGCCCTTCGAGAGGAAACCCCCGGTAGAAACATCTTTCGTCCTCCGGTGAAGCCGGAAAAATAGTGGGGCTCAACGGAGCTGATGGTCAATATGTGAGAGGCTTCACAGACCAGCCTGTGGATGTTGACCTCGGTCCCAAGGGAGGTCTTCCCATAGCTGACCAACTGCTTGTCGTCATCGCAGTCGTGAGAGTGAATTCTCCCCCGGTAGCGCTCGAGATATTCACCGAAGATGGTCTTCAAATCCTCGGGTGAGGGTTTGGGATGCAACCCTGTTGCCACCAGAAATCCTAATTGCGTAATGTTTCGTAGATAGGGGTCAAGCCCCCTCAAGATTTGCGCCGTTGGGGTGCGACGGAAAAGGTCGTTAACCAGGACTAAGAGGTGCTCGCAATCCTTGAGGAAATAATCGAGTGATTCCGCTCCGAGAGGGTGCCCCAAACCTTCTTTGAGAGCCTCCCGTAAAGGTAAACCCCCTTGCTCGGCAGGGGAGAGGATTGTCACCGCCGTCTCTGGCGGGAGGGAAACCGATAAGGTCCTCTCTCCGAAGGGGACTTCGAATTCCATTGTCAACCTAGTTTACCCGCCTCAGGCGGGATTATCGGAGAAAAAATCGGGAAAGAAAAACTCTATCTCCCTCCTTGCGTTCTCGTCGGAGTCGGCGGCGTGGACTGAATTGCGGGTGTGATCGACCCCCAGGTCTCTGCGGATGGTTCCCGGTCTGGCGTCGGAGGGCTTGGTGGCGCCGACTAAGTTCCTGAGAGCGGTCACGGCGTTGTATCTCTCCAGGGCCATCGGGACGATCGGTCCGGAGGTCATATATCCCACGAGGTCGTCGTAGAAATGTTTGCCGATATGGACCGCATAGAATTCCTGGGCTCTCTCCTTCGACAGAGTTAGTCTCTTTATGTCCTTGACGATGAACTGGTCGGCCTCCACCCGGCGGATGATCTCGCCGATGAGGTTGCGCTCAACCGCGTCCGGCTTTATGATTAACAAGGTGTATCTCATGATTCTCGACGTTACTTTCGCTGCTTTCTTCTTCCCTTAAGCTTTTTCGCGACCAGATCCGCAACCTGTGCCGGCAGTTCCGCCACCGGTATGCCTACCCTGTTGAAAGCCCGTATCTTCTCTTCGGCGGTTCCGGAACCTCCGGAGATGATCGCCCCGGCATGACCCATCCTCTTCCCGGGAGGAGCGGTTCTTCCAGCGACGAAAGCCACCACCGGCTTGGAGACATGCTTCTTGATGTATACGGCCGCCTCCTCCTCATCGGTGCCACCGATTTCTCCTATTAGAACGATCGCCTCCGTCTGGGGGTCGGCCTCGAAAAGCTCCAGGCAGTCTATGAAATTGGTTCCGATGATGGGATCTCCACCAATTCCGAGGCAGGTGGACTGCCCCAGGCCCTTGAGGGTGAGATGCCAGACCACCTCGTAAGTTAGAGTGCCACTCCGGGAAACCACCCCAACCTTGCCCTTCTTGTGGATCTGGCCCGGCATGATGCCAACCTTCGACAGCCCGGGAGAGATCACCCCGGGACAGTTGGGCCCCACCATCCGAACCCCCTTGATCTTGAGATAATTGTAGATTGTGAGCACGTCGGTAGTGGGAAGACCCTCGGTGATGCACACAATGAGTTTGACGCCGGCATCGATGGCTTCATAGATGGCATCGGTGGCAAAGACCGGAGGGACGTAGATCACGGAGGTGTTGGCTTTGGTCTCTTTCACCGCTTGCTCCACGGTGTCGAACACCGGAATCCCGTCGACCGACTGTCCCCCTTTGCCGGGGGTGACTCCGCTCACCACCTTGGTGCCGTAGCTCTTCATCTGCAGGGCGTGAAAGGAGCCATCACGCCCGGTGATTCCTTGAACGACAACTTTGGTCTTTCTATCTACTAAGATCGCCATGTTGAACCTTTCAATCGTTTCTATTCGTTGCTAGGGAATTCTGACGGAAACCTAAAGGCTCCCTCTACCTCTACCGGTCTGCGCTAAGCCGCCTCCGCCAACTCGATTGCCCTTTTGACTACCTCCTCCATGTTGGTGGTGGCAGTCAGATCAATCTCCTCTAAAATCTTGCGAGCAATCTCTTCGTTGGTGCCGGTGAGGCGGACGACAATCGGAACCTTTGGCTTCAGGCTTTTCACCGCCTGGACAATGCCGTTGGCGACATCGTCACAGCGGGTGATGCCGCCGAAGATGTTTATCAAAATCGCTTTAACCTTCTTATCTCGAAGGACAATCTTCATTGCATTCAAAACCTTCTCCGGGCTGGAGCTTCCGCCGATGTCTAAGAAGTTAGCCGGCTCCGCCCCAAAATGCTTCACCAGATCCATGGTCGCCATCGCCAGACCGGCGCCATTGACAATGCAACCGATATTCCCATCCAGCTTGACAAAGGAGAGATCGGCGTCCTTGGCCTTAGTCTCGGAGGGATCCTCGGCGGAGAGGTCGCGCATCTTTTCAATATACGGGTTTCTGAAAAGCCCGCTATCGTCGATATTTATTTTGGCGTCTATTGCCCAGACCTCCCCGTCGCCGGTAACCACTAAAGGATTGATCTCAGCCAGGGAGGCTTCCGCCTCCCAGAAGGCTCTATAGAGCGCCAGAATAATCTTCATCGCGCCCCTCACAATCTTGGGGTCTCTATAAACGAAATAGGCCAACTTTTTCGCTTGGAACGGCTGCAGTCCCAGGAAGGGGTCGACGTGGAGTTTCATAATCTTCTCCGGGGTCTTGGCCGCAACCTCCTCGATGTCGATCCCGCCTGCGGGAGAGACCATCATCACCGGCATCTTCTTGGCTCGATCGACGATGACCCCGATGTAGGCCTCCGACTTTATGTCGCAAGCCTCCGTCACCAGCACTTTTTTGACCTTGAGGCCCTTGATGTCCATCCCCAAGATCTGACTAGCGATCAGATAGGCCTCGTCGGGGTCCTTGGCATATTTGATTCCGCCGGCTTTGCCCCGTCCACCGACATGCACCTGGGCTTTGATCATAACCGGCCTGCCAATCTCTTGTGCGATCTTTCGGGCCTGCTCCGGTTTGGTTGCCACCTTGCCGGGTGGAACCGGCATCCCGTATTTTCTGAAAATCTCTTTAGCTTGATACTCGTGAATCTTCATCTAAACTCCCTGCTGTTAGGTCATCATCTGATTAATTATGGGCTGCAGATTCTTCGAACTGCTTTTTCGCTTTCGATCGCTATCTCTCTTGTTTACTGTGAAACCTCCACGCGTAGGTCGGGGAATTCATCTCCGACATTCCGCCCGCTACGGAAACCGGCGTTCCCATAGGGCTGTGAATTCGTCACCGCCACCTCGCTTATTAGATTAATAATATCATAGTAGTGCTTCGAACTCTTCAGCAGTCAATTTTGCATCTTTTATGATACGGTTCAAGGTGCCTTTTTTAATGGCCTTATGTGCCGGGATTGTCAATTTGATGACTTTATCGCCCGCCCTCTTTTGTAATCTGATATGGCTTCCCCTCTGTCTTACTACAATGAAACCAGCTCGCTTTAAAGCTCTGATTACCTGAATATAACTGAGCGATGGCAATGAAATCATAAAGAGACTTCCACTATCTCCTTCTCGGTTCCGATTTCAACGTCATCCTCCACCGGTTCTAAGTAAAGCTCGATGGCCTCCTTTATGTTTTCTAAAGCCTCCTGACGACTTTCCCCTTGGCTAATACACCCTGGCAGAGATGGCACATATACTGTGAACCCACCCTCTTCTGCCGCTTCTAAGACAACTTTGAATTTCATAATTGACCTCTCCGTTGAGTTCTGAAAGGCTTTGGGGCGGATGAAGCCGCCCGCTACGGCGGTCACGGCTTTCGTTCACTGTCATTTTTCTTCTTCTCTCTATTATAAAAAGAAAATGTCTCCTCAATCAACTTGTCTCTCTGGTTAAACTCCGGCTCGTCGAGCACCTTCTCTAACAGGTGATTCAGGATTTTGCCCACCATCGGGGAGGGAGAAATCTTGCACAGCTCCATCACATCGTGACCGTCGATCTCTAAGTCGCTGACGGAGAGGGGCGGTTTTCTCTCTAACTCCTCCTGGATTCTCTTCTTGAAGCGATCAACGTCCTTTCCGGTTTTCCCCCTCCCTTGGGCCTTGACGTCGGCGCGCCTCAGCTCCAAAAGATCAAAGATGAGGTCTTCGCCAACGTTTCTGATCAAGCGCCTCAGGCCCTTGTCGGTGACTCTGTCGGTGTACATATGCCTTCGCACCAGGAGGACAACCTCTGAAATCAGTTGATAAGGGTAACGCAGCCGCTTCATCACCCTCTTTGCCACTCCCGCCCCCTTTCTCTCGTGGCCGTAAAAGGTAGCTCCCTCCGGGACCAGCTCCCGACATTGCGGCTTGCAGATGTCGTGAAAAAGCGCCGCCAACCGGATGCGGACACTCTTGGGGGTATGATCTATCGTGAAAAGCGTATGCTCAAAAACATCGAATTTGTGATAGCCGCCCGGTTGATTGACTCCGACACAGACTGCAAGCTCCGGCAGAATCTCCTCTAAGATTCCGGTCTCTTTCATGACATGAAAGCCGAGACTGGGCCTGTCCGCTTGCTGTAGAAGCTTGCTCAACTCCTCCTGAATCCTCTCCGGGGAGACGGAGCTAATCAGGTGGGAGTTTTCCTTCATCGCCCTGAATGTAAGCGGCTCGATTTCAAATTCGAAGCGAGCGGAGAACTGTATTCCCCGCAGCATCCGCAAGGGGTCCTCCTCGAAAGCCTTCGCAGAGGTCATCCGGAGGAGTTTTCTTTCCAGATCCTCTTTGCCGCCCAGGGGGTCGATGATTTCTCCGGTGGCCAAATCCTTCGCCATGGCGTTGATGGTGAAATCCCGGCGCTTCAGGTCCTCCTCAACTGGCAAAGCATAGTCGAAGTCCACGTGGAAATCCCGATGGGCTACGCCGGTGGAGAATTCCTTCCGGGGTAGGGCGACATCATAAGTTATCTTCTGTCTAGCAGGCGTGAATTTTATGATTCCAAAGGATTTTCCGACTAAATCGACTCGACCGAATTTGCGCAGAATCTTGGAGAGCTCCTCGTAAGGAATGCCAGTCACCAAAAAATCTCGATCCTTCTGGGTGACCGGTCGCTCAAGGAGACTGTCCCTGACCACACCGCCGACCTCATATATGTGACCTTTATCCATTATCACAGCTATGGCCTGTTCAGGGAAAGTAACCGCTACCGAGCCTGCATGGTGTCGGTTCGTTGAAGTGTGCTCCTCTACAGGCCTCTTAGTCATTGTTTCTGAAGCTTCAAGTGTGCGATTATCGCTCTGTCCAATTCCTCCCGCAGCTCGCTGTCATCTTCATAGCGATAGTAGGGGAATTTGTCTATGTGAAATATGCGCTCTGGCCACTTGCTTAGAGAAGCGTATTCCTTGTTTTCAACCACAATAACATCCTTTCCCAGAGACAGGGCTAGCCCCAGTTCATACATGACATTGGGATTCCTGGTACTGATTTCGGCGATCACGAAATCACTTCTAAGAGTATATGTGTAGATCTTATTGAGTATATTCTGGCTTGTAAAATCCTCATCGACTCTGACACACCGTATTTTGAATTTTTCATCAACGAATGGTTTGATGACATCAGAGTAAATTCGTTGCGGGAATTCCTCTTCCCTGAAAGGCATAATGACGAAGGCGAAGTCGCCACTTACATCGATGGGCACCTCCTGGAAATGCCGATGCAGAGGTCGTATTCGGGGCGGAGACTTAAGGAAATTCTCGATCTCTATTATCTTGCTTGGGTTTAACTCGTAAGCGCACCTGCGCTCGGGGTACGGTGGGCCACGCTGTAGAAGCCATTCTCTGCGCTCGCACCAATCGATGGCTTGCTTCACTTCTTCTCTGCTGAAATCACAAGATAGTAGTATTCCAAACAAAGTAGCGGCCTGTATACCTTCCTCGTAAAAGCCGTGGATGGTCTCCAAGAGGCAACATCGAACGACAGCCTTCTCCGCGTTCGTGGACTCGAATAGCTTACGGTAATCGAAGCTAGGAACGCCGACTCCTTTCTGAATAGCATCCCGGTATCTGTACCCATGAGCAAATTTCATGCTAACCAGTAATTGCTCATCAAATCCCCTGCCCCTAATGAGCCCTAAGTCCTTCACTGACAATTGAACGATTTCCTGGTCGACTACCTCTTCATCTTGCAGTACATCGAACTGCCAGGCGTACGTGGGAGTCTCTCCTCCGCTTACCCGTGTGGCACCAAAGAATATCACCTTGCTGTTGACAAAGAACCGTTCCGTGAAATCGTGTTTGTTCATCTCATACCCCTCTGCGGCGGCGATTCAATCACGGCACAATTGTCGTTCCGGCATCGCCGGTCACGGCCTCGTAACCCTCCTCAATTGAGCTGATGACTACCTCTTTGCCTCCCTTTTCTAAGAAACTGATGGCGGCTTCGATTTTGGGGCCCATGCTCCCCGGAGGGAAGTGTCCTTGAGCGAGATATTCCCTTGCCTCGGCAACGGTGAGACGGTCAAGGGCTTTCTGATCTTCCTTCCCGTAGTTTAGAGCCACCTTGCCGACATCGGTGAGATTCAAAAGTAAGCCGGCTCCGATGTCGCAAGCCATCACCGCTGCCCCCAAATCTTTGTCGATGACCGCATCCACACCTTCGTAGCTACCATCCTTTTGGGTGTAAACCGGAATCCCACCTCCACCGGCAGTGATGACGATGGTTCCCTCCAAGACCAGTTGCTTGATGGTTTCGCCTGCGACCAACCTCAGAGGGTGGGGAGAGGGAACCACTCGCCTCCAGCCCCGGTCTGAATCCTCCTTGACAATCCAGCCAGACTCGTCTTCCATCCGTCGGGCTTGTTTTTCGGTGTAAAATTGACCGATAAACTTGGTCGGCTTGGACAATGCCGGGTCGTTTCTGTCAACGATCATCTGGCTGACGATGGTGACCACCGGGCGCTTTATCCCCTCCCGATGGAGGCGGTTCTGAAGGGACTGAGTAATCATATACCCCATCCCTCCCTGCAGGTCGGCGACACAGATTCCCAGGGGGAGAATCGGCGCTCTGCCCCGAGCAAGCTCCACCCTCAAAAGGGCATTCCCCACCTGGGGACCATTGCCGTGGGTGACGGCCAACTTGTAGCCGTCTCTGATCAGCTTGACAATCGGCTCCAGGCTCCTCCGAGTGTTGGCAAACTGCCGCGCAATGGTGTCCTCCTGCCCCTTTCTGGTGATGGCGTTACCCCCCAAAGCAACTACCGCAACCTTGTCACTTCTCACAGCTCTTTAGAACCTCTGTCTGAACCTCTCCGATGCTGCTGAACGCGATTGCTCAAATCCCCAGAAGAAAGACCGACAAAGAGGTGCTACCTGCGCTTCCTCTTCTGAGTTGCGAATCTATCCTTCAAAATCTCCTCTAAATCCGGCCTGCCGATCTCCTGGAGCTCATACCTGACTCTGGTGGAGGGTTTATTCATTTTCAAAAGCCGGCCTAAATCAATAGGGGTGGCGATGACTACCGAATCGCATCGGGCCTTGTTGATGGTTCTCTCCAGGTCCGCAACCTGTTTTCTGCCGTAACCCATGGCCGGCAATAGCGGTCCGATATCGGGATAATCGTTGAAGGTCTCCTTGATGCTCCCGACGATGTAGGGTCTGGGATCGACGATCTCCCGGGCGGAGTACTTCTGGGCCGCAAGCATCCCGGCGCCGTAACTCATCTCCCCATGGGTCAGGGTGGGACCGTCCTCCACTACCAGGACTCTCTTTCCGGTGATGAGTCTGGGATTATCGACGGAAATCGGGGAGGCGGCGTCGACTACTAAAGCTTGGGGATTGATTCTGTTTATACTGAAGCGCACCGCCTCGACATCTTCCGGATTGGCGGTCGTGATTTTGTTAATCACCACCACATCCGCCATAAGAAGGTTGGCCTCGCCAGCATAATAGCTGTATTCGTCACCGGGACGATGGGGGTCCACCAGGGTGATCTGTAAGTCCGGCCTGTAAAACGAGGTGTCGTTATTCCCGCCGTCCCAGACGATAATCTCCGCCTCCCTCTCCGCCTCCTTCAAGATTTCAGCATAATCGACCCCGGCGTAAACTACCTGACCTCGACGGATATGGGGTTCGTATTCCTCTCTCTCCTCTATGGTGCATTTGTGTTTGTCCAAATCCGAGAGTTTGGCGAATCGCTGGCAGATCTGCTTGGTCAAATCTCCGTAAGCCATGGGGTGACGAACCACCACCGTCTTCTTGCCCATCTCTTTTAAGATCTCGCAGACCCTGCGGGTGGTCTGGGATTTACCACAACCGGTTCGGACGGCCGTTATCGCCACAACCGGTCTTTTTGATTTCAGCATGGTGTGATAGTGACCCAGCAGGACGAAATCGGCACCGGCGGTGTTGACCATGGCGGCCTTGCTCATCACATACTCGTAAGGGACATCGCTGTAACTGAAAACTACCTCGTCCACTCTCTCCTCATGGATCAACTTGACGAGATCGCCTTCGGGGTGGATGGGAATCCCCTTGGGGTAAAGCTTCCCGGCCAGTCTGGAGGGGTATTTTCTACCAGCGATATCAGGAATCTGGGTAGCGGTGAATGCTACCACTTTGTAATCGCGATTGTCTCGGTAGACGGTGTTGAAATTGTGGAAATCCCTGCCAGCAGCGCCCATAATGATTACTTTGCTCGGTGACATAAACTCCTCTATTTACAGTCTTATTCTACAATTCCGCCAACCCAGTAGCCGAGGCTACTGAGCCACCCAGCTTCCGAATCTATCCCCTGCAGCAGGTGTCCGGCGACCGGCGGGCCCGAGGCTCACACTGCAAGGTAGGTCGAATATTATAACAAAAAGGACGAAAAAGCAACTCTGAACGTGCTTGTCTTCCTTTACTTTAAGGTCTCCGGCTGATGGGAGCATGTCTCCCACGGAGAGAAAGATCCCAGAACCACTCCGTTTCTTTTGTTCCATTTTTTGAACAATATCGTTATAATAATGTGGAAGGGAACTGAACCCACTTTGCAAGGTTGTGCGCAAATCGGTGAGGAAATATCTGCCGGACTCCTGTATCTTTCAACCCTTCAAAGAGTTGTTTGCAGAAGAAGGCCGGGTATGTTTTTTGCGGAATGAATAGATCGAGGAGGGAAAAATGAAAAGACTCAGGATTTTCGCTCTCACGTCTCTGTTTCTCTTGCTCTGTTCTCCACATGTAGAAGCCTCAGGAATCTTGATCTGGGATCCAGGCTCCAACCCTGACGTTTATGAATATCAGATTGTCCTTGAGCGCATCGGGTATTCTACCATCATCACCCAGGATCTGGTTGCCTATGTGGAAGAATACGGTTTGGAGGATATAGAGGCCATCTTTGCCATTCTGGTCTACGGGAACTGGGAGCTTCCAGAGGAGGAGGCCTCCATCTTAATGGACTTTCTCGACAGCGGAGGTGGAGTCTACATCGACGGCACAATTTGCTGGCCCTTGAAGCTCTTATTTGAATATTTGCACGTCGGCTGTACCACCTGTGAGCCCTGGCGGTTTAAGACCTTCAGAGGTGTTGTCGGCACCTTTATGGAGGGGCTTCGTTACGGCTTCCCGGACTCGGTCTGGAGCTCGACCATAGAGCCATTCGACGGGGGTGCGGAGGTGATATTTGAAGATGAGGTCTTGTGTGGCTGTGTGACCTCGGCGACCACTGATCCAGATATCAAGGCCGTGTTTTCTACCCAGCCGATTATGCAGGTCGTGGAGGATGAACCTCCGAACACCAAAGAGGAAATGCTCCGACGGATTGCGGAATGGCTGGGGGTCTTTCTTGGGGCAGAAGAGGATCGGCCCGAGAGGAATCTCCCTGAAGTCACAAGCATCAAGAACAACTTCCCCAATCCTTTTAACAGTTCCACCTCGATACAATTTCATGTTCGCGCCGACCAACCCCGACCGATCAGCTTGAAGATCTACAATCTAGCCGGACAGCTAGTAAGGACTGTAACCACCCAACGGTTTTCCTCCGGGGATTACACTCTCTCCTGGGATGGCAAGGACGAAGCCGGAGGAGATATCAGCAGTGGGATTTACTTCTGTAAGCTAACCTCTCTCGATCATCAATCCGTTCTGAGAATGACGCTCTTGAGATAGCCGAGCATTCGCCACATTGCCAACCTCATTTTGTGGTGAGAGGGACTACTCACCACTTGCCAACGATTACTGGTCAGCCACTGTCCACCTTTCTAACCCACTCAAGCAATCGCACTCATTGACAGTTGACAAAGGGAGGTCAAATGGTATAATTAGGAGTTCTGAGAAAGGAACTTAGAGCCACAAAATAGCCAATCATGTCAACTCTCTGCGGTCTAACGAGCCGGGCTTCCGACCTCCCCGCTCTGGAGAAGAAATTGGGGCTTATGCTGGAGACCATCAGGCACAGCCGCCGATACGCAGTCGATTCATCCGCTCTCGAAGGTGCGGGCCTGGGACGTCTTTACATCCCCGATTCGACCCCTACCACCTATCTTGTTCGTAACTCCCATCGCGGGTCCTCAATCGTCCTCAGCGGATACATAGCCAACTGGAAGGAGATTGCTCAGGAGGTGTCGCGTCAGAAGAGCGATCCTGTCGAAATCAGAAGCCCGGCGGATCTGGTCGCCTACCTGATTCTAGAAAAGGGCACCGGCTCCCTCCGCGAGCTGAATGGAATTTTCGCTTTTGCGATGTGGAACCCCACAGCCCGAGAGCTATTCTTGGGGGTCGACCGTTACGGGATCAGGCCGCTGTATTACCTCCACAGAAACAACCATCTCCTGTTTGCCTCCGAAATCAAAGCCATTAGCTACAATGAGGCGGGATTGACTCCCAACTATGCAGCCTGGGAGGAGATGTTAGCTTTTGGCTTTATTCTGGGGGACCACACTTTCTTTGAGGGCATCTCACGAGTCCCCCCGGCTACCGTTCTCCGCTTCACGGAAGCAGGTCTATCCACAAACAGATATTGGTGGTTCGACGAGGTCAAAATCAATCCGAACTTGAAACTCGAAGACTACTTGGAGGAGAATCGATATCTATTCCGCCAGGCGATCAAACGCCTGGCCGATTCGGTCCCCGAATGCGTGATCTTTTTGAGTTCCGGGCACGACTCCCGCCGGATTATTGCCGAGCTGGCAAGGCTCGGTCGGGCTTCCAAGGCTTACACCGCCGCGCTGGTCAGACCTCAGGACCGATTCGAAATCGACACCAAGATCGCCTCCGGGGTCTGTGAACTGTTAGGAGTACCCCACACAACCTCGGATTTCCCTCCCCCTGATACTTACCCGGAGCTGGTTACCTACAAGAATCTCCTCCTTGACTTCGAGTCCGACACCCATGAGTGGATTCTGCCACTTCTATCGGAGATAGAGCTGCAGGGCGGAGTGAATTTCGATGGTCTCGGAGGCGACATCTCGATAAATGGTCTTTACTTCAAACACAACCCCACGTTTCTGGCTCACGCTGATGACAACCGAAAGTTAGCCGAAACCATCGTCAACCGCCATGCCCCCGGCTGGGTGTCTCCCCTGCGGATGAAAAGCGATGCTCCACCAATGGTGGAGAGGGTCTTCTCCATCCTTAACGATTTGCCCGATTCAGATAATAAGGTCACGATTTCCTGTCTGCTCACTCGGGTAAGGCGCGAGGCTGCCATAATGACCTACGGGCTGGCCTCCCTCAAGATAGATTCTCTGATGCCTTATATGGACAACGAGTTGTTCTCTCAATCGTTGAGCATCAGCCCCAAACTCACGACCGATATATACCCTCAAGATCTCATCCTGAGTACCGACTTTCCCAACCTGAAGCGAATTCCCAATTCCAACACCTCCAGGCAGCTGAAAATCCATTGCCCCGAGAGATATATCGATTTCTGCAGGCCGATTGAAGAGCTTAGCAGGCGCACCTGGTCACGGGTTCTAAACTCGGCCACCAAAGAGGTCCGCAGCTCCAAGCAACTTCGCTCCGAGCTGCAGCGCAAAAGTATGATGAAGCTGGCTGCCATCTCCATTGCGAACCAGCAATCACCGCTCATATCCAAGCTCCTCAGGAGATTCTACATTATTCAGCGTGTAGCCAAGAGGGGATGGTTCTATGCCAATCGCTTGGCCCTGGTTGCAGAGTGGTATCATCACCTGGAGGAACCGGATTGGCGCTCTGACAAACTGAACCAAGCCAGGAGATATCTTTTTGGAGGAGAATAGTATTCCACCATCATTCAGCATCATGGATGAACGCTCGCGGAGGCGAACTGATAACGCCCTAGTCGAGACGCCTCCTGGTTTTGCATTTACTCTCTGTTTTGCGCCCCATCCCCGGTTATGACCTTACTAGTTTATATAATATTCTTCTTATCAGGTGTCGCCGGCCTGACTTACGAGATCGTCTGGGTGAGGCAGTTCGTTTTGGTCTTCGGCAACACCACCCAATCGATTACTACGGTGCTTTCGGCCTTCATGGCGGGGCTGGCATTGGGAAGCATCGTGGTCGGGCGCGCCGTTGATCGCCGACCGGAGAAGGCATTTCTGCTCTATGGGCTTTTGGAGATCGGGATCGGTCTCTGGGGAATAGCCATACTTCTCCTTTTTCCTCTCGCTCGGATGTTCTACCCTCTGGTGGTGACTGGCCTAT
>Ga0209979_1002576_pt1 | contig 17178 bp, 20 predicted proteins | sample AnhtaG_FD_183114 | JGI IMG/M metagenome (GOLD analysis project Ga0209979, IMG submission 183114) | Deep subsurface microbial communities from Anholt, Denmark to uncover new lineages of life (NeLLi) - Anholt_01485 metaG (SPAdes) (version 2) | ecosystem: Environmental > Aquatic > Marine > Oceanic...
TAAGGTCATAGCTCCACGCATGATCCTTGTATTCCGGCCTGAGCCTGATGCAGGAGCCATCATTAAGCTAGAGCCTGCCCCGCTTTGGCTGTTTCTTTGGCACCTTCAGGCCCTCTCTTCTCCATATTCTCTCCACTCATCTTGCAGTTTACTCTCCAGCCTTCCTTATCTAGAGGAGTGCTGTTATTCTCCGATACCCATACCTGCCATATAGAGTTGCCAGCTTAACAATCTCTGCCGTGAGCGTTTCTTCTTCACTCCTCACCTGAGGAATGTGACGCTGCGTAGTCCTGGCCTGTCCCAAAACCCTGCATGCCCGTCTCTTGAGAAACCGCAAGATTCGTACACACTTGGAGTACTAGCTTACGTCTCTTGGACGGGCTTAGGAGTTTCCCCGGGATGCTTCTTTCAGGATTGCATTGTCCAGGGAAAGATCTGCCACTAATCTTTTGAGCCGGGTGTTCTCCTTCTCAAGTTCTTTCAGTCTTTTTACTTGCTCAATCCTCATCCCACCGTATTCTCTACGCCAACGGTAGTAGGTCTGTTCTGTTACCTCTATTTTCCTGGCAGCTTCACCTACCGTCGCTCTTTGGCTGAGCAGGACTTCTGCCTCCCTCAACTTATTAATGATTCTCTCTGGCGTGTAGCTTCTTCTGGTCATTTACATCCCCCTTTTCTTCGATCATCAGTCTAACATAATAACTGGACCGATTCTAGGGGGGCAGGTCAGGGGGCTTGGGGAAAGGAAAGAGTGTATCTTGCTGATGACATATTTCCTATTCTGATGAGTATTCCTGCAATACTCATCCAACATGGAGGACTTCTCCTTTCTCGATCTGGCCATGAAGTATCTTTGTTGCAGTTGTCTCAGGTACTCATTTCTTGAGTGCATATCCATTGTCTCCTCTCCCTGGTATCTTAATCTCACCAGGGACTATGGTAGCAGAATTTGGTTAGATTTTTAAGAGCTCTGAAAAAAGCCAAGACATTTCGATTTGCCAAGAAACTTCCTCCACTTTGACTCTATTTTGGACTTTTCCTAGGGACGCCGGCTTAAAAAGTAACCCTTTTCGGGGTAGTTCCCTCCACTATTAAGACCGAGCCGAACTTTTTCAGAGGTCTCTTTTTTATGATTCAACACTTACCTCTATGGTTAGATTTTAGCTGATTCAATTCGGCGGGTTGACAAATTTTTAGAAAGTGCTATCATGTAGGTGGGCAAGACCCATAAATTCGAGGGCACTGCTCGTGGGCCTGCCTTTTTCTAGAAATTACGTCAGAACCGGGCAGAAGGTATGCCGTCCGTTAGACTCTCGCAAGTACAGGTAAGAAAACTGAGCGAACTCATGCAAACGACACATGATGCCCATACTTACCGTAAAGCCCAGGTCGTTTGGTTGAGGTACCTGGGTAAGTCAACATCGGAAATTGCCAAGATAACGAATACCAACGAACGTACAGTGTATAGATGGCTTGACGTTTATAGGCAGGGGAGCCTTGACGGGCTCTTCATCGGCCCTCGTCGTGGTAGACGACCCAAGATTACGAATGAGTACAAGGAACTCCTATTCGAGACTATCGCCGAGAGCCCACAAGCCTTTGGCTATCCTGCTAATAGGTGGACTCTCAAGCTCTTAGTTCAGCATATGACTCTCAACACTGGAATTGAAGCATCTTTCCAGCGGGTGTGGCAGATTCTAGTCTCCCGCGACATTGTATTTGGTGTACCTAGGGCAATGAGATGGAAAAGTCCGGACTTCTCCTATTCCAGGCGTATGTGATACCCTGGAAGAGCCAGGCGGCAGAGTTTGTGTACTCAAATGCTATAGATGGGAGTACACTTTACCTATTGTTATCGCATTCATAGGTAGGCATGGAGAGGTGATAAGAGTGCTGGAGGTAAAAGTAGCCAAAGTGGCTATAGATCTCAATTCGAAGATGCCGGTCATCATCTTGAAGGAAGAAAAGGGTGAGAAAACGTTTCCCCTATGGACTGGCGTAAGCGAGGCTCAGGCTATTGTATTTGCACTGGAGAACGTAACACCAGTCAGACCCTTAACTCATGATCTCGCACGCTCGTTGGTTGAGAAACTGCACGGCAAACTAGACAAGGTAGTTATCATAGACCTTATAGGTAATACGCTTTATGCCCGCATTCTCATCAAGAGAGAGGGGGAGAATGTAGAGGTTGATTCCCGCCCCAGCGACGCCATAGCTTTGGCTCTTAGATTCAAGGTTCCCATCTTCATACAAGAAAGAGTATTGAATAAGGTAGCTGCAGCTAGTAAACCCATCAAAGATGAAGAAGTTGAAGATTTCAAAAAGAAATTGAAAGACTTGAAACCAGAGGATTTTGCCCGCTAGCCATTTTATCCCACCCAAGACAATCTTTAGCTAGACAGGCGACTAGAAGATGAGTTATTTCTATCCGGAATTCAAGATATTTTCCAAACAGAGAATGAAAGCACGATCTTTTTTCCATTAATGTCAGCTGGGGGGTGCAGTTTTATTCTTAAGTCTTCCCATGACTAAAAGTGAGGCCAGAAGGTAGAAAAAATTGAGAGGAGGATGGGATGAACAAAGCAGATTTAATGGAGCAGGTAAGTGCTAAGACAGGATTAACAGAGAAGGTCTCTGGGGAAGCGGTTAATGCATTAATCTTAGCTATAACTGAGTCCCTGACCTGGAAAGAAAAGGTCACTTTAGTCGGCTTTGGAACTTTCAAAGTGACAAAGAGAAAGGGAACAAGAAAAGTGAATCCTCAAACAGGAGAAATCATTCAGATACCACCCAAAGACGTGCCTAAATTTGTGCCAGGGAAGAATTTAAGGGAAGCGGTAAGGTAAAATAGCGAGGTTAAATCAAAACGCTGCGTTAATCTTTGAATCCTTCAAATAGGCCATTCATGCAGGCGATTTGAAAGAAGAAGGAACTTATTAGGTAAGAGAAACTGATTAGACCCCGGCTGAGAAGATCCTAAGTGAGTTTGTGCCGGGGAAGGATTTCAGGGAGAAAGTGAAGGGAGGTGAGATGAGTTAAGTTAATGTGTTATTGGCCTGATGGATAACAGAGTACGTCTTCTCCCCGGTTCCTTTAAGACAGAATAAAGCGAAGAGATATAAGAGAGACTAAAACCGTCAAAAGGAGGTAATAACAGAATGATTCCCAAGAAGTTTTTTGTCAGCAGGCAATTTATGAGGATAGTAGGATTATTGCTCACCTTGAGTCTGGTTGTGGGCATAAGCGTCACCCTGGGCCTGGCCCAAGAGAAGGTGAAGCTTACCTGGAGTGAGTGGTGGGATCAAGAATGGGGAGAGGAAACCATCGATTGGATAATTTCCTCATTTGAGAAGAAATATCCTAATGTTGAGGTAGAGACAGTGTTCGCTCCCCATGCCCAGTACATGGATAAGCTTTTAACACTTTGTCAGGCTAAAGAGGCTCCCGATGTTATGAGTATGGAAGTTACCTGGGCGGCAAACTTTGACAAGCTGGGCGTATTTGAAAACTTGGATCCCCTAATTAGTAAGGCAGGGCCAGAGTTTACCTCACGACATAGCCCCGCCTGGGATAGCTGGTGGAAGGGCCGGCTCATCATGACCTACCTGTATACCATGTCTTACGGGATTTACTACAATGTGAGGATGTTTGAAGAGAAAGGAATAGAGCCACCAACCGATTGGGAGGAGCTAAGAGTAGCCTTAAGAAAGTTTCACAGTCCTGAAAAGCACCAGTGGGGAATAGCTCTGCCTGTTGCTATGAAAAGCTCTGCTCATTTCACCCTGTATAACTTCTGGACTCGCCTAATCCAAGCTGGCGGGCGGATGACTGATGAGGAGGGTCTGGCTAACTTCAACTCCCATGCGGGGGTAAGGTCCTTAGAATACTGGGGAGACCTCTTAGCCGAGGGTTTGGTCTATCCCGGAACGGTCTCCGGTGCCCTTGCTATAGGAGAGAAGGAGATGATAGAGGTCTTTAGCGCTGAACAAGTTCCCATGCAGTTAACAGGTCCCTGGATAAAGGGACAGTGCGTCGAGCGAGATCCAGAAATGGAAGGTAATATCGCCCTGAGTCCTCCATTCAAAGATGTTACGAGCGGGTATCTAATCACTGGTAGTGGCGTTAGTCTATCCTCACAGTCTGATCACCCTGAGTTTGCCTGGGAATTCATCAAACACCTGTTGAGTGATGAAGTAGCTTTTAAGATGGTCGAGCAAAAATCTCAGTTCTGGGCAAATACCAAGGCGCTTGAGTCTCCAAGTATCAAAGAAGACCCGGTACTCAGGTACCTTCCGGCAATGATAGGCCATCCAGACTCTCAACCTTGGTCGGTTTTGCCTCAGCTAGGTGATCTGTGCAATTCCCTGATGGAAAATGCACAGGAGTATTTTGTGGGCAAAGAAGATGCTCAAACTGCTCTGGACGACGCGGTTGCTTACTGGAACAAGGTAATTAGGGAAGCAGGGTGAGTAGATCCATCCTCAGTCAAGACACAGGGGCCTCAAGGCCTCCTGTGTCTTGCGGAGGGAAGGTTGATGTCATTGCTAATGGGATATAAGAAAAGGCTTGGGCTCGAGGGATTCTTTTTTATTGCTCCGGCCATCATATTCTTGCTTTTCATCATTGTCTATCCTTTATTTACAGTTTTTCGCTACAGCTTTCAGGAATACTCTCCTCATCACTCTTTTGTTTTTGTGGGTCTAAAACAGTACCGAAGCCTTTTTGCTGATGAGCTTTTCTGGATTAGCATAAAGAATACGTTTCTATTCACCATCGGCACCATTGTCTTGGATTTGGCAATCTCATGGGGAATTGCTCTGCTGTTGAATGCGCGATGGCCTCATTTTAAGATAAGGAATTTTTTCCGAGGTGCCCTGCTTCTGCCGTTTCTTTTCTCTGCTCCCGCGGCAGCACTACTTTGGGGCATTCTCTACCAGCCTCTGGGACCATTAAACTATGTAATTGAACAATTCTTCGGTACCACCATAAGCTTTCTCGGGGACTCGAGATGGGCGCTGCTCTCCGTTTTGTGGGTCAATGTGTGGAAGAATTTTCCTCTCATCATGATATTAATCCTTGGTGGTCTCCAGTCTATTCCCCAGAATTTATATGAAGCTGCTCGAATAGATGGAGCCAGCCGGGTGCAGTCGTTCTGGCACATAACTCTTCCTCAGATGCGCTCTTTGATGATGACCATCATTGTTATTGATTTTGCCACTACCTTCATTCATTTTGATCTGGTGTGGACGATGACGAAAGGGGGGCCTCTACGCAGCACCCACCTCATCAGTTTCTTCCTTTATCAAAGAGGAATGCAGGCCTTCAAGTTTGGTTATGCCTCAGCCATAGGTGTTGTCACTGCCCTCATCATATCGGTCTGCATGGGTGCCTATATAATCCTCTATTATAAGAGAATTGAGGCTCAAGCATGAGACGAAGAGGGAAACAATTCAGGTACTTACCTTTATACACCGCAACAGTTGTTATTACCCTTCTTATTCTTTTCCCAGCCATATTTGCTATGTTTACATCCTTTAAGCCCATCCGGGAGATATTCACTTACCCCCCGAGTATCCTCCCCCACACCTGGACTATTAAGCCATACATTTCGATCTTCTCCCGGGAAAAATATCTGCACTATTTCTTTAACGGGTACTTTATCTCTATCTGCTCAACTTTTCTCTGTGTCACCCTGGGTGCCCTAGCCGGCTACGGGTTTTCCCGCTTCAGGCTCCCGGCCAAACGCCTTGTCCTTTTAGGAATCTTGGGTGCACAGATGTTTCCTGGAGCAGTTCTGATGGTTCCCTATTTCAATCTGTCAAGACAGTTGGGTCTGTACAATACCTATCTTGCATTGATAATAATAGATACCACTTTTGCACTTCCTTTGGTTATCTGGCTCCTCAAGAGTTTTTTTGACTCTATACCCGTAAGTATAGAAGAGGCAGCTCTTATAGACGGATGCACCAAAGCGAGGGTGCTGTTACTCATCGTAGCGCCCGTAGCCCGGGCCGGAATTATTGGAACAGGGATGCTGGCCTTTATAAGAGCTTGGAACGAGTTTCTATTCGCCTTGATTCTTACCAAAGGGCCTGAAAGGGCTCCCATCACTGTAGGACTTGCCGAGCTTTTTGGCCAATACAGCATCAACTGGAACGGCATTATGGCCATAACAACCCTTGCCGTTCTTCCCTTGCTAGTCGTCTTTATCTTCGTGCAGCGTTATGTTATTTCCGGGATAACCAGTGGAGCAGTTGATTGAGAAAATAGCCTTATCTCTTAGACCGGTAGAGGAATCTAAGGAGACCGTGGGTGAATATGATAGTCAGCAAAAGTAGAATTGAGGAAGACCTCAAGAGCCTGGGATTAGAAGAGAACGATTGGGTTTTTATGCATAGTTCGCTGAAGAGCCTGGGGTATGTGAGGAGAGGAGCAAATACAGTTATTGATGCTATTATGGATGTTGTAGGAGAAGAGGGTCTACTCATGGTTCCCACATTCACGTTCAAAGGCTTTGCTCCTTACTTTGAGCCCCACCGTACGCCCTCAGAGATGGGCTTGATCACCGAGACTTTGCGTCAAAGAAAGGAAAGTGTAAGAAGCTGGCATCCGACACATTCGGTCGGCCTTTTAGGAAAAAGAGGGAAGAGCGTAGTTGAAGGACATACAAAAGCTGGCTCCTTGGCAGAGGGTAGCCCTCCGGACAAGCTAGCCAAACAGGGAGGGTATGTGCTGCTTCTGGGGGTAAGACATACCCTTAACTCTACAATACATATAGCTGAGGTCTATGTGCAGCTTCCCTATGTATACACCGTCAAGGATTCGCCTGATTTCCCCGAGCAGGCCGTAGTTAGGACTCCCAGCGGGAAAAAGATAAAAGTTAACCTTGCTCCTTACCCCACATGTAGCGAGGGATTCTGGAAACTGGAACGCCTCCTGCGGGACAAGGAACGGATCCAATACGGAAAAGTAGGTCAGGCCCACTGTCAACTGATGAAATCTCAGGATGTTATCGATACAGCATCCTCGTTGCTGAGAGAAGAGCCGGAGGCGCTTTTATGTGATAACGCCCAATGCTATTCTTGCAGTGAGAAAAGGAAAGTTATCCAGTCGCTACTAGACAAAGATCTCCAGAAGGAGAACAGTATTTCGATATCAACCGGAGGCCGACGGGAAGTTGAGTAGAAAGAGGGCGGAGATTCAAGATAAAGACCCGCGAGAGTGAAACAAGGGCGTTTTAGGCTGGGGGGTTGTTGATGGAGAAAAAAGAAAAGATAATTTAGAGCTCCGGGATACACAGAGTCGAGCAGGCCATTGAGAAGAAAAGAGAGAAAGAGGTGACAAAAAAGGTCTCCATCCTTTGGAATAGGCTTGATTGAGAAAAGATTTTCAGCTTCCACTAGCAAGACCGACCGGCGCCTTGAGCTCGCCTTTGCGGCGATTAATGTATGTTTTGAACACAATTTCGGCCAAAAAAGGAGGATAGTCTATGTCGAAAACAGCATCCTCAACCGGGGAAAAAACTGAAGAAGCAAAGCAACAGCAAAAGAAGGAACCCCAAGAAGAACCCAAGATTCAAGCCAGAAAAGGAGCTAAAGTCGAACCGAAGGTAGAAGTCAAGGAGGAACCCAAGAAAGAACCCAGAATAGAAGTCAAAGAAGAAGCTAAAGTCCAATCTAAAGTAGAGCCCAAGGTAGAAGTTAGGGAGGAACCCAAGAAAGAACCCAAAGTAGAACCTGCAAAAGAACTTAAGGTGCAGCCTGAAGACAAGGGAAAAGGTGATAAAAAGCAGGAGATCATTAAAGCTATTGAGGGGATGAACGTGCTGGAACTGTCGGAATTGGTAAAAGAGCTAGAGGATAGATTTGGAGTCGAGGCAGCTGCTGTCTCCCCCGTTGGGATTCAAGCTCCTGGCCCTGGGGGTGAAGCCGCAGCAGAGGAAGAAAAAACCGAGTTCGACGTTATGTTGAGTGAGGTGGGCGACAAAAAGATCCAGGTGATTAAGGAAGTAAGAAAAATGACTTCTCTGGGATTGAAGGAAGCCAAGGATTTGGTAGAGCAAGCTCCGAAACCGGTCAAGCAGGGGGTAAACAAGGAAGAAGCTCTCAAGATCAAAGAGACTTTGGAGGCGGTAGGGGCTAAGGTGGAGGTGAAGTAGGGGTTGACTCATGGACATGAAGAAAAGTTCAAAAGTACTGGATTTCGCCAAGTCAAAACCCGTCATTGAGGTACCGAATCTGCTGGAGATGCAAAAGGTCTCCTTTGACGCCTTTCTGCAGGTAGATGTTCCGCCAAAAAAGAGGGTTAATGAGGGTTTGCAGGGGGCTTTCAAGGATATATTTCCCAAGATTTTAATAAGACGGGGGAAGGAAGTATGCTAGTAGAAAAAGGTGGTAAGCTGAAACTACACCTCAGTTGCAAACTAAGAAATAGAAAAGTCTTTTCTAACCAAAAGACTAGCAGAAGAGGAAGGAGCTACAACTATTGCCCGAGAAATCGGCGTCGATCTTGCTACCAGTCAGGTACTATATTAGAAAGTTTAAACTCAAGGCTGCACATCTAGGCTTGCCTATGTTCTCGATGCAGTATTGAATGCCAAGGGAGAAAGAAGCCACAGTCTGGGAAGGTGTATTATTCTCTGTATTGATTTCACAGGCAAACGGCATGCGTTTCTTCAAAAGGAAATAACTTTGCATACAAGATCGCGCGGCGGCAACCCGGGGGAAATCAGCCCAAAAATACGCTTAGTACCATATTTTTCAGAGCTCTGAAGAATTAGCCACACTAGAGAGTCTGATTGCCTATTTCGTGAGGAGAGATCAAATTGACGAAAAAGGTGCCATTTGTGCCAACCCCGGAGCCTGTCGCGACGAGAATGTTGGAGCTATCCAATCTTAAAGCTGGAGAGACAGTATGCGATCTAGGATCGGGAGACGGAGCGATCCTGATCACGGCCGCGAGGGACTTCGGCGCGAAAGCTTTGGGGATTGAAATGAGGCAAGACCTTGTCAAAAGGAGCCGCAGGGAAGCTCGGGAGCTTGGGCTCGAGAAATCGATCAAGGTCATTCAGGGAGACTTTTTCAATATCTGTATCAGTGAGGCCGATGTGGTTACCCTATTCCTCCTACCGAGCGCAAACGCGGATCTAAGACCCAAGCTGAAAAAAGAGCTAAAAGCTGATGCTCGCATTGTTACACACGATTACGAAATTCGAGGTTGGCAACCAATCAAGAAGGAAAAGGTAGAGCTGGACCGTACCCACCCGATTTTCTTATACCGCTGTGGGGACATACGGGGAGCGGGCCTGTCACAGAAAATGATGTCCAGCTTACTTGACATTCAGAGGGAGCACATGCCACGTAAAATCTGGAGATGCGAGATAAAGTTGATTCGCAAGATATGCAATGTTTTCAAAGCTCCGCGGTAGATAAAATCGCGCTAGGGAGGAGGTCGATTGAAAGAGATACTATTTGAAGCCATAAAAGATGAGGGAGGCAAGGTCCGAGTGACGATTATGGGAACCCTCATCAGTGTCTCTATGCCAAAATCTTTCTGGGAGCAAGCTATAAAAAGGTTCGAGGAACTCGGGATATTGGACAAGCGTTTTCATCGGCACGAGTTGCATAGGAAAAAGCAGGTAATAGACATCCTGAAGGAGGCGATCAAAAATGCTAATAAGAAACCGAAATCCCGAAATCGTTGAGATTCTGGATAAGCGTCCCTTAAAATTCAGGTGCAGGAAGTGTGGGCAAGTGTGGTGGCCTAGTATTGAGCCAGGACGGAAAATTCATCCATCAGCATGGCAGTGCCCCCGGGGATGTAAACCTCAGAAGAAAGATGAAAAGGGGGTGAGGAAAAATGGCTAAGGTTGAACTCATGGGGCCTATGGCCTACGTACAGGGTTGGGACAAGGTACGAGATAGGGTTGAGAAAAAAATGAAAGACTGGCCGGAGCTAGAGCAATGGACAGTCAGAATCAGGGTATTCACCCAAAAGGACGCTGTGAAATTCGAGCAGGGCGATGAGGACGCTTACAGGGACATGGACGAGAAAAACAAAGTCCTGACGATAGCTTGTAAACCCGAAAGTCCAGCCGATCCGGAAAAAGAAGTCTACTTGATAATGAGTGAGTTTGTTGACCTTGAGTAAGTAGCTATCGAATGGCGGGCGTGGGTGTCAGTACCAATCCCCGCCCCACCAAAAAAGGGGGTAAGGAAATGCCGGAATTGACAATAAAGATCAGCCCTGACGTTAGTGGCAAGTTAAAGAGCGTGCAGCAGCGAGTCAATCAAAACCTAGCTCCGGCCATAGAGAAAGGGCTAGAGCGCCGCGTGTCCAAAGAGCAAATCGCCGCGGCCTTAGTGGAGGTAGGACTTTCAAAGACGAAAACGAAACTGGGCAAAATTGTATTCGCCACCATGGTGGCAGTTGAACAATTGCGTGAGAAACTATGAGAAAAAAGAGAGGCGAGGCATGAAGTTGTTGAGAAGATTGGCGCTGTTGATGTTATTCACGTTGTTGATATTGCTGACGCTGATATGGTTTGTCGGATCCCTCGCAACCAGGAGCATTCGCCAAGGAGAGAATCCGTGCCTTTGAACAAGAGGAAAACAATAGAGGAGAAGCTGGGCGGTTCCCTCCGCTTGCATCTCAGAGATAGGTTCTTGGCTGACGCTAGTGTTAGGAAGGTGGCGAGGGAGCTTGGGCTCGATCCAGCCACGATCAGGTTCTTGCGGTGCAGCCAGTTGCTAGGTGAGATCGCGGCCTTCCGATCCCACGCCGTTTTGGGTAGCGTGAAAGTGCCGACGGCACCTTCTGGGCCTAGCATCACCCCCAATGAGAATGCCAAGTCACAGTTACTTTTCTCAATGCAGTCCACGAGCTCCGACAAATGCCAGGGGAACCACAGATCATCGTGTCCGAGATACGCGACCAGTCGTCCCCGCGCACGGCGCAAAGCCTCGTTTCGAGGCATGCTGGGAGTACCCGAGTTTACAGACAGGTTGACCCAATGCACGCGCGTGTCGCCAAAGGAGGAGACGATTGTTTTGCTGTCATCAGTGCAGCCATCGCCCACAACCCAGACCTCAAAATCAGTAAAATCCTGCCACAGCACAGTTTCGAGCGATAATTGCAGAGTGCCGCTGCTATTATAGGTTGGAATGACGACGGTAACGGTTGGTGGTTGCTCAGTCATGTGACAACCTACAGAATGTGCGGAAACAGGAATCTGTTTTTTGAAACTGGTAGCGACTCATCAGAAGCTTTCTGTCCGAGTTGTATGAGCTGTTCGACGAGGCTGTTGTACAATACACCTCTGTGCCGGCTGCCAATGGCAGGATAAGTCCGGCTGTTGACAGCTTGGATGCGCTGCAACCTCTGGCTTTGCCACAGGAAATCATTGCACCAGTTCCCGGCGACGTCTGCAATAATGTGCTGCCGCTGGTACTTTACTTCAGCCCCAAGATAATTCATCCCATCAGCACCAATGACAAGAAGAAAATGGGCCGTGTGGTATCCATTGAATTCAATATCACCCTTCATGTACCGATCACGGAAAACAAAAACTCCAAAGCAGTCCGGTTGAGCAGTCTGACACTCTTCGATCCGGTTCAACACATCCGTTTGATCAACGCGCAGCGGAGACCCAGAATCCCATTTGATACACAGGGGATGGAAATAGATCCAGTGCGCTCCTGCCGATAGGGCTTGCTGAGTGACCGTACTAAGCGCATTGGCGTTTTCTTTTGAAGTCAACGCGCTAACTCCAATCTGAAGCTGACTGCCTTCTCGATCGATCCTCGATCTCAATGCCTCGATCCGTTCTAGAGTAGAACACAGTCCTCTGCAAGACTCAGCGCTCCAATCGTACATGGATATCCGGACAGCCGAAGCATCCTCCAACAAAGCGCTGGCAACCTTTTGTTCATTCAGAAATGCACCATTGGTGACGACGACAACGTCGACAAAGCCGTATCTCCGGGCCATGCGAAGGGCCCCAGGAAAGTTGGGAGCCATGGTGGGTTCCCCACCCGTTAGGAGAAGCCCCCTGGTCTCGCCTTCCAAATGAGAAAACAGACGCTCGATAAAGTCATCTTCCAGGTTGTAGGATGGTAGGTTTGTAGTGCTAGGGCAGTTAGGGCATTTCCTGTTGCATGCACTTGTCAAATCCAGCTCGAGGGTCGCGGGGAATATGGATTCGTTGCGCAGGTAGGACTCAAGCTTTTCTCTATGACGTGTGATCTTGAAAGTCGATGCTATTTTGGACACGCATTCTCCTCTTGCCACCTAAATCGAACCAACGAGAGGGAGTCGCAATGATAGATGCTATGTCGGTCGTACGATTATCAACAGAAGCTCTGGAGTAGAAGCGTATTGCTGCATAGTCCTCGAATTGCACGAGTATGACCGCAGACAGGTATTTTTCGAAATTCTGAGTTATCCAAACACCAGTATAGATAGAATTTAGGGTGTCGAAAGTCTCTACTCCGTATTTTGAAAAACCAGAGATTTTGTTAAGAAAATGTAATGACAAACCCTCATAATTCGTGGCTCTATTCAACTACTTGAGCTTTGAAGTGAAACCAGGTGATTTTTGAAAGCATAATTAAGAGCTATAGTGTTGCGCGCAATAACAATGCTACCCAAATCATACAGGCAAGAATTCGGGGTCTACTGTGTACAAGAAGTTGCCAATCTATCCAATGAGCTCGTATGTCCCAGATAGTAATTATGTCATAATTTTTTCATATTACAACTTGTATGAGTAAATGTGTCAGGCCATTGTTGCCAGGGGGAGCCGAACGGGGCTGAAGCAACTCGCATGGTCTCTCGCCGCAAAGGCTCTAGGACAGCGAGTTCGAATCCCACGCCTGCCTGAGTCTAGCTTGCCTTATTTGTTAGGCTAATCAGGACGGGTGAGCGTAGGCGGGAATCTGAATCTCATCCGTCATATTCTCGAAAAAAGTTCTAACATCGTCCGTCCCCCGGAGCATTGCTTAGCCCAATAGGCAAATTTACCCTCCTTATCTAGGGATGATCTCTAGCAAGCCAAAAATCCATCAGCAGGCCTATTTCTACCGTTTCTCAGGTTGTCTTTTGAGTAAGAAAGTGATAATCTAGAAGCGAAGATTCTTACGGATTTGAAACTAAAATGAAAGACACAACTGATCCACAAATCAAGAGAATCATGGAAGAAATTGAGAAAACGGCTCACGATTTACAATATAGTTTTCAGATCTCAGACAAACTTATTCCTGCAGTAGAGCGAGCTAGAGAAATTGGAGACAAAGATACGGAACGAAAATTGATATGGGAATATCAACTCTTCCGATTTGTAACTAAGACTGAATTTGCGAAACCAGAAAGGGACCGTCGTTTCTATCCTAGGATGAGTGGTACAACCAAGAGCGGACAAATCGTCAACTTTCCTGAGATCAAGGATTTCAAAGAGGATTCCATCGCATACTTCAAAAAAAGGGCCAATGAGACTGGGAACCCGGTTCTCAAGGCCAGATATGCAGATTTCGTTTGGGATCTCGAAAAAGACCCAGTGTCTGGGAAAATTGCGGTTGCTTCGCACTTAGGGAGTGCCGAAGATTTCTATAAGAAAACCTGGTTCTTTAGACTTCAAGATGTGTTCGATCGATGTGTGTATTTAGCAATGCTAAAAGTTGTCGGCCAAGATGAACTTCGAGAAATAAAAAAGAGACTGTTAGATTACATAGAGCGAACGATTCAAGACGGTCATCACAGATTTTGCATTGAGCTTATTGACGCTTTTCTTGCGATCAAAAAAGAAAATGTCACGCAAGAGGAATGCAAAAAGGTTTTGACGAACACTGATCAATGTATCAAGTATTTTCAAGCGCAGAGAGACCTTCATTTACAGCGATCGTTCTTGGAGCGGCTAGAAAAGATAGCAAGCAAATACAATCAAACTGATTTAGCAAGGAGAGCCAAAGAACAACAAGCTCAAACACATGTCGCAGACGCAAAGCTTCACGAGACGAAAGAGAATTTTCTTGCCGCGGCTAGCTGTTATGAAGATACCCTCAAAGTTTTCCAACAGCTTGGCGATAAGAGAAAGATCAAGTTCTACAAAACCAAGCTAATGGAAGCTAACAGAAAGTCTACCGGACAATTCAAGAAGATTTCGACCGACGTCAGAATCTCTAGCGACAAGATCAAACAGTTCACGGACATTATCTTATCGGCCCCGGATTTAGTACAAGCATTGAGTCGGCTATCGGTTTTTGATAATCTCTTACCCAACTACCGGGATACTGTTGCACAAACAGGGAAAATGCGAGAGAAGAATCCTCTACAGTTTCTGATTACTCACAAAGTCGTTGGTCGAAATGGGCATTTGGTAAGCGGCGGGAGCGATCCATTTCAAAGTGTTCTAGTAAGGAATTTGATGATGGGTATTGGAATTGCCTCAATTTTTCGAAATACGATTTTTGAACGACTCTGCACTGAAAAAGGACTGACTGCGAAGAGTTTAACCGGCTATTTGAAGAAATGGGGATTCATAGATGCCGAGAACCTTAAACTCATAGAACACGGCATAAAGAGACATTTTGAGCAAGATTACATAAGTTCAATCCACATTCTTGTACCTCAATTTGAGGCTATTATGCGGAAACTCTTGAAGAAAGACGGTATTCAGACGGTCTCGTTTGTGCCTGGAACTACTGCCACTAGAGAAGCACCACTCACTGAACTATTAGAGAGAGAAGAGGTAAAGACAGTTCTGGGAGAGGATCTGTGGTGGTACACCTACTTAATTCTTGTCTCTCCATTGGGGTATAATTTGCGTAACGAAGTAGCCCATGGCCTTATTGAAGCCAGAAAGTGCAACTTAACAACCTCCAATCTTGTTTTTCACCTGTATATATTATTGACCCGTTTCCGTCTGGCCAAGGATAAGTCGAAACAATCACGCCAAAACACTGACTAAAATGGAAAAACAGATAATAAGCATTTCGTGTATTGCGCTTGAGTGGAATGATTGGGTTTGGTGGGATGAGCTCAAAGTTGACGCAAGGAAAGACGGTATCAAGGTTCCTAACAAAGCCCCCGGTGTCTACGAGGTAAAATACCGAGAGACTGAAGAACGATTGACTGACCTGCCCCCATTAATTGTACCACTTTCTCACTTAGCATTGAAGGATATCAAAAGTTCTCTTGACACCTAGTGGTATGGCTGCTATATGGCAGTTATACTTATATATTAAATGGATATGCTCCATATGGCGTATATGAAAAAGTTATCTGCAATTAAAAAAATGAGAAAATTCAATACTTTAATGTAACTAATCCAGATATCAAGGTGTCATACAGTAAGAACAAAAAAAAGGAGAGAAAAAATGAATTCAAACAGAAAGACCGCAATAATTGTGGGAGTATTATTTATAGCTGCGACGGCTGCGGGTGTGGTAGGTCTTGTTTTTTTAGGATCTATTCTAAATGCTCCGGATTATCTTACAAATGTTTCTGAAAATGAAACACAAGTGATAATAGGAGGAGCGCTCTTTGCGTTAATTATGGTCGCTGCAAATGTTGGCATTGCAGTTATGATGTTTCCAATCTTAAAACAACACAAAGAAAGGATAGCTCTTGGTTACTTTGGTGCCATAATTATTTATGCTGTAGCGTATGTTGTTGGTGTAATCAGCCTACTATCACTATTGACATTAAGTCAGGAATATGTAGCAGGAGCTCCGGATGCTTCCTATTTTCAAACTTTAGGCACTTCATTACTAGCAGTACAAGATTGGGCCGGGTTGCTTGGGGCTAACATCGTTTTTGGCCTAGGTGCTCTGATGTTTTATTATTCATTGTATCAATCAAAACTCATTCCTCGATTTTTATCAGTCTGGGGTCTTATTGGAGCCCCATTGTTCGTAGCAGCAGGGGACTATAGAGTTCGAAGTTTCACAATCCCTCTCAGGTCCTGGCTCCTCTTTCGAATATTTTTAGGTCTCAGAAAACCAAAAAGACCTATACTAGGGCGTGAGCTAGCCGGGGAAATTGAATCAGTAGGCAAAGATGTAAAATTATTTAAAGAAGGTGACCAAGTTTTTGGAATTGACGGTATGGGTTTTGGTGCTTATGCCGAGTATAAATGTCTGCCTGAAGACGGTCTGCCTAAAGAAGGGTTGGTGGCAATAAAACCGGCCAATATGACCTATGAGGAAGCCGCCGCCGTTCCTCATGGGGGACTTTCAGCATTGTATTATCTTAGAAAAGGAAATATTCAGAGCGGACAAAAAGTTCTCATCTATGGAGCTTCTGGAAGTGTAGGTACTTTTTCGGTACAGCTTGCCAAGTACTTTGGGGCAGAAGTTACCGGGGTATGTAGTACCACGAATTTAGAATTGGTGAAATCTCTGGGAGCCGATAAGGTAATTGATTACACTAAAGAGGATTTTACAGAAAGAGGAGAGCTTTATGATATCATCTTTGATGCCGTTGGAAAAATCTCGAAATCAAAGTGCAGGAAAGCACTAACTCCGAACGGGACATACGTGACAGTTAATAAGGGGTTAGCAAGCGGAAAGGCTGAAGATTTAATTTTCCTCAAAGAGCTTATTGAGGCGGGAAAGATAAAATCGGTCATAGATAGACGCTATCCTTTGGAACAGACTGCCGAGGCTCACAGGTACGCCGAAAAAGGACACAAGAAGCTAAATGTAGTAATAACTTTGGAACATAATAATAGAACCTAACAAATTTGAGGAATACTTATGAAAGCTATCGTTTGCACAAAATACGGATCACCGGACGTTCTTCAGCTCAAAGAGGTAGAAAAACCTACTCCCAAGGACAATGAAGCACTGGTTAAAGTTCATGCGGCATCCTTAAATGCAGCTGACTTGGAATACCTGAGAGGTGTGTTCGTGGTCCGCCTACTGTACCAGGGGCCTCTAAAACCAATGTACAAGATACTCGGATCGGACGTAGCCGGGCGGGTTGAAGCGGTTGGCAGAAACGTAAAGCACTTTCAGCCAGGTGATGAGATATGGGGGGACTTATCTTATCCGTTAGGTTTTGGCACTTTTGCTGAGTATGTATGTGTTCCTGAAAATGCATTAAGGTTGAAACCGGCCAGTATGACATTCGAGGAAGCAGCGGCCGTACCCACAGCGGCAGTCGTCGCCTTGCAGAATCTTC
>Ga0209979_1002577_pt1 | contig 17172 bp, 23 predicted proteins | sample AnhtaG_FD_183114 | JGI IMG/M metagenome (GOLD analysis project Ga0209979, IMG submission 183114) | Deep subsurface microbial communities from Anholt, Denmark to uncover new lineages of life (NeLLi) - Anholt_01485 metaG (SPAdes) (version 2) | ecosystem: Environmental > Aquatic > Marine > Oceanic...
GGCAGAAGGGGAGAAGGTGAAACGGCGCAAGTGCATCGTGGAGCACCCCTTCGCGACGATGAAGCACAGTATGAATCAAGGCTACTTCCTCACGCGTGGGCTAGCCAACGTGCGCTCGGAGATGAGTATCACGGTACTCGCCTACAACATCAAACGGATGATCAACGTTCTGGGAGTCGAGAAGATGGTAGGTGCGCTGGCGTAATGGGCGCTCCTTCTTTCTTGTTTTGCCAATAGTCCATTCTGCGTACTCTTTGATAAGCATTGCGCTTTCGGAGCGCGACACAACATTGCTCGCCGATGCTTTTCACACAGTCTCTCGCTGGAGCGGCCCCCTGAGCTATGACTTGCCTCCTAAGACCCCATCCCAGGAAGAACAGTGCCTTCCTACCCAGTGTAACCATCACTATCCCCCCAGCCCCCAATTCCCACGGCGTTCCCAGGCATAAGATCAACCAAAACACCCGCTTAGACCCTTGAGATCACACCTGGCCCTATGCTCATACCTACACCCAAAGAATCGCCTGAGAGAACGGGTGAGAGAGGGTCTGATCTTGGGTTGACGGAGTCTTCCTTTCGTAGTACACTGGGGGTGAAACACTTGGAGTCGGCAGTTTGGCGTCGATCTGCAGAATGTAGCATAATAGCAAAACCTGACAAAGCGTTGCAGATAAAGAACGGAGGAAGAGTCTATGGAGAATGAGAAAAGCGTCCTGCGATGGGGTGGTCTGGCTGGTATCCTGGCTTTCATCGTCTGGATTGTCGAAATGCCATTATACGGGTTTGTAGATCCCTTTACCCCCGAAGGGCTGATGAGGTTCACCGACGTTAGAGCGGCTCTCGGGATGAGCACTATTCTGATGATGACGATCGCCTTTCTGTCGGTCGCCCTCGTCCTGGCCTTGTATCGGGCTCTCCGGGGGACCAACCTGGCGTTCGCCCTCTTTGGAAGCGTGTTGGGCGTTATAGGCTACATCGTAACTGCTCTTGGAGATGCGTCCACGTTTTTCGCCTTCGCCCCAATCTCCGACCTTAATCAAGCTCCTGCGGCGACGCCCGAGACGCAGGCAATGGTCGTCCTTTTGTGGCAGGCGACCCAGGGCATAACCAACACGTTCTTCTTCGTAGGGAGCCTCTTCATGATGATGTGTTTCATCGTCCTCGGCGTGGCCATGCTTAGGGCTCCAGCCTTTGGCAGACGCTTCGGGGGGGTGAGCATAGTCCTCGGGGTGATCGGGGTCGTGGGCGTGGTTGCCAGTCTGTTTGTTACAGGAGAAACCGGAATGCAAGTAATGGGAGTTGTCGTCTTTACCAATATCATCTTTCTTCCCCTCTTCGGATGGAAGGTCTACCGTCTGTCGAGGGCCACTAATAAATCTTGAGAAAGGAGATTTTGAGTGCCAAGGTTGTGGAGGCTATTTTATAGCTCCAGCTCCTTTCTAAGGCCAAGGCTTAAATGTCAAGAAAATATAAATAGGATAATAATGAAGAAGGAGGTAATGTTCCATGTCATTGGAAGAGAATAAGGCGATTGTTCGTAGGTTTATTGAAGCCTATAATAAGCAAGACTTTGATTCATGTGACGATTTAGTGGCACCAGATTATGTTGACCACACCAATCAAATACGAGGTCTGGAAAGCCTCAAACAGATCATGAAGCTAGCAATCAAAGCCTTCCCCGATTGGCATGAAACTATTGAAGATATCATTGCTGAAGGGGATAAGGTGTGGGTTCTTCTTACTTATACGGCGACACATACAGGTGAATGGCTTGGATTAGCCCCTACTGGCAACAAGATAACAACTATGAATGTTGACATCTATCGCATAGTTAATGGCAAACTTGCAGAGCGCTGGAACGTCACTGATAACATGCGCCTCTTCAAACCACTAGGTGTTATCGAATACACAGAAGAAGGAAAGAAACTCTTTCCAGAAGATGTCAAGTAACTGCCTTAGCCAACATTTCAGCAATCCACATGCCTATCGAGTAGGTAGCAAAGCATGTTTTTTGAACCCTAAGCCTACAAATTTCTTACCCTAGCCCCTTTTTGTCCTACCCAGTCCTACCCTAATGGACCTCTAGGGACCAAAACTTCGTCGCGCGCGCACACACAAAAAGGGAAATGTAGTAATAACTGTGGAGCATAAGTAACAACCGGACACGTTTGAAAAGAGGAACAACTAATACAAGGAGGCAACGTATGGAATCATCACCCCGGAGTAGGACAGGTGAAATTGGCAGTCACATTTCTATGATCTTCGTGACTGTAGCTAATCTCATCTTCATTACCTTCTTCCATAAGTATATTGCATGGTACACCATCGAACCAGATGGAAGTGTTACCCGACTATCGATGCTAACTGATGACTATTTCATTTGGCTTCCTATTCCGATTACAGCATCAATTCTAGCCATAGTAGCTTATACTGTAATGATTATTTACGATAAATACTGGTTTCGTATGACCGCTCAGATAATACTCTTCATCATTGGTATCGCTGTGGTTATATCATTAGTATCCATATTCCCCTTTGATTTCAGTGTAATACCGAATGCTACTGCGGTCGATGTTGTGCCAATAGTGGTAACCGGGTTTTTAATCCTCATGGCGGTTGTCTATGGGGTAGCTGCACTAGTTCTGTTCGTAAAATTAAGAAGTTATACAGCTAAGCAAGAAACTAGATAGAAGCCGCGGACTCTCGTCTGGCGGCTCCGCCCTATTCGTCTTTCTCTCACCGTTTCATCGTCCTGCGGCTAGATCCCCCTTCATATGCGTCTCCCACCCTCTCCGAGCCTCCGGAGGCCCTCGGAGGGCTTGCGAATTGGAATAGCTGTCCAGGGAACTGTTCAAGGGAAGCCCCCCCTAAGCCCCCATGTCCGAGGCATTCTTGGGTATAGGCTCAACCAAAAGACGCGCTCAGACCATTGAGATCACACCTGCCCCTATGTTGATACCTACACCACAAGAATCGCCTGAGAGAACGGGCGAGAGAGGGTCTGATCGGGGAATGAGGCTGATTGTTTGGGGTTGTAGAGGGGATGGAGGGGGCTCTTTTGTGTTGATTTCTCAACTCACCTGTTGTATAGTGAGTTACAAGAGCAACAGATCCCCACATCGTGGCTTCATGCCAATAGTCCGCTGTGGGAGGTAATGGTGTTAATGATTGAGGCCGACTAATTCCCTCTACTAGGGAGAAGCGTTGGCCTTGCCTTTTTGCCACTAGCAGGATTTGAGATACGAGTAGGCGGGCGAAATGGCGGCAACCAGTGACCCTGGAGGGAGGGAAATCAGGCTTCGTCGGTGTGTGATACAGGCAAACAAGAACAAGGAGGCACAACCCATGAAATCAAAGCCAACCTTGCTGGGTGTTGTCGTTGCCGTCTCGGTTTGCCTGTTTGCTTGTTCGCCAGCCTCAAAGCAAGCATCTGTAAACGTTTCCCGGGATGACTTCTGGAAGGAGCAGCATATTAGCAGAGAAGTCGAAGTTCCCGTTGACGGCTCATTGACAATAGCTTTGGTCTCTAACCCAACAGAGGGCCGTCAGTGGTCAGAGCCGCCACAAATCAGTGACCAGACGGTGTTGCGAGAGGTAGAGCACAAGTATGAGCCTCCGACCAGAGACTCAGGTTGACCGCCGCCTCCTCCCGGCACTCCTGGTCAGGAAGTGTGGACTTTCGAGGCTCTCGAGAGAGGCATGAGCACCATATCCATAGAATACACCCACCCTTGGGAGAGCGGGGAGAAGGAGCCAATGCTCACATTTGTCTTGACAGTCGTTGTGAAATAGAGTACCAGAGCGGCGACAGAATATGGCCGCCGCCTATTTGGGAGGGCTTCCAAAGATTGGAATAGCTATCCCGCTGACCTGGTCAAAGGGACCCCCCCTAAGCCACCATGTCCGAGGCATCCTTAGGTATAAGCTCAACCGAAAGACCCGCTTAGACCCTTGAGATCACACCTGGCCCTATGCTCACACCTACACCGTAAGAATCGCCTGAGAGAACGGGTGAGAGAGGGTTTGATCTGGGGATGAGGTAGTTGTTATGGGTTCGAGGGAGGATGAAAGGGTATTTGATCTCATGTCCTGCGTGCCCAGGAAGGCAAGTGGCCGCAAGAGCGGGTCTTCTCGCGGCCCTCAACCCATATGACGATAACAGAGCCGAGGAAACCCAGTGCACTTCCTACCATAACTCCCATCAACCCTATGCACGCATCCGATGATATGCCGTTCATCCCTTCCTCCCCAACCATGCTCTAAGCCATTTGACCTCAGTGCTGTGCATCAAGACCTAACGAGAAAGCCGACCACCTCCCAGTCTCAGCCGGGAAGAAAGTCGGCTTCACCCCCACTATCATAGGCGGACAGGCGGCCTCTGTCAATCCCTTATTCCCCCTTCTCCTAGTTCCCATATAGGAGATGTTTCCCATTGACAAAAACGTCAAGAAAAGGCGATAATGGTCTCGGGTAGTCAAGAAGCCTATCGACGGGGGCTTGCCTTCCTGTTTTGGCATCTCTCGCCTAGTTGAGGGGATGGCTATGGCTCTGGGTGTTAGGAAGTCGAAAATTGTAGAGGAAACGGGCCTCTCGGAGGAAAAACTCCTGCAGCGCAAGCGGGCAGAGGAGGCACTGCGGACAAGCGAAGCGGAGCTGTTCGCCATCTACGACATTGCACCTATGGCAATGATCCTCATGGACCCGGAACGGCGGGTTCGAAAAGTCAATGGGGCCACCGTCGAGTTCAGAGGCCGGTCGGCGGAGGAAATGATAGGCCTTCGTGGTGGGAAAGCGCTCGGCTGGAGATATAATACCGAAGAGACACTTGGTCATTCGCGAAGAAAGCCTTTTCGGATTTGCGACATAGAATTCTTTTGCACTTGGAAGGAAGGAGGTACAGGAAATGCCGCTCTTTGGGCCACCCAACGTTGAGAAGTTGAAAGCCAAGCGGAATATCAAGGGATTGATCAAGGCACTCCCCTATGAGAAGGACTCGCGTGTGCCCCAGGACGCCGCGGAAGCTCTGGGCGAGATCGGCGACCCACGGGCAGTGGAGCCGCTCCTCGCTGCTCTCAGGGACGCAGCCAGGCGCGTGAGCTTTGGGCTGTTCAGCGAGGCGGAGGACATGCTTGGCACCGCTACCGAGGCGCTGGGAAGGATGGGCGCGCCCGCCGTTGAGCCACTCATCGCCGCCCTCGAGGACGAGGACCAGCGCGTGCGCACGGCCGCTGTCGAGGCACTGGCGAAGATCGGCAGGCCCGCTGTGGACCCGCTCATAGCCGCTCTCAGGGACGAGGACCCTTCCATACGCCAAGGCGCTGCCAGAGCACTGGGAAGGATCAGGGACGTGCAAGCTGTAGAGCCGCTCATAGCTGCCCTCAAGGACGAGGAACGGCTGGTGCGCGAGAACGCTGCCCAGGCGCTGGGGCAGATCGGCGACGCGAAGGCTATGGAGCTGCTCATAGTCGCCCTCAAGGATGTGTCGGTGTGCCGGAGCGCTGCCTGGGCGCTGGGGAAGATTGGCGAGCCGGCCACGGAGCCTCTCATGGCTGCCCTCAAACATAAAGACCCTGGTGTGTGCCAGGAAGCTGCCAAGGCGCTGGGCGAGATCGGCGACCTGCGGGCGATAAAGCCACTGATCGCCACCTTTAGAGTCAACAACACTTTTGTAGACGATAGCGTGACCGAGGCACTGGCGAAGATCGGCAGGCCCGCTGTGGAGCCGCTCATAGCCGCTCTCAGGGACGAGGACCCTTCCATACGCCAAGGCGCTGCCAGAGCACTGGGGGGGATCGGGGACGTGCAAGCTGTAGAGCCGCTCATAGCTGCCCTCAAGGACGAGGAACGGCTGGTGCGCGAGAACGCTGCCCAGGCGCTGGGGCAGATCGGCGACGCGAAGGCTATGGAGCCGCTGACCGCCGCCCTCAGCGACGAGCACAGTTTTGTATGCGAGTATGCTGCCCAGGCACTGGGGAAGGTCGGCGACGGCCGGGCGGCGACGCCGTTACTTCGCCTTGCCGCCAGCCACCGTTTCGCCAACCGCAGTGCTATTATCGCACTGCAGCACGTACTCGAGCGGGCCGCCGTGAGCTTCGCGCCTGATGATCTCCGGGCGATCACTCGTGTTAGCGGGGTCTTCCGCCAGTACGGGCTGGACGATGTCACCGGGCTCCCTGCTACCGAGAAAGTGGATTGTTCACAAGTTAAGCGACTCGCACGGCAGGAGCTGAGCCGCCGCGGTCTTGAGGCATAACTCGTGGGCAACCTCAAGCTCCTTATCACAGGGGATGCCTATGCTGTTTTCAACAAGGATGAAATCATGCTCGCTTTTGGAGTGCCGGATGGGCATAACAGTAGACGCAGCCACCGGGACAACGCTGACTATAGGACCCTATGTCCACGCTCACCGTGCAACCACACTCCTTCCGTTGCCCGCGGTCCTTCTCGGTATTAGCGAGTAACCCCTTAGGGTGGAGTTCACTCAAGAGCCGCCCGTCGATGCAACTTGAAGAGAGAGCACCGACAGATTCTAGGGTGCGATCGCTGCAAGCGTAGATGGTCAGGCCCAGAGAACGACCCATATCTACTAGGGTGCCGGCAGATAGTGTCGAAAAACTTCAAGAAGATGGTGGCTTTGTGGCTTGAGAGGGGGGCAAATTCGTGGCATGCGCCGCCCAACAACTCGCCAGACTGTGTGAGAAGTCAGCGCAGGGTGCGATGTTTCGCGTGCCGAAGTGAAGATGATCGCCAATGATTGTGTAGAGCAAGTGACTGGCGTAGTGAAGAAGAAGGGCAGCTGTCAAGCCAGTGCTGCCAGCAAGTTCTTGACTCCCAGGATCTTGAGCACCCTCTTGATGTTGTAGGCCAGCACTGTAAGGCTCATCTCGGAGCGGACGTTGGGCAAGCGACGGGTGAGAAAGTAGCCTTGGTTCATACTGTGCTTGATGGTCCCGAAGGGATGCTCTACGATACACTTGCGGCGTTTCACCTTCTCGGGTTGACCGTGCACCCTGTATCTCTTCGAGCAGGTGTTCATCCACCCAGCGAGTGATGCGGCGGCCACCCTTGTTACGAGTACACCTGGATCTGAGCTGACAGCTCTTACACGCACTGGTGGCGTAGTACCTGATGTCTCGACCCAGCTCAGTGGTCTGGAAACGATAGAACAGTGCTTCTCCTGCCGGGCACCAATAGCAGTCGTTCTCGGCGTCATAGCGGAAGTCTCGCTTGGCGAAGAGACCCAAGCGAGTGTTGGCGGAAGTATCGGGCTTGGGGATGTAGGGCGTGACGCCCGCATCCACACAGGCTTTGACTTCTTTGCCATCGTAGTAACCCATGTCCGCCAGCGCTTCGAGTTGCTCTACCTGCAGGAGTTCCTTAGCTCGGACCGCCATAGCGCTCAGTTGCCCCTGGTCGGTCACCCCGTTGGTCACTTCGTGATCCAGGATCAGCTTGTGCTCGGCATCGACGCTGATCTGGACGTTGTAGCCCACTTGTGTGCGGCGTCCTCCTCCCACCGGCATGGAGCGCGCATTGGGATCGGTGAGCGAGGTCTGCTTCTCACCGCTCTGCTCAAGCTGTTCCTGCAGCGCCTGGTACTTCTGCTCCCGTTTCTTCAGGGCCTCGATCTTCTCCCTCAGCTCTTCGGCGGTGGGCTTGTAGGAGTCGGGTTCCTGCTCGTCGTTGATGTCCAATTCCTCCAGGTAGCGTTCGATCTTCTCATCGATCCGTGTCAGTGTCTGCTTTACCCTGCGCTGGGTGAAGTTCCTGTGGGGGCTGTTGACCGCCTTGAACTTGGCGCCGTCAATCGCCACCAACTCGCCGCCAAACAGCCCCAGCTCGAGGCAAAGCAGCGTGAACTCGCGGCACACTCGGCGGATTGCGGCGCGATTCACTCTGCGAAAGTCGGCAATCGTTTTGAAGTCTGGCGTCAGCTTGCCCAGCAGCCACATCAGCTCCACGTTCCGGTTCGCTTCTTTCTCCAATCTACGGCTGGAGCGGATGCGGTTCAGATAGCCGTAGATGTAGAGCTTCAAGAGATCTCGTGGGTGGTAGGGAGGACGGCCCGTTTCCTTCGGTACTGCACGCTGGAAGCCGAGAGCCTGCAGGTCGAGGCTGTCGACGAAGGCATCGACGAAGCGCACGGGGTTGTCCTCGGCGATGTACTCGTCCAGCGATTCGGGGAACATCACCAACTGGTTCCGATTCACACCCTGGATGAAGCTCATGCCGCCTCCCTGGCTATGCTCTTGCTCACTCTTGGGGTATTATCTCACAGAACAGAGTTTTCACACAGTCTGTCGCTGCAGCGGACGCGCTGACCGATGCTTTGCCCCCTATGCAGTCATCCCGATAAGAACAGCCCCTTTCCAGAGACGACCACCACCCCAACTCCGCGACAAAACCCCACTCTGCTGCCTTTCCTACCCATTTTCCCCATCATTCTTCCCCCAAACCCCAACCAGCCCCCGATTTTGGCCCGTTTTTGAATATGGGACTATGTAGACCAGCGGTTTTAAGGCTCTAAAATCACCCTACCCTTATCTTGTTATAGGGACCGAGAAAGATCGGCGCTTAAAACGGGTTTAAAACGGTGGGATGGTGGGGCCAGGTTAGTTGTTGTGGGTTTCAGTGAGATGGAAGAAGGTTTGGACCGGTGAACACGGCTGGGCACTATTGACCGCTCCCTTTCTACATGGTAGAATAGTTGTACACTTACGTCACCAACACCGAACTACGAGGAGGACACACCTACTCCACTGATTACATAGCTGCATTTCAGATCACGCAGTAGGAGCGGGGGAGAGGAACGCTATGAGGCATCTAGATAGTCAATGGTGATTACTTATCGGTTGGTGCCTCTTTGTCTTTGTAGAAGCATACTGCCCGCGGCGATGAACTGGGGGTTGTCGCTTCAGGCTTCGCCGCACTTCGGCGGCCCGCGGAACGTTGTGCGAAGTCAGCCTATTCAGCCTAGTAGGAAGGAGGTGACAAAATGGAAAAGGTGGAAAGAAGCGACACTATCAATGCCCCGGTGGAGAAGGTCTTCGCCTATATCGCGGATCCGAGGTCAGAACCGGAATGGCTGCCAGGCACGGTGGAGGTAAAAGATGTGACCGTGACCGAGCAGGGGGTGGGGAGCCACTACCGGTATGTCTATAAGCTATTGGGGTTGCTTTTTGAGGGCGAGACCACAACAATCGAGTACATTCCTAACCGACGGATAGTGACCCAGAGCAAAGGGGGCATCGTCAGCACCTGGAGTTGGACCTTTGAGCCTCACGATGGTGGGACAAAGTTGAACGTCGTTGTGGAGTACACCATCCCCATTCCGGTGCTGGGCAAGGTAGCCGAGGCATTGGCGCTGAAGCAAGTCGAGCGAGAGGCCGACTTGGCCGCGGCCAACATCAAGGCGATGATGGAGGGCTGAGCCTTCCCGACAGGCTTTGATGAAATCTAGCTAGAATGTACAGGAAAGTGAAATCTCCCTGACTTGGCACAACAACGGGCTGGGCGACAGCCGGTAGGGTAGGTTTCTATACCTGCCCCACTCCTCTATCCACTCCTCGCCCCCCTCATAAAACTCCTTCTTCCAGATGGGGACTATCTCCTTGAGCCTATCGATGGCGTATCCTGCCGCCTCGAATGCTTTCCCTCGATGAGGGGCGGTGACAGCGACAGTCACGTTTGCCTCCCCCACCTTCAAACAGGTAGGTGTTGTCCTCCTTGCACCACTCCTATCGCCTCCCCACCCCAATTCCCCCACAAAACCCCTCTCTTGATGCCTTTCCACCCACTTTTCCCATCATCATTCCCCCAAACCCCAACCAGACCCCGATTTTGGCCCATTTTTAGATATAAGATTATGTTGACCAGCGGTTTTAAGGGCTTAGAATGACCCTGCCCCTATATTGATATGGGCACACGTAAAATGGGCGCTTGAAACGGCCATAAAACGGTGTGATGCTGTGGCCAGTTTGCCTGTTGTGTGTTCTAGTGAGATGGAAGACGGTTTGCACGGCGAACAGGGCTGTCCATGATTGACTGCCCCCTTTCTGCATGGTAGAATCGATGTTGACCTGCACAATTAACACCAAGCCACACGGAGGACACGCCAACCACACCGGGTACATCGCTAGTTGTCAGATCACGCCGTAGGAGCGCAGGAGAGGAGCATCATGAGGCACAGAGATCATCATTGGTGATTGCTGGTTGGTGCCTCTTATTCTTTGTAGAAGCATACTGCCCCCGGAGGGGTGGCCCACGGCAAGGGACGAAAGGAGGGTTTAGATGGCGAGATTCGAAGCAAGTGTAGTGATCAACCGACCGCTCAAGGAAGTCGCGGACTATATGTACGACGTGAAGAACTGGCCGGAGTGGCAGGCATCCGTGCTAGAAGCGGAGTTGACCAAAGAGACTCCAGAAGGGGTGGGCTCCACCTACCGAGGGGTCAATCACTTTCTGGGTCAACGAATGGAGTGGACCTCGGAGGTCACCGCCTACGAAAAATACAAGACCGGAACCAACAGGAGCGTCACCGGGCCCCAAACAATCGACCTAACCACCACCTATGAAGAGGTGGAAGGGGGCACAAAGGTCACGGTCCTCGCGGAGGGTGAGCCGGCCCCCGGGCTGTTCAGGCTGGCAGGGCCCGTCCTGGTCCGCATCTATAGGACAGAGGTGCAGAGAAACCTCGACCTGCTGAAGGAAATCCTGGAAGCTGAGGGCTAGTCGAAAGGTCGAAGCCCGTGGGCCACCCTTTCAGCTCAGCATGGGACGATCTGTGAGTCCACCTCTTCTGCGGCAGGCTGAGAAGAGAAGGAGGCAAAATGTCACTTAGACCGGCTTTTCAAATCGGGTTGTGGAATGCCTGGATTTTCATGCTCTATGATCTATTGGCTGTCCCTTTCTTTGTTCGCATCGCTAGAAGCAGAGGCCCAGTCAGTCCAGCAGAGAGCGCCCTGTCCAAGACTGAGAGGATAATCTTCTTCTCCTCTCACGCAATCTTCTTCGCCTCCCTGATATACTCTGTTTTCCTGCCGCTACGACTAGAGACGATGTGGTTCTACGTAGGTCTACCTATTGCTCTAATAGGATTGGTTACCCGAACGATAGTCTTCGCGAATTGGGCTACTACCCCGCGTGATGAGCCGGTCACCAAGGGCCTATATCGCTATTCAAGACATCCTATGTATCTCACTGCTTTTCTGTACTATGTGGGCGTGAGTATAGCTTCGGCTTCGTGGCTTTTGCTATTGCTTTTGATTGTATATACAGTTGGCCTACTCATTGTTGGAGAACGTGAAGAACAGGGCTGCCTTGAGAAGTATGGTGACACCTACCGAGAATATATGAATAGGACTCCAAAATGGATAGGGATACCGAAATCCGAGGAAGAGTGAGAAATGGACACCTCTTCTGCGGCAGGGTGAGAGGTAGGGAGGAAGAATGTCATTGGTGCCAGCTTTTGAGTTAGGCTTATGGAACGCTTGGATCTTTGTACTACTTGGTCTTCTAGTAGGGCCTGTCGTCGGTTCTTTGATTGACAAAGAAGCTATGAAAAAGGCTCATGTTAGGCCGCCGTATAGTAAAACCGAGGAGATCACAGAGAGAGTTTTCACCTTGCTTTGGATCGCTTCTATGGTCTACAGTATCTTCCTACCTCTGAAGCTAGGCACCGCATGGTTCTATGTAGGTCTTCCCATTTGTTTTCTGGCCCTAGTTATGAACCTCATGGCTGGGGTAGCCTTTGCTACCACCGCACTTGATGAACCGGTTACCAAGGGGGTCTACCGCATTTCAAGGCATCCTGCCGATTTCGGAGGGTTCTTATTGTATGTGGGCATAGGGATAGCCTGCGCCTCCTGGATTTTTCTGCTATGCGCGGTGCTATGGATAAGCCTGTTCCACATTGTGCTACCGACCGAAGAACGCTTCTGCCTTGAGAAGTATGGCGATGCCTATAGGGAATATATGAATAGAACCCCAAGATGGATAGGGATGCCGAAGTCGGGGGCAAAGTGAACCATAAGGAGGGAAATGATGTCGCTCATACCAGCTTTTGAGTTAGGCTTATGGAACGCCTGGATTTTCATGCCCTATCTTTTTTTGATTATGTATGCAGTAGCCAAACTAAAGAAAGGTGAAGAACCAAAGGACGAACTTGAAGCTCTGAGTAAGACTGAGAAGAGAATCTTCGCTTTTTCAATGCTAGTTTTTTTCTCTGCCTTGATATACTCTATCTTTCTGCCGTTAAAACTGGGGACGATATGGTTTTACATAGGTCTTCCTATTACTCTGATAGGACTAGTTACCGTCACTATAGCTATGGCGAATTTTGCCAGTAGCCCATGGCATGAACCCGTTACCAAAGGGCTATATCATTATTCAAGACACCCTATGTATATCACTACGTTTATATTCTTGTTAGGTGTGGGTATTGCTTCGGCTTCATGGCTTTTTCTATTGCTTTCAATAATATTCACAATCCTAAATTCTCGAAGAGTGATTCCTGAAGAACGCTTCTGCCTCAAACGATATGGCGATGCCTATCGGGAATACTTGAACAGGACCCCGAAGTGGATAGGGATACCGAAATCGGGGGAAGAGTGAGAAATGAGCGAATCTTCCGCGGCAGGGTGAGAGGGGAAAGGAGAAGTCTCGATGAACGAACAGGAATTTGAGATCGAGGGAGGCAAGTTGGTCGAGATTAAGACCTTGAGCGTGGCCCCCGAGGATGACGGAGAGGTCAATGGCCTATTGAAAGAGGGCTGGTCAGTACTGGACCTCAGGGTGGTCGAACTCACGCGGGCGAGAAGCCTACAGGATGGATCACCCTACGCCACCAGGTATTCGCGGATCATCTGGATTCTCGGAAGGTTTGCGGAGGAGTGAGAAAGCACCTCTTCTGCGGCAGGGTGAGAGGGAATAACGTGAACAGCACAAATCCTCCTGGGCCGTCTTGCTTCCCATCGCCATCATCGGGACCATCACCTGGCTAGCCATCTTCGAGCACAACTATGAGCCCAGGATCTATAGGTATAGCAAGGAGGTGACTATCGAAGAAACAGGAGGTCAATTACCCAACACATATCGAGCCAGTGTTACTAATGGCAAGAGACCAAATTCCTAATAATCGGAGGAGAAACAACCATGCTTTTCCATGTAACCATGACCCATACCGAAGACAACTGTCCTGTCTACCACCGCGAGAAGATGCCTGAGGTCATTGAGGCTTTCGAGAACCTCGAAACGGTGGGTAAGGAACTGAACGTCAAGACTCACTCCTTTGTCTGGTGCCCAACAGATCACGTTGCCTTTGTCCTGCTCGAAGCCGACAGCGTTGCTGCGGTGTCTCGCTACCTTTTCTCAATTCCCATACCTCAGGCCACCAAGGTGGTTCCCGTGGAACACATACGCGACGCCATGGCTATGGCCAAAGCGATGCCGGCACAGGCGCAGGAGTGAGGGGCAACGCGCTTCAAGCCCAAGCCACACCCTAAGCCTGATTCGGAGAGCTTCCGAATATTGGAATAGCTATCCCCTGGGGAAAGTTCAAGGGAAGAGCTCCCGGTGGGGTTGAAGACGCGCTTGAGCCCATCCCACCAAGAACAGCCCCTTTCTGGTGAGCACTGACACCACGCTCTGATATGGGCGCTAAAACCCCGTTTTGATGGCTTTCCTACCCATTATCCCCATCGTCATTCCTCCGACCCCCATCCAGACCCCGATTTCGCCCCATTTCTGAATATATGATTATGTAGACCAGCGGGTTTAAGGGCCCAAAATCACCCTGCCCCTATGTCTTATATGTAAATCCAAGAAGTCGGCGCTTAAAACGCGTATTAAGCGCTGGGATCGTGTGGCTAGTTGGTTTGTTGTGCGTGTCAAGGAGCATGAAAGGGTATTTGATCTCATGTCCTGCGTGCCGAGAAAGGCAAGGGAGTGCAAGAGGAGCCAAGAAGTTCGATGAATAGGGCTGCAAGCGCTGTTGTCCGGGTTGACGGCGTTTTGGTTTGGCGTGTACTGGTGGTGAGACATGGCAGCTGCACGGAGTCTTAGAAACGAGGTGCCTTTCGCTTTCAGCCTCGACGACAGACTCGTTCACGGCGTTGTAGACGCCCTCTACCAGTCGGAAGAGGGGCAGTGGGTCGTAGTGGACTTCAAGACTGATAGAATCAAGATAGAGGATGTAGACAAGAGAACAGAGGAATACCTGGTCCAGCTTGGCCTTTACCAGGCAGGGATGCAAATGGCGTTGGGGAAGCCGCCACAGGTAATCGTCTACTATCTGTTTCCGGGCATCCCGATCGAGATTGATGGAGATGCTCTTCTCGAGGCGCGTGCCAAGGTTCACAACCTATTCAATGAGTTGAGCGCATGATCAGTCCAGCTTGGCAGCAAACTCAGGCCGGTGCATTAGGTGAACGAAATGTGGCAAGACCTTCTTTAAGTGCAGGCTACTCCATTTTGGCACGTGGACACTCACGCCCCTTGCCCCACGGATGATTGCCGTCGTGTCAATCCAAACTTGGCTAGACGGATGCCCTGCCCACTAACGGTCCATCCTGCCAAGAACGGCCCCTTCCGAGTGAGGATGGAAGGGGCGTCATTACAGAGTAGTCCAACTTCTACCGCTTTCACACCCCATATTTAGGCACAACCCCCGCTTTCATCGTTTTCGTACCCGGTCAACCAGTGCTACTCTGCCAGACCCCCTAGACCCCTGATTCCCCCGCGTCTCTATGGGCATAAGATCACCCCAAAGACCCGCTTGGGTCTTTTGAAATCACACCTGGCCCTACGTTGATTCCTACACTAAAAGAATCGCCTGAGAGACCGGATCTGTAAGAGTCTGATCTGGTGCTGAGGTTGTTGTTATGGGTTTTGGTGGGGATGTAAAGGCGCTATTTGGTTTGGCATCCTTTATGCCGAGCAAGAGTGGCTGACAAGAGGCCATGAGCGATCCCAGTGACCAGGGGAACAAACCTCAAACTCATATTGTGTAAGTTGACAGGGTGTTCTCGTAGAGTATACTGGCGGTTGGGCGGAGAGGAGTTCACGTATCACGTTAAGTGACATTTCAAGCACAGCGATTCACCGAAGGGGGACATAGAATGAGAATCGTAGCTAGAGTGATCGTAGCGATCATCGGTGTCCTGGCGGTGTTGGTGAGCATCGGCTGGTTGGGACTCCAGGTGAAGCCGAGGCCCTTCCCCGCCTACCCCGAGCAGACAGCGGCCCTGAACACCGTCGAGTTGCCAACAGATTTGCCAGCACCTGTCTCTCGGTTCTACACGACGATCATCGGGGACCGCGTACCGATCATCGAATCGGGAGTCATCAGCGGGCGGGGCAAACTGCGGTTCCGTGGTGTGAGCTTCCCCTCGCGCTTGAGGTTCACCCATACCGCAGGCCAGGACTACCGGCACTACATCGAAGCGACCATCTTTGGCTATCCGCTGATCAAAGTCAATGAATACTACCTCGACGGCACCGCCCGCATGGAATTGCCCGTCGGCGTGATCGAGAACGAGCCGAAGATTGACATGGCCGCCAACCTGGGTCTGTGGGCGGAATCGGTTTGGCTGCCATCGATATTCGTTACCGATCCCCGCGTGCACTGGGAAGCCATCGACGACACGACCGCCCGCCTCGTGGTGCCCTTGGGCGAGGAGGAGGATACTTTCATCGTCTCATTTGACCCGCAAACCGGGCTGATCCGTATGATGGAGGCGATGCGCTACCGGGAAGCCACAGACGAGGCGAAGATTCCCTGGCGACTCGAACCGTTGGGCTGGGAGACCTTCCACGGGATCATGATTCCGTCACCTGCAGCCGTGACCTGGCTGGACGAGGGAACGCCCTGGCTCGTGTTTACGGTTGAGGATGTGGCTTACAACGTGGATGTTGCTGAGTATATCAGGGCAAGGGGGTTTTGAAAGGAGAGAACACCGATGATACGCATCATTGTAGCGATTCTGTTTATCCTGCATGGCCTGGTACACCTGCTCGGCTTCGTAGTGCCCTGGCGGTTAGCCACCGTCGAGGGTCTTGCCTACAAGACCACATTGCTCTCTGGCAGGCTGGACGTAGGTGAGACAGGCATTCGAGTGGTCGGGCTACTCTGGCTTGTGGCGACCGTCGGCTTCGCGGTTGCGGGCGCCACCGTCTTCGCCTTGCACCCGTGGTGGCGGGCGGTCACGCTCTTGGTCACGCTTCTCTCCCTGGTGCTCTGCGTCCTGGGTTGGCCAGACACCCGACCCGGTGTTCTAATCAACCTAGTTATCCTGGGTTATCTGCTCTTTGGTGGACGGACGGGCTGGCTGCCCTGGTTGGAGTAAGCCGTACCGGTTACACGCCCGCGGAGGGAGAAGGTAGAAAAGTGCTGAAGCATCCAGCGGTGAGCCTAGCGCCGGCACCACAGACCCCTGAGCGAGCCTGACAGGTGGTTCCCTGAGTGCTACTCTGAGCTCTCTTAATCCTCATCCGCGGCAAGAACAGCCCCTCTCCTACCCAGTCTGACCATCATTCTTCCCCCCAGCCCCCTGAGCCCCCGATTTTCACGGTCTTCGTAGGTATAAGCTCAACTGAGAGACCCTCTCAGACCCTTTGAAATCACCCCGGCTCTACGCTCATACCTACACCACAAGAATCGCCTGAGAGAACGGGTGAGAGAGGGTCTGATCGGGGTTGACGGCGTTTTGGTTTGGGAGTAGACTGGGGGTGAAACACTTGGAGTTGAGAGCCTGGCGTCTATCTGCAAAACGTGGGAAGTACGGAACCAAAGGAGGTTGCAGCCATGAGTTTCAGCGTTCTTGCAGACGTAGGCGGTCCGATCTTATTGGCAGGATTTGGCATCGTGGCCTACTTGGCCCTTTCCCTGCTCGAATCCATTGTCCTGAGATTACTCAAATGGGGCACGTTTTGGCGCTCACTGCTGGCCTCGCTGTTGATGAATCTGCCGTCAACCCTGGTAGGGATCGGGCTGATTTGGCTAGCTGGATTTTCGCCCTTGAATCGCTTGGGGATATGGCTCATCCCGGCCGCCTGGGCACTTTCGGTAGCGATTGAAGGGGGCGTGCTGGTATTGATGAAGCGCGATGGGGGCCGCCAGAACTGGATGGCGGCACTGGCGGCCAATACTGCCAGCTATCTGCTGCTGCTTGCACA
>Ga0209979_1002578_pt1 | contig 17172 bp, 18 predicted proteins | sample AnhtaG_FD_183114 | JGI IMG/M metagenome (GOLD analysis project Ga0209979, IMG submission 183114) | Deep subsurface microbial communities from Anholt, Denmark to uncover new lineages of life (NeLLi) - Anholt_01485 metaG (SPAdes) (version 2) | ecosystem: Environmental > Aquatic > Marine > Oceanic...
GGGTCAGGATAGTAAAATTATCGTCTATTAACTCGGCGCCAAGCTGGCTGAGCTTTCTGGTTGCCTCTTCTTCCTCAGAGTGTATTCTAACCGCTTCATTAACCAGTGCTGCTTTAATTTGCTCCACATCTTTACCAGCCTCGGCTACTTTGTGCATTCGGTCAATAGCCCGGAAGAGGTTCTTGGCAGTAGGTCTGGTTGAAGCAATGGTATAGCTGATGCTTCGTAGTTCCTCCAAGAACTTGTCCCTAGTCGTAGATTCAATTTTTAAGGCACCTAGAGCCACTGCATAAGCCCCAAGTATTCCAATGGCTGGAGCTCCCCTAATTTTCAATTCTACGACGGCCGAGGCTATGCTCTGATGGTCGCCAAGCTCCAAATATACCTCTTCTCGGGGAAGTTTGGTCTGGTCAAGGATTCTCACCCGGTTACCAAGCCATTCTATAACTTTCAGCTTCTCATACTCCTTCTGAACAGAATGACGCCGATGGCAAAGATAACCACCGCCCAGCCAACTAAAAACAGGAGGTCGGTGCCGAGTGCTTCCAACCCGACTCCCCGGATAAGAACACCTCTGGAGGCATCAATGGCATGGGCATAGGGAAAGGCATAGGCAACATTTCTGATGTATGATGGCACTATTTCTAAGGAGAACCAGCACCCGGAAAGTACCGCCAGGGGCATAGCAAACAGCCAGCACAGGGGCTCAGCCTGGTTTTCTGACTTGGTGAGTGAAGCAACCACCATACCGATGCCGATGCTACACAGGCCGGTGAGGAAAAAGATGAGAAATGCCAGCCACATGCTGCCGACTATATCCATGCCGAGCAACCAGGCACCAACCATGAAGATAATTATCTGGGCAATGGCGATGACAACCAGGCACAGAGAGTAGCCCAGGATAAACTCCACAGGTTTGGTGGGAGTGGTCAGCAAGCGGGCAAGGAATCCCTTTTCCTTATCACGAACCATTATTCGGGCTGAGGTAGGTATCAATATCAAAATACCGAAGACTATTATTCCAGGACCCATGAAATCAATATAGGTTATCTCAGTCTCTACATGGATAGGATTAGCATTAATGGTTATCGGTATCTCAATCTGGGCAAAAGCGCGGGTAACTGTGTTTATTATAGAAATAACCTGGTCTGAAATCATAATATCGCTTTCATCATAGGTCATTTGCAGGGTGATATTGGCTTCATCGCCCTGCCAGTTCTGGGTTACCTGCTGACCAAAACCATCAGGAATGACAATATAGGCTTTTAAATCACCAAACTTGAGGTCTTTCAGAGCAGTAGCCGCGTCATCATAGGTAGAAACTTCCAATGCCGGCACCTCTGCCAGTGCTTCATCAACGAAGGCTTGTGAAACTTGAGTATGGTCATTATCTATAACACCGATAGGGAAATTGGGAGTAGTCTCACCACCAACAACTACCCCCATAATGAGCATAAACAAGAGGGGGAAGGCTAAGAGAAAGCCCAGTGCCAGTGGGTCTCTATAGGTCTCCTTAAAGTTTCTATTGGCTAAGTCTAAGAACCTCATTCTCTTAATTCCTTGCCGGTTATGTGAAGGAAGACATCATCCAGAGTTGGCTCTTTAATATAGGCGGAACGGACTACTGCCCCGGATGCGTGCAGGAGGTCAACGATTTCTTTGAAGTCAAGGTGTTTATCAGTAATTATCATAGTGCCATTGGTTACTTCTACCTCATCGTATTTACTCCGCATTTCATTTATGACTCTCTGGGTAAGATTCCAGGCATAAATAATCATAGTATGCTTTTCCAATACACTTATTTTGAGTTCGGTGCTGGTACCCAGAGCGACAATCTTACCCTTATCCATAATGCCTATCCTGTTGGCAAGGAAATCGGCTTCATCCATATAGTGGGTGGTGAGCAGGATAGTCTTTTCCCCCTTTAGCCGGGCAATATATTCCCATATCGCTCTCCTGGCTTGAGGGTCAAGACCAAGGGTAGGTTCATCCAAGAATAGAACCTCGGGGTTATGAATCAGTGCCATCATTATGTTAAGTCTCCGCTTCATACCACCGGAGAACTTTCTCACCTGGTCTTTAGCCCTCTCAGCAAGACCCATCGTCTCCAGTAGCTGTTGTGACCTGATTTTTAGCTCCCTAGCCTTTATACCGTGAATCCTACCTACTAGGGCTAGATTCTCCCAGCAATTAAGGTGCTCGGAGATAACCGTTTCCTGGGGTGACACACCGATAATTTCCTTAACCTTAAATGGGTGCTGGTTGATATCGTAGCCCATAATAGTAGCCATGCCCGCGGTGGGCTTAAGCAGGCAGCATAGCATATTGATGGCAGTGGTCTTTCCTGCCCCATTAGGACCAAGAAGAGCAAATAGCTCTCCTCTCCTGACATTGAGGTCAATGTTATCTACTGCTATCAAGCCGTCAAATATCTTGGTCAGGTTAAAGGTCTGGATAGCAAGGTCATCACTTGCCTTGGTTGATTCTGTCCTATTGGAAGTCAATTTTTATCTCCTTCCAGATGGTATGATTATAATAACATATTTGCCATTCTTCTGTGGTGCACGACTGTGCAGAACCTCCAGGCATTGCCGCGTATTCTTATAGGTTTCTTCCGCCGGCTGGTAGGCATCGCAGGTGCCGCCAATGGCCACTACGTCTGGTAGAAGTGTCCTGGCTCGCCTCAGTCTATTCTCCAATATGGCACCAATATTACTCTTTATATAGACGAGATGGTCGAATTCTGAGTGAAGATGATACTTGTGACTCCTTGAATCGCAATAGGTACAGGCAAACTCACAGCCATTATAGGGATTTATGCTATACCGACACCAAAACCAGCTATCTACGAACCTGTATTTATTCAGGATAGTCTTGAAATCCTTAGGGATATACCTGGTCATCCTGATTTCTCCTTCAGTGAGCCAATAACCCCCTTTTGATTAACCTCAGATTCTTAAGGTGCTCATCCTTATCTTGCCTCCTTAATATCTACTACGTGCTTGGTTAAATGTAGCCTAGCTTGGGTTAGCCGTCAAGGCAAAGCACTCGTTTGACATAGCTAGTAAAATCAAGGTAAACTCTCTAATCTGGCTAACCTTCCCCTTTGACTGAATCCAAGCTAATATGGGCAGGTGTAAATGACCGAAGACTCACTGAATATAGATGACCTGAGAGGTAAAATCGGGGTGGAGTGGGAGCCGGGAGTATATGAGATTGAGAAGGGGATGTTACGGCGGTTTGTTCAGGCTATTGATGACCCCAATCCCCTGTGGCGGAATGAGGAATACGCCAGGAAAAGCAGGTATGGTGGCATTGTTGCTCCCCCAACCTTTGTATTGACCATAGGCTTTGAGCAGATTCAGCAGATATTAGCCTCAATCCCCGCTGGTACCATACTTCATGGGGATACTGCGCTTGAGTGTTATCAGCCCATCAGACCGGGAGATGTGATAACCGCTACCACTAAGATAACCAATATTCGCGAGCGGCAAGGCGAGAAGGGGAGAACGGTGTTTATGACCTTTGAAATAACCTATATAAACCAGAGGCAAGAACTGGTGGCCAGGTGCCGCCAAATGATTGTTAGCTACTAGACCAAGACTGATGAAAAGGAAAGGGTATGAGTGAGCAACTCTATTATGAAAATATAGTCGTGGGTAGTGAAATCACCCCCTTGCTCAAGCAGCCTACAACTCGTCAGTTGGTGATGTGGGCTGGGACATCTGGTGACTATTATGCCATCCATTATGATAAGGATTTTGCTCAGAGTAAGGGATTACCCGGTGTTATCGTTCACGGTCAACTAGTAGGTTGCTTCCTAGGTCAGCTAATGACTGATTGGATGGGAGAGCAAGGCAGCCTCAGGAAACTAACCTGTAGTTATAAGAGTGTGAACTTTCCTGGTGAGGCTCTTATATGTAAGGGAAAGGTAAGTAAGAAGTATATTGAAGACGGTGAGCACTATGTAGAGTGTAACCTCTGGGTAGAGAATGCAAATGGGGAAAAGACCGTATCAGGTAAGGCTGTTATCATTATGCCAGCCAGAGGCTGAAGACGCTTTAGCTTTAGTTTGTCGTTCTTGCCACTGCTTATCGTATATCTCCATTAGCACAAAACTATATCCGTCCTTATTCAGGTGCCCGTATGGTATGAAGCCGCATTTTTGGAAGCACTTTTGTGCCCTCTGGTTTGAGACCAGACTCTTTAGATAGATTCGCTTGAGGTTTGTCTTAGGGAAAATGTGGCTGAGTAAGGTAGCCACAGCATCACTACCATAACCCTTATCCCAGTAGTCACGGTTGCCAATCATAATGCCCAATTCGGCTTCACCTTTAGTCTCGTTAATGCCATAATACACGCAATTGCCAATGTGCTTACCGTCCAAGGTATCTATAGCGAATTGGCGTCTAATTGGGAAAGAGTAGCGCAGTTCACTAGCGTAGTCTAAAAGATACTGTGAGAAAGAAATATTTAGCCTTGGGGCAGCATCAAGTTGCGCTAACTCAGGGTCAGCCTGCCAGGTATAGTCATCATGGGCATCAGTTAGTCTCTTGTCACGAAGTATAACCTTGTTGCCGATAAGCATACATCCCCTTAAGACTTCAAACTTCAAATATAGAATGGGGCTTCCACTGCCTTTAGCTCCTCCAGGGCTTGCTCGGCTGCCTCTTGGATTACCTCACTAGGATGATTTCGGCACCCCTCCAGACACTCTTTAGCCTCGCTACTACCTATCTTGCCTAGTGCCTGAATAGCAGCCGCTTGGACATCAGTATCTGGGTCACTTATAAGCTCTATTAGACAAGGAATGGCATCTTCTTCCCCCAACTCGCCACATGCCCCGGCTGCCTCATAGCGTATTTCAGTATCAGCATTAGCTAGCTCCTTCAGTAGTATAGGTAGCCAAAAACGGCTGCAGCTCTTACCCATAGCATAAACAGCGCTAGCTCTAAGTTTAGAATTATGACTTTGATAGGCTTCCATGATGACCTTCTTAACCTGGGGTACACTTAACGGGGCAGCCGCTTCCAGCGCCCGGCGCCTGACATCTATAGGCTTGCTTCCATCACCAATCACGCTAAGTAATGCCTCCCCTAGCTTGGATGTATGACAGGAGCGTAGCTTTTTATGCTCGGCTAACATGGCAAACTTGCCCAGCACTGTAGCTGCTACCACTTGGACCTTCTCCGAGCTATCATACCTTAGTACGTCAATTAAGGGATTAATTAGAGATGCCTCTTCACTTTCCCACAGACCTTCGATAGCCTTGCTCCGCACCTCAGCATCTTGGTCTTTCAGGCATTTTTTGAAGATACTATCAAAGTTAAGCTCAAAATTATCCTTGGCCAGCTCGACTAGCCGACATATAATTTGCCGTCGCCGTTCTGATTCAATGGTCGCCCACACTCGGCTAAGAAACTCCACCTCTTCCGAGCTTAGGTTTGATAGCTCGGTTAGCCCCGAACTGGATAACGGCTTATCACTGTTAGCTAGGTCAGCAATGAGTTCCTCAATAGGCTGTAACATGGAAGGGCTCCATAATTCTATTCCTCTTCCTCTTCCTCACTCTGTTCCCAGATAGGCTCAGTAAAGTAGTCTATATACTCACCCATAGCCTCAGCGGCTGCTTGCCTCATTCTCTCCCTTGTCTCCTCAGCTAACTGGGCTAACTCTCCCGTGTCAATTTCAATATCTAGCATTTTAGTCAGAATGTTGAGCACAGCCAAGGCAGCCATTGGGTTTTGTATTCGAGTGGCATACATAGGCACCTCACCTAGCAGGCAGATGCCCTCAATATCCCTCTCTTTGGCTACGCCCAGCAGTATCCCATTTAAGCCCGAGATATGTAGGTCACCCTTTGGCACTAGGTCATAACTTGTTAAATCCTTAGCCACATACTGATTGGTAGCTACCCCCCAGACCCTTGACGGCTCGGTGTGGTGGATGCGAGTCACAGCCGCGGCACAGGTATATATCCTCTTAACCTGAAACCTTAGTCCCACATCAAGGACACAATGGGCCAGCTCGTAGCTCTTGGTAGCTGGTTGGTCTTCGCCGATGAATAATATTATATCACTTCCCCCGCCCTTGTTCTTCCAGTAGTAGAACCTGCTCTCGGGGAATTGTGGTGCTTCTACTACATTGTCCTTAACCAACACCCCAATAGGGTCGAAGAAACGAGAAGCCTCGACCTCGGCTAATTCCTTGAAGTCCAGCTTCCTCTTTAGATAGGTGGCTACAATAATAGCTACATTACCAATTCCAGGCCAAGCAGCCAGCATATTCGGCGATTTAAGCTTGGGCCTGGCATAAAGCTTAACTGATTCTTTCATTTCACTCTACCTCTCTTTGTTGCTCATTTAGAACTATCCTTTAGTGAGATTGCGTATCAACCCCATCCCCTTTATCCCCTTCCCCTTGATAAGGGGAAGGGGAAGATAATTTCTTTAGAGGGGCTTCGCCCCTCTAAAACTCCCTGTTTGGCAAAGGTCAGCCTATTCTATTTTTTGTTCTAATATCAGATACTACGCCCCTTAATATCTTCTTACCTTCATCAGTAAGAATACTTTTTGTTGACCCTGCATAGTATAAAGTAACATACTTTAAGGTATCATCTAACTTATAAACTGGATGATGTGAGTCACTTAATATACTCTTAATTTGCTCGGATTTTGTGCGTTTCAAAATCTCTTTCAATACATTAGTCTTCTGGAAACAGATTACATTTTTAATGTCGTCAGATGAAACAATTCCTTTGAATCTTTTGAATTCACATTCTTTCATTTTCTCAAATATTTCTTTGCCGACTATTTTCTTAATACCATTCACTCCGTTATATGCTCGTGATGCTGGGGTAGGAAAAGAAAAGTAGGGTAATAGGAATATATTAAATTTACTCTCATACTCTCCATTCAATAGCCAATCCCGTTTACAGGCATTTATTTTCTCAATATTCTCGCAAGTGGGATTTTTGAGGTCGCTCCTAAATCTTAGAATTCTGCAATCTCTTAAAGCCCTCCAAAATCTATGTTCTCTCCATTTTCCTTGGGTTGGCGTTTTTTCGTAAGAGAAGAACATTCCTTCTGCTACCGAATGGACAGCAGGATTACCAAGCACCATCAGTATATTTAGCCTGTTTTTATTTACTTTAGGAATTAGAACTTCAGTTTCGTAAATAAGCTTATTCCCTACGTCAAATCTGAATATACTTTTATCTTTGTATTTCAAATATTTGGTAATCTTGCTTTCTAAATCTCCTCTGCTTTGAGCAGGAATTTCTGTTAGGTCAATTTCAACCCTTTGAATAATATCGTTTCTATTTTCTCGGCATGTAATCATTTTCCCTCCTAAAAAGTCTACTTACTGGCTACTGACAGGCTGGGGCAGTAGAGGTGTGGGGTGTTAAGGAAGCTGCCTACCCACTTAGCCTCACTGCCAATAGCTGTGATTTCTTTAAGCACTTGATAGACATTTCCTGAAACCATAGTGTCTTTAACCCTACCTACTATTTTACCACTTTCCACCTTATAACCTAAAAGAACATTGCCACTGAAATCACCACCTAAAATGTTGCCCTGTTCGGCTCCCATGAGCCGTTCAATAATCAGTCCTTCCTTCATGTCGTTTACCATCTCGTTAAAGGTGGTCTTGCCCGGGGCGATGATAAAGGCGCTGGGTGACGGGGCAGGTAATCGACCACGCCCCCTGCTACCGTTACCGGTGCTTCGGGTGTGGGCAAGGGCTGCCGTCTGAAGGTCGTAAAGAAAGTTAGCCACAATCCCCTGTTCAATAAGTGGGGTGCGCTGACTGGGCACACCCTCATCATCACAGGGACGGCTTTGCGGGCAGTAGGCTATAGTCGGGTCATCCCACAGCCATAGCTTCTGGTCAAAAACCTGCTGACCAAGCCTATTGCCTATCGGTGAAGCCCCCTCCAGAACTATCTTGCCATTGAAAGCCGCCATTAAGGGCGGGACTAAGGCACTAGCTACTCCCTGGGGGGTAAAGATAACAGGCAGTGGCTGGCTGGGCACTGAGGCTCGGTTTTTGGCTAGCTCAAGCTGCTGTATTACCGTCTCAGCAACCGCCTTAGACCCCAGTATAGGGCGGCAGGAGAATTGGGACTCACCGACAAATAACATATCTGTATCACGAATCAAGCTCCCCTCAATACCCAGACTAAAGGTGCTTATTCTATAATTTGCCTCACCACCACGAGAATTTATAATACGAACTGAGGTTATACTCTTAGTAACCGCTGCCTCGCATACAACTTCTGGAGTATGACCCCTGACCATGGTTATGAGCTCTTCACCAAGCTTAATCATTTCCTCTGTGGACACCGACTCTATATCGGGGTCAAAGACTTCAATTCGGGGATAGGAGACTGGAGAAGGAAAGTCAAACTTAGCCAGCATGCCAAACTGGGCTGTTTCTACGGCATTATTGACCAGCCTCTGGCTATCGCCTAGCTCTGTAGTAGCTGAATAGCCAATCTTGCCGTGTCGGATAATACGTAGAGCCAGGCTGCTGCTCTGCTTACTCTGAATATGCTTCAGGCAATTAGCTTCAAATTGGACCGGTATCTCCTGCGAGGAGACCATAAAGACCTCGGCTTCGTCAGCTACTTTCTTAGCTTGAGTCAGGATGCTTTCCACTCTACCTGCCCCCGATTAGGCACTGGCAAATTCTGATATGGGGGCTACCATTAGAAACAGGCAAGGACACCTGTGCCCCCTTACCACAGCCACCACCCTGATTCATTTCCAAGTCGTTACCAATAGCATCTATATTGTTAAGCGTAGCGAATACGTTGCCGGTAAGCACTACCGGTCGCAGCGCCTCGGCAAGCTTGCCGTGACGAATCATATAGGCTTCACCGGCAGAGAAGGTGAACATCTCCATACTGGTCATACCACCATACCAGTTCTTAGCGTATACCCCTTCCTTAATGTCACCTATTATATCCTCAAAAGAGGCTGACCCTGGCTCGATATAGGTGTTGGTCATGCGGACGATAGGTGGGTAGCGATAGTTAACGGCTCTGGCATTACCCGTAGGCTTTTCCTTCATCTTGGCAGCAGTTTCCCTGGAATGAAGCCTGCCGACTAACTTGCCCTCCCTGATAAGGTAGGTTTTAGTGGCTGGCACCCCTTCATCGTCATACTTATAGCTACCCCGCAATCCCGGTATAGCCGCGCTATCAACAATATTAAGCTCAGCGCTACCAAACTTTCTGCCCAGAACCATGATTTCTCGCAAACGGTCATTCTCATAAACAAAGTCAGCCTCTGACAGATGACCAAAGGCTTCATGGACGAAGACACCAGCCAGAACCGGGTCTAATACCACAGTATATTCTCCTCCCTTTACCTGTGGTGCTGATAGTAGCTCTACAGCATGCTGTGACATCTGCTCTACTTGCTGGTGGAGACCCTGTATCAAGTTAAAATCACCGCTACTACCCAGGTTCAACCCTACCTGTTGCACTTCAGTGCCATCTGTGGCTATAGCGGTCAGGCGCAGAATAATATCCGCCCTTTCCTGCTCAATATAGCTACCCAATGAATTAGCCAAAATGACCTTTCTGTGGCTATCACCGTAATTAATAATTGATGTCTGTATCTTTGGGGTATGCCAGATAATATCATTATACTCATCGAGGAGCTGCTTCTTTTCAGCTAAGGGAATAGTCACCGGGTCTCTATCTATCTCAGTGGGGACAATGTCAATCACTGGTTCTACAGGAGCCAATTTGCTTTCTTTATTGCCTACAAATTGGGCTTGCCTTACTGCCAGCTCCACTTTAGCTGGCAGCTCATCCAGGTCATTAAAGCTGACGAAGCCCCAGCCACCTCTTACTAGGGCTCGCACATTTCCCCCGCTAGCGGTTGCCTTACCAATAGACTCCAACTCCCTTCCCCGGTAGGTAATGTGGCTGGTCTGACCCTGCTCAAGGTGAGCCTCGATATAATCGGCACTATATCCTTTAACTGCCTCAGCTAGCTGGCAACCAATGGCTTCAATGTGTATCACGGCAAGACTAGTTTACCTAGCCACGAAACGAGTTGTCAATTTATAGCAGACAGGTGGGAAGGCGAGCACGTCATTGACAAAGTATTGGTATTATGATATATTTAAAATACCTTAATTAGTTGGTAGCACCTTAACAATTGGATAGCGGAAGGAAGGTTTAAGCGAAGTAAATTTTTGTTGGAGAGTTTGATCCCGGCTCAGGATAAACGCTGGCGGCGTGCCTTATGCATGCAAGTCGAACGGGTCACTTCGGTGACTAGTGGCGAACGGGTGAGTAACACGTAAGTAACCTGCCCTTAAGTAGGGGATAACTCTGAGAAATTAGAGCTAATACCTTATGTGGTGATGGAGGTAAAGCTTCATCAGTAAAGCCTTAGGGCGCTTAAGGAGGGGCTTGTGTCCGATTAGCTAGTTGGTAGGGTAACGGCTTACCAAGGCGACGATCGGTAGCTGGTTTAAGAGGATGTCCAGCCACACTGGGATTGAGATACGGCCCAGACTCCTACGGGAGGCAGCAGCAAGGAATATTGTGCAATGGGCGAAAGCCTGACACAGCGACGCCGCGTGGGGGATGAAGGCCTTCGGGTTGTAAACCCCTTTTCTCAGGGAAGAATGATGACGGTACCTGAGGAATAAGCCCCGGCTAACTACGTGCCAGCAGCCGCGGTAATACGTAGGGGGCGAGCGTTATCCGGATTTACTGGGTGTAAAGAGGGCGTAGGCGGCTTTTCAAGTCGGATGTAAAATCTCCCGGCTCAACTGGGAGGGATCATCCGATACTGTTGAGCTAGAGGGCAGCAGAGGGAGGTGGAATTCCCGGTGTAGTGGTGAAATGCATAGATATCGGGAGGAACACCAGTGGCGAAGGCGGCCTCCTGGGCTGTTGCTGACGCTGAGGCCCGAAAGCGTGGGGAGCGAACAGGATTAGATACCCTGGTAGTCCACGCCATAAACGATGGACACTAGGTATGGGGAGTATCGACCCTCTCTGTGCCGAAGCTAACGCGTTAAGTGTCCCACCTGGGGAGTACGGCCGCAAGGCTAAAACTCAAAGGAATTGACGGGGGCCCGCACAAGCAGCGGAGCGTGTGGTTTAATTCGATGCAACGCGAAGAACCTTACCAAGGCTTGACATGTTGGAAGTAGTAACCCGAAAGGGAAGCGACCTGTTAAGTCAGGAGCCAACACAGGTGCTGCATGGCTGTCGTCAGCTCGTGCCGTGAGGTGTTGGGTTAAGTCCCGCAACGAGCGCAACCCTCGTTGCCAGTTATTTTCTCTGGCGAGACTGCCCCGTAAGACGGGGAGGAAGGTGAGGATGACGTCAAGTCAGCATGGCCCTTATGCCTTGGGCTACACACACGCTACAATGGGTGGTACAGAGGGCAGCAATGGAGCGATCCAGAGCCAATCCCACAAAGCCATCCTCAGTTCGGATTGCAGGCTGAAACTCGCCTGCATGAAGTTGGAGTTGCTAGTAACTGCAGGTCAGCACACTGCGGTGAATACGTTCTCGGGCCTTGTACACACCGCCCGTCACGTCATGAAAGTTGACAACACCTGAAGTCGATGGGCTAACCCTAACTTGTTAGGGAGGCAGTCGCCTAGGGTGGGGTTGATGATTGGGACGAAGTCGTAACAAGGTAGCCGTAGCAGAAGCTGCGGCTGGATCACCTCCTTTCTAGGGAGATTACCCGAGTGGCAACACTCCAGTCTCCTAGGTCGGTCGCTGACCTAATAAGTCAGTGTTTTCCCTTCCTTCCGCTATCCAGTGGTTAAGGTCTATTTTTATTTAGAGAGATTATCTTAGGTGAGAATGGAAACAAAGTATTTCCAAGAGAAGGAGGATGACTAATGTGATTTATGCAAAATTGGCTGCGGTATTTGCTTTGCTCACTGGAGTTGTCGGAATAGTACTGGCTATAAATTCAATGTTGAGTGGTAACGCGATTGGCGCAGGTGTGCTTCTGGCAGCATCTGCCTTAGCCTTTGGACTTCTATTGATTGCTGTTGTTCCAAGAAGTAACAAAGAGTAAGGTGATGACAGGTCTAAAAAATCGGTGTTACAACTTCCTTCCGCTATCCAAGGGTTAAGGTCTATTTTTATTTGTGAGGGTGTATGTCTCTTAAGCAATTCATTAAACTGAGCGGCTTTATCCTGATTGCGGTGGGCACCATCGGTCTTTTAGTCAATGAGTTTTTTCTGGTTGGAGCTGGCAATGTCTCACACAACCGCACTATAATCTTTGCCATAGTAAGCTTTGTGGGATTTTCAAATCTAGCCTTTGCGCACTTTGGCATGACGGATAAGACATAACTAAAGCTTTGAGAACACTCACTTGATTTTTCACCATAATTTGACATACAATTAGATACGATTTGCGTGGGCCATTAGCTCAGTTGGTTAGAGCGCAGTCCTGATAAGACTGAGGTCTCTGGTTCGAGTCCAGAATGGCCCACCACTAGCTTCAATAAGGGATTACCACTCGAACTTAGTCCTTGATTTTCCGTTGATTGTAATAACACCAAAACATAAATAGGAATCCACCTGCAACCAAGAAGACGTAATCCCATAATAAACTGGTGGCAGACAAAATCGCCAAACCCTAGACAAGCCCTACCCACTACAGCTTGACAAAATGTCATTTTTGGTATACCCTTTGTCCAGAGCTATGCTAAAAAATGAAGGACTGACCATTACCCAAGCTGCCAAATCTTTGCGTCTATCCCCAAAGACAATTAGACGCCACATTAAGGAAGGCAAAATCCCCTACAAGCTAGTGCCCGGCAAGTATGGCGATGAATACCGAATAACCGAACTGCCACCCCACGCAATAAAAGAGCAACCCCTGGACATAACCCCTATCCTAGCTCTGGACATTATCCATAGGTTAGAGCAAGAGAACCGAAACCTTGCTGGACAGCTTGGCGCAGCCCAGGAGAGGATACGAACCCTGGAGAACCAGATTAAACTACTAACCGCAGGCAAACAACCCTGGTGGAGACGACTATCTAAACTATTTAAGAGGACAGCATAAGGTAGCTCTTGGGTATAGGTGTCTTTTTTGGGCACTAGATACGAATTAAACAAGACGCCATTCCCTCCTACCTTTAATAAGCCTATATATTAATCCGCTTTGCTCATCAGGGAAAAGGCTTCCCCTGCCCTCTCACGGCTTCTCATAGCACTTCTAACGGAGAGGAAGAAACACCGAAGTAGTCGTGCCTCTCCCCTTTCTAAAGACCCCTACCTCAGTAAAGCATTTACCTTTTTAATCATCCCCTTGTGCCCCTTGACCGCCCTGGAGTGGTAGATGTTGACCGAGCGCCTAACGACCTTCCATTGCTTTGCCTTCCCCGATACCAAGTCAAGCATAGGACCTAACTTACCCTTGCCATCTTCCTGAAAGGCGAAGTGTGCCACTCTCTTAATATCAACCACCTTGTCATACCTTTGCTGCTGCCTTCTTAAAACCCCGGTAGCAGCCTTAATGCTATCCCTGGATATCGGCTTTGCCCTGGAACCATCAGGCTTAAAGAAAGAGGCATAGAGCCAAGCCCGTTTAGCCCTACGCCCCGTGAAAACCTTAGCTAGCTCACCAAGGAGGGGAACTACTCACAAGCCTTCTTAAGCCCGTAGATTTTGATTACAGCGCATCTCATACCACGCTACCACCAGGGCTGAGGTGGAAGATTCAAGCGTGAGAATTCCAGGCTGGAGAGATTCCACGAAGCTGCCGAAATCCCTAAGCTAAAAGAAAGAATCATCGAACTAGAAAACGAACTTACAACCTATCGGTGCCAATTAGAATTGCCGCTGTGGCTGGATACTGACAGACCTAAGCTATGCCCAGAAAAGAAAGGCAAAAGGAGGTAAGAAATGAATAAGGAAAATTCATTCCTGATAAGACCGAGGTCACTGGTTCAAGTCCTCTACCGCCCACCATTTCGTATAAAACCAAGAACTGCGTTGTTTTTTTATCAACATTTAACGCTGGCAGCGTGTCTCAGCACTAGTGGCGGTTACCACGGAGTATGCGGTTCCTTCTTCAGAGTCTCAATCAAGCTGTCCAAAGGAATGGCAGCTAGGGTCATAGGTTGAACAGCCCCCGTCGCACTCAGTTTTATCGCTACTTTGGCGGCAGCTTCATCACTTGGAGCTTCGATGATATTAACAAAATCAAACTGACCTAGAAGTGCATACTGAGTCAGTACCTTGACTCCCATAAGCTCGATGTCCTTATTTAACTCCTTAATCCATTCTGGGTTCTCCTCAAAATTCCTCCTTCCTTTATCGGTAAGAACCACCAGTTGCAAGTAGTAAGCCATTATGACCTCCTTGCTCAGCTATTTTATGCTCTTAATAATGAATTCATCTATGGATTCTGTCAATAGTTGACAGGATATTATCTTATTCACTGCTTAACTGGTTTAAAGTACAAATCACTGAAAGAGGAGGGTTAGGTCTTAAATAAGCAACCACTATCTGAGCCCCGTTGAATTCCAAGTTACACAATGGTAATATGATAAACGCTGATTGATAAGGAGTACTTAGATAAGCATGGTAAATTGGCAGGTAACCGCAACTACTATTTACTGTGATGCGGTGGATGAAGAAGTAACCTTACTGGTGTACAAAGATTGGTCAACAAAATGTACCGGCTATAAGAAGTATGGTGAGCCTAGTAAAGAGATGCTCAATCTACTCGAGAAGAAAAGTAAGCAGTTAAAACGGCGGTTGGAGTGTACGGGACCGGAATGTCCCAGAGTAACTCGGTATAAGGAAAAGCTATTTGCTGAGGAGGCTAAGAAGGGACACTCATAACCGACCGATAAAGAAATGGCTATGCCGTCTCAGAATAGGGAGGTTGCCAAAGGTGGGAAGCGAAAACCAAGTAAAAATACGAATTGATAATCTCTCCCTCTCCTTTGGAGGCGTGAAGGCTCTTATCGATGTTAGCCTGGACGTAAAGGACAATGAGATTCTAGCGATTATAGGACCAAATGGGGCGGGTAAGACCTGTCTGTTAAACTGTATAAACGGCTTCTATAAGCCACAAAAGGGCGAGATATACTACGAAGACCAGAGAATTACCCGGATCCGTCCGGATAAGGCAGCCCAGCTCGGTCTGGCCAGAACCTTCCAGAACATCGAGCTATATACCGGGCTAAGCAGCCTGGACAATATTATGGCGGCAAGACATGTCCTTATGAAACAGAACGCCGCCAGTGGTGCCCTGTATTTTGGCTGGGCTCACAAGGAGGAGATTGAACATCGCAAGACGGTGGAGGACATCATCGATTTTCTAGAAATAGAGTCAATTAGAAAGAAGGTAGTTGGCACCCTCCCCTATGGAATGCGTAAGAGGGTTGAATTGGGTAGAGCCCTGGCTATGGAACCAAAAGTCCTGCTTCTTGATGAACCGATGGCAGGAATGAATCTAGAAGAGAAGGAGGACATTGCCCGGTTCATCGTTGATATATTTGAAGGACAGGGAGATATGTATGCGGAAACACCGGTTTTGAGGGATGGCGTTAGTTGTATTGTCCTCATCGAGCATGATATGGGAGTGGTCATGGATTTAGCCGATAGGATTGTAGTTCTCGATTTTGGACGGAAGATTGCCGAGGGCACTCCTGATGAAATCAGGACTAACCCGCAGGTCATATCAGCCTATCTGGGAAAGGGAGAATAGTCCCGGATGTGGCTGGCTTACTCCCAGGTTCTCTCATCTACTATCTTTTGAAGGCTCTCTGGGATACTTCCCTTCTCCACAAATTCAATCCTATCTATCTTAACCCGGCACAGGTCTTGAAATCTCTTGTTCAAATCACCAGCTAATTTTTCCCTGTCTACGGATTCGTCCTTCAACTCAATCTTAAGGGTTATCTCATCCCGCTGCCCCTTGCGCCCAATCACTATCTGGTATTGGGAAATCGGCTCAAAGCTGAGGACTGCCTGTTCGGCTTGTTTGGCAACGACAAACATGCCTCTCACTTTAATGGCATCACCAGTTCTGCCAACAATAGCGACCAGCCGGTTGGCTGTCCGACCACAGGGGCAGGGTTCGGTGATATAGGAAGACATATCTCCGGTACCAAAGCGGATGAGCCCCCAGGCTTTATTATGGATGGGGGTAACTACTATTTCACCTATCTCTCCGGGTCCAAGCTGTTTTCCCGTCTCGGGGTCAACTATTTCTACTATATATTCATCCATAAGGTGCATGCCCGATTTCTGATGACATTCATAGGCGATGGCACCACCCGGTTCGGTAACCGCATAGGCTTGTGCGGTATTAATCTCGTATTCTTCCTCAAAAGCTTTCCGCAGTGAAGGGGATAGCATCTCACCAGTAAACCAGGCACGCTTAAGAGCAAAATCCCGCCGAAAGCCATATCCTGTTTCTTCTGCTTTTTCAATAAGAGTCATTAGAAAGGATGGTGTGCCCACAAATCCGGTGACTTTTAAGTCATGCATGGTCTGAATCTGAATCTCAGTGTTACCTGTGCCCATGGGTATGGCGGTCGCCCCACAATCCCTCAGGGCTTCGTGAAATAGAATACCGGCTGGGGACATATGGTAAGTGAATGTGTTGATAACTATGTCCCCCTTCCTAAATCCGGCAGCCCAAAATGACTTAGCAAACCACTTGATAGTCACCGTTTGGATAGGCTCATAGACAGGGCCAGGGGAAAGAAATACACGGTCAACATCTTCGGGGGGAATAGCGAGGAACCCACCATAGGGTGGATTTGTCTTTTGCATCTCTATCAGGTCAGTTTTTCTGGTTATGGGTACCCTTTCTAGGTCTTTTATCGTGCGGATTTCGGCGGGGCTGACTCCAGCCCTATCAAGTATCTCTTTAGCAGCCGGAGCGTGGCGATAAGCATGGTCAATCGTCTGAGACAATCCCTGGCTCAGATATATCTGCCTTGCCTCAGCAGGCATTATCTCCAATTCATCAAAGAATTCGTCTTGCTTGCCTGCTGACTCTATAGCCACCGTTTTCGCCTCTTATAGTGTTTTACTTCCCGGTAGCTCTTCTTGGTGCCCAGTGCTGACAGCCCCATGTAAAACTCCTTCACATCCTCATTATTCTCAAGGAAATCAGCCGTACCGTCAAGAACAACCCG
>Ga0209979_1002579_pt1 | contig 17163 bp, 12 predicted proteins | sample AnhtaG_FD_183114 | JGI IMG/M metagenome (GOLD analysis project Ga0209979, IMG submission 183114) | Deep subsurface microbial communities from Anholt, Denmark to uncover new lineages of life (NeLLi) - Anholt_01485 metaG (SPAdes) (version 2) | ecosystem: Environmental > Aquatic > Marine > Oceanic...
ACCCGCGGGGCGCATCTCGCGCAGAGAATCGCCGGGATAATTGAGAGCTTGGAGGGAGTCAAGGTGCCGGTCGGCCTGATGGACATCGGCCTCTACCGCGACGACGTCCACTCCAAGCTTGACCAGCCGATTGTTCAAAGAACCGACATACTCTTTCCGGTCGTTGACCGCAACGTCATCCTGATAGATGACGTGCTGTTCACCGGTCGCACGGTGCGGGCGGCGCTGGACCAGATCATTGATTTCGGGCGACCGAGAACAATCCAGCTGGCCGTTCTTGTCGACCGCGGGCACCGGGAACTGCCGATTAGGGCCGACTACGTGGGAATCAATATTCCCACCTCGAAAACCGACCGGGTAGTTCTGGGAGTTATCGAGAAGGAGGGAACCGACCGCGTGTACGTCATAAGAGACGACAATGCCGCTGAGAAAAAGGATTCGAGCGCAAAGACCGAAAAGAGCAATCGCACCGGGAGGGAAACATGAGCCGTCTGAGTTCCCGGCATCTGCTGGGACTGGAAGAAGTTCCCAAAGAGGACATCACTCTCATCCTGGACACCGCGGAGACCTTTCGGGAAGTTCTTGACCGCACCATCAAAAAAGTTCCCACTCTCCGCGGCATCACTGTTCTGAACCTGTTTTACGAACCCTCCACTCGAACGCGCATCTCCTTTGAACTGGCCGAGAAACGATTGTCGGCCGACATTGTCAATTTCACTGCCTTGACTTCTTCGGTCGAAAAAGGGGAGTCGCTTCGCGATACGGTCCAGAATATCGAGGCCATGAGAATTGACATGGTGGTGGTGCGGCACGGCTCGCCCGGCGCCCCTTATTTTTTGACGCGGTGCATGGATGCCAACATTATCAATGCCGGCGACGGCGCCCACGAACACCCGACGCAGGCCCTTCTGGACATGTTTACCATCCGCAAAAAGTACGGCCGGCTTGACGGCTTGCGAGTGGTGCTGGTCGGCGACGTGAAGCACTCGCGGGTTATTCGTTCCAACGTCTGGGGACTGAAGACAATGGGCGCCTCGGTGGCTCTCTGCGGCCCGGCTACTCTGCTTCCCTACGAGATAGAGCAGCTCGGATGTGACGTCTACACGAACGTCGATGAAGCGCTCGAGGGGGCCGATGTCGTCAACGTCATGCGCATCCAGCTTGAGCGGCAGGAGGCGGGCTTGTTTCCTTCTCAGCGCGAATATACAAACCTGTTTGGCATCAACCGGGAGCGCTTGAAGCGCTTGAACAAGGACTATACTATCATGCACCCCGGCCCGATGAACCGCGGCGTGGAGATAACCAGCGACGTTGCCGACAGCGACAGTTCTGTAATCCTCGATCAGGTAACCAATGGGCAAGCGGTGCGCATGGCGGTGTTGTACTTGTTGCGAGGACGAGAAGGAGAAATGGCTGAATGATGGATAATGCCAAATACGATCTTGTCATAAGGGGCGGGCATGTCATTGATCCGACGTTAGGGTTCGGAGCCAACGCCCACATTTTCATCAAAGAAGGCGTCATTTCTGAGATTATCGGCGACTCGGAAGCGGCGCAGAAACGGATAGAAGCTCTCGATGCTGACCAGATGGTCGAGGCCGAAGGGAAAATCGTTGTGCCGGGGCTGATCGACATGCACGTTCACCTTCGCGAGCCGGGCCGCGAGGACGAAGAGACCGTGGAGTCCGGCTGTCGCGCGGCGGCCGCGGGTGGGTTTACCTCGGTTTGCTGTATGCCCAACACTACGCCCCGAATCGATAATCAGGAAACGGTCAAGTTTGTCCAGGACCGGGCCAATAACGCCGATGCCCGCGTTTACGTCGTCGGCGCCATCACCAAGGACATTGCCGGCAAAGAACTGTCCGAGATTGGCGACCTGGTCAAGATGGGCGCGGTGGCCATCACCGATGACGGTCACTATGTCCAGAACCCCGAAATCATGCGGCGGGCGCTGGAGTATGCCCAGATGTTTGACATTCCCGTGATGCAGCACGCCGAAGACCAGTACCTGTGCGACGGGGGGGTTATGAACGAATCCTTTCAATCCCTGCGACTCGGTCTAAAAGGCGCCCCGGCGGTGGCCGAAGAGATTGCCGTTCTACGCGATATTGCGCTCTGCCGGATGACGGGCGCGCGTCTTCATTTTCAACACATTACCACGCGGGGCGCGGTTGATGCCATCCGAAAAGCAAAACAGGAAGGGGTCAGAATCACCGCCGAAATCACCCCCCACCATCTGGTTCTGACCGACGAGGAGATCGGAGGGCAGTTCAACACCAATCTGCGAGTAAACCCTCCCCTGAGAACCAAGCAGGACCAGGCGGCCTTGATAGAAGGGCTGGTGGACGGCACCATCGACTGTATCGCCTCCGACCATGCCCCCCATTCTGCTGAAGAGAAAGATTGTGAATTCGACAAGGCTCCCCCCGGCACGACAGGTCTGGAAACGACATTAGGGCTGGTCAAAACCTACATTATTGATCGCGGCTATCTGAACTGGGCCGATGCGGTTAAGAAGATGACCATCAACCCGGCCCGAATCCTGAACCTCCCCTGTGGGTCGCTGGCAGTCGGTTCGCCGGCTGACATTACGATCATAGAACCCGACAAACAATGGACGGTGCAGGCCGACAAGTTCCGTTCCCGCTCAAGAAACTCAGCCTTTATCGGCTTCAAACTCTCCGGCCAGGTTTACAGAACAATCCTCGGCGGCCGGGTAGTGTTTGAACAGTAGACGCAGTTGTTTTATCCTGTCGGGTCACACCCGGCAGTTGCCGGGCACGACCCGATAGAACATAAAAATCCTTCTCTACGGACATGACGCCGGTGGCGGGCCACCAAAGAATATGTACTGGACTAAGTAGACCGCGTCAGCAATGTTAATCGAGCCACTGCCGTCAACGTCGCCCTCCTCTAAACACGGGGGCGCCGGGCCGCTAAAGAATATGTACTGAACCAGGAAGACCGCGTCAGCAATGTTGATGGACCCGCTGTAGTCAACGTCGCCGCGGATCCCGTCATTGTTACAGCAGGTAGTATCGATGTCGCCGGTGACAACCAATGACAGATCAAGCGAGCCGATGCAGTCGTGGAAGACCATGCCTGCCATCTCAGGAATGATAAAGTTGTATCCCCATACATCGATAGAGATCCACTCCGGGTTGTAGTCCGCCATTTCCCAGTCATACATGTAGTGGCCATCGACAACCGGCCCGTCATAGAGCGTATCGCGGCCGATATACAGCAACTCAAGGTCCGGCGGGAGTCCCGGCAGCGGAGGCATACTATCTCCGGGGGGTTGGCCCTCGAGTGACCACAAATCCGTCGAGTAGTTGACTACAAACGTAAGCCAGCTCCCGGCGCCCGGCTCCAGCTGGAAGGCATCGAAATCGATATGGACGGTCTTCTTGCGGTCGTACGTGAACGGATGATCGTAGAACCAGATGTTCCAGAACTCCCACCCAGGTCCCTCATAGAACCACCAGCCATTGACGTCACCCGGCGGGTAGTAGCCCGTCCCTCCGGTCAATGGGGGAATTATCATTCCGCTTAGGTCAAGGGCAATCCAGAATAGGTTCAATTGTGGATCGGTGGGTTCCCAGATGTCGATCCAGTCCAACGCGCCCCATAACGCCCAAACGGCGTCGTCGTTCCAGTGATCCTGGGTAGATTTCCAGCCCCACTGGGTACCCGTTGGATCAGCCACGATCGCCGAGATGTTCACCCAGTAGATCGTACCGGAATCCTGCCAGAACCAGGAGGGCTCGGGCAGACAGATGTTGTACTGCCAGTACGCTGAGTGGTCACCAGGGATAACTTCACCGGTTGCGGGGTCATACCAGCCTTCCATAGTAGGCGGATCGATGGGCGTGTAGTCGAATTCCTCAGCGTAGAACTCCCAGAGAGCGTCACCGGGACGGCTATACGGGATGGAAGGCGGGTCCGCGGGTATGTCGGCATGGATGCTGAGCACGAAAGTAGTCACCAAGCCTTCAATCCCGTTCTTCCAGGCACCCCAGAAGTGGAAGTCCTTGATAAAGCCGGTATCCATGCACATGAAGTCCTCGGCCAGGACCATCGGCTGCGTGGCATTCACTGCCCAGCCCTCTTCATCCGGCAATTGCGGGAAGTGGTGCTTGTAGAGGTCGCCCGGCTGCCAGTCACACTCCTCCTCAACCTCATAGGTGAGCTGGAAGCACATGTCAGTGGGCTCAGCCCATATCTCCGAAGCGTTTACCCAATCCGGGTAACCGAAATAGACGCTTCTGAACGTGCACTCGTGCAGCAGTATCACATCTTGGTGATACGCCCAGCCGGACTGTGGCGGGTAGTCGCCGATACCCTGAATGGCAATCCAATACTTCGTGCCGGCCAGGAAGTTCAACGTCGCAGGCAGATGAACCGAGTAACTGTAGAAGTATGTGGCTATGAACGTCTCATTGACGAGAGCATTGGGAAACACCCAGGAAGCGATAAGCGCGCCGGGCTTGGTGCCGTCACCGAAGTCTGCATAGAAGGAGACTTTCCAGTCAAAGTCCCCATCATCCGGAGGGCCGTTCCAGTAGCCGCCGATCCAATGGACGTCGTTTACAGACTGATCTACATCGAACATGAAATCATCTGCGGGCTCGGATTCGAAAGGTACTGCAGCGTCTATCTGTGCCGTACCTATAGCAATATACGACATACCGTTATCCCAGACAACGGCTCGAGAATCAGGAGCGCCCTTTGGGACGAACTCCCCGGATCCCCCGGACGGGCCGGAGGTGAGACCGATGGCGGGATCCCTTTCTCCGGTCGCGGCCATTAAAACTACGGCGAGTACCAGAATAACTCCGAGGCTCGCCAACATTACTTTTTGGACCATAACTCCTCCTTTCAGAAGCTGGTTACGACAATTAATGGGTTTACTCCAAATCTTCTGCCAATTCTGCAAGTCCATTAAACTTGTAATCTAGTTATGTAGTCGGTCACCTGCAATGCGATCGAAAAATATCAACACTACAAGATCTTATGTGGGTAGCTAGTTAGTACCGATATCTTCCCTATAAAGGTTTCAAAAACACGGTTTGTCCTTTTCAGTAATTTGAATATGCAATAATCTCCTCGAATTGTCAAGTATTTTCTTGTTTCTCTGAGCGATCCTGCCTATCAAGCTAATTGTGTAAATTGAGTATCAGGCATATCCGGTTGTTGGTTTAAGACATAAGCGATTATGCCATAGATTATTCTCTCAACGCTTTTAGTGTTATTAAATGCTCTCATGGGGATGATCCGTCGTCGGATCTCCTCCAAGTAGCGTTCGATCGGATTAGAGGTTTTCAGCGTGGTTCGGATGGGGTCAGGATACTCCAGGTAGATCAAGCATCAGTCAAAGTTTCTCACGAAGGCTCTGATGGCTTTGGATTCTTTTTCCGTCCAGGTGTCGGTTAAACCCCGTAATCGCCTGCGGGCTTCTGTATCAGTGGACGCCCCAAAGATATCCAGGGCATCAGCAATGATGCCCTGGCGGACAAGACTCGACAGAATATAAGGTCCTTGCCTACGGGCACGGCGCCGGTGGCGGGCCAAAAAAGAATATGAACTGGACTAAGTGGACCGCGTCAGCAATGTTGATCGCGCCACTGCCGTCAACATCACCCTCTTCGAAACACGGGGGCGCCGGGCCACCAAAGAATATGTACTGAACCAGGAAGACCGCGTCAGCAACGTTGATGGACCCGCTGTAGTCAACGTCGCCGCGGATACCGTCGTGGTTGCAGCAGGGGCCGGTTATCACAAAGGCCAGATCAATCGAACCACCTGTGATGGGGTCCCTCACCTCCCACCAGAAAGGTGAGTACCAGAAGACGGCGTCATCGTTCCAATGCTGGTCAGTTTCCTTCCAGCCTACAAAAGGAAGAGGTCCGAAATCGATTTCCAGCCAGTAGATGACACCTTCCTCCTGAATGTACGGATCCGGGATCTCTTCGATGTTGATTTGAAACCGGCGAATATGGTTATCCGGCTCAAAACCTCCCGAGGAAGGATCATACCAGCCCTGCAAATCAGGCTCCCACTCGACAATTGTGATATCACTGGAAGTGAAAATGCGCTCCCAGAGCAGGATGTCCGGCACACTCCAGCCGATTGGGCCGGAGGGGTCGTTCGACCAGATGCCGATCCGGATGTCATCGATGGGCTGCACCATATCATACATCCATGAAATCCAGAAGTGGATATCCGTCACTGGTCCTGTCTCCGTACACATCCAATCGTCTGCCAGGCGTGATGCGGCAAACTCGACATCCCAGCCGCCCGGTTTGGGCGTTTGCGGATAATGCATTTTGTAGTCGTCTCCCGGCCACCAGTCGGCCAATGCGGGCGTGGCTGTCCAGGTAATCACCAGGCCAAAAGCTCCCGCCGCAATGGCGACCAGGAATACTTTCGATAGAACTGTTCTCATCACGCTTTCTCCTCTCGCGCGTTATTGGTGAAAAATGGTTGTACAAGACGTATCGACGAGGGCGGTGCCATCGATTTTCCGTTGGCTATCAAACGGCTTCTAATGGGCCGAACAGACAGAGCCATACAGATCAGGTCGCCACGCGCCCTTCGGGCGCTCGCGACGACGGTGACTTGTGACACAGCCTTCAGTGGCAGAGTTTCTCCATATGGATATTCCCACGTAGGGCTCAGGTCGATTAATATACATTTTAGTTCGCAACCGCAAAGCAGACGCCGATAATGGTAAGAGATGATTTCCCCCACCATTATGTTATAATGTACCACGAGCAGATAACTTTGTCAAGTTCTTTTTCCAGCGCTTCCTGCCACCTTCCTGTCAATCCTTATGATATCAATCACCTGCACAATTTACTTGCCAACGCCATTGAAGAGCCGTTGATTTGCCTCACATGAATACAGAGCGTAAATCATTAGGTATCGATATCGGCTCGGTTTCGGTCAAGCTGGTCCTTATGGACGAGGGCAAAGTTGCCAAAGAAGTATACCGCCGATTTCACGGGGGGCCTTTCGAGACACTTTATGAGCTTCTAAACGATCAATTCGACGAACTCAAGGGACAGTCATTTCCGCTGGGCGTAACCGGCATTGGGGGGAAAACAACTCAGTCGATATTGGGAGGCAAGTTCTCTGGTGAAATCGCCAGTCTCGCCCGAGGAAATTATCACACCGCGCCGCAAGTACGGACCGTAATAGAGATGGGTGGTGAGGACTCCAAGCTTCTCATACTGGATGGCAAGCAAAAAACAATCATCGACTTTGCCATGAACGCCCAGTGCGCGGCAGGCACCGGTTCGTTTCTCGACCAGCAGGCCGGTCGGCTGATGATTTCAATCGAAGATGAATTCGGTCAACTGGCGCTGAAGTCAAAAAATCCACCGCGTATCGCCGGGCGCTGTTCGGTATTCGCCAAATCCGACATGATCCACCTTCAGCAGATAGCCACCCCCGACTATGACATCGTGGCCGGTCTCTGCTTTGCGGTAGCGCGTAATTTCAAAAGTTCCATCGCTCGCGGCAAGAAGTTTGAAAGGCCGGTTGCTTTTGAAGGGGGCGTGGCCGCCAATCCCGGCATGGTACGCGCCTTCACGGAACTGCTGGAGCTGGAAGAAGGCGAACTGATTATTCCCAAGCACTATAATGTTATGGGTGCCCTCGGGGCGGCCCTGCTGGCGGGGGAAGAAAATACGATGGTGCAGAATTTTGATCCGGAAAAGATCACCGCCTATCTGAAGTTTCGCACCGTAGCCAAGTCGGGGCGTGGTGCCCTCTCATTTGATTTCCCCGACACGAAGTATTACGACATCACGATGGCTGAGCGTCCAAGAGACATCGATAATCTCGAGGTTTTTCTGGGGATTGACGTCGGTTCGCTCTCAACCAACGTGGTCCTGATAGATAAAGACCACCGCGTGGTTGCCCGGCGGTATCTGATGACCGAGGGGCGGCCTATCGAAGCCGTCAGGCGGGGGCTGAAGGAGATAGGGGACGAGGTGGGCGGCAAAGTTATCGTGAAAGCGACCGGCACCACCGGCTCAGGCAGGTACCTCACCGGTGATTTTGTGGGAGCCGACGTCGTCCGCAACGAGATTACCGCCCAGGCCACGGCCGCCATCGATATCGACCCGAGCGTTGACACCATCTTCGAAATTGGCGGGCAGGATTCCAAATATGTCTCGATCGACAAGCAGGCAGTGGTTGACTTTGAGATGAACAAGGCCTGTGCCGCCGGGACTGGTTCGTTTTTGCAAGAGCAGGCAGAGAAGCTGAACATCAGAATTGAAACCGAGTTTGGAGAGAAAGCTCTTTGCGCCAAGTGTCCGGTCGGGTGCGGTGAGCGGTGCACGGTCTTCATGGAATCGGACCTCGTGGCACACCAGCGCACCGGCGCCGGCAAAGACGACCTTTTGGCCGGGCTGGCATATTCAATCGCAAGCAACTATCTCACCAAAGTCGTCGGTGACCGCAGGATTGGCGAGCATATCTTTTTTCAGGGAGGGGTGGCGTGGAACAAGGCCGTCGTGGCGGCTTTTGAAAGACTGGTCGACAAAAAGGTCACCGTGCCGCCCCACCACGATGTCACCGGCGCTATCGGGGCCGCTATCCTGGCCAAGGAAAAGGTAGCCGAGCCTGGCTTCACGTCATCGTTCAAGGGGTTTGATCTTTACCAACGGCGCTACCATATTGAAATCTTTACCTGTGAAGACTGCGCCAACCAATGTGAGATTCACAAGGTGGAGCTCGAGGGTGAAGAGCCGCTGTACTATGGTTCCCGCTGCGAGAAATACGATGTCAAGCAACGCTCAGACCGGGTCTTACCCCCTGACTTTGTCAAGCTCAGGCAGAAACTACTCTTCAAGAGATACCTGAAATTCAAAAAGCCCAAAAAAGTACGGGGACGAATCGGCATCCCGCTGGCGCTGCACTTTTTTGACTATTATCCGTTCTGGCGCGCCTTTTTTGAAGCCCTCGATTTCCGGGTGGTCAACTCGGACATTTCCAACCAGAAAATCGTCGAAGAAGCCCTGGAGCTGTTTATCGCCGAGACCTGCTTCCCTATCAAGCTGACGTACGGACATATCGCCAACCTTCTGCGCAAAAAAGTCGACATGATATTCTTCCCGGCCCTGATAAAAGTGTCCGAGGGATCGGGAGAATCGGATGATGGCGCTTACATCTGCCCCTACGTCCAGAGTATTGGCTCGTCGATACGGACTAATTTTGACTTTGAGAGGGCCGGCATCAAGTTCATCAATCCGCCTATATCACTGAGTTCCGACCTAAGCGATTTGAAACACAAATTCAAACAACTGGCCGGTGATCTCAAACTGTCCGATCGAGAGTTGAAGCGGGCGGTTGATGCCGGCCTCAAAGCTTACCAGGCGTACAAGCGCAGCCTGAGAGAGGAAGGGGAAAAGATTCTCAACAGCCTTGCCCCTGATGAAAAAGCGTTGGTGATTGTCAGCCGACCATATAACGGCTATGACCGCCGGGTCTCTCTTGAGCTTCCGGACAAAATCCGCAAGTTGGGGTTTAAGGCCATTCCCCTTGACTTCCTGCCGCTGGGAAACGGCGAGGCCGATTTCCCTTACATGTACTGGCGCTACGGCCGGACAATTCTTACGGCCGGAGATTATATCCGCCGGCACCCCAACCTGTTTGCCGTGTACATCACTTCTTTTGGATGCGGTCCTGATTCCTTCATTACTCACTTTTTCCACAAGCGGATGTCCGGCAAACCCTACCTTCAGCTTGAGCTTGACGAGCACTCCGCCAATGCCGGTTTGATAACGCGGTGTGAGGCGTTTATTGATTCCCTTCGCTTTTACAAATTCAGTGTGCCGGTCAGCAGCTTCAGCATCAGATGCGATGATTTCAAGCCGTTCGAGAGGACCGTCTACATTCCCAATATGTGCGACCACGCCTACGTGCTGCGGGCGGCCTTTGAGCGCTTCGGACTGACGGCGGAGGTTCTCGATGAACCGGACGAACTCACTCTGGACTTCGGCAAGAAGTTCACCTCCGGAAAAGAATGTTATCCCTGCGTAATTACCACCGGGGACATGATCAAAAAGATTCACTCCGCAGGATTTGACCCATCCCGGGCGGTTTTCTTCATGCCCGGCGCCGACGGTCCCTGCCGCTTTGGATTGTATAGCCAGTACCATCGACTGTTACTGGACGATCTGGACCACGGCGACATACCGATCTTCTCCCCCAACTCGAAAGACGGCTATGCTGGGTTTGGGCTTGACGGCACTGCTTTCAGGAAGGTCACCTGGCAAGGGATGGTGTTCCTTGATTGTCTGACCAAGCTGTTGCATAGAGTCAGACCGTACGAGGTGAACTGTGGAGAGACGGAGAAGCTTTACCTGCACTACATCCAGAGATTGAGCCACACCATTGTGCGAGACGAGCCGTTCGAGCCGCTGGCCGCCGAAGCGGCGGCAGCTTTCACAAAGATCAACAGGCGCAATGAGAGTCGGCCGGTGGTGGGGGTGGTGGGAGAGATTTTTCTGCGCAACAACCGGTTCTCCAACAATTACCTTATCGAAAAGCTTGAAAAGCTCGGTCTGGAAGTCTGGCTGGCCACTTTCTGCGAGTGGCCGATGTATACCTCGCTGGATTTCCGTCGGGACGCTTTCCGAGACCGCGACCTTAAGGGGTTCATCCAAAGCTCCATACAGGTGCTCATGCAGAAAAGGTATGAGCACAGAATTGCCAAGAGCTTCGAGCGTCATATTGACCTTGGGGAGGATTACCCGGTTGGGAAGATGATGAAACTGGCCACAAATTACCTGCCGATCGATTTCAAGGGGGAAGCCATACTGTCAGTGGGCAAGGCGATCGAAATGACCCAGGAAGGAGCCTCGGGCATTGTCAACGCCATGCCGTTTAACTGCATGCCCGGCACGGTGGTCAGTTCGCTGTCGAAAAGAGTCTCCGAGGACCTGGGTGGAGTGCCATGGCTGAATATAAGTTACGAGGGGCTGCGTGATTCCGGTGAAGATACCCGTCTGGAGGCTTTTGCCGATCAGGTTCGGGTTTTTGCCAGAAGTGGTGAATGTCGGGTTTCTCGCCCGCCGGAGGCGGACTCGGAACCCGACCTACAAGGCTTTTAGGACAGCCTCATCCAGGAACCCGTGGAAGAGACGATTGTTATAAGGAAACAAAGCAAGTTGATAGACCATGGAGGAACGAATGAGCAAACCAGTTCATGTTACCGATGATACCTTCGAAGCTGAAGTTGTTCAGTCAGATAAGCCGGTTATTGTCGATTTCTGGGCCACCTGGTGCGGTCCGTGCAAAATGATTGCTCCCATCCTTGAGGAAATCGCCGGCGAATATGCCGACCAGGTGAAAGTTGCTAAGCTTGACGTAGATTCCAATAACAAAACCGCCGGGAAGTACGGCATTATGTCTATACCGTCGCTTCTATTCTTCAAAAATGGTGAGGAGGTTGACCGGGTAATCGGTGCCGTTCCCAAATCGGCGTTGATGGCCCGTCTGGACAAAGTTCTCGCTTGATGCCCACCACAGAGACTTGCTAAGCCGGTTCGAGATTATCGAACCGGCTTAATGCTTGTGCCTCTTTCACACGAGGCGGCATGATACACCTCCAAATAAGCGGGCACAAATCCCTCTTATAAAGCTTTGTAGGTCTGATTCAAAAGGGGAATCTTCACGCACTCACCTTCAGTTGCTTGGCGGCGAGCGGTTTGAACGTGAGTGCCTTGGTGGGGCAGAAGTGAGCACAGACGGGATCGCCGCCGCACAGGTCACACTTGACAATCATGTTATGCTGGCTGTCCAACAATGAGCAGCCGAACGGACAGGCGGCCACGCAGGCCATGCACTTGACGCATTTCTCCTGATTAAGCTCAACCGCCCCCGTTTCGGGGTTCAGCCTGAGGGCATCGACCAGGCAGGACTTGACGCAGGCGGGGTCATCGCACTGCAAACATGTCACTGGAATCCACAAATCCTTTATCCCGCTATTGAGGACAATAATGCGACTGTGACCCAGCTTACCGTCCACCTGATGAGCAAAAGAGCAGGCCAGCTCACAGGTGCGACAGCCGGTGCAGAGGTTGGGGGTGACGACAAATATTGAATTCATGACACCACCTCATGTGACCACAAGGCGATTCTCCCCATCGTCTGCACTAGCTCCTTGCGGTGACACTCATCGCATATCTCAAAATAGCTCATGGGGATCTCTCTCGACTCACTGAGGGCTTTGGCAAACTCTTTAGTGATGGTCTTCTTGCCGCATCTGGCGCAGGAAATGAGTTCGAACTGTTTGTCCCAAATAGTGCGGATATTGCCTGCATCCGTGAACTCAATGACATTGGTGGGGCAGTTAAGAGCGCATGAGAGACAACCGACACAATCGGGGGGCGCCTCCTCAAGAGGCGGGGCGACTTTCTTGCCGTGACCGCGCCCGATCGTTGAGATGGCGGCAAACCCCATCTGGTCACAAATGCGAGTGCACAGGCCGCAGAGGATGCAGTTGTCGCCGTCGGGGATTTCTTCGTAGCTTGTCTTTGTGATACCATATTCTTCCGCCAGTTGTCTGATTTCCGGGGAGTTGGGACAGCGGGCGAGCTGGAGGTCGACAAGCGTCCGGCGCAGTTGCACCACTTTGGGGGAATGGGTGCTGACAATCAGATCATTCTCGACAGGGTAGAGACAAGAAGTAACGAAGTTACTCCAGCCGTCCCATTCCTCCTTGGTGATTTCGACGGTGCACAGGCGGCAGGCGCCAAGCGGCTCCACCGCTTCGTGATGGCATAAGGCCGGGACTTCTATCCCTTCCCGCCTGATAACGGCTAAGAGCATCTCGCCTTCGCTGGCCTGGACCACTTTCCCGTTTATCGTAAGATGCACCATTTTGCTCACTTATGTCACCTCGATCGCGTCCCGTGTACAGACCGCATAACAGGCCCCGCACTTGTCGCATTTATCCTGGTCGATAACGTGGACCTCACCTTTTTTGCCGGTGATGGCGTGAACGGCACAGGCCTCAATGCAGGCCAGGCAACCGTCACACTTTTCGGCAATGACGTCATACCGGATCAGCGCCCGGCAGACGCCGGCAGGACAGCGTTTCTCCCTGATATGGGCCAGGTACTCGTCTCGGAAATACTGTATCGTGCTGAGAAACGGGTTGGGACCGGACTTACCGAGACCGCACAGCGACCCGATGATTACCATCTCCGAGAGTTTTTCCATCTTTTTGAGGTCTTCTTCAGCCGCTTCCCCTTCGCTGATCTTCACTGCCAGCCGGTGGAGTTGATAAAGGCCTTCCCGACAGGGGGTGCACTTGCCGCACGATTCGTCAACCAAGAAGCCCAGGAAATACTTGGCGAGGTCCACCACACAGGTTCGATCATCCACGACAATCATACCGCCGGAACCCATCATGGAGCCAGCCTCGGTGAGGGTGTCAAAGTCAACCGGCAGGTCAAGCTTCGACTCAGGCAGGCAGCCGCCCGACGGCCCGCCGGTCTGCACCGCTTTGAAAGGCCGGTCATTTTGTATGCCGCCGCCGATATCGTAAATGATCTCGCGCAGGGTGGTGCCCATCGGCACTTCAATCAGGCCGGTATTGCGCACTTTGCCCACCAGCGAGAAGGCCTTGGTGCCGGTGCTCTTGTGAGTGCCGAGACGGGCAAACTTTTCGCCGCCTTCATTGATAATTACCGGCACGTTGGCAAACGACTCGACGTTGTTCAACACCGTTGGTTTGTCAAACAGCCCTTTAAGCACGGAGCGGACATATTTGGCGCGCGGCTCGCCTACTTCGCCGGCCACTGATTTCATCAGCGCCGATGACTCCCCGCAGACAAAGGCTCCCCCACCGCGGCTGACCTTGATATCAAAAGAAAGGTCGGTGCCGAGGATGTTTTCGCCCAAAAATCCGTATTCGGTTGCCTGGTCGATGGCCAACTGCAAGTTTTGTACGGCCAATGGATATTCTTCGCGAACGTAGATATATCCATCTTCAGAACCGACGGCGCGGGCGCAGATAATCATTCCTTCCAGCACCGAGTGTGGGTTGCCCTCCATGATCGCCCGATCCATGAACGCGCCCGGGTCGCCTTCATCGCCGTTGCAAATGACGTAATGGGGCTGCTCTTCAGCCTTGCGACAGGTGGCCCACTTTCTACCGGCCGGAAACCCGGCCCCGCCGCGACCACGCAGTCCGGATTTGATTACCTCGTCGATTATATCGTCAGGCTTCATCTTCGTAAGCGCCTTGGCCAGCGCCTGGTAACCGCCCTGGGCGATGTAGTCGCGTATGTCGTACTGGCTGATCTTTCCCAGGTGGCGGAGAGCTATTCGGTGCTGGTGAGAGTAAAAACTTATGTCGGCATAGCGCTCGATGGTCTGATTTGTTTTCGGGTCGGTATAAAGAAGGTTGGTAACTACCTCATCTTTTCTGATCGAGGTCTCGATAATCTTTTCAACATGTTTCGCTTTGACCTTGGTATAAAAGATTCCCTGCGGTTCAATGACTACCAGTGGTCCCTGTTCACACAGGCCGTGACATCCGGTCTCTTTGAGGGCTTCGACCGAGAAATCTTTAATGCGTTTTTTCTTGAGGAGCTTCTTGAATTCCTCGACAATCTTAGCGGCGCCGCTGGCCAGACATCCCGGTCCACAGCAAACCAGGACTTTCTTGGCAAATTTCTTTTCGTCAGCCAGGTATTTCTTGTGCAGGTCGTTCAACTGTTGAGGGGTCTGGACCAGCATCTCAGCCTCTCCTCATCAGTTTCTTAGAGTCACTGACCTTGACCGAGCCGTAATACTTGTCATTGACAATCACCACCGGTGCCATGGCGCAGGCGCCAACACAGTTGACCACTTCAAGGGTATACTTCAGGTCAGGTGTGGTCTGACCGGCTTTGATCTTCAACCGGTCCTCCAACTGTTGCTGGATCACTTTGGCGCCGCGTATATGACAGGTAGTTCCGACACAGATACGGATAACTTTCTCGCCGCGCGGATACAGGCTGAAAGCGTTGTAAAAGGTCGACACTGAAAAAACTTTGCTCAGGGGAACATCTAACGCCTTCGCTGTTTCCTTCAGTGTTTCGATCGGCAGGTAGTGGTATTCCTTCTGGATGTCCTGCAAGACGGCAATCAACGATTCCGAGTTTTTTGGGTACCGGTCTATTATTTGGGGTAGTTTGCTGAAGTCGTGGGTCATTTTTTGTCCTTTTGGCCGAGAAATTCAAGGGCCAGTTGATACCCTTGCTCAAGAACCTTCAGATTGATTTCAAGGACGCCTTTTTTTTTGCCAAGCTTCTCCTTGACGATTTCCTTCAAGGTATCAAACGAGACCACTCCGGAGGCGCCGACAAAAGCGCCCAGCACCGCCACGTTGGCTGCTTTGACGTTGCCGGCCCGCATGGCCATGTCGTTGGCTGGAATCAACAACTGGGTGAAATCGGTGCGGTCGGAGGTAACGTTGATGAGGGAGCTGTTGACAATAAAAAGGCCCTGGGGTTTCACCGTGGATTCGAATTTGTCAAAAGATGGTCGGTTGAAGACGCAAATGCTCTGCGGGTTGGGGACGATTGGAGAGCCAATCCGAATGTCCGAGATAACAACGGTACAGTAGGCCGTGCCGCCGCGCATTTCGGGACCGTATGAAGGAATCCAGGCCACCTGCTTACCCTCCTTGATGCCGGTGTAAGCGAGAAGCTGACCGGCTGTCATTATTCCCTGGCCGCCGAACCCGGCAAACATGACCTCGTACTGGGCCATCAGGTTCCCTCCGGCTGGTCGGGTTCTTTGAAACAGCGGAGAGGGTAGTAAGGGATCATCGTGTCGTTTAGCCACTGAACCGCTTCGCCGGGCGTCTGTCCCCAGTTGATGGGGCAGGTGGACAACACCTCCACCAGTGTGAAGCACCGATCCTCTTTCTGATATGTGAACGCCTTGCGCATCGCCCGCTTGGCCTGTACAATATGCTCCGGAGAATTAACTGCTACCCGCTCGATGTAGCTCGGAGTCACCAGAGCAGCGAGCAGCTCCGCGATACGAACGGGATATCCTACATTGGTCACGTCACGTCCCATCGGGCAGGTAGTCGTTACCTGCCCCGGCATAGTGGTGGGAGCCATCTGGCCACCGGTCATGCCGTAGACGGCGTTGTTGACGAAGATAGTCGTGAACTTCTCACCGCGGTTGGCGGCGTGGATGATCTCTCCCATCCCAATGGAGGCCAGATCGCCGTCGCCCTGGTAGGTAAAGACAATCATGTCCGGTCGTAACCGCTTGAAGCCAGTGGCAAACGCAGGCGCTCGGCCATGCGCGGCCTCAAGAAAATCACAATTGAAGTAGTTATACGCCAACACGGAGCAACCAACCGGGGCTATGCCGAGTGTCCGCTCCCGCAACTGAAGTTCGTCCAGAACTTCCGCCACTATCCGATGAATGATACCATGGGTGCACCCGGGACAGTAATGTGTAACCGTTTCCTGGAGTGCTTCCGGTCTGCTGAATATCGTCGACGGATTGTCCGTCATATTGCCCTCAACGCCTTTTCCTGTCCTTAGTAGAGCGCGTCTTCTTTTCAACGAGCTGCATGACCTTTTCTTTGACTCCATCTGGCGACGGCACGATGCCGCCGGTGTGCGCGTAGAACTCTACCGGCTTGGTGCCCAGTACGGACCTTTCGACATCTTCCAACATCTGGCCGGTGCTCATCTCGATCGTGAGCACGGACTTGATATTTTTCTTTCTGGCTTCTTTGTTGATCTGCTTTTCGGGGAAGGGGAACAAAGTTATCGGGCGAAACAGACCAACGCTGATCCCTTCCGATTCCAACTCGTCAATAGCCGTCTGGCAGATTCTTGCCGTAGTTCCGTAGGCGACGATCAGTATCTCGTTTTTCGAGTTTACCTTGTATAGTTCGAAGCGAATTTCCTCGCGCTTCATCCGCTGATACTTTTCGTCAAGGATCCAGCAGTTTTTCTCCAGCAGCTCCGGATCAAGAAAGAGAGACTTGATGATTCGTGGCTTGCGACCCTTGGCGCCGGTAGCGGCCCAGTCCTTGGGAGGAAGGGGCGGCTCTTTGTAGTCTTCGGGAAACTCGACCGCTTCCATCATCTGACCGATCATACCGTCGCCGATCATCATCACCGG
>Ga0209979_1002580_pt1 | contig 17155 bp, 10 predicted proteins | sample AnhtaG_FD_183114 | JGI IMG/M metagenome (GOLD analysis project Ga0209979, IMG submission 183114) | Deep subsurface microbial communities from Anholt, Denmark to uncover new lineages of life (NeLLi) - Anholt_01485 metaG (SPAdes) (version 2) | ecosystem: Environmental > Aquatic > Marine > Oceanic...
TACACCTGCGAAGCTTGTGCCCGCGAAGGCGGGTAGCAGGTGCAGGAATGACAGACACTTACACTCAATCGTCATTCCCGCGGAGGCGGGAATCCATAGCTACTACCCACACTTATTGAGAAGTTACGTGTGTTTTTGAACTCACTGGCCTGAATTAATTGCATTTGAATTATAATTCTGTATGTATGAAAATATAGGTGTGGAGAAATTTGTGGTGTTGTTTCTTTTTTTTAAGAAGGAAGAATTCAGGAGGATTTAGGAAATGCAGGAAGGACTGAGGATTTCAGTTTCGGGAATAAGAGGGGAAGTTCCTGATGCGCTTAATGTTGAAGTCGCTTCCAAGTTCTCTTCTGCCTTTAGTTCATATCTGGAAGAAGGAAGAATCGGAGTATGTCGTGATTCCCGATATTCAAGCCACATGCTTGAAATGGCAGTGCTTTCTTCTGTCATAGCTTCTGGTCTTGACTGTGTGGATTTTGGAATGCTGCCTATACCTTTCCTCCAATTCTTTATGAGAGAGGAAGCCTTTACAGGAGGAATAGCTGTAACAGCAGGACATAATCCGCTTCCATGGAACGCTGTAGTACTCCTTGATGGAGGAGGTCATTACTTGGAAGCTTCAGAGGGTTCTGAAGTTTTTAATATTTATGAGGCCGGAGATTTTAATAACGTCCCGTGGAAAAAACTTGGAGGCGTTAAAAAAAAGACTTTTCCAATCGAGCATTATTTGAAGGAAATTTCAAAACTGGTGAATGTTGAGAGGATAAAAAGAGCAGGTTTCAAGGTTGTTGCTGACCCCTGCAATGGCGTGGTTTCGTCTTTTCTTGGAGCCTTTGGTGATTTTTTCAATCTTGAACTCATATCTATAAATGATGATCCGGAAAAGCCTTTTCCTCATCCTCCTGAGCCTTCTTTTGAAAATGCATCTCAGGTTGAAGCAGTTGTTAAATCCACAGGAGCAGACCTTGGTTTTCTCCTGAATTCAGATGGGAGTCGGATTTCATTTGTTAGTGAGAAAGGAAATGGTTTGAGCGAGGAGTGTACCTTTCCTCTTTGCCTCCTTTCTCTGAAAGATAGAATAAAGAAGGCTGTATCAACAGTAGTAACATCAGGTTTAGCAGATTGGGCGGCAGAGCAGTGTGGGGTGAAAATTTTAAGAACAAAAGTAGGGCAATCCGCAGTTGTTCATATGATGGAAGCCGAAGGAGCTGGAGCAGGAGGAGAGGGAAGCGGAAGTTTTGCTCTTTCATCTTTTTCCTCAGGCTATGACGCCTTGCTTACTCTGTCTTTAGTCCTGGATCTTATATCAGGAGAGGAAAAAGGACTTTCTGAGATAATATCTCCTTTTCCCAAATTATACATGAGAAAACTCAAGATAGAAGTTCCGCCTGAGAGGACATACAAAGTCATGGATAAGCTTGAAGATGTCTATTCCAAGGAAAATCCAAATTTTATGGATGGGATAAGGATAGACAGAAAAGGAGTCTGGTTTAACATAAGGCCATCAGCAACTGAATTCTTACTACGATTATTCATTGAAGGAGAGAAGGAAGAGCTTGTAGAATCGATTGAAGAAGAAATAAGAGGGAGGATAGAGCTGTGAGAATATCCGACCTTAAGATAAGCATTTCAGGCATAAGGGGAATTGTAGGGAAGAGTCTTACACCTCAGCTAATAATAAAGTTTTCTGAGGCTTTTTCGTCTTATATTGGCGGAGGGAAAATAGCCGTGGCCACTGACACGAGGCCTTCTGCAGAAATGGTGAAATATGCGGTGTTTTCAGGTATTCTTTCATGCGGAGCTTCTCCTTTGGACCTTGGAATCCTGCCAATCCCTTCTCTTCAGATTTACACTAAAGAGAAGGAACTAGAAGGAGCTATTTCTATAACAGCTTCCCACAATCCTGTTGAGTGGAACGCCCTCAAGTTGATAAGAAAAGGTGGCCTTTTTCTCTTTCCTTATGAGGCAGAAGAACTCTTAGACTTTTACTATCAGGGAAAATTCAGAAGAGTCCAAAAGCCGGAGAGAATAGAAAAAGTAGTAGAGCCATTTGCTCTTCATGAGGAGAAAATATTGCAGTTTATTGATATAAATCTTTTAAGAAGAAATAGGCTAAAAGTGGTTATTGATCCGTGCGGCGGGGCGGCCTCACCTTATGTGAAGAGATTTCTCGAGAGGCTTGGAGCAGAAGTGATCTGTGTAAATTGCGAGTTATCCGGGGAATTCCCCAGGAATCCAGAGCCAGTACCTGAAAACCTTCTTCATCTTTGTGAAGCTGTGAAGAAATACGGAGCCGATGTTGGATTTGCTCAAGATGCTGATGCTGACAGACTTGCGGCTGTGGATGAGAGGGGAAATCCCATTGGCGAGGAATACACACTTGCTCTTGCTGTTGATTACTATTTAACAGGAAAGGAGAAAACTCCTGTTGTTGTGAACCTTTCCACTTCTAAAGTCTTGGAAGATATCACACAGAAGGCTGGAGTGAAACTTGTAAGGACAAAAGTGGGAGAAGTGAATGTTGCAAGGAAGATGGCGGATATTGGGGCAAAAATAGGAGGAGAAGGAAATGGAGGGATTATCGTTTCCGATGTACACACATGCAGGGACAGTTTTACAGGCATGGCTCTTCTGATGGAATATCTGGCTCGGTCGGGGAAAAAACTTTCAGAATTAAAAGAGAAACTTCCGAGTTACTTCATGGTTAAAGAAAAAATCAAGGCTTCTTTCAGGGAGGGCAAAAGAATTCTTAATAAGCTCAGCCATGAATTCAGTGACGGAAATATACAAGTTACTGATGGATTAAGAGTCGACTATCATGATTTCTGGTTTCATGTAAGACCTTCCAACACAGAACCTGTTGTTAGGATAATAGTTGAAGGGAGAGAGGCAGAATTAGCAAAAGAAGTTTTTAGAAAAATAATGGCTGGGGTCGCACCTTGACTTTGGACAAAATTAAGACAAAATTAAGAGCCAAAATGTCCAAAGTCAAGGTGCGACCCCTTGAATAAACAAAGGTTATTTTAAAAGTTCGTATTCAGTGGAAAACACAGTTGCCCATCTGTAAGATGGGTCTGTATCAATGGCATTTTTCATGTATTCCTCTGCTTTGCTCTTATCTCCGAGAGCATGGCATGCTGCAGAAGCCCAGAGATAGTATTGAGGTCTTTTTCTCCTGTTTTGCTCAATCAGGTTTTCACTTGTTTCTAAAATCTTTTTGAATAGCTCTTCTGCTTCTTTATGCTTCCCGAGTTCTTTTAAAGCAAGAGCCTTATAATATGACTGTTCAGAGGGAATTCCAGCTGTCGTTTCCTCAACTTTTCTGAAGTAGTTTTCTGAAAATTCTTTTTTTACCATCTTTTTATAGCACAATCCTATGAAGAAATATTCTCTTGCAAATACAGGATGCGGAGGTCTTCCTGTCCCAAGGTTTTCAGGGTATTCCATAGCAGTAGAGAGGTCTTTTATGGCTTTTTTGTATTTCCCTTCTGTCATGTAAGAATAGGCTCTTTTCAAGAGGGAGAGCACGAATACCTGCCTGGCTCCTGTCCAGCCTTCCCAGGGAAGGAAGGTGTTGGCCTGCAAGATTTTCAAGGCTTTTGTGTATTGCCCTATGTCAACAAAATATTGTGCTCTTTTTAGCACATAACTGAAGTTCTCTTTTACACTTCGAGGAGCTCTATTGTAAAGATTCTCTCTTTCAGAGTGTTTTCTGTTTATGGCATATAGTTCGTCGAGTGCAACATAGAGACGATAATCATCTGGAGATAGGAATACTGCTTTTTCATACATTTTTTCTGCTTTTTCATAGTCTTTGAGTTTCTTCCAGAGGATTTCTCCGAGATTTCTGTAGAGAACCGAAAAATCAGGTGAAAATTCCGCTGCTTTCTTGAAGTGCTCCAATCCTTGCTCCCACCGGAGCTTGGCTGTGAGAAGATTCCCGAGATAGTAATGAGCCTTCCAATCAGAGGAGTTGTATGTTAGAGCAATTTTTAGCACATTCTCTGTTTCAACCCTGAAAGGAAAGGTGAAATCTGGACTGCAGGTTTCTGCTTTTTTGAAATATTTCTCAGCCTCATCTTTATGATCAAGTTTATGGCTGAAGTATCCGAGATAATAATAGAGGAGAGGATAAATAGTCGCGCTGGGATTCTCCAGATAGATCTCAATGGTTTTGATTGCGTCATGAATGAGGTTTATTTCTGCGTAGTCAGCAGCCGCTTCAAGATAATATTCTGGATCGTTTATTAGAATTTCAAGCTCGCTTTCACCAGAAAGCAATTTTTTTTCTATCAGGGCAAGGGAGGATAAAGGATCCTTTTTCAAAACTTCTCCTAAAAGCTTTTCTGCCTCTCTCCTTTCGCCGATATGCCTGTATAAGGCTGCGAGCATAGCTTTTGCTTTTTGTCCATCAGGGTTGTTTTTTAAGGCTTTTTGCAATAATACACTTGCCTTCTTGTAATTCTCCTTTTCTATTTCCAGGCCTGCCAGCACATATGGTGCGACATGCCTGTAAGCAGCCCTCCGTGAGACCATATAAAGATCTTCCTCAGTACGCTGCCTGATTCCGAGCCTTTTTTTGGAAAGAGCCCTGTAATAGCGTGCAGTATGGTCATCTTCGTTTCTTTTTAGGGCTTTCTCAAATAGATCCAGTGCATCCTCTGTTTTTCCTGTTTTGTAATAGAGTATTCCAAGCCACCTCATGGCATGTATAAATTCAGGGTCTTTCTCTAGGGCTCTCTCTAAAAAATACATTGCTCCATCTATGTCCCAGTGCTTCAGAGAATAATATCCCTTGAGAAAATCTGTCTCTGATGAGGTATCTGCCTCTCTTGAAAAGTCTGGCTGGAGTTCGGGCGAAGGAATATCTGGTTTTTCTGTTGAATAAGATATGATTTTTTGTCCTGTTTTATCTAAAAATTCAAGTCTGTAAACATCAAAATCCCTTTCAGTTGAGATTTCTTTTTTGAAAAAACTATCCGGAGAAATGTCTATTTTTTCTGAAAATATCTGCTTATCTCCGCCGAAAAGAGTAATTTCAGCGTCCTTAAATACGTTTGTGGTATTCAGAGCTATAAATGCTCCCTTGTCTCTTTTTTCGAAGTTTATAGCAGCGTCTGGATTTGCCTTCACATATCCATGCATTTTCTTTACCGGGTACCACCATTCCTCCCATTGCTCGATGAGAAGAGGTTCAAAAATCCAGGTGTCTCCCTGGGTTAAGAGTCTACCGGCCTGGACCTCTATATATTGGCCGTCATCATCGGTAAGGAGATCTTCCCATATAGCTCCGCTAGGCGCTGTGCCCCAGGTCCAGAACTTTTTTCCGGGGCTGTCATGTCTTGAACCGTAATGGACAGTTCCATTATCTTTTTCATAGTTGTATGAACCATTGTAATCTCCTGGAGTTCCGCAGAAATAATCATGGGCAGATTCTGTGTTTTTATACCAGGAAAGGTCTTTTCCTTTATATATGGGCCAGGGCATTGGACTTCTCCTGCTTCCACCGTATGTGTAATCTGTAGGAGGGAAAATGATTCTTGTATCCTCCCAGGCATGTGTTGCGGCGTTTGCCCAGAAATATCCGTTGTTGTGAGTAATAGTTCTGTTGAAAAGCCTTATTGTTGTCTTGAAATATGACCTTCCGGGGAAAAGGCTTATAAATATTTCCCACTTCATTCGTCTTACCCACTCTTCTGTTCCGACAACACATGTTATGCTTCCGTCGCTATTCTTGACAATCTTATGGTTTACTGGAGAAAAAGTGTTAACAGTATGACCAAGTGTTGGGAAGTTCCACTCAATCCCTCCTGAGAGCCATGCGCCTCTCAGTGCTACTAAACCTGGCTTTATTACATGGTTGTAATATATGAAATCAAAGTTATTATTGGTTTTGTCGAGTGCAGCAAGAATTCTTCCTCCAAGATCAGGAAGAATCAGAAGTTTTATGTAATTGTTTTCCATCACAATCACTCTATATTTTTCCATAATCTTCTTGCGGGTTATATCTGTCTGCATGGGATATGGATAAACCTTTTGATTCCAGAATGGAGGGCTTGGATCTTCAGGGCCTGTATAGTAAGTGGGGATATTCATTGTCACTTCTTTGACTCTTACTTCTCCTGAAAGAGAAAGGGATAGGGTAAGAACCGATGCAATAAAAAGAAGTGTTATCTTTTTCATTCGCTATCTCCTTCTGACCGTCCAGTGATTATTTCTTCTATTGTACCGTTTAATCTATACAACTCAAAGAGTAGATTAAAAAAAAGAATACCAAAAGGGACAGGCAACTTTTTCTGTGGGGACTGTACTCTTTCTTCAGAAAAAGTAGCCTGTCCCTTTTTTTATTAATAATTGACAGCGATGAAAATTTACATATGATTTTAATGGATAACGTAAAACGCGAAACGTAAAACTCAAAACGTAAAATGCAAGAAAGCTAGACGGAATAGACGGAATAGACTTGCTTTATTATTAGTCGATTGGCTTTCTAAGATCCTTGAGCATATCCACAACATTCTGAATACCTCCGAAAAATACAACAATCACAAGAATTGAATAACCGAAAAGTGTTAATTTCAAGATAAACTTCCATAACTGCACCCAATTCATACTTCTGCCTCCTCTGGTTTTTGTTTATCCGGGAAAAAAAGAGAGCCAATGACCATCCCCAAGAAGGCGATAACAAAAGTCATAAGCCCTATGAATTTATCTGTGAGGTAAAAGGGAACATTATCTCCCCGTGTCCAAGGTCCAATCCCCAGGATGGCTATCAGTCCTGCGTACAATGCAATGGTTGCTCCTGTTGTGCTGGCCTTTTTCCAATATAACCCAGCGACTATCACAGTGAACGCTCCAGCCAAATAAATGGTCCCTGTCACTGCCATATAATTCCAAAGCGACACAGGAGCCTCAAACCAGAGCCCCCACATAAGCAGGAACAGACCTATGCAGACGATAGAGATCCTGGTAATTAAAAGGCGAGTTTTATCCGAGAGTTTATCCTTTTTTATAGGAGCCACAATATCCTGTGTAATCACTGAACTCCAGCTGAGAAGGTAGCTGTCATGTGTGGACATGAATGCAGCGAACATTCCTGCAACTATAAGCCCTAGAAGACCGCTTGGAAGCACTTTAGCAATAAAGACTGGCATTCCAAATTGACTGTTCAATGCATCAGGCCCCTGGAATGCGGATAAAAGTTTTGGAGTTTGTGATACAAAGATGAAGGCGCATATTCCCCAGAGCATAGGAATGACCCGTCGGGCCAAATAGGAGATCGAGCTCCATGCGTACAGCTGCTTGGCAATTTTTGGGGTTTTTGCAGACAGGGCACGGAGCGTTCCAGACTGCCATAATGCACCAGCCGAAAAGGTGAGTACTACCATAAAAATGACATAGATCATCCCGAAACCTGAGCCTTCGGCAACTGGGTTAAACCAGGAAATATTATCAACAGTGTTAGGTGCCTTGAATAGATTATCCCAGCCGATCTTTGTTATTGCATAATAAGAACCAATGAGCATCCCTATAGACAGTACGATGAATTGCATAAAGTCATTCAAGACAACAGAAACCATACCGCCCATAACCGTATAGATAAGCACCATAATCAGCATGACTGACATGAAAAGTTTCAAACCAGCAGGATTGCTGTAACCTGTTACTCCCATCATGAATCGTGCGCCTGCCTGAAGAAACAGCCCCATATTGAGAATCCCGCCCAGAGCTAATATGATCCCGCCGACAATTCGCACCTTTCTTCCAAAACGCATTCCATAGAACTCAGGAATTGTCATGATTCTCAATTGCCGTAATTTATAGACTATGAATCCTGTCAGGCCTATGGCTAATATACAGACGGTCTCGATTATTCCCACATGAAATGCGGAAAAGCCGTGTTTGAAGCCTAACTCTGAATTGTACATGACTGTGACAAGACCCAGTTCTGTTCCAGTCAGAGAAGCGATTGCAATAAACAGTTTAAGTGAACGGCCAGCAACAATAAAATCACTCAATTGGCGTATATATTTTTTAACAATAACGCCGATCACAACAGGAATACAAATGTAGACTGAAACGATTATCCAGTCGATTGTACGAAAATTGGTGGCGAAAACATCCATCAATCAATGTCTCCTTTTGAGGATATCTATGGCATTCTATCTAATAATCAATTTTTAGACAATATTTTTATCACAGAGGAGAGAAAATAAAAAAACCATGCAACTTTTTAGAAAAAATCTTATGTTATAATATATGTAGATTTTAAAGAATTACCATATTTAAGTTTGGAGCTTTGTAAATAAAAGGAGAGAATATTTTGCCTTTTCCATTTCATCTTAGGCCTGTTGTGATTTTTTTGCTTTTGGTATTTGGAATAGGAATTACAGTTCTTCCTATTAATGGCCAGTATTTTGGGCGGAATAAGGTTCAATATGAAACGTTCAATTTTAAAGTTATGAAAACAGAACATTTTGATATTTACTTTTATCCTGAGATACAAAAGGCAGCACAGCAGGCTGCTCGTATGGCAGAGCGATGGTATGCACGTCTATCTAGAATTTTCAACCATGAACTGAAAAAACGTCAGCCGCTGATCCTTTATTCCAGCTCTCCCCACTTCCAACAGACAACCACTATACCAGGTATCTTAGGTGAAGGAACGGGTGGTGTAACCGAGATGTTCAAGGGCCGTATTATACTCCCATTAGGAGCTTCGTTAGCAGAATCCGATCATGTTATTGGCCATGAACTTGTACATGCTTTCCAGTTGGATATCACATCACTAGACCTCCCAAAGTATGCCGGAGCGACATCCCCAGTTCTCCGGCTTCCCTTGTGGTTCATTGAGGGGATGGCAGAGTATTTATCCATAGGGGCTGTTGATCCTCATACAGCCATGTGGATGCGTGATGTGACGCGCAGGAATAAGCTGCCGCAGATTAAAAAACTCATTGACCCTCGTTTTTTCCCTTATCGATACGGTCAGTCCCTTTGGGCTTATATCACCGGGAGATGGGGAGATGCTGCAGTGGGGGCTATCATGAAAGAAGTCAGCAAAACCGGAGATTATGAAGATGTGTTCAAAAAAGTCCTCAATGTTTCTTTAGACACTCTGTCAAAAGACTGGCATGAATCCATGAAAAAAGCTTATACGCCGATATCTAAGGTGACTCAGATAACTGATACATCTAGCCGTCCATTGTTTATTGGTAACAGAGAAAATAGATTGAATGTTTCTCCTGCTCTCAGTCCAAACGGGAAACAGATTGTCTTTCTTTCAACCCGAGATCTTTTTTCAATCGATATGTACCTGGCTGATTCTGATACTGGGAAAATCAGGCAAAAACTCGTTAAAACAGCTATAGACCCCCATTTTGAGAGTTTGCAGTTTATCAAATCCTCAGGATGCTGGGATAAAGAAGGAAAACGTTTTGTTTTTAGCGCAATAAGCAAAGGGAAACCTGTGCTTTCCCTGGTTAATATGGAGAATGGGAAGACTGAAAAAGAGGTTGTTTTCAAGGAGTTGGGTGAGATTTTAAATCCGACCTGGTCTCCTGATGGCCGCTATATTGCCTTTTCAGCTCTTGAAGGTGGCATGTCTGACATTTTTATGTATGACCTTGAAACCGGCAAACTGGAAAAGAGAACGGATGATTCTTTTGCTGATCTTTATCCGGCCTGGTCACCTGATGGACGTACCATAGCATTTGTCACCGACCGCTTTTCCACTGAGCTTTCCACCCTGAATATTGGGGAATACCAGCTTGCTTTGATGGATCCGGGAACCGGCGAGATAAAACAGGTCCCTGGCTTCATAGGCGCTAAAAACATCAACCCGCAGTGGTCTCCTGATTCAAAAAGCTTATATTTCATGTCGGATACAAGCGGCATATCCAATATCTACAGAATTGACCTCGAAAGTAAAAAAATCTTCCAGGTATCAAATCTGTATACAGGAGTGAGCGGCATCATGGCATCGAGTCCTGCTCTTTCTGTAGCCCAGGAATCTGGCCGCCTGGCCTACTGCCTTTATGAGGACGATAAATATAATATCTACTCCATGGATTCTCCTGAGGCGATAGAGTGTAATGAGCCCAAAGAGCAGTTTGGCGAGCTAATGCCTTCTGTTCTTCCTCCAAGGGAAAAACCTGAAGGAGAACTTCTTGGGCTGTTAAGGAATCCCCTTTTTGGTCTTCCAGAGGAGACTGAATTTGAAGTCAGCGATTATAAATCTAAACTATCCCTTGATTATGTCAGTCCCCCTCAATTAGGCATCGGGGTAGGCAGATTTGGTACATATGCAGGAGGAGGCCTGGCACTTTTCTTTAGCGATATGCTTGGTTATCACAATGTTTTTACTATGATGCAGGTGAACCGCTGGATTGAAGATTCTGTAGCTTTAGTTGGCTATCAAAACAGCAGATCACGATTTAATTGGGGTGCTGTCGCACAGCGAATTCCTTATCTCATGGGAGGATTTACCTCTGGATTGGATGAGGTCTATGGTGAGCTGGCAATAATCGAAAAAGAATATATTTTTCGACAAACAAATTATGAACTTTCGGGCTTTGCTTCCTATCCTTTTAACCAGTTGCGCCGCTTCGAGATATCTGCAGGATATCGGTTCATCGACTTTGACCGGGAAATTCGCACAAGTGCTATTTCATATTATAGCGGACTAATGCTTATTAACGAAAGGGAAAAGCTGCCAGCACCTGCTGGCCTTCATTTTGGATTTGCCACTGCTGCTTTTGTGTATGACAGCTCCTTTTTTGGGGCCACTAGTCCTATCCTCGGGCAAAGCTACCGTTTGGAATTCTCGCCTTTTATAGGGACTCTGAATTACTCAACTCTGCTTGTCGATTATCGCCGTTATTTTATGCCTTTGAGGCCATTCACACTGGCTTTTCGTTTTCTACATTACGGTCGCTATGGGAAAGGTGCTGAGGACAGTCGTCTCTATCCTCTTTTTATTGGGTATGAGTCTCTTGTCCGCGGATACAATACTGGTTCATACAGCGTTAGCGAATGTGATTCTGATGGAAGTTGTTTTGTGTACGATCGACTCTTTGGAAGCAAAATATTGGTGGCCAATATTGAGCTTCGATTTCCGCTTTTCAACGTACTTGGAATAGGAAAAGGATATTACGGAATTCTTCCTGTTGAATTTGCTGCTTTCTTCGATTCCGGGGTTGCATGGTATGATGATGATAAAGCATGGTTTTTATCAGGCGGAGAGCGCAGATTCATTTCAAGTGCAGGCGTGGGTCTGAGGATGAATGTTTTGGGATATTTCATTCTTGGAGTCAATTTTGTCAAGCCTTTTAATAGGCCTCAAAAAGGCTGGTACTTCCAATTATCATTTATGCCTGGATTCTAATCACTAACCACAAAAATTGAGATGCTGACTCGCTAGTAATTTGACTTCAGATTTTTCCTCTGCTATAAGTTTTCTGGGGAATTGAATATGCAGATTTTTAATATTCGAGAATATAAAACACAGGTGGGAAAACGTTTAAAGACCTGGAAGGAAGAAAATTTTGCACAGAGGCTGTGGGAAAGAGACCCATTGCTCTGGTTTTCTGAGCCAGTTACTGAGATTACAGATCGTTTGGGCTGGCTTGATCTACCGGAGACAATGCAGGAGAAGCTTGATGATATGACATCGTTCGCAGAGCAAGTCAAAACAGAGGGAATTGAACATGTGGTCCTCCTTGGTATAGGAGGTTCAAGCTTGGCTCCGGATGTTTTTCAGAGGACTTTTAGTCATTCGAGAGGCTACCCAGAACTCTTTGTCCTGGACAGTACACACCCGGCTGCGGTTAGTACGCTTGCAGAAAAGATAGATTTTGATCATACGCTTTTCTTGGTTTCGAGTAAGTCAGGAACTACGCTTGAAACCATATCTCTCTTTAAGTTTTTTTGGAAACAGGTGAGCCAGATGATGGACAAACCTGGAGCTCACTTTGCCGCCATAACTGATCCGGGGACTCTTCTTGTGCGAATGGCTCAGGAAAGAGGATTTCGTCAAGTTTTTTACTCCCCGCTTGATGTGGGAGGGCGCTATTCTGCCTTCACTGTGTTTGGGCTTGTGCCTGCAGCACTCATAGGAATGGATGTGCATTGTCTGCTTGGGCGGGCACGGGAAGTGGCGAAAGATGTTTTATTTCAAGATTCGGAAAAGAAAGCTTCTGGCTTATTATTGGGAGCTGTCCTGGGTGAACTTACCGAAAGCCGGGATAAACTGACTTTTTTGACCTCTTCGTCGCTTGAAAGTTTTCCAGATTGGCTGGAACAGCTAGTTGCTGAGAGCTTGGGAAAAGACGGTAAGGGCATTATTCCAGTTGTGGATGAACCCCTGGCTTCAATTGATATCTATGGAAAAGATCGCCTCTTTGTTTATCTTTCTATGAAAAGTGAAGAAAACCGAGAAGTAGAAAAAAGGTTGAACGCGATGAAATCTGCCGGCCACCCAATAATCCACATCAACTTGTCTGAGAAGGAAGATTTAGGTAGGGAGATTTTTCTCTGGGAGACAGCAGTGGCAGCTGCTGGGGCTATTCTCGGGATTCATCCTTTCAACCAGCCCGATGTGGTGCTTACCAAAGAACTAACTCGAAGAGTAATGGGGAAAGTGGCAGGAAGAAGAGAAGAAAGCAAAGAAGTTAAAACGGTGTCTATATATGATACAGAATCCTTGACATCAGCTCTTAGGGATTGGATTGGTCAGGCTGAGCAGGGTGACTATATCGCTCTGCAGGCATATCTTTGTCCGTGCACAAAAACAAAGGAGCTTTTACAGAGAATTCGGTTTGAACTTTTACAGAAGACCCATCTGGCTACGACCTTGGGATATGGCCCGCGTTTTCTCCATTCCACAGGGCAGTTACACAAAGGAGGTCCTAACAACGGCCTTTTCCTTCAGCTTGTGGATGAGCCAGAAACCGATTTGCCCATTCCTGAGGCCGGCTATTCCTTTGGAACCCTTATTAAGGCTCAAGCCCTTGGGGATTATCATGCTCTCAAGAGCCTGGGCCGGAGGGTGCTAAGGGTTAACTTGAAGAGTGAAGTAAAAACAGGACTCGAGCGGCTGGCTGAATTAACTCGATCAGCCTGAACTTATTAAGCTAAATATATAAGGTTCTTCTCCCAATTAGTTGATGCAAAGGGTTCGAGGATTCAAGGGTTCAAGGATTCAAGTGTTTTTTGTAGCGATTTAGTAAGTGCTTTGAGCATCCTCTCAACCTCTCCTATTCCCTCCTGTGCAAACTTTTAATTCTTTGTAATTCTTAAGCATTTCACTCGAATCCCTGACCCCTTGACCCCTTGAATCCTTATGATCCTACCAACTCTTTTGGAGATGATCCATATATAATTACCAGTAATATAATATGATTAAAGTTGAAAGTTTTTTCTTTAAACATTCAACATTAAACCTTAAACTAGTGTCGTGTCATGCGTGAAGTATCGTATCAGGCACTCGTCATTCCCACGAAGGTGGGAATCCAGTATTTCTGGCTACTTCTGGCTTCTGGATTCCCGCTTCCGCGGGAATGACGGTCATCTTTGCGACATCACATAGATGACAGGACACTAGTTTTGAGCTGGTTAATAGATCCCGAACAGCTTAAAGGCCATGATTGTGATGGCGACAGCAAGGATGATTCGGATGATTTTCTCACCGCCTTTGACTGCTGCATGAGCACCCCACCAGCCGCCCAATGCATTTCCTGCAGCAAGGGCTAAACCATATTTCCAGTCTATGTTACCTGTATACGCAAAAATCAGTAAAGCTGGTAGCGTATAGATCAGAACGATGAAGACTTTATGCATGTTGACGAGGACAAGATCGAGCTTCATTAGATGATAAAGAGCTGCCATAAATAAAAAGCCGACGCCTATTTGAAGAAATCCTGCATAAAAGCCGATTCCAAATAAAGCTGGATAAATGAGCCAGCTTGTTCGGCCTTCTTGACTAGACATTTTGTTCTTGTAAGATCGAGAAAAAAACAAAGAAAAAACGATAAAAATCAGGACAACGCCCAGGATTCTCTGAAATAAGGCACTGCTGACCCTGACGGCGAGAATGGCTCCTACAATAGCACCAGGTAGAGTAAAGACAGCGAGCTCTGTACTTTTTTTATACTGGTGCATTTTATTTTTATGGAATGAGGTCACGGCAAAGATGTTCTGGATGAAAATGGCGACGCGGTTTGTGCCGTTTGCCAGTGCGCCTTCAAGGCCCATAAAAATAAGAGTAGGAAGCGTCAGGCTTGATCCACCTCCGGCATTTACATTGATAAATCCGGCTATGCTTCCAACTCCGAAAAGAAGCGCAAGGTTCCAATAGTCCATTCTTCTTAAATATCCATGTGAAGAAAAATTTATATTGAATAATACCGTTTGCAAACAAAAAACGCAATGAAATAGCTGAATGTCAGAGATTAAATTAAATATTGATTGGATTATGATTATGGGTTATTTTATGATCGTCCATTTTAGAATAAACTAGATCAGAACAAAAAAAGCTGAAGAACCATGAACAAGATTCATCCCCTCCTGAATGAAAATAGACAAAGAATGTCCAGGCTTTATGAAAAAGAAAATCGATTACTCGGCCTTGCCAGCATATTTTTGTCGCTCATCACCTTGCTGGCCTTTTATTACAGCGGGTTGAGTGCTCGCGTCGCCAGCTTCAATCTGGGCAGCAGTATCATATGGACTTTCCTTGTATATGTAGCCTTATTTCAGGCTCTATTAGTGATATTCAGCTTTCCTTTGAATTTTTACAGCAGCTATGTCCATGAACACAAATGGAATTTTTCCAACCAGACAGTGAAAAGCTGGTTGTGGGAGCAAGTAAAATCTTTTTTTGTAGGACTGATCATTCTGTTCGCAATCTTAGGCCTGCTGTTATGGATAATGGCTCTAACGCCACAAAACTGGTGGTTGGTTGCCGGCCTGGCTATGGCCTTCGTGAGCGTTATTTTTTCTACGCTTTTTCCAGTTGTCATCCTCCCGATATTCAATAAATATACTCCCATACGAAATGAAGAATTGACCGATGCACTGGAAAAAATCCTGTCCAGTGGAGGTTTAAAAAGCAGTGGCTTTTTTAAGGAAGACATGAGCCGCCAGACGAAGAAAGAAAATGCCTTTCTGGCTGGACTGGGGAAAACACGGAGAGTTGTTCTGGGTGATAATTTGATGGAAAATATGTCTGCCCCTGAAATTGAGTCAATCATTGCCCATGAAGTGGGCCACTTTAAGCACAGACATATCTGGAAAAACATTGTGATCGGGACGCTGCAGCAATTGGTTGTCTTTTTTATATTAGACTTAGCCATGAGAGCGATGTTTCCTCAGTTTCTCTCTTCAACTCGATGGAATCTTACTCTTCTCCCCCTGTTTGCAATCCTGATGGGAGCAGTTTCAGGCTTTCTTTTTGGCCCTCTCAGTAATATGCTTTCTCGAAATTTTGAAAAACAGGCCGATAAATATGCACTTGAAAATATGAAGAACAAAAAAGCATTCATGACAGCACTGGCAGGCCTTGCGGACCGGAATCTTGCCAATGCTTATCCCGTGTGGTGGGTAAAGCTTCTGTATTATTCCCATCCGCCAATAGGTGAGCGTCTGCATATGGCAGAAAAATATCAATAGAGAAACATGTTTTGTTGCCTGCCTATTGGCCTACTGCAAACTGCAACCTGCCTACTGTAACAGTCTCTCAACCTAAAGGGACTAAGAACTTGCCTTAGTGGGGGGGTGAAAAAATATCTTAAAAAATCACCCCTAAAGAGGATTGCATCTTATTTTTTTTATTGTCAATATATACATCTAGTCAGACAAGGTAGAGAAAAGGGAAGTCATCAAAATTTTTAAAATAAATTAAAATTGGAGAGAAAAAAAGCTGGAAAATGAAATATAAGACAAGAAGAATTGTCTGGATTTCATTTATGATGGGATTAATCCTGTGTTCTCAATCTGGATTATTGTTCTCATTCAACAAAAAGGTTAGAGTCATAGCTGACAGTGCCAATATTTATCTTGAGCCGAACAAAAGCAGCACAATAATTGCAACTCTGGATAAAGGAGCCGTTCTGACTCTCGGCAGTTCGAGAAAATTTCGAAGAATATGGAATTATGTTTATTTTACATCTAAGATATCAGGATTTACCAAATCAGGATACATAATTAATTCATTGATTGAGGAACTTTTTCGAGTGACGAAAATCATCACAATCAAAGGTGAGGCCGATGAACCCCAAAAAAAGGTTGGCCCAAAGACACATTTTGGAAATATGTCCTGGGGAATGAGCAGGAAGAAAGTGTTAGAATTACAAGGTAAGCCAATACACCAAAAAAAATCGCAGGGCTTAAACATAATTGAATATCAAGAAAAAGTCATGGATATGGATTGTTTTATAGGGTATATTTTTGCAGAAAACAGATTAGCAGGAGCAAAATATTCTTTTTTAGAACAGCATAGAGGCAAAAACCAACATATCAATGATTACAAAATGATAAAAGGTTTATTAATCCAAAAATATGGAAGACCTGATGAAGAGAATGCTACCTGGCGAAATACTTTATATAAAGGTGATGTTTCTCAGTGGGGATATGCAATAAGCTTAGGTCATCTAGAATATAGCACTCAGTGGATAAATTCCGAAACGGAAATTTTGCTTAGACTCTCGGGTGGCAATAATGAAATATCACTTGAAGTTGATTATACAGGAGTAAAAGTTAAGAACTTGGTAATAAAAGCAGAAGAAAAATCCCTCCTTGATATCTTATAATCACCATATTCGGTTTGTCTAAGTTTATCTAGTTTGTATGAGTTTATTTATATGGGCAAGACAGGCAAGACAAACTAAAGGGCAAGACAATGCCCTAATGGGCAGGCAAGACAACGCTTCGCTGGCAAGACAGGCAAGACAAATAATATGTGGGAAAGGATTAAGGGTGTCATTGCGAGCTTTCGAAGAAAGCGTGGCAATCTCATACGCGTGTCATTGCGGGCATAATACTCACAGAGTGGAGCTAATTTCCTTATTTTTAAAGTAACAATACCAATTTAAGTAACTGATTTTATGTTTCTCTGTTAACCCGCGATGTTTTCTATAATCTGCCTTCAATCGCGAAT
>Ga0209979_1002581_pt1 | contig 17148 bp, 10 predicted proteins | sample AnhtaG_FD_183114 | JGI IMG/M metagenome (GOLD analysis project Ga0209979, IMG submission 183114) | Deep subsurface microbial communities from Anholt, Denmark to uncover new lineages of life (NeLLi) - Anholt_01485 metaG (SPAdes) (version 2) | ecosystem: Environmental > Aquatic > Marine > Oceanic...
CCATCCGCGGCCGGTGGGATGGCCCGACCGACGACACCGGCCAGCACGATCATGGTCACTACGTAGGGAGCCATCAGCAGGAACTCAGAGGGGATGGGCACGCGCAGGATCTGCAGTTTGATCTGCAAGGAATCGGCGAACCCGAAGATGAGCGAGGAGGCGAAAGCGCCAAAGGGGTTCCACTTGCCGAAGATCATCGCTGCCAGGCCGATGAAGCCTTTGCCTGCAGTCATGATCTCGTCGAAGCGGCCCACCGAGCCGATGGTGAAGTAGGCCCCACCGACGCCAGCCACCATCCCGCCCAGGATGACGTTGACGTAGCGCACCAGGTAGACGTTGATGCCCAGCGTGTCGGCAGCACGGGGATGCTCGCCTACGGCGCGGGTGCGCAGGCCCCACGGCGTGTAGAAGAGCATAAAGTGGATGAGCACAGCGAGAATGAGCGTCAGGTAGACGATGAGGCCGTTCTCGAAGAGAATAGGACCCACGAGGGGGATCTTCGACAACAACGGAATGGGGAGGATGGGGAAGGTGCCGGAGTTGTTCAACTTGTCAATGTTCTTCTCCAGAAAGCGGGCGGCAATGAAACTGGTGGCCCCCGCAGCGAAAATGTTGATGGCTGTGCCACTGACGATCTGATCCACCTTTAAGGAAATGGAAAGCACGGCGTGGACGGCGGCCAGGAGGCCCCCGGTGAGCATGGCCACCAGAAGCCCGATGTAGAGGTTATGAGTCACGGTGCCGGCAACCACGGCTGCCAGGGCTGAAGACAGCATGATGCCTTCGATAGCGATGTTGACCACCCCGCACCGCTCGGACATGACGCCGCACAGGGCAGCCAGGGCGATGGGGGTGGCCCGGACCAACGAGCTGCCCAGCATCCCCACCAGGTTGAAGGACTTGCCCTGGGCGGCCCAGGTCAGGAAAGCAACCACGAAAAAGAGGGCCACCACTCCCAACACAGCATCGGAAGAGCGAAAGCCACGCGCCAGTTGCCACCCGCCCAGGAATAGGATGAGGAGGGCCAGAACATATATAGTGGACTGCACCGGGAGAACCAGGTCTGGGATGTGGATGGCCTGGGAAGCATAGCCGGGATTGAGTCCAAACTTGGCCTGCAGACCAGGTTCCAGGGCCCTTCCAAACAGGAGAAAAATGGCCAGGCCGATGGCCAGGAACAGGATGCCCATCCACCGGCTGCGGCTCATGGAAACGGGTCTGGCGATTTGTGCAGTAGTTGTTGTCATAGCAACTTCTCCTTGGTCAGGCGGTCAGGTTCTTGTGCACCATCTTTTTGAAGTTTGAACTAACTCCCCCACCCTCGTGTGAGCACGATCTCCTCGGCCCGGGGCATGCGGATGCGATAGACCCAGCGGATGATGGCCGGGGCGGCCACGAAGATGATGACCAGCGCCTGGATGATGGAGATGATATCAATGGGTATGCCCGCCATGGATTGCATGCGGGTGGCGCCGCTGCGCAGGGTACCGAACAATACACCAGCTATCACCACGCCCAGCGGGTGACTCTTCCCCAGCAGGGCCAGAGCGATGGCATCGAAGCCGTAGCCGGCTGAGAACCCCTGCCCCACCCAGTGATCCGTCCCCAGCACCTGGGTGGCTCCGGCCAGCCCTGCCAACGCGCCACTGAGGACCATGGCCAGGACGAAGTTCCAGGTGATGTTAACGCCTGCATAGCGGGCCGCATCGGGGTTGGCCCCCACGGCGCGAATCTCGAAGCCGACGGTGGTCTTGAACAGCAGCCAATACACCAGGGCCGCCACCGCCAGGGCCAGGAAGAAGCCGACGTGAAAGCGCAGCGGAGGGGGAAAGATGCGGGGCAAAGCGGCCGTGGACTCGATCTGGGGCGTGATCGGACGGTAGCCAGTAGCCTTCATGGGGCCGTTGAGCAGCCAGTCGCTGAGGCGGAAGGCGATCCAGTTCATCATGATGGTGTTGACCACCTCGTGAGCTCCGGTGACGGCCTTGAGGTAGCCCGGGATGGCTCCCCAGAAAGCTCCCCCCACCGCCCCGGCCAGTACGGCCAGAGGCAGGTGGATAAACCAGGGGAGATCAGTAAAAGTGTAGCCGACCCAAGCCGAGCACAGTGCTCCGATGAAGAATTGCCCTTCGACGCCGATGTTGAACAGGCCACAGCGGAATCCCAAAGCCACGCCCAGTCCAGCCAGAATGTACGGCGTCGCAGTGACCAGGCTCTCGGTGATGGGCCAGAGGGCCTTCACCAAAGGAGCGGAGTCCCCGCTGGCGACATAGGCTCGGATGCCCTGGTAGACCTCCGACGGACTGCCGATGGAGCCCTGGAAAAGGGCACCGTACGCGGTCGCAATCGAGTGCCAGGTGGCTGAGAGAGCTGCCCCTGGTGCGTTCAGGAAGTTGCGGTACGCGGCTACCACCGTGGCATCGGTGATGGCGATGACGATGGCCCCAATGACCAGACCGGTGAACACCGCCAGGGCCGGTACCAGCATCGGCCTCAGGGCACGCCGCCAGGGGGGCAGGCCCGCCGAGGCCTCGGGGTCCTCGGTCTCAACGGCTTTCTGTTCGCTGTTAGATTTGTCCAAGGCTCACTCCTTTATCGGTAGTTCCCGTTATGGAGTTCGTAGTAACGACTTTAGTCGTTTGCACTGCGTAACCAGCGACTAAAGTCCCCACTACAAACCTGTGCCACGTGATGATAACGCTAAAACGGGAATTGCAGCTCCTTTATGTAACTTGCAGTGACTCTGGCTACGGCTCCAGGGTATCGGCCAGGGGCAAGCCCTTCGTCTCTGTCCCCAACGCGAAGACGACCACTCCTCCCACGACGAAGGCCACAGCGTAAAGGTTCAAGCCGGCGGTGAAGGAGGTTTAAAGTCGGCTGGCCCCCAGCAGTGGCCCCAGCGAACCGGCGATGCGGGTCATGCCGCTGGCCAGCCCATGCCAGTGGAGCGGATTTCGGTCGGATAGAGCTCAGGCGTGTAGGCGTAGAGCGCGCCCCACGCCCCCAGGCAGAAGAAGGACATCAACACCGCCATGCCGACGATGCTGGTCAGACCGGTGACGACGGCGAACAGGTAGGTGAAGACGCCGCTCATCACCAGGTAGAGAGCCAGCGTCGGGCGGCGCCCCCACCGTTCGACGAGGTAGGCCGCCGAGAAGTAGCCGGGCAGTTGGGCCAGCGCCATCAGGAAGACGTTTTGATACGTTTTTAAGAAAGTAAAGCCCTTCCCGACGAAGATGCGCGGCAACCAGATGAAGGTGCCGTAGCAGCCCAGGGAGATGGCGAACCAGGTGATCCACAGCATCACAGCGTGCGGCGCGGACGTAGGGGTGTCGCCGGAGGGCGGCCACGGTCACGCCCCGTTGGCGAGAGGGCACAGTGATGGTCAGGTCGGGAACCGGCACACCGTTTTCGTTGGCGACCTGGGTCAGTACAGCGCGCATCTCCTCTTGCTGGCCGTTGACCAGCAGGTAGCGCGGCGACTCGGGCACGTAGCGCCGGATGAAGTAGATGACGAGGCCCGGCAGCGCCGATAGCGCCAGCAGCACTCGCCAACCAAAACGAGGGACGACCAGCCAGGCCAGCCCTGCGGCGACGATGGTGCCCAGCGCCCAGAAGCTCTCCAGGTAGACCAGGTAGCGGCCTCGCTTGTTGCGCGGCAAGTACTCAGCGAAGATGGAATAGTCCACCGGCAGCGTGCCGCCAACGCCGAACCCGGTCAGTGTGCGGAACACTACCAGCCACGCGTAGCTGGGTGACAGCGCGGATAGGAAACCGAAGACCGAGTCAATGAGCACTGTAAGTTGGAAACCGAGCTTGCGCCCGATGTAATCGGAGATAGTGCCCCAGAACCAGGCCCCACCCAGCATCCCCAGGAAGATGGCCGTGGCCAGCAATCCGGCCTGCCCCGCGCTAAGCCCCTACTCCTGAATGATGGCCGGCAGAACAAACGAGATCAGCAGTACTTCCATCGCGTCGGCAGCCCAGCCAACGCCGCAAATGACCATCAGTTTGCGCTGAAACGGTCCGAACCCAATTTCGTCAATCACGTCGTCGTAGCGACGCGGCGTTGAGACAGTTGAGGCATTCATAGTTCACCCGCGGTCGGGCTCTCTCCTAGAAGACTCGCTCGACCTCGATCTCCTCTGCCAGCGGAGGAGCTGCCTCGATGGCCTCGGCCGGTTTGACCCCGGCCATCAGCAGGCCCAGGTACTCCTTGTTGACCCCCGGCGCCGGCACGGTGTCCACGATCTCGCCTTTGTACATCACTGCGATGCGATCGGACAGAGCGATGATCTCATCTAGTTCCGGAGAGACCAGCAGCACCGCCGTCCCCTCATCTCGTTTCTCAATAATGCGGTTGTGGATGTACTCGATGGAACCCACGTCCAGACCTCGCGTGGGCTGCGAGGCGATGAGCAGCTTGATGGGACGGGAGAACTCCCGGGCCACGATGACCTTTTGCTGATTGCCACCGGACAGGGTGGATGTGGGCACGAATACGTTGGGAGTGCGCACGTCAAACTGCTCCACCAGGTTCCGGGCCGTGGCGATGACTGACTCCTCCTGGGTGACTATGCCTCTGGCGAAGGGTGGAAGGTAGTACGAGCACAACACCAGGTTGTCGTGGACCGGGAAACTGAGAACCAAACCGTGCCGCAGCCGATCCTCCGGTATGTGGGCCACCCCTTTTTCCAGGATCTGCCGGGGGGTGGCATGATCCACACGCTCGCCCAGAATACGCATCTCCCCGCCGACAATCGGCTGCAGGCCGGTGAGGGCGTACACCAGCTCCGTCTGCCCGTTGCCCTGCACCCCTGCGATTCCCAGGATCTCTCCCGCTCTGACTTCAAAGGACACCCCGTTCACCATCAGGTTCTGGCGCTTGTCCAGTACCTGCAGGTCCTTTACCTCCAGCACTACTCCATCCGGGGAGGCCGGCTTCTTGCGCACCACCAGATCCACCTCACGCCCCACCATCATGGCTGCCAGATCCACCTCGGTGGTCTCATCTGGCGTGGTGGTGCCCACCACCCGCCCGTCCCGCAGCACGGTGATGCGGTCGGCCAGGGCCATGACCTCTTTCAGCTTGTGGGTGATGAAGATGATGGACTTGCCTTGAGAGGACAGGGAACGCAGTACTTTGAAGAGGTCTTCGGCTTCCTGAGGAGTGAGTACGGCAGTGGGCTCGTCCAGGATGAGGGTGTCGGCCTGGCGGTACAGCACCTTGATGATCTCCACCCGCTGCTGCACGCCGACGGGGATGTCTTCGATGTAGGTCTCAGGGTCCACCTCCAGGCCATGCTGTTGGGAGATCTCCCGGATGCGTTGGGCCACCTGGGCCTGGTCGAGGAGGATGCCGTTGCGGGTGGGTTCCACGCCCAACATGACGTTCTCGGTGACGGTCATGACGGGGATGAGCATGAAGTGTTGATGCACCATGCCGATGCCCTGATCAATGGCGTCGGAGGGGTCCTGGATCTGAACCTCCCGACCATTGAGCATGATCTGGCCTTCGTCTGGGGTGTAGAGACCGTAAAGGATGTTCACCAGGGTGGTCTTCCCTGCCCCGTTTTCGCCCAGGAGGGCGTGGATTTCCCCTTGCTCCAGCGCCAGGTCAATGTGATCGTTGGCCAAAACGCTGGGGAAAGCCTTGGTAATGCCGCGCAATTCTAGCACTGGGGGCATGTGCACTCTCCATTTATAGCAAGGTTCGGGCCAGGGAAGCTCCCTGGCCCGAACCTGTTGTACAGATACCGAGGGCCTACTGGCCCAAGACGCCGCTCACGGTGATGGTGCCGGCGATCAGGTCTGCCTTGGCCTGCTCGATCTCGGCCTTCAGGTCAGCAGCCACCTTGTTCTCGAACTCATGGTACGGGGCGATGCCTACGCCGTCGTTCTTCAGGGTGCCTAAGTACATGCCTCCCTTGAAGGTGCCGTCAAGCACATCCTTAATGGCGTCGAACACGGCCACGTCCATGTTCTTGAGGATGCTGGTCAGATAGGTCTCCTTGAACTCAGGAGCCGATACGTACCAGTCGGTGTCCACGCCGATGAGCATGGTGCCGCGCTCCTTGCAGGCAGCGGCAGAGCCCAAACCAACAGGCCCAGCCACAGGCAGGATGACGTCGGCACCCTCGTCCATCAGCGACTCGGCAAAGCGACGCCCGTCGTCGGTGGACTCGAAGTTGCCGGTGAAGAGACCCTCGTCCGAGGCCGTCTCCCAGCCCAGCACCTCCACACTCGTCCCATGCTGCTGGTTGTAGTACTTGACCCCAGCCTCGAAGCCCACCATGAAGATGGTCACCGGCGGGATCTTGATGCCGCCGAAGGTGCCCACCTTGCCTGTCTTGGTCATCCCGGCCGCCAAGTAGCCAGCCAGGAAGGCGGCCTCATCGGTGGCAAAGGTCAAACCAAGAACGTTGGCCAGTTCCTCATCGGCACCACAGTCCTTGCCAGGTTCCGCCCCAGGCCAGCAGTCGGGGTAGGCGTAGTCCACGATGGTGAAGTTAGTGGCGGGGTTGGCGATGGCCGCAATGGCGGTGTCTACCCCCAGGAGGAAGCCAACGGTGACGATCAGATCAAGATCCTCGGCCAGGAACTGCTGGATGTTCTTGGCATAGTCAGCCTGCTGCTGGGACTCCAGGAATTTACCCTCGACGCCAAGTTGGGTCATGGCGTCCGTGATCCCTTTCCATGCAGTAGCGTTGAAGCTCTTGTCATCAATGCCGCCCATGTCCGTCACTTGGCCGACGACGAACTCTGCTGCTTCAGCCTCCGGACTGGGTATCAGAAGCTTCCAACCGGGATGGATCAGATTGGGATTGTCAATCCTGGCGAAGCTGTCATCTTCACTACGCTTGGCGTTGGTAGCGTTGACAATCGCCCAGTACGCTGGACCGTTGCCCAGATACTTCTCCGCCAGGGTCCAGAGGTTGTCACCCAGCTTCACCGTGTAGGTCATTTCCTCCTGGGCCGGCGGAGCAGCGCCGACCACACTGAGCCCCAGGCTCAATAGCAGTGACAGCACTACAGCTAGATTGACCAAACTCTTCTTAAACATTTGTTACTCCTCCTTGTAGTTACAATTGTTGACTAATTGGCAATTTCCACAGTTGCTTGTCCAGTAGGCATCCCCCCTTTCAGTCGGCTAAATATGATTGGTTGAGAAGCTTCCCAGGAAATAGCTACGCCCTCCCTCTATCTGACTAGCTATCACCCCCTCTCCAGATGCTGTGCGCGCCGTCCACCTGTGCAGATAGCTCAACGCCTTTCGCTGCATCTCCGTAGCTGACACTGCAGCCATTATAATCTATTTTGTTTAAACGTGCAAATCCTCCACTGTGCCCCACAGATGATGACCGCTTATTCGCGTGGTTTTTCCTCTTCCTTGATCAGAACCTCCCGCGAACGGCCGGCTCCTCGGTCTGGCCCGACGATACCCTGTTCCTCCAGCAGATCTATCAGGCGAGCTGCCCGCGAGTAACCGATGCGTAACCTCCGCTGTAGGAGGGAGATAGAGGCACGGTTGTGCTTACGCACCATCGCGACGGCTTCCTCCAGGAGATTATCCCCCCGGCTGGCTTCCCTCTCTTTGGCTCTCATCTCCTCCCAAAGCGGTCGCTGGATCATGTCCTCAGCCCTGTAGAAGCTGGCGGGAACGCGCGCGCCCACCTCCGTGCCCTTCCAGTAGCGCACCAGGCGATCCAGTTCCCGATCGGAGACGAAACAACCCTGCAGCCTCACCAACTGGCTGGAGTCGGAAGCCATGTAGAGCATGTCTCCCCGCCCCAGCAGCCTTTCCGCCCCTCCCATGTCCAGAACTACCCGCGAGTCCACCTGGCTGGTAACGGCGAAGGAGATACGAGCGGGGAAGTTGGCCTTGATGAGCCCTGTGACTACATTCACCGAGGGCCTTTGGGTGGCGATAACCAGGTGGATACCCGTGGCCCGGGCCATCTGGGCGATGCGACAGAGCGACCTCTCCACTTCGTCGTGGGCCAGCATCATCAAGTCGGCCAACTCGTCCACAAAGACCACCAGGTAGGGCAGACGATTCTCTCCCCGGGCGCTGGCGCGTTTGTTATACTCCTCAACGTTGCGCACCTCGGCTCTGGCCAGCTTCCTATAGCGCTGATCCATCTCACGCATGACCCACCGCAGAGAGCCCACGACCCGCTCCAGGTCCACTACTACGGGCGCCAGGAGATGGGGAATGCCGTTGAAATTGGTCAGCTCCACCCGCTTGGGATCTATCATCAATAGTTTCAGGTGATTGGGTGTGTTATTGCACAGCAGGCAGGAAATAATAGAGTTGATGCAGACGGATTTACCTGAGCCAGTTGCCCCTGCGATCAACAGGTGAGGCATGGTTCTTAGATCAGCCACTATCGGCTCGCCAGATACGTCACGGCCCAGGGCGATAGCGAGGTTGGATTTTAGCCTTTTGAAGGCCTCCGACTCCATCGCTCCACGCAAAGCCACTAAAGTCAACTCAGCATTGGGCACCTCGATGCCCACAATGGAGCGACCAGGCACGGGGGCCTCGACGCGGACAGGCGAGGCGGCCAGGGCCAGGGCCAGGTCATCGGCCAAGGCACTGATCTTTGACACCTTGACCTTCGTGTGTCTCCCTCCGCGCCCTTCGACGAAGCCCGGTTCGACGCCAAACTGGGTGATCACCGGCCCCTGGTTGACCTCGACTACTTTAGCTGGCACGCCAAGGCTGACCAGGGTCTCTTCGATGATCTTGACTCGCATGCGAATCTCTGCCTGACTGATATCCTGGTCCAGGCTCTCTTCCAGGATTTCGGCCACAGGAGGCAGACGCCACTCTTGATCGCCGCCGATGATAGGGGGGAAGATGGGGCCTCGTACGGGGCGGGGTGGCTCAGTTGCAGGCTCAGGCGAGGGAGCAATGGAGGGCCTTGCTCTGCCCCAGCGTCGGAGGCGAGAAAGGCGACTCTGGCCGAGATAGCGAGGCCTGGTCCATCCTTGTTTCAAAGCCTGCCCTATCTTGGCAGGGGAAAGGCCGGAGAGCATGATGATGGCTACGCTGGCTAGGGCTGCGATGGCGATGTAAGCTCCTAAGCGGCCAATGCTCGAGACCAGGGCCCAGCTTACCAGCCAGGCCAAGTAGCCTCCACCGCCCCCTTGAGCAGCCCAGGCTCGTGGATCAGCAACGGGGGAAAGCAAATGGCTCAGGGCTAAGCCCAGGGCGAAAAGCAGAGCTGCCCCCAAGACTTTTTCCCAGGCCACTTGTGGTTCGCGGCCCGATCCCTTCAGGAGCAACCAGACCCCCGCTGCCCCAAACAAGAGAGGGGTGAGATATGCGCCCCAGCCGAAGGCCAGGCGCAAGATGCGTAGCCAGCCCTCGGTAAGGGCACCTCGGCTGAGGGAGATCAGGCTGAGCAGAGTCAGCAGAGCCAGGGCTAATAAGGCTATACCCACTCTATCTGCTCGCAATACTCCAGAAAGATTTACGCGGGGGACACCCTTCTTTTTCTTAGATCGCCTTCGCTTCGCCATAATCCAGAGTGATTTTCCCAGTTGCTGTCCATATTATATCATACAATCCCCTGAAAACAAAAACCTCGACGCTTTGATTGACGTTTTGAAAGCCACAACGCATTGAGGCAAAAGTCGCACTTGCTTTTGTCACTCTGAGCGAAGCGAAGAGTCTCGTTTGTTGAAAAGGAGATTCTTCGCTCCCTCTGGTCGCTCAGAATGACAAATCGCCAACAACTGATCGACAACGTGTCACTTGTAATACGCTACAACAAACGGTTTCCCCAATACCCCGCTCTTTTATGATTAGAGGATCAGGAGAAGGATTGAGAAATAAAACCACCGTCATTTCATTGCCAGGCGTTCCTTTGATTTGGAGCCGAAGAGAGCTACATTTCAGATCATATCATACCCCCCCAGGCAAACCCAAAAGCCCTCCTTTCGAGGGCCTCGGTACAAACGATCGATTCTCGGTTAGCCGATGAGGGTAGGCGTTGGAGTCACCGTTGGCGTGGGCGTGAGGGCGATGGCCTTGGGGTTGTGTTTGTAACGCTTGAGCTTCATAGAACAAGCCTGAGGGTTTTGATCTCATGCGCCCGTAGGGTGAACCGCACTCTCTGCCCCTCCTCCACCGCTAACGGAGACTGCACCTCCTCGTTTAGGTTGGCCTCTGCCGCACCCACGATTTGGCTGGCTAGCCATAATCGCCCCTTCGCCTCCTGGTCGGTTGGATTGTAGAGGCGCACGATCAAAGCGGCGCCATCCTCGGCCCTCTTCACCGCGCTGACGAGGAAACCTTCCGGCTTAACCTCGAGGAAACTCATCGCTGGGGCGAGCTTTCCCCCGCCCTCGATGCGGAGGGCCACGAGAGGCAGGTTGAAGCGAGCGGCTTCCTCCCAGACGCGCGCTTCGAGCCAATCCCCGTCATAAGGCATTATGGCGTATTCGAAGGCATGCCTCCCCAGACACTGCGCCTCCGGGGTCTCGTAGGGTGGGCCGGCGTGTCCTGGTCGGGTCTTCAGATCGTCTCTGGAGAGCCACCTCACGCACCTCAGCAGGGTCAGGTAGATGACGCCGTCCTCGGTGACCTCGTACTCGGGCAGCCCTTTGTTGAGGAGGGCCAGCCCCTGGCCCTCCCCCTCCACCGCCACGAAGCGTTCCTGGGGGTGCGTGGGGCTGGGGCTCTCGGCCCAGCCCTCGCCTTTGGGAAGCCGAACGGGGCGGCGCACCACGACGAAAGCGCTCTCGGCGACGGACTCCTCCGTCCGGATGCCCGTGGGGAAGGCAACGCGCAGCCGGTGGTCGCGTGCCCTGTTCGCGACGATGGTGTGGATGTCAACCCGCCTCGCCCCCCTCTGGAGGGTGACGAGACTGATGATTTGGCAGGCCACTTTCCCCCGGCTCCTCCCATTGCGGTCGTGTGTCAGCCCCTCGGGAAGGTAGAAGAGGCGGCGGATGCGGACTGTGGCCCAGTCGGGCTCGTCCTCGGCCACATCTATCTCCGCCTCGCTCCCCCTGGTATCCAAGATCTCCTGGAGGTCAGGCGGACTGTAGTTGTACTCGTCCCCTGCGTCGCCGGAATCCTCGAAGTAGCCGAGCGAGCGGTAAACCGCGCCTGTGGCCTTGTCCGTGATGGTCAGCGTGCCATCGTCCTCGATCTCCACTTGGAGGAACTCGTTCTCCATGGTTCTCTCATTTCGAAGCAAGCTCCCGCGGCACGCCTTCTCCCCGTCGGAGGGGTGGGGCTCGTAAACCCGGTAGCCGAAGGGGGGTATCTCCCCGGCCCGGAAGCGCAACTCGACCCGTTCCGCGTTGTAAGAACCCTTCAGAATGCCCTCAACGAAGGTGCGTCGTTCTCCGACATGAGCGGATACTACCTCACCCTGGGGTGAGATCAGGACGGGAACGGAGGGGACCTCCTCGGCATCGAGCCAGACGGAGACCCGCTCCGAGCGGGGTTGGGGGGTCAGGTTGAAGACGAGGATGGGTTTTCCCTCGCCATCGGTGGCCACGTGCCGTCCAAGGCGCTCCAGGCTATCCTCGATGATCATCTCGGCGATCTGGGCCGCCTTTTCCAGGCGGACCTGGCCCTCGCGGTGGACCTCGTCCACACCGCAGCCGCAGATGGCATCGTGGAAATGGGTTTGGAGGAGCAGCCTCCAGGCCCGGTTCAGGAAGGACGCGGGGTATTCTTCCCCCAGGCTCCAGGCGAAGGTCGCCAACGGCTCCGCGTAGCCCTCCAGCAGGGTCCGGGCCCGATGGTTGGCCTGCTTGAGGCCCATCCGTGCCGAGAGGGTGCCAGGGATGATGCAGACATAGCGGGCCGCGCGCATTTCCCCGCGCACGACAGGAAGTTGTGGGTTCTGTGCCCGTATGCGGGCCACGAAGTCGGCCAGGGAGCCGTGGGTTAGACGCTCCGGGAGTCGCCGGTTGAGGGCCTGTAATACCTGGGTGAGGTCGGGCTGGGGTGCCGTGTGGTCGCAGCCGTTCATGACCAACAGGGTATCCGTGGAAGCGCGGGCGGCCAGGAAGTCGCGCACCGCCTCCAACCCGCCAGGGACGGAGGTGACGCACTCGGCCGGGTCCTCCCGCAGGCGGAGGGTGGTGCAGTAGCCGGCGGCGAAGAAGTGGGTGAGCACGCGGGAGCCATCGGGCGCCTCCCAGAGGAACTCCGTTTGGGGTGAGTCAACGCCTCGCATCAAGAAGGCGGCATCAATGCCGAAGCCCTTGAGTATCTGGGGCATCTGGGCGATGTGGCCGAAGGGGTCGGGGATGTATCCGATCTTCATCACGCCGCCGAGCCTGCGGCCCAGCCGGTGGCCCATCAGCAGATTCCTGATAATGCCCTCGCCTCCGGCCAGGAACTCGTCGGGGAGAGTGTACCAGGGGCCGATGCCGATGCGGCCCCTGACCACCTCCTCTCGCAGCCTGCTTTCATTCTCAGACCGAGTCTCCAGGTAATCCTCGGCGATGCTCATCTGGCCGTCGAGGAGGAAGTGAACGTATTCCCTGTCCTTGCGGAGGAGATCGAGGAGTTCGTCCACCATTCGGACGAGCAGATAGCGGTATTCTTCAAAGGGTAGATACCATTCCCGATCCCAGTGGGTGTGTGGAACGACGATTATCTCGGCCATTTTCGCTCCTTTAGCTGTGCTCGGCGATGAACTCGTAGGCCCTGGCCCACACCGCCTCCCGCTCGCTGTCCACGGTGATGCAGTGGCCGGAGTTGGGCCAGCAGACAATCTCCTTTTTCTCCGTCCCCAGCCCCTCGAAGATGATGCGGGCGCTGTCAGAGGAGATGTGGTGGTCTTTTTCACCCTGCATGACGAGAGCCGGCACCACCTTGACGTGGGGGAGCTCCCGCCTGACCAGCCGCAAAAGTGCCCCCAAACTGACCACGCAGCGGGTGGGGAGCCTGTTGTAGGAGAAGATGCGCTCTTCGGCCTCAGGGTCAGTCAGGTCCGATTTAATGTCGGGGGTGACCCAGCGCACGAAGGGCTGCACCAGCGGCAGGAAGCGAAAGCGCCAGTCGGCGATGTGGGCCGGCGTGGACATGGCGACGATCCCGGCCACGGGATGATGGGCCGCCAGGTGCAGAGAGATCAACCCACCCATAGAGAGGCCGGCGACAAAAACCTTGTCGCGGCGCCTTTGCAACTCCCGTAGTCCCTCCTCGGCCGAGGCGACCCAATCGCGCCAGCCGGTGCGGGCCATGTCTTCGGGGGCGGTGCCGTGGCCGGCCAATCGCACCCCCAGGACGGCCAGTCCCTTCTGGGCCAGGTACTCCCCCATAGGCCGCATCTCCGGCGGGCTGCCGCTGAAGCCGTGGATGAGAAGACAGCCCGTCGGGCCGCCTTCGAAGAAAAACGGGTTCAGGTCTAACTCCTTCATAGCTCTTGACCTGCTTCAACCGGCCGCCCGACTTGATCGGGCAGCGTGTAGTGACGAAAGATGAGCCAGCCCACCAGGACGCAAAGGCCGCTCACCGGCCCCATCAAGCGGATGCCCAGCGGGTTAGCCGCGCTGTAGCCGAAGGTGCCCAGGGTGAAGCCGACGAGAGCGGTGGAAAGGGCGCGGGCGATTTTGGAGATGGTGGCGAAGACGCCGAAGTACATGGCCTCGCGCCGCTCTCCTGTGCGCAACTCGTCGTAGTCAATCACGTCCCCCAGCAGAGCGTTGGGGAAGACGTAGAGGGCACAGGAGGGCAGCCCCCTGTCAACCCCGTGTACAACCGCCCGCTGCACCATCCTGGGGATGCCAGGCAGGAAGCCGACGAAGTACATCAGCGGCAAGTAGAAGACCAGCACCAGCATGGCCAGCGCGTAGGCCCACTTCTTGCTGCGCACCCGCGCCAGTTTGGACGTCAGCAGCAGGGAGGGCAGCGTGACGTCCAAACTGGCCCTCATGAGAATCGCCACCTTTCCCGATCCCAGTGACTGTGTGGAACGATGATTATTTCTGTCATCGAAGTAGGCTCTCGTAGTAACTATTGAGATACTCCCCGACCCGCTTCTCTATCCTGATCCGCCACATCCTTCGCTGCCATGGCCTAACCAAAAGAGGTCGCAAACGCCGCAAGCCCTGTGTAATGAATACTACAAGGAAATGGATTCCACGCAATACTATTACACGGGGCAAGCCCCTCTATCCAGCCCTCGGTTCGCCTGAGGCTTCGACGGTGAGCTCAGCCGAACGGCTGGGGCCGAAGGCCATCGAGCTGATGATGAGGAATTCTATCGCCCCTATTTGCTCTCTATGCAAGACGAAGAGGATGCCCTGGCCCTGTGTAATATCTATCACACAGGGCTGGCCCTGGCTGCCAGATGGGTTTATTTCTATAATGTGCAAAGACCTCATTTCGGGAAAGCAATGGACAAACAGACCCCTCTGGAAGTTTTGCACCGTTTGGGGTATAATGGCCCTGACCAGATCGCCCTCTTTGCACCCATACTTTTGGATACGATCAATACCGACCTCCTTCTCGCCTGCGAGCTTGAGATGGTAACGATCTATTGGCCTATTACGACTGAACAAGTAAGAATTGGTGTTTACCCCAGTATGATGTATAATCTCTGCGGGCTAACCGCACAGTACAGGTGTTCCTTGTGGTTGCCCCCTAACCAGGGGTTGAAAGTGCGGATTACTGAGACCCCGTCGGGGGCAGAGGCAAAGCCATGCCCTTGCATTTGAGAGTATCAGGGGATCCAAAATTGCTCTGAGGGGATTACCAAATCCCCGCTTTTGGCCTGGATCTGGCGCTTGTCCTGAGCTTGTCGAAGGGATCCAGGCTGAGCAGAATTGGATCTACTGAGTATGCAAACGGGGGTCTTTTGGAGATAGACGATGAGAAACTTTTCGGCTATCAGACGCGTATTGGTAATCACCCTTCTCTTGAACCTTGTGGCAACTGCGGCCAAGCTGATCGTTGGTTACCTGACCGGCTCCATCAGCCTGGTGGCAGATGGCTTCGACTCCGTATTCGATTCGGCCTCCAACATCATCGGCCTGGTGGGTATCTACATTGCTTCCCGGCCTGCCGACGAGGAGCATCCTTACGGCCACCGCAAGTTCGAGACGATGGCGGCCATCAGCATCTCCATCCTGCTTTTCCTGACCTGTATGCAGTTAGTTCAGAGCGCCTGGGTGCGGCTGAAGGCTTCAGAGATCATCGCTCCAGTGGTAAATGTCTGGAGCTTCGCGGCGCTCCTGCTCAGCATCGCTGTCCATATCACGGTGGTCTCCTACGAGTACCGCAAAGGAAGAGAGCTGAAAAGCGATATCCTGGTAGCCGATGCCCTCCACACCCGGGCCGATATCTACATCTCCGTCTCGGTCATTGCTGGCTTGATAGCGGTGAAATTGGGGCAGCCCGTTGTAGACCCCATCCTGGCGCTGATCATCGCTGCTCTCATTTTCAAGATCGGCCTCGACATCATCCGCTCCACGTCTCGAGTCCTCCTGGATAGAGTGGCGGTGGGCACCAGCGATGTCGAGAGGATCGCGCGAGCGGTGCAGGGAGTTACAGCGGTCCATCGTGTCCGCAGCCGTGGTCACGAGGACGCTATCTATATTGACCTGCATGTGAAAGTGAACCCCTCCATGGCTACCGAGCAAGCCCACGCTATCGCCCATGAGGTGGAGCGCCGGCTGTTAGCCGAAGTACCAGGTGCCCAGGACGTGATCGTCCATATAGAGCCAGAGCGAGCCCAGGGCATTGGGGAGGGAGAGGCTGTAGATCATAACAACAATTCCTCGGCATAGGCAAAGAGAGCTGGGGTACCCCCCGTGTGCCAGAAGAGGACGGTCTCATCTTTGGCAAGAACGCCTCGTGAAGTTATGCGTCTTTATCCCACCCCCTCAGGCGCAGGACAAATCGGGAGCGGCTTTCAACATAATTTGCAGTATTTGCGTATCTGTTTGCACCATACCAGGATTCGCCAGCGACCCTAAATTACGCACAGTGCTTTCGGCGGTTCCCCCAACTATACCCTCACCTTCGGGCATTCGCACACCCTGCATTACCAGCATCGCAGACTTCACCGCCACGCTTGCTGCCGTCCCAACCTTCAATGCACACCCCAGCTTGGCTCCATCGCAGATCACCCCTGCTATGTTACCCACCATGGCATTTATCACGCGCTCTGTCTCCGCCTTCCCTCCCCCTAGCAGTCGCACTATGCCCGCTGCTGCGCCAATTCCCCCCGCTACATAGGCACCACATAGCGCCGAAAGATTGCCTACGTGTGTTTTTACATAGGCCGTAATCAAGTGACTCGTGGCTACAGCCTTCGCTAACTCTTCCTCCCCAGCCCCTAATCCCCTTGCCACCGTTACGACGGGTATTGTAGCCGCTATTCCCTGATTCCCACTGTAGCCGCTAGTCATCACTGGCACCATCATGCCTGACATCCTGGCATCCACCGCTGATGCTGCAAGCACCTCGGCCTGGCTAGCGAAGTCATCGGCCAGGAGCCCCTCTTTCACTAATTCCGCCAAGGCTGCTCCCACCCCCAAGCCTGCTTTCTTGTCCAACCCCTCACGGCCGGCGGCTTCGTTCATCCTGACACCTTTCAGCATATATGCCATTTCCTCTGCCGTCATATTCTCTACCGATTTCACTATTTCCCCCAAAGTCATCTCCTTGAGGATGGCCCAGCCGCCCTTCGCCTCACTTTTGCTGCCGGCTCTTACCCAGATGGGCAAAGGTAGTGGCTGGCCGTTGGCTTCCACCGCCGTGACGTTGGTATGGGTATCCTCGATGATCGCCCTTCCAAAGCCCTGATCCGTTTCCACGAGTGCTTCTATGTAAAGTCCAGGCCGTTCCCGCTCCCCACTGGAGACGTGAATCAGGCCCCTATTCGCTAACTCCTTTGCAGTGCGTACATCCTCGGGGGTGATCTTGTTCAAGAGTTCTAGACGTAACTTGGAATCACCCGCCAAAGCTCCCAGGCCCGCGGCAATCAAGCCCCCTTTCATGCCCTCAAGGCCGGGAATGCCTACGTTGAGAGAGTTTTTGAACACATTGGCGTCGCAAAAGATATTCACCTTTTTCACCTTGCCCCCTGCAGCTTCTCTGGCCAGAGCTGCAGCTAAGGCGATGGCCGCTGGTTCCGTGCATCCCAGCGACGGCTGTACCCCTTG
>Ga0209979_1002582_pt1 | contig 17147 bp, 16 predicted proteins | sample AnhtaG_FD_183114 | JGI IMG/M metagenome (GOLD analysis project Ga0209979, IMG submission 183114) | Deep subsurface microbial communities from Anholt, Denmark to uncover new lineages of life (NeLLi) - Anholt_01485 metaG (SPAdes) (version 2) | ecosystem: Environmental > Aquatic > Marine > Oceanic...
TACAACCTACCTTTCTTTTGGATTATCCGGTGGAAATGTCACCTCTAGCCAAGACCAAGCCTGATAACAACCGTCTGGTGGAGCGTTTTGAAGCCTTTGCCGGGGGAATGGAGATTGCCAACGCCTTCACTGAACTTAATGACCCTATGGAGCAAAGGCAGCGCTTCCTCCATCAGCAAAAGGAGCGCCAGCCAGAAGGGGAAGCAGTAGAGACCGTTGATGAAGATTTTCTGTTAGCACTAGAGTATGGTATGCCTCCTACCGGTGGGCTAGGCGTGGGCATTGACCGTCTGGTAATGCTGCTCACCGGTCAGCAATCAATCCGTGAGGTTATTTTATTTCCGCAACTCAGGGAAAAGGAATAATGCTAAATGAGACATTTCATATCTGCTGTTAATAAGGCTTTGGAAAACGAGAACTGGTATGCTGCATTATTTATAGCATTAACCCTCCCTGATATATGCGGTAAGATTCAATATCCTTATTTAAACTCTTCGGAGAAAAGATATATCCAATGGTTGAGAAATACTTAAGCAATAAATACACACATGAAGTAGAGCCCTATAGGGAAAAGGACGTTTTCCTTTCAGGAGAAGATTGCTATGCTCTTCGTTGTTCACTTTTACACGAAGGGGCAGATGTTATAAGTCATCAGCGCTGCAGAAAAGTTTTGGATAGTTTTCTTTTCTTAACGACAAATTCTCACTGCAATTATTGTAACGTAAATGGACATACTTTTTTGCAATTAGACGTTAATAGATTTTGCAAAGATATATGTGATTCCGTAGAGGTTTGGCTAAGTGATATTGCTGGCGACAAAAATATCCAAAAAAGACTTTCCGACACTATAACGATACACACATCAGGTGTGACTAAATATGGAATACACTTTGGGTAGGAGACTTAATGCTTGACCTGAAATTTATCCGGGAAAATATAGACCTGGTGCGACAGGCAGTAGCTAGTCGCCAAGATTCGGCTCCGCTGGATGAAATTCTGCAGCTTGACTTAGAACGCCGTCAGAAGGTGCTTGAGCTGGAAAGTTTCAGGCATGTCCGAAAAGAGGCTGCCCAAGAAAGGAAAGCAGAAGCGACAACCGAGGGACGTAGTCTGCGTATTAAGATAAAAGCACTGGAAGAAGAAGTCAGAAGCCTGGATAAGCAACTACAAGAACTGCTATTACAGGTGCCCAATATCCCTCATTCCTCAGTACCTATAGGAGTAGATGAAAGGGATAACCCCACAGTTCGCTCCTGGGGGGAGCCTAGACGCTTTGATTTCCCGCCAGCCCCCCACTGGAAACTGGGTGAATCCCTGGACATCATTGACTTTGACAGAGGAGTAAAGCTATCAGGCACCCGCTTCTATGTGCTCAAGGGATTAGGCGCCCGTCTGCAAAGAGCCCTCATCTCCTTTATGCTTGACCTCCACACCAGTGAGCACGGCTACAATGAAATATACCCGCCATTTATGGTCAAGCGGGAATGTATGGTCGGCTCAGGTAATCTGCCTAAATTTGCCGATAATTTATATCATGATGAAGAAGATGATTTCTGGTTTGTGCCTACGGCTGAGGTGCCAATTACCAACCTCCACCGTGATGAGATTTTACCACCAGGAATCTTGCCCTTATATTATGTTGCCTATACTGCCTGCTTCCGCCGAGAAAAAATGTCAGCCGGGAAAGACACTCGTGGCATAAAACGGGGTCACCAATTTGACAAGGTAGAAATATATAAATTCACTGAGCCGTCTACCTCTGACCAAGAATTGGAGAAACTGGTAAATGACGCCGAACAGGTTTGCCAGAAGCTGGGGCTTCCCTACCGGGTAAAGCAACTTTGCACCGCTGACCTGGGCTTTGCTTCCACTAAGTCCTATGACATTGAAATGTGGGCTCCTGGCTGTGGTGAGTGGCTGGAGGTAAGCTCCTGCTCTAACTGCGGTGATTTTCAAGCCAGGCGGGCTAACATCCGCCACCGACCATCTCCCGGTGCCAAACCTCAGTTTGTCCATACCCTGAACGGCTCCGGTCTGGCACTGCCCAGAGTTCTTATCGCCATAATGGAAAACTACCAGCAAGCCGATGGTAGCATCTTAATCCCCGAAGTCCTCCAACACTATGTGGGGGAGAAGGTGATTAAGTAGAGGAAAAGATTAAGCTGGCGTTACAATATTTTGGGGGGAAGTAATGGGTACTGATTATTCAGGTTCTATGAGTGAGTGCTGGCTCTGCCCGCTATTATCTTTCAATTGCGCCCCCGAGATTATCGATTTAGATTTAGATTACCGTCCTGCAAGCGTAGAACTAGCCGAAGCCATACAGGTGAAGCGGGCACCATCTGAATTCACAGATTATCTACAGGAAAACCACCCTGACTGGGTAGATGCAATCTCTGCAGAGTATATGGCTGTATTACCTCGTAGCGTAACCAGAGGCGATGAGATAACGGGCGTGCTGGCACAGATGTTTGAAGCAAGCAATCTCCTATTCGACCTAGTAACTGCTTTCAGGCTGTGTCATGGAGGCATAGTAGCAGCAGGCCCGCTGCTACCCGGTATCATGAAAGGCTCCAAATTCTATGTTTTTAGGCGAAATTATGTTCCCTCGGCATTTATGGAATTCTTGCCTGATATATCCAAGGCCGAGGTCGATTCTGCTTCGCTTGGGCTGCCTGAATATGAATTTTCCTCCTCAGATGTTCCCATCGTTAATAAGTTGCTGAGGGAAATTCGGAACTATCGTGAATCCAGCCAGTTTACCGCTTTAGATGAGGCTTTGAGAAGATTCAATTCCACTTATCATGGTGAGCTTGAGGATAGGCTGATTGACCAGATGATTGCTTTCGAGTCTTTATATATAGCAGATGATAAAGAACTGGGATATAAGCTAGCGTTAAGAGCCGCTTTCTTACTGGGAAAGAAAAGAGTAAAGATCTTCAATGATATGAAGAAAGCGTATGACCTAAGAGGCCAAATTGTGCATGGTAACAAGCAGGTGGATAGCTCTAAACTTGAAGAGACTATCCCCAAAACCGAAGAATACCTGCGCCAATCTATTCGGAGATTTCTGTCCTTATCTACACAATACTCAATAACAGAAATTCGTAAGCAGCTTGACGAGAATATCCTAAAGAATGGGAAAACCCTAGCTCTCAGAGAGTAATCATGCCACCCTTTCAAATAGTCTCCGATTTTAAGATGACCGGTGACCAGCCCCAGGCGGTGGATAAGCTGGTGGAGGGGTTGAATAAGGGCTTTAAGCGCCAGACGCTGCTGGGGGTTACTGGCAGTGGTAAGACATTCACTATGGCTAATGTTATTGAGCGGGTGCAAAAACCGACTTTAGTCATCTGCCATAACAAAACATTAGCTGCCCAGCTCTGCACTGAGTTCAAGGAGTCCTTCCCCAATAACGCTGCAGAATACTTTGTCAGCTATTATGACTACTACCAGCCTGAAGCCTATATCCCGCGCACTGATACCTATATTGAGAAAGAGAGTGATATAAATGAAGAGATTGATAAGCTGCGCCATGCGGCAACCCGTGCCCTCTTTGCGCGCCGCGATGTGGTTATTGTCGCTTCGGTATCGTGTATCTACAACCTGGGGTCACCTGAGGAATACCACAGCTTTGTCTGCAGCCTTAAACGGGGCGATAGCCACCGCCGGGAAAAGCTCCTCCGCCAACTGGTGGATATGCAGTATAAGCGTAACGACATTGATTTCACCCGGGGCAGGTTCCGCATTCGCGGCGATACCCTTGAGATACAGCCATCGTATGAGGAGTTAGCCCTGCGAATTGAATTCTTCGGCGATGATATTGAGCGTATTGTCGAGATAGACCCTTTAACCGGAGAGATATTAGCCGAGTTAGACTCGGTGGATATATATCCAGCCAAGCACTTTGTCACCTCACACGACAGGCTAATGGTTGCTATTGAAACTATCAAGCAGGAGCTGGAGGAGAGGCTAAACGAGCTGAAGCAACAAGGCAAGCTATTAGAAGCTGCCAGGCTTGAGGCACGCACCAACTACGATTTGGAGATGCTGAAGGAGGCGGGATACTGTCACGCCGTAGAAAACTACTCCCGCCACCTGTCACAGCGCCCGCCAGGTAGTCCACCATGGACGCTACTGGATTACTTCCCTGATGACTTCCTACTATTTATTGATGAATCACATATGACTCTGCCCCAGATTCGTGGTATGTATCACGGCGACCGCTCTCGCAAGGAGACATTGGTAGAATATGGCTTTCGTCTACCCTCAGCCCTGGACAACCGCCCGCTTAGTTTCCCCGAGTTTGAGCAGCGTATTAACCAGGTTATTTACACCTCAGCCACGCCAGCAGCCTATGAGTATGAACACAGTCAGCAAGTGGCGGAGCAATTAGTCCGCCCAACCGGTCTCCTTGAACCAACCATTGAGGTTAAGCCAACCAAAGGACAGATTGACGACCTTCTCGACCAGATTAAGACTCGGGTTGATGAAGGGAAGCGCTGTCTGGTAACTACTCTAACCAAGAGGATGGCAGAAGAGCTGGCTGACTATCTAATAGAGATGGGAACAAAGACCCATTATCTTCATTCTGAGATTGACACCCTGGAGAGGGTAGAGATACTGCGTGACCTTCGCCTCGGTGTCTATGATGTGGTAGTCGGTATAAATTTGCTTCGGGAGGGGCTCGACCTGCCTGAGGTGAGCCTGGTGGCTATTCTGGATGCCGATAAAGAAGGCTTTTTGAGGTCGGAGGGGGCGTTAATTCAGACTATGGGACGTGCCGCTCGCCATATAGATGGGCATGTCATTATGTATGCTGATGCCATTACTAACTCTATGGCAGCGGCTATAAAGGAAACACAGCGCCGGCGCCAGATTCAGGAAGCCTATAACAGAGAGCACAACATTACTCCTCAGGGGATAAAGAAAGCAATCAAGGACATTACGGAACGGGTGCGGGCGGTAGCTGAAACTCGCACTCCCTATGCTGCTGCCCCTATTGCTAAAGAAGATATGACTCGTCTGATTAAAGAGCTGGAAGCGCAGATGAAGACCGCCGCCAGAAATCTGGAGTTTGAGAGGGCAGCCCTACTGCGTGACCGCATCATTGAGCTGAGGAAGGGAGAGAATTACGCCGAGATAGAGAAGTGAACAATAAGCAGGATATAGAGACAAGACAAGAGCGCCGTGAGAGACGCCTGAAGAAAAAACGGGAGCGCGTGGCCAAGCACGGCAAGAACCTGGCTAGAATATATATGGATGCGATTATGAAGAGGTTGAGGGGGAAGTGAGCCGCGTTGGATAAAATGCACTGTAGATAGATAATTGACAGGAATAAGGATAATTATTAATAGATATTATAATTCGTATTGATTCCGAAGCACATAATTACTAATTGATGCTTCATATTGAAATAACCTTTCATTTGCTTATTAAGCCAAGGCATTAATTGATCCAAAGCATCAATCATATGTGTAAGACACACAGTGTTGTTAGTGGTTATTGTAATAAAGTCAATAGGAGTGCGCATCTTTTCTCCCATATGGCTAGACATTAACTTCAAATCTGGCTGAACGTCTCCCGGAACTATCATACATGCCTTGTATCTATTATGGCGTTCTGGATAAACCCAAGTTAAACGTCCCCATGCTGGTATCTTGTTAGAGACATATTTTTCTATGTACTCATCAAGATGCTGAATGGAATCACGTAAATCTTTCAGGCACTTCGTTTTTCGATAAAATAACTGTACTTCTGGCGATTTCTGCTTTAGCTCAGGTGTGTCCTCAAGTAACTTGCGCAAGCGATATAAAGAATCAACAATAGCCCAAGCTTCAGTTATTGCAGATTCAGCCAAATCAGTTGGGTCCTTAAATTTAAAATCTGCGAGTGTACATAGTTTATCGACTAAATTATGGTACGCAGTACGAGTCATTTTGATTGAATAAAAAATACCATCGTAAAAAAGCGCTTTCTTAGCGACCTTGTTCATAGCATGCATCATAATAATTATACACAGTTTTTCTATCAACCTGTCATATAAAACTTTATCATCATTGTTCATGGAATGCTTCCTAATATACTTAATTTGTATAGAAGCATTATAAACTAAAATAGGAATAATAAAATAGGAAAAAGTAGTCAAGAATCACTCATTCCCCCCAATGCGCACCACCCAGCTTATTGACAAGTAGTGGTAAAATCAAAAGCAGTACTAAATAACCAAGGAGGAAAATGATATGGATACGGTTATGGAAACGGCTTGGTATTTCAGGCTCTTTTATGTGAACATCTTATGGTTTGTCGTCAGTTGGCTTCTTTATGGAATTATAAGAGCGAAAAGAATGAGTGGCCCAGGACCCGGCAAATCATGGGTGCTAGCCTTTTGGATAAGCTTCATTGTAGGGTGGGTATTGACGTGGTTTGTCACATTTAGCATTAACCCGGCTTTCTGGATTGGGCTTGGTATTATTGTCTTTGGGGAAGTGGTCTATGCCCTAGGCTACAGCGCCATGAGGGCGCACCCTGAGAAAAAGCAGGCGGTTGTAGATTGGGGTATTTATAAGGTCAGCCGACACTCCCATGTCCTGGCAGGTATAATCTGTCTCCTCGGCGTAATTGTAATGGGATGGAACACGGCATCAGTCATCATGTATCTGATTTTGTGGGTTTACTTTGTTTTATACATTATCATGTCTCATTTTGGTGTCCTCAACGAAGAAAAATTAAATATAGAAAGATTCGGGCAGGAGTATGAGGATTATATGAAAAGAGTGCCCCGATATTTCTTGATAAAAAGTTGAAGTCGCAAAGTAGTCCATAAGGAGAAAGGCCATGCCACTTATACCAGCCTTTGAAATAGGTCTATGGAATGCCTGGATTATAACAGTTTTCACTATTTTGACGGGTATGGTTCCAGCCTTTTTTATTAGTAAAGAAAGAATGAAAAAGATGGAGGGGTGGCCACCGTATAGTAAAACTGAGAAAATATTAGCTCTCTCTACTCATGTAGTAATCATGCCTGTAGCTGCTATCTACTCCATCTTCCTGCCAATGAAGCTAGGCACAGTATGGTTGTATGCGGGTCTACCCATTTGTTTTCTAGCTGGAGTTCTAATCGTTATAGCTTATATCAACATTGCTAATACCCCACCCGATGAACCTGTTACCAAAGGGGCATACTACATTTCAAGACACCCTCTATACTTTAGTCAATTCCTGCTATACGCAGGCACAGGCATAGCTTGTGCTTCCTGGGTTTTCCTGCTATTCGCCGTGGCATGGATAACCCTGTGGCACATTGTGTTACCGCCCGAAGAGCGTGGCTTACTTGAGCAGTACGGTGATGCCTATCGTCAATATATGAACAGGACCCCAAGATGGATAGGAATACCGAAATCGGCGTAAATTCATAAATTCACATATCTAATGAGGGAAAGGAGGTGATAAATTATGGCGAAAGGGTTTATGGAGAAACGTATTGACCCAAAATGGGTAGCGGATATGGCAAGTACATCGGGTATTTGGGGTGGTGCTCTCTGGATTCTTGGCTTTATATTCGCCATGTTAGGAATCATTGCTGATGCTCCCGGCACCCTTGGCCTGACTGCGATGTCCTGGTTCATGCTGGCAATCGTATTTCATTTGGCTAGCTTGTCTTATTGGCTCGCTTGGGCGTTGGGTGTGTATTTTAGGGCAAGAAGCTAAAAGTGAAAAGGAGGAGTAGCCTCCGGCGAAAAGGAGGTTAAAAAGCTATGGGGAAAATGGAAGAGTGGGAGGCCAAGCATGTTAATTGGAGCGGCACCATCCATGTTTTTCTTGGATTGGGCATTGCCTGGCTTCTGTCTCTAATATGGCAAGGTTATTCACTGATTTCTTTAGTGCTAGGAATAGTATGCCTTGTCGCTGGTATCGCTGGTCTTATCTATTCCATGTTTGCTAAGGCATAGCGACATTTATGTCTCTTCCCCCTTAGCACTTTTCTCCTCAAGCTGTTCCATAAGGCGGGCGGCTCGTGGGTAACCGATGCGTAAACGCCGCTGCAAGAACGAGGTAGATATATGCTTATGCTCCTGTGCCAGTTGCCTGGCGGCATCAAGGAGCGGGTCCTCGGGGAAGCCCTCTTTTCTGGCAGCGGCTTGGGATAGAACAAGCTCCTCAATCTTTAGCTGAGCTGCTTCTTCCCTCCGCTGACTACCCCAGAAATAAACAAGCCTCTCTGTCTCAGCATCAGAGACATAGCACCCCTGGAGGCGCTTAGGCTTAGCTGCCTCGGTGGGCATATAGAGCATATCTCCCCTCCCCAGTAGCTTTTCCGCCCCACCCATATCAAGGATAGTACGTGAGTCTACCTGGGAGGTAACAGCAAAACTGATACGGGTAGGAAAGTTAGCCTTGATTAAGCCAGTAACTACATCTACTGACGGGCGCTGAGTAGCTACCACGAGGTGAATGCCGGTAGCCCGAGCCAGCTGGGCTAATCGGCATAGAATATGCTCTACTTCGTCAAAGCCTGCCATCATCAAGTCAGCCAGTTCATCTATAATTAGTATCAGGTAAGGGAGTCTCTCGTCTCCTTGCTTATTTCTATTGTAGCCGTCAATATTACGGACTCCGGCAGTAGCCAGTATTTGATACCGCTTGTCCATCTCTTGGTTGAGCCAACGGAGTGTGCCCAAGGCTTTGTTGGTGTCAACTATAACCGGGGCAGCCAGTTGGGGTATGCTATTGAATGGAGTCAACTCCACCCTCTTGGGGTCAATCATAATAAACTTGACTTCATTAGGAGTATTGTGTAGTAGCAGGCAGCAGATAATGGAATTTAAGCAAACTGTCTTGCCACTTCCGGTAGCCCCAGCGATAAGCAGATGTGGCATCCTAGATAGGTCAGCAGCTATTGCTTCACCGCCAGCACCTTTGCCTAGTGCCAGAGTCAGCTTAGCTTTAGCCTCTATTCTCTGGAAGGCGTTGGTCTCTATTACCCCTCGCAGACTGACCAAGCTTAAAATGGTATTAGGCACCTCAATTCCCACTACCGATTTGCCCGGCACCGGAGCTTCAATCCTGATACTGGGCGCCGCCAAGGCAAGAGCCAAATCATTAGCCAGCGAGGTTATCCTCTCTACCTTGACTCTTGTCTTGGATACCTCCTCCAGCCTGACCTGAACATTTCCATCCCTATCCCTTTCCTTTATCTCCTTCATCTTCCTGTCCCAGCCCGGTTCAACGCCAAACTGGGTAACTGTCGGTCCAGCGTTTATCTGCACCACCTTAGCCTCAACACCATAACTTTCTAGAGCTTCCTCTAGCAACTTGGCTCTTTGCATATTATCGGCTTGACTAAACTCAACTTCAGGACTCCTATCCAGAATATCAATAGGTGGTAACCGCCAGCCGTCAATGGTAATTAAGGACGGTGATTCGCCATATTTTTTCCATACCTCCTGAGCTACCTGCTTCAGTTCCTGTTGAGCCTGGGTAGGAGTAAGCACGGAGGTTACCGTTTCCTTCTCCGGTTCTATTTCAGGGGGTTGAGGGGTAGCTGGAACCGTGGGTAATGACGGCTTTTGTTGAGGAGCCGGTCTAGGAGCAGGGCGTCTTTTCAACTGCTTACCCAACCATGAGAAGAAACTTGCTACTCGGCGGAAGCAAGCTTTAGGAGCCACCAAAATAGTGCCAATGATGACTAATCCCAGTATCCAGAGGATAGCGATGAAATCCTCTTGACCCGTGATACTTAGACCAAAGCTACCCCCCAGGTTAAAGAGGGCTAGTATTCCCCAGGCAGCAAGGATGAAGGCAACACTACCTAGCCACTGGTTCCAATGATAGATAAGCGAGGATAACTTCCGTCGCCATATTACCCACACCAAGGTTCCAATAGCTATAATTAGAAAGGCTAGCCCCCAGCCAAACAGTTCCCAGATTTTGCTGGCAATATTACTAGCCCATGAAGTTACTGCTGACCATTGCCAGAATAGCAGTACCACCATAAGGACGAGGAGTATGAGCCTCCACACCCAGGGCAGAGCCATAAAGTGAAATGGTCGGCTCCACCACGACTTTCTCTCCAGCTTTTTTCTGGGCTTACTCCTGATATTAGCTCTCCCTTTAGTCATATGAAGCTACACCTTTACCATAACTGGAAGGATCATAGGACGGCGTTTAGTCTGCTCATAGTAAAACTTATTCAATATGTCTCTGATTTTAGTATTAACAAAACCCCACTCGGCAGGACGGTCACCACTACGGTCTAGAGCATGAGACACCAAGTCACGGCTCTCATCTATCATATCTTTGGATTCTCTGGTATCAACAAAACCCCGTGATACGATGTCAGGACGCCCCACCAGCTTACCGGTTTGCCTATTGACAGCGACAATCACCACTACTATTCCATCCCTTGATAGCATTCTTCTATTACGGAGAACGAGGCTGCCGATATCACCCACGCTCAAACCATCTACATACACATTGCCGGCACTGACTTTGCCTGTTATCTTGCCTGCCTCTGGGCTAAGCTCAAGTATATCACCGTCTTCCAGCACGAAGGTATTTTCCTTTGGGATGCCTATTGATTCGGCTAATTTAGCATGAATACTCAGATGGCGATATTCACCATGGATAGGCATAAAGAACTTTGGCTTGACCAAATTTAGCAGCAGTTTCAGCTCTTCTTGACTACCGTGCCCGTGGACATGAACCTGTGCCACCTTATCGTATAATACCTCAGCCCCCTGCTTGAAAAGGTTGTCCACTGTTCTATTGATTAGTGACTCATTACCCGGAATAGGGGTTGCTGAAAGAATTATTGTGTCTCCGCGAAGGATATGAACCTGGCGGTGGTCTCGATTAGCCATACGAACCAGAGCTGAGGTAGGTTCTCCTTGACTTCCGGTGGTGACAAGGACAACTTTATTATTGGGCATACCTTTAACTTCATCAAGCCGAGCCAATATGCCGTCAGGAGCATTAAGGTAACCTAACTCCAGTGCCATGTTTACCGTATCACTCATACTGCGCCCAATAATAGAGACACGACGCTGGTGCTTAGCTGCTGTATCAATAACCTGCTGGACACGGGAGACCAATGAGGCGAAGGTGGTTACAATCACTCTTCCCGGAGCATCAGCCATGATATGGTCTAGAGTCTCACCAACCACTCTCTCTGACGGGGTATAGCCGGGGAGTTCAGCGTAGGTGGAATCAGAAAGGAGGAGCAAGACTCCCTGCGCTCCTAGTTGAGCCAGCCGAGACAGGTCAGTTGGTTTACCATCAACCGGGGTGTAGTCAAGCTTAAAATCTCCACTATGAACTATGGTACCAATTGGAGTATATATGATTAGACCTACTGAATCAGGTATGCTATGACAAACAGGGAAGAACTCTACTTTGAACTTCCCCAGTGTGACATCTCCCCCGGGTGGTATGACTTTAAGACTGGCTCCGGTGAGTGCCTTTCTTTCTTTAAGTTTGACCGAGATAAGACCCTGAGTAAGCTTTGTTGAATAAACAGGCACATTAAGCTGGGGCAATAAGTAGGGTAAGGCACCAATATGGTCTTCGTGCCCATGAGTGATGATTATTCCCCTTATTTTTTCTCGCCTCTCTAGCAGGTAGCTAATATCAGGGATTACTAGGTCGATGCCTAGCATATCCTCGCCGGGGAACATAAGCCCGGCATCAATGATGATGATATCATCCTCATATTCTAGTACCATCATATTTTTGCCAATTTCACTTAGCCCGCCAAGAGGAATTATTTTCAGTTTTCGTTTACTCATGTGTTTAAACCTCAAACATACGTAATTGCTGCGGCTGTTGCTCGGCTTGGGTCATAGTTTCTGCTTGAGCCAAAAGTGACGGAATCTTAAGCATATCAGCCTCTATTGCCTGGCGCAGACTCTGCTGGTGAAGAGCTGCCGCTGGGTGATACATAGCATAATAAATAGTATTACCTTGCTTTTGGGCAGTGCCATGAATCTTGCTTATAGTCTTACCGGGGAAGAACATTGCCATAGAATAACGGCCCAGGGTTACAATCATCTTGGGGTGAATTAACTCAATCTGGCGCTCTAACCACTTACGGCAGTTATCTATTTCCGTAGGTAAGGGGTCACGGTTTTCCAGCGGACGGCACTTAATCACGTTGGCGATATAAACCTGCTCACGCTTCAAACCAATAGAAGCCAGTAATTCGTCCAGATATTTCCCCGCTGGTCCGACAAAGGGACGCCCCTGCTGATCCTCGTGCCAACCTGGTGCCTCGCCAATAAACATTATCTCGGCATTTTCTGCCCCCTCCCCTGGCACCACTCTGGTTCGGTATTTAGCTAGTTCACACTGGTGGCAAAGCGCAATTTCTTCATAAAGCTCACTCAGTGCTGACATCTCATCCTGTCAATTTATATAGACAGATTCAACAAACTGCCTTTGTAACTATGTTAACATAGTTAATATGTCAAGTCAATTTAACCTTGTGAGCTCGTTCAGATAGATGAGTGGCATTTTAAAGTTTGGTCCGTGTTCGGCTTTAAGTTCTTAGTCCACCCCTAACAGTTCTTTTGTGTCATTGCGAGAAAAGCGAAGCAATCCCACGGTTGTCTCCCTTCTCTGAGATTGCTTCAGCACTTGCGTGCCTCGCAATGACAAGGCAAAAAACAATGTATCATCAAGTTATTAAACGAGTACACCTTGTTGACAGTATAGAGATGCGGTTGTAGACTTCACCAAGGGAGGAGAAATGAGTTTTTTGAACCAAACTGACCCAGAAATTAACCATGCTATTGATATGGAGAGGAAGCGACAAAAGGAAACAATAAACCTTATTGGCTCTGAGAACTATGCCAGTAGAGCTGTGCTTGAGGCTGGGGGTTCGTTTCTGACTAATAAATATGCCGAGGGTTATCCCCAGCATCGCTATTATGGTGGCTGTGAGATTATGGATATAGTGGAGAGTTTAGCTATTCAGCGGGCTAAGGAGCTGTTCCATGCCCAGCATGCTAATGTCCAGCCCCACAGCGGAGCTCAGGCTAATATGGCAGCATACTATGCTTTGCTTGATTATGGTGATACTGTTATGGGCATGAGTCTGGCTCATGGTGGTCATCTTACCCATGGCGACAAGGTGAGCTTTTCAGGTAAGTCGTATAATTTCATACCCTATGGTGTAAATGAAGAAACAGAGAGAATCGACTATCTGGAGATAGAGAGACTTGCCATAGAGCATAAGCCTAAGGCAATTGTGGCTGGAGCCAGTGCTTACCCCAGAATTATTGATTTTGAGCGCTTTCGGCATATTGCTGACCTAGTCGGGGCAAGGCTTATAGTTGATATGGCTCACATTGCTGGTATGGTGGCTGCGGGACTACATCCTACTCCTGTGCCCTATGCCGATGTGGTAACCTCAACTACACATAAGACACTACGCGGTCCGAGAAGCGGGTTCATTTTGTGTCGTAGCCAGCTTGCTTCCTCAATAGATGCCGCTGTCTTCCCCCAAATGCAGGGTGGTCCTCTGATGCATGCCATTGCTGCCAAAGCTGTTTGTTTCTACGAGGCTTTGCAACTGAGCTTCGTGGACTATCAACGAGCTATACTGGATAATGCTCTTGTCCTAGCTAGTGAGCTCCAACGACTGGGGCTACGCCTCGTATCAGGTGGAACTGATAATCATCTGATTCTAGTACACCTCACTGAGACAGGGGTTACCGGTAAACAGGCAGAGGAGTCTTTGGGAGCAGCCGGCATTGTTGTTAATCGGAATACCACCCCCTTTGACCCCCACCCACCCCAGGTAACCAGTGGCATTAGGCTAGGCACACCAGCAGTGACCACGCGCGGCTTTGGTAGTGAGGAAATGAAGCGCATCGCTTCGCTTATTGTAAAGGTCATTACCAATATTGGTGACCAGAATATTCAAAATCAGGTGAGACAAGAGGTCAGCCAGATATGCCACCGCTTCCCCGTTCCCGGAATTGATGACTAATGTGAGGTCGGTTATAACCCAATCCCCTTTATCCCCTTCCCTTTATCAATGGGAAGACAATCATGATATGAAAATCTTCTCATCATGGAGCTAAGCCCCTTTAAAACTGCCTTAACTCCTACCCAAGGATAAGAAGGGGGATTAAGGGGGTGAGGTTGGTCAAAAATAATGCTATAATAAATCTGTGTGAGTTAAAGGCTTATAGTTAAAGGGAGGTAATAGTTAATGAATGAACTAAAAGTGTTCACAGGGAATGCTCACCCTGCTTTAGCCCGGGCGGTTACTGAATATCTGGGTATACCCATAGGTAATTGTGAAGTCTTTGAGTTCAGTAATGAGAACACCTTTGTTCGTATTCTGGATAATGTCCGCCAGCGAGACACCTTTGTTATTCAGCCCCTTTGCTCCCCAGTCAATAAGAGCCTGGTTGAACTATTGATTATGCTTGATGCCCTGAAGAGAGCATCAGCCGGTCGTATTACCGCCGTAGTTCCTTATTATGGCTATGGTCGCACCGATAAGAAGGACCAACCCCGGGTGCCTATAACTGCCAGGTTGGTGGCTGACCTCCTCACCGTAGCTGGTGCCAATAGAGTACTAACGGTGGATTTGCATGCGGCACAGATTCAGGGCTTTTTTAACATACCCGTTGATGAACTGACTGCTCTTTACATACTCAGTCATTACTTTGAAGAGAGAACCTTCGATGACCTAGTGGTAGTTGCTACTGACATCGGCACTAGCAAGCGGGCGCGGGATCTGGCGGCTAAGCTTAATGCCCCTTTAGCTATCATGGAGAAGAGACGGGTGGATAATCTTGGTCAGACTGAGACACTAAATGTTATTGGTGAGGTAGAGGGCAAGGTGGCTCTTACTGTAGACGATGAAATAGATACCGCTGGCTCTCTGGTGAATACCGTCTCTGTCTTAGAGGAGCGGGGGGTTAAGGAAATATATGCTTGCTGCACCCACCCCGTATTCTCCGGTCCGGCTATCCAGAGGATAGCCTCATGCCCGGTAAAAGAAGTAGTGGTTACTGATACTATCCCCATCACTAGTGATAAGAAGTTAGATAAGATTACTGTTCTGCCTATAGCTCCACTGCTGGGTGAAGCTATCCACCGTATTCATACCGGACTATCTATAGGAGCTATGTTTGAGTAACAACGAAGAACTGGTAGAGGTATGTCAGCCAGTCAATCAAATAGAAGCTGAGTTCGTCAGGCTGTTACTGGGGAGTAAGGGAATAAGCTGTGTGTTCAAATCTGGGTACAGGACTATAATCATGGTCGTGGAGTCAGTGGCGAAGAAAGCTAAGAAAATAATTAAGAGAGAAGGATTATGTTTAAATGGCTAGGCGGCATAATTGATTCTAATGAGAAAGAGCTAAAGCGTTTACAGCCGATAGTAAACCAGATAAATGAGCTGGAGGCTGAATTTGAGCGACTCAGTGACGCTGAGCTTCGCGCTAAGACTGACGAGTTTAAGGCTCAGCTTAAGAGCGGTAGCTCACTTGATGAGCTTCTTCCCGAAGCCTTCGCTGCTGTTCGTGAGGCAGCCAAAAGAACTATAGGTCAGCGCCACTTTGATGTCCAGTTAATGGGAGGTATTGTCCTTCACCAAGGCAAAATTGCTGAGATGAAAACTGGTGAGGGTAAGACCCTGGTAGCTACCCTTCCCCTTTACCTGAACTCCCTTACCGGTCATGGCTGCCACCTAGTTACGGTTAATGACTACCTGGCGAGGCGAGACCCCTACTGGATGGGTCCTATTTACCACGCCCTGGGGATAAGTGTCGCCAGTATCTATCCTCAACAAACTCCAGACGAACATACCCCCACCCGCCTTTATGACCCTGGTTTTGACTCAGGAGATAAGCGGTGGCCCTATTTCCGCCCTATCTCCCGTCGTGAGGCTTACGAGGCTGATATTACCTACGGTACCAGTAGCGAGTCCGGCTTTGACTATTTGCGGGATAATATGGCTATAGACCTATCCCGCTGCGTGCAGCGCGAACTAAATTATGCCATTGTTGACGAGGTAGATAATCTCCTCATTGATGAGGCACGCACCCCGCTTATCATCAGCGCTCCCGATGTGGAAGCAGGGCAAAAATATCAAACATTTGCCCGACTTGTCCCTCACCTCAAAGATAAACAGGATTATGAAGTAAAAGAAAAGGAGCGCAGCGTAGACCTGACCGAGGTCGGCTATGCCAATATGGAAAGGATGCTCAGGCGAGAGGGGATATTAAAATCATCTGACTTTTACGACCCGGCAAACGCTGACCTGCATCGCCATCTAAGAAATGCCCTTAATGCCAAGGAGCTATACAAGCGAGACCAGCAATACATGGTCACCAAGGATAGAGAGGTGGTTATCGTTGATGAGTTCACCGGTAGGTTAATGCTTGGTCGCCGATATTCAGAAGGACTGCACCAGGCAATAGAAGCCAAGGAGGGAGTTAAGGTTCAGCAGGAGAGTAAGACCTATGGCACTATTACCATCCAGAACTATTTTCGGATGTACCAGAAGCTAGCCGGGATGACCGGCACCGCCCTCACCGAGGCTGAGGAGTTTCACAAGATATATAACCTTGAAGTGATGGTTATTCCTACCAATAAGCCAATGATTCGTGAGGATTCTCAAGACCAGATTTATAAGGATGAGAAGGCTAAATTCCGAGCCGTGGTATGTGAGATTGAGCAGCTTCATAAACAAGAGCGCCCGGTGCTAATCGGCACCACATCTATCGATAAGTCAGAATACTTGAGTGACTTTCTAAAGAGGAAAGGTATTCCCCATCAGGTGCTTAATGCCAAGCAACATGAAAAGGAGGCAGGCATCATTGCTCGGGCAGGGGAGCCAGGAGCGGTAACTGTTGCTACCAATATGGCGGGGCGTGGCGTTGATATTGTGCTGGGGGGGAGTCCTGATGGGCAAAGTGAGACGGAGTGGCAGGAGAAACATAATAAGATAGTTGGACTTGGCGGGCTTCATATCCTGGGCACTGAGCGCCACGAGGCAAGGAGAATTGATAACCAGCTCAGGGGTAGAGCCGGGCGACAGGGTGACCCGGGGAGCTCCCGCTTTTATGTATCTTTAGAGGATGAAATTGTGCGCCGCTTTGGTGGCGACCGAATTAAGTCCTTTATGG
>Ga0209979_1002583_pt1 | contig 17135 bp, 13 predicted proteins | sample AnhtaG_FD_183114 | JGI IMG/M metagenome (GOLD analysis project Ga0209979, IMG submission 183114) | Deep subsurface microbial communities from Anholt, Denmark to uncover new lineages of life (NeLLi) - Anholt_01485 metaG (SPAdes) (version 2) | ecosystem: Environmental > Aquatic > Marine > Oceanic...
GACATATAACGTACATATTGTACTGCTTAGCCAGTCTTGCCACGGCTTTCGTGGTTGGCCCCGGAATAGGTTCAGCCTCGGTACCGGCGAACTCCTCAGGCAGACAGGCGATGTCCACCCCGTTCTTTCCGGCCGTATGTAAATGCTCAATCGCCAGCTTCAGTTTTACATCGTGTTTGCCCCCGAAGCCGATACAAATCGCCGCCACCTTGACCTGTCTGCCGGGCAGTTTCGCTCGATCCAGTTGTGGGACAACCTCTACGACTCGAACCTCTTTTGCAAAGACACAGCCGGCAAAAGCCACAATAAGAAGGCAGGTAAGAAATGTTTTGAAAGTTCTCATTGTCTTTTCCTTCGTGCTCTAAAGTTCTCACTTCACAAACTCAAGTCTCCTCGCTCGTCGTGATTTTGCCATACTTGTTCCGGCAGTCCAGTGTACAGGCATTGGTGGCGATGTCAAAAACAAATTGACATAACCGCCTATCATCTCTATTATTTCGTTTAGCCGTCGCCGGGACGGCAACGTTATTCCGGTACGCCGGAACGCAATACGTCACCCTGTCATTCTGAGCGGAACACAGTGAAGCAAAGAATCTCAATGACGCAAAACGAAACCTGTCCTGAGCTTGTCGAAGGATACGAAATCTAATGCCAAGTCATAACTTAGCACATATAAAGATAGACGATTTGGAAATCATCGGCTATTCGGTCGCGGGCGAAGAGACAGTGGTTGCGGTGCCGAAGCTGGATGTTTGCTTCGATGTCGGCAAAGCCCCTGACCAGATTATTCCCATAAACCATATTCTGCTGACACACGGCCACATGGACCACGCTGCCGGTATCGCATATTATCTGTCGCAGCGAAATTTTTGTGGCATATCCACCGGAACGATATTAGCTCCAAAAAATTTATTAGGGCCGATGAGAGAAATAATCGATGCCTGGTCTCGGCTGGACGGCAATAAAGTGCCCGGCAAGCTGGTTGGTGTAAAGCCCGGCGACGAATACCAGATAAAGCCGAATCTCTTTGCAAGGGTATTCCCGACAAAGCACAGCAAAGGCTCTGTCGGCTACAGTGTAATTGAGAAGCGAAAAAAGCTCAAACCGGAGTACAAAGGCCTGACCGGACCGCAAATCGTCGAGCTAAAAAAACAGGGTGTTGAAATCGACTATCCTCTCGAGATCCCGATTGTTACTTACCTCGGCGATACACAGTATGTTGACTTTTCGCAGTTAAAATATATCGTCGAAAGTAAGATTTTAATCGCCGAGTGCACGTTCTACGAAGACGAGCATTCCGGCCGGGCCGAAGCCGGCAGACACATGCACATCGATGAGTTTGCAACCCTGCTCGACAAAATGAACAACGAGCACATTATAATCACACATATCACCCAGCGAACCCCTATGCGCGAAATCCGCAAAATATTAAAAGATGCTCTGCCGAAGGATAAGTACGACAGAATCACCCTCCTTATGGCCAAAAGATCAAAATTACCTCATTAACTATTGTGACTAAACTTCATGCAAGTTTGGCTTACGCAGATTGATTAGTACCATCACAAGGATTACAGGCAATAATACAGACCAAAGAAACTTTGTGTATGTCAAAGCCTGAGTTACATTCACCTGAATATTCATAGGCCGAAATGCTGGAACAGGAATCCTACACACAACAGTCATAATAAGGAATACAAGCAATACCGTCAAGAGGCGCATTCTTGTTGTTAGTTGTTTAATTTGCTTTTTAAATCCGGGTCTTTGTATTATCAACCTGCAAATGAAATAACCAAGAAAGAAAGTTGTTATCAAAGTTAATATCTGCGAGCCAAAACCAATAAAGCCCAAGCTACGGTGACCAGTTATTCCACTATTGGCAGCAAGTAGGACACAGTCTTTTGATATTGCTGTAGTGAAATGCGTTGCCAACAGATAAGTAAGGATTCCTGTAATCATCCAAGAAACATTTTGCCTGAATCTTTTGCCACGATTTATTTTTGCATACTCATCGGAGAGACGGGCCGTGTCTCCAAGCCGATAAGTAGATACCAAGAAAGCTTCTTCGTCCGAGAGCTTCAAACACTTCAAACTCTCGATTTCTTCACGCAAATGGCTTTCGAGTTCATCGATATCCGAACTGCCAAGTGTTTGTGATTGAGCAAGATTGCTGCGCCATTTAATGATTTGTTCATTTAGATCAAACATGGCTCTTTCTCCCATAATTGTCTTAAAGTTGAATAAACAACTTTCCATTGGTTCTGTTGTTCTTTTAGTACTTTGGTGCCTTCTTTCTTGATTTTATAGTATTTTCGTTTACGTCCTGTTTCAGATTCACGCCACTTTGACTGAATCAATTTCTGTTCTTCCAGGCGGTGAAGCACAGGATAAAGCATACCATCGGTCCATTGCATCTGGCCGTTCGATAGTTCACGTACTCGCTTTATAATGGCATAGCCATAGTTCTCGCCTTTTGAAAGAATGGAAAGAACAAGTGGGGTAGCCGAAGCGGCAACTAAATCTTTTGAAATAGCCAATTTTGTCTCTCCAACAAAAAATACCTAAAACATCTATACATAGTACCTCTATGTATATTTATGTCAACAAAAAATAATTTTTTTTCTAAAAAATCTTCAAACCATTTGACTGTTTTACTGAGGCCGTTTATTCTTCATTGGTGGTGAGGTAATCTTTGTCAATGTATAGGGGTTCAAAGTATAAAAGGTTCCTATACGGAAAACACATAATCCATAGTTAGTTTCACGAAATGAGGAGATATATCATGATGTTCAGATTCCATTCGGTTATCGTTACTGTATGTTTGTTCGGTTGCCTGTTCGTCGTTTTTGGTTGCCAAAAGAAGCCGGGCAGTGGAGATGCCGGTATTATCCCGGACAATTTGGCTGCATCTGCGCTTCAAACCCATATACAATATATCAAGGCAGTCAATTCGGGCGCAGAGAAACCATCGGTCGAGATTTCCAAACTATATTGGACTGATGAGATTAAAAGGCTTAAACCCATCACGGTTTACAGGCATCGAGGTAACATCGTTGTGGTTCAGAGAGCCTCGGCCAATAGACAAGAGGGCTTGTACATCTCCATAATGGTGTCATCCTACGCACCCCAGAGCGGGGATGATGGCTTCACGTTCATAGATATCGGGAACAATGTGTATGATTTCAAAAGAGCCATAGAAAACTAACCAGCGGATGCACCCGATTGCTCGCGGAGCGCCGAGCATGCTTCAGCCGGTGTTCTTTATCGTTATAACTAAATCAGTTATATGAAATAATTACGTTGCAGGCCGAGAGTCGGTCAGGCAAAGTTCTACAAGCTCGTCGATTACTGCCGTGCCGGCGCACATTACTTTGTCGGCTCCGCCCCAGTATAATTTCAATGTCCCATCATCTTCCGGTACAGCGCCACAGCTAAAGACCACATTGTGTACGTAGCCGGTGACTTCCCATTCGTCTTCCGGCTGTAAAATCCAGCGGTCGCCGACGCCAAGAATTTGTGCCGGGTCATCGAGCTTATGAAGAGCAGCACCGAGCCGATATACGTGGCCATCCATTGTCGGAAAGACGCCGTGGTAGATACTCAGCCAGCCCTTATCAGTGTGAATCGGTGGAGCGCCGGGGCCGATTTTCGTCGCGTCCCAGTGATAAGGTACGGGTTTCATTACCAGTTTTGAATCGCCCCAGTGACGCAGGTCCGGCGAAAAACTAATCCAGATTGACCAGGGACTAATATCCGAATGAGGCCTGTCAAGTCTGACATATCTGCCATTGATTTTTTCGGGGAAAAGCACGGTATTTCGGTAATCGGCCTCCGTGATAAAGGCCATTCTTTCGACCGATTTAAAATCGGTTGTTTTAGCTAAGCCGGTGCGAACGCCGTGCGCCGAATATGCGCTGTATGTGATGTAATAGTCGCCTTCCAGATGGGTAATGCGCGGGTCTTCTACGCTGAACTCCTCGTACTCACAAAAGACCGGCTCTTTACTCGGCACCATAAAAGGCTCCGGGCCGGCCTTGAAATTGAAACCATCTTCGCTTTCCGCTAAGCCAATTATGGACCTGCCGGTATCGAGGTGTGAGCGAAACAGCATTATGTACCGACCGTCAAACTTCGTAACACCGGCGTTGTGGACCGTCTGAACCGGATAAGGGACATCGTCCTTTGTCAGGATGGGATTATTTTCGTAACGAGTTATCAGCTTCTCTCTCATTATAATTCACTGCTCTTCCCTGCGTCGAACTCATTTAAAGCTTCATCTGCCAAATTATCTAATTTCCTCGCAGCAATATCTTTCTCAAGCTCTTTATCCCACCGTTCTTCCTCAAATTTCTGAAACCAATCAACGAATGAATTAAATTCCTCCTCAGGAAGATGAGCAATAGCAGATTTTATTTCATCAATTGATCCCATAATCATCTCCATTTCTTTTATATTTCAAGTATGGCAGAGTCTTTCTGTTTACCCGACTTTGATTTGGTGTTATTATACTTTTATCATTGTATAGCCTGTGGACAATTATTTCAATATTTTCTTTCTCTGCAGACCTGATTTTACCTTGTCAGAATGTATTCGGCTAAGTCGGCAATTTCTTTTTCGCTGAGATTCAAGGTCTCGCCATGCTGGTCGTCTTTGTTGAACTTTGTCAAAACCTCTTTGATTGTCGCTGCCCTTCCGTCATGCAGATATGGGGCCGTCCGCCATACTTCCACGAGCGTAGGCGTGTCAAACTCCTTATAGTCTTCTTCATCTGTGCTTGTGCCGACGTCGTATTTGCCCATGTTGGTATAAAGCTGCCCCGTATGACATCGCCCGCAGCCCGCTTTCTTGAAGAGCTTTTCGCCGTTCTTAGCTTCCTTGCTCAGCTTGCCGCCGACAAGATACGGGCTGGCAATGGGCTCAAGAGACTTCAGGTACTCATCTATATACTGGGCTTTCCTTTCAGTAGTTTCTGCAAACTGGATGTAGCGAATGCCGCTGCGGACTGCAACTTCGGCATTTGCTCGAACGCCGGTAATCATCGCAGGCGGAGTCTGATGTGCCAGGAGCAGACTCTTGCTATTCTTCGGATTGGCTACTCCATCGTTTAGCAGGTCCCAGTTCAGTGCACTTGCACGGCCATCGCCGGTATGGCAGCTCGTGCAGCTATTCCACTTCTGGAATGAAAGCGAAGCATCGTTAAAGAGGACCTCGCCCTTGCGAGCCATTGTCGCCCCTCTCGTTTCACCGAGCGGTATCGTTTCGGCTCCGGCCCGGGCATCGGGGTCGATATCGACTATGCCGATACTGTCTGTGAAATACTCTGCTATATACACTTTTGTATCGATGACTGCAAGACCACGGGGCCCGATACCGGCCAGTTTCAATCTGCGACGAAGTCCGAGAAGAAATGTAAGATCGTTCGGCACATCATCTGCAGAATACGAGGCATCGGAAAGCTTCCTGCTGGCTTTTGAATGGATTTCAGACCTGAAGCTTCTGGCCGTCCGGGCCGGCAGCAACCGCGAATGTAGCCCTTCGCGTTCAATTACGCTTAGCTCGTATGTACCGGCATGGGTTATCAGGATGTTCTTGCCGTCTGCCGTACAGGCAACGCCATAGGGATTGGCCGCACCGAGGTCAACGTCATCAAGCAGTACGGTATTGACGAACTTGCACCCCGGCACATCGATGATGGTCATCGCATTGGTGTTTATCCAGCCCTTTTCGAGGTATGTCACCGGAAACTGATAACGGGCAAGCAAATGCGTAACATAAGCGTTCCTGCCGTCCGGCGAGATAGTTATCCCGCGAAGATTCGTGCTGCCGTCGGACAGTTCGATATTCTCGGAGACCCTTTTTGCAGCCGTGTCGATGACCGAGACAACCGAAGCAAAATAATCGGCGTCGGCGGCGCCGGCGGGAAGATGATTGGCAACAAATAGGAATTTGCCGTCCGATGTAAGCGCGGCAGCAACGGGTTCACGCGCTACGCCAATCGTAGCAATTTGTTGTTTTGACCCAAGGTCAATGACACCGATATTGTTGTCGAACTGATTGCAGACATAAAGCGTTTTACCGTCCGGGCTTCCAACAACCGCAACAGGCGTATGACCCACGGCGATACTATCAGCCACCCTGCCGCTGCGAACGTCAATGACCTGCACCTTACCTGCAGCTACCGCAGAGGTCACATAAAGCCTGCTCCCGTCGGCAGAAATCGCAAGACCAACAGGATTCTCCGCAACCGATATCGCCTTGGTAACCTTGCCGGAAGCAATATCAAAAACCGCAACCTGACCGGCAGTGGCCTCGGCAACATAAAGTACCTTCCCATTGACACCGGCAACAACGGAAATCGGAGATAGATAATCTCCCGTCTTTGCGAGACACTGGTCATCCAAAAGAACAATTACCGTCAGCAGCACACAAACCAGTATTGAACATTTCACAAGGCGTTTTCTCATTATATAGCATGGACATTTATTTCAATTTTTTCCTTCTCTGCGGAATATTTCCTCATAGACTTTTTCGTAGCCCTCCACCATCTTATCGATAGTGAAATTCTCTTCCACGCGCTGCCGGCACTTTTTGCGGTCTATCTGCTCGATTTTGCCGACCGCTTCTACCGCTTCATCGACATCATTAACCAGAAAGCCGGTCTGCTTATCCGCGATAACTTCACGACAGGAACCTAAATCCATTGCGATTACCGGCACGCCTGCCGCATTGGATTCGGCCATTACCAGGCCGAACCGCTCGGGAATCAGATTAAGATGAATAACCGCGTATGATTCTTTAAGAAGCGCATCACGCTGCACAGGATTAACGGGGCCTATGTATTGAATTGAAGAATTGTTTAAATGCGGCTTGAGGAGATTATCAAAGTAGGCCTGGTCCTGAATTATCCCTGCTATTATCAAATCCATACCGCATTTTTTTGCAACTTCAATGGCAAGATGTGTCCCCTTATCGTTGTGTATTCGTCCATAATGGACGAGCTTGTCCCCTGGCGTCTCCCTAAAGGTAAGGTTGGAAAGGTCAATCCCATTGTAAACGGTTGCAAGATAAGGCAATCCGGGGTCTCTGTCGGAATCACTTATGGAAGTATAGTAGGTGTCTTTATGTTCGTGATAAACCCGCAGTATATCCTGGTCGGAAAAACCGTGTATAGTAGTCAGCATTGGTGTCTTTATAAACGGAAGGTAGGTCAAAGGCAGATAATCGAAATTGTTATGGATCAGGTCAAACTCATCAGCCCGCTCCATCACCTTGGAAATATGCAGACACGTGGAGACCAGCGGGATTTGCGTCTTATCTTCTTCATAACCTCTTTCGACCCAGCCCTCAAGTTTCGCGCTCGTTACAGATTCTTTCGTAGCAAACAGTGTTACGTTCTTCCATCCGCGAGCCACTAATCCCTCTGTGATATTGCTGGCAACAGTTTCCCAGGCACCATAGGCCCTGGGCGGTGTTCGCCAGGCCACCGGTGCCAAAACAGCTATTCGTTTGTTTTTAATATCCATATTGAAAAGTGCCTAAAGTGAACTAAAGTGAACTAAAGTGTCTAAAGTGACAGCTTTGCTGTCATTCTGAGCGAAAAAAGCCTTTAGCCCTGAGCGAAGCCGAAGGGGAAGAATCTCTTATTCGTTGGCCAGATCCTTCGGCTTAGCCTCAGAGCTTGTCCTGAGCTTGCCGAAGGGATGACACTTACGTGTCATTTTAGGCACTTCAAACTTTAGCTCACTGCCTTTCTTCTCACTTCTTCTTTTATTCGTTGGATATGTCCCCGGCCCAGACCTTTTACTTCACAGCCAAGTTCTAAATACCGACGGATTTTCTCATCGTTCAGTATGCCGAAACAATCAATCACCGCCAACGGCCTGCCCGCCCACTCAACTATTTTGTCAGGGTCAAGTTCCAGATAAGGTGTGTGCGGTACAGCCAAAATGATTGCCTGGGCCCCGGCGAGTGCGGCCGCAAGATCGCTCTGAACCCGGATATCGACCAGATGGTCCTGATTGCGGAAGAACCTTGCCAGAGAGTGCCCCGGCGCCGGATAGGTATCCTGCTTTTCCAGCTCATACCAGTGCTCAAGATACGGGTCGTGCACCCGCATCTCGGCCCCTATCTCGGTAAGTTTTCGAACGACTATTTCTGAGCCGCTGTAGCGGGTGTCACCAACGTCCTGCCGATAACTTGCTCCGCATAGAAGCACGGTCGCACCGGCTGCTTGCCGACCCATATTTCGAAGGGCATCCCTTGTCAGTGTCGCTACATGCAGGCCGCGCGTGTCGTTGATGTCGATTGCTGCTGTTGTTATCCTGAATATATCATCATCGAATCCGAGAATATGCTTATATGCCCAGCGCCCGAGGCCGCCGTCCTTTGGCAGGCAGTATCCGCCGATGCCCGGACCTGGAAATATGATATTGCTATGAGTGGGCCGTACTTTGATAGCCTTGATGACCTTAATCAGGTCCACGCCGTTGCGCTCTGCGAACAAACTCCACTCGTCAAGAAACGCCAGAATAGTAGCACGGAAAGAATTCTCAACGATTTTCGTAGTCTCCGACTCAATGGGGCGGTCCATAACTGTCAGCGGAAATTCTTCGGTGTTCAGCACTTCCTTGAGAAACTTCTCCACACGTGTTCTCGCCTGCTCATTACAGCCGGAGCAGACCCGCCAGAAATCCCGTATGGACGAAACATATTGTCTGCCGGGCATGACCCGCTCGAAACTGTGTGCCAGCAGCGGTTCTGTTTCTATACCGCGCTTGGCAAAGGCCTTTTTCATAATCGGCCAGGCAACGAACTCCGTTGTCCCCGGCGCCACGGTCGTTTCAATCAGGGTCAGACAATTCGGCGGCGCTTTCTCGCCGATGGTTTTTATTGTCGCTTCCAGCGCGCTCATTTCCACCTTGCCGGTTCGCATATTGCCGAGGTCGTTTTTTGTATAATCGCACTGGACATCCACAACCACACAGTCAGCTAACTTGAGGCAGTCACTGTTGTAGGTGGCAGTAAGCGTTTTTTTCTCGAGCACGCAGCGGGCAATCATCGGCTCGACCTCAGGGTCTTCAGCCTTAACCGGTGATATGCCTCGATTAAGCAGCGGGATTTTCCAGTAGCTGCGGACGCTGGGACGTTGACAGCCGATGACGAGCTTGCCTGGCTTACCGTTTTTCTTATCAACGGAATCGGCAATGATAGCCGCCATAACCGCACCTACAAAGCCGACGCCCATTACCACAACGATTTCTTTGCCCTCATTACGAGCCGCTTCTACCAGAGACTCAATGCGTTTGAACTCAGCGGCGTACAGGTCCTCCTCAGGAATAGCAAATCTTTCACCTGCAGGACTTACTGAATAGTTAGCCATTTCAAGTATCCCTTCTGATAGCTTCTGTTCGTATCTAATATTCTATTATGCGTATTTGCATTTGCTCTATACTGCACACAGACGCTCGGCTTCGAGCGAGGCGAAGGCACGCACGACGAACTGTCGCCGGAAGTTTACCAACAATCTCTCACATATCAAGTTTTTTCTGTACACTTGCGGTCTACTCATATCTTACCGTAACCCAAATGCAATTTCCTCTTGCATTATGGACACAAAAATGATAGAATATTTTTAGTACTACAGCGCAATGTAATCGCGAAAATCTGTTTTTTTTAATTAAAATCCGAAGCACCAAATAACAATCTTGGTATTTTCTGAGCCGGCTCTGCGGTTGGGCTCCGAGGGTAAGAATGAAAAGAACCTGCTTATTATTGAGCTTTGCATCATTAAAGGAATACAGGGTGGCACCCTCAAACTTGTTTGGGGGTGGCCTTGACGGTAAAACCTGCCTCTTCTGTAAACTTTTAGTTTCGTTTGTCTTGCGAAAATCAATAACCTCAACGATTATCTGTTTAGTTCTCACACTTGGTCGCGCAGCCTTAGCCCAGCAAACATCGCTCGAATATCCATATTATCTGCTCGATATATATAATCCTGACGATGATTGTTGGTATGGTATGGATATTGACGGACGCTGGCCCGTGCCGGTACTCCCGGAGCAGTTGCTCATCGGCCAGCCGCCCTCAGATCTCTCCGGCGTCACAATACCCACCGACCATTGGGTCGAGTTAAAGTTTCGCGGCAAAATCATCGACGGCCCGGGCGATGACATATTCCTCATTGAGCTGGACGCTGTTGATGAACAAGCCCTCGTCTTCATCACGGACGGTTCAGGCCGGGAGTATCTGCTCGGCTACGCTTTGGTTCCAGACATCGGCTTCTACGAACAAACCGAAATCAGCTTCGACATCGCCGGTATTTCACTACCGTTTGTACCATCTGCGATACGCATCCTTGGAATAGACCTAAGAGGAGGCTCGCCTGGATTCGATTTAGCAAATGTGCGTGCGAGAATTAATCCCGACTGCGGCTATACCGCCTGCAATCCGAGCCCCCCTGATGGTGCCAAAAATGTACCCATAGATACCGTCCTGAAATGGTCGCCCGGACGTTCAGCAGAAAAACACATTGTCTATTTCGGGACCGCCCTTACTGACGTTGACGAAAGTGCGACCCCCGTTAATAATCCGCCACAGCCGCAGGATGCCAACAGCTTCAATCCCCCTGCCCTTGAACTAAGCAAAACTTACTATTGGCGTCTCGATGAGCTTAATGATGCAGATGTCAGCAGCCCCTGGACGGGCGATATCTGGAAATTCACGATGGCTGATTATCTTGTCGTGGACAACTTTGAGTCCTATGACAGGTTTACAATATATCAAACGTGGAAACAATTCGCCGAGGGATACGTGGAACTTTCAAAGGGACTAAATCCTGTTCATAAGTGTCGGCAATCGATGGCGTTTCACTACTACTACGACAATTATTTTTATTCCGAGGCTGCTTACCAATTTAGTCCTGCACAGGACTGGGCTTCAGCCGGTGTCAAGACGTTGGAGCTGTTCTTCTATGGCAAAGCAGATAACGATATTAATGCGCAGATGTATTTTGCTCTAAGTGATGGCGACGTCAATGATCTCGTGCCATACGCCGGCGATGCCAACGACCTCAGCAAGGAAACCTGGCAGCCCTGGAGAATTGACCTGCAAAACCTCAACGTCAACCTGAGTAACATCGAATATATTTCTATTGGTTTTCGTAACCGGCCGTCCGAACCAATCGGCACCCGTACCGGTACGGTATTCTTTGATGATATCAGGCTGTATCCATCCAGATGCCTTCAAGAGAACAGGCCGGACGCCGATTTCGATGGCGACTGTGCCGTTGACTTTCAGGACATTCAGGATTTGGCAAACACCTGGCTCGATAAAGGATATAATATTTATCCGGTAGCACCTCCTAAAGCTCCGGTCGCCTGGTACAAGTTTGACGGCAACGCCGACGACAGCGCCGGCAGCGCCCACGGCCAGCTACGTGGCAGCCCAACTTATGTCCAGGGCGTCTATGGCCGGGCAATCAGCTTCGATGGCTACGACGACTCTGTGGAGATAACTAATGCCCCCTATCTATTTGCGAGAATCAGAACTGGAGTAACAATTGCGTTCTGGCAATATGGTAAAGACTCAATTCATCACACCGATACGCTTTGCTGCTCAAACTATGTTTATAATGTTTATGACCCCGCGATAGCTATTAACCTTGGGACGTGGAAGTCTCCCGGCAAATACAATTGGGATTGCGGCTGGCCCTGGTCTTTCGATAGCCGTCTTAGTGGAAACCACAAATACAAAGATGAATGGTCCGGCCGCTGGAACCATTGGGCATTCACCAAAGATGCCGGAACCGGGAAAATGCAAATTTTCCTCAACGTCCTCCTTTATGACAGCCGTACAGGTGCAAACTCAATCATATCAGCAATCACCTCATTTGAAATCGGCTCAGGCTGGTACGGCGGCTATGACGGCCTGATCGACGACTTTCGTATTTACGACTACGCCCTCTCGCAAGCCGAGATTGCCTACGCAGCTACAAACGGCACCGGCATTTTCGACCTGCCCCTTCTCTTGCCGGCCGATTTGAACAGCGACAACCGGATTGACTTCAAAGACTTCGCCCTCCTCGCCGACAACTGGCTCAAAAACCAGCTCTGGCCATAATCACTAATCGAAAATCATAACCATCCCCCAAATTGATTGGAGGTTGTTTAGCCGTCGCCGGCACGGCGACGTTATACACATAACGTACAACAACGCCACAATGTCATTCCTGTGAAAACAGGAATCCAGATTCTTTATTTGTCATTCGCCATTCCATGCCTGCCCCGAATGTATTTGTGGGGGTTCAATATTCGATATTCTCCGCTTGTCCGCCTTCTGTCCTTCGTCATTCGCTATTCGTTATTCGATATTCTTCGCTTGTCCGTCATCTGTCCTCCGTCTTCTGTCATCTGTCATCTGTTTTTCTTTTTTTTTTCTTGCCTTTCCCAACAATCCCAACAATAATACCACCGGTATAAGCGGGATTGACATCCTTGATGAGGCCACCAAGCGTAACATACTATGAACTACGAACTAAAAACCAATTGAACCGAACCAGCGGCTGCACACGGGCGCTACACACGCAGCGCCGGTGAGCCGCATCGTTAGATTCAAAGGATTGATATGGATGATTTCCTTGAAAAAGCATTAGATAGACTGGGATATGAATGGAATACTTTCCATGAAACATCGGAATACTTGCATAAGAATAGAGATAAGAGGGACATGTTGTCAAATGCCGTGTTAGAGTCTTTCCTTATACATGCACGTTTAATTCATGAATTCCTAATTAAAGCAGGTTGGAAGGATAATTTAACAGCAGATGAGTTGGTTGACGAGGTTGATTCATGGGAGCAAACCAAGCCTTCTCTCTTCCCGAATCTTGGACGGACTCAGGAGATCGGTGGATTACAATACAAGAACGGTTGGTATGATCTTATTCACAAGTATCTCGCTCATCTATCAAAAGCAAGAATATCGTTTAAACCAAAATGGCCTGTGACTGATATTTATTCAGAGTGCAAAGATGCCTTAGGGAAATTCATAAGATGCCTTGGAGACGAGAAGGGAAGGTATTTAGTTAGAAGGTATCCAACCATCAATTCTACCTGATCCCCCTTACTGCCCACGCTGCATGGGTGCTTTGCTGCATGCAGAACGCCAGTGGCGGCAGGTCATCTTTCCCGTTATCTGAGATTTTGGATTTTTCTATTTGTTTTTTTCCTTGCTTTTGAAGACAATACTGACCATAATATCATCGGCATAGTTGACTGGACATAAATGGAAAATCTCAGTATAGGGCTTTTTGAAACATCTTTAAGAGGTCTTATACATGCAGTTACATTCTGCATTTCTCGTCTTATGCAAACTGCATAATCCTTGTTAAGCAAGCGGAGATAAAAAAAGATGAAACATTTGTGGAGATGGGGCAGTACGTTCTTCGGATATAGCAATGGTGACAGTCTGAAGCGATTTCGGAGAAAAAGGAGAATAAAATGAGAGAAAAACTTTTGGGGCTAATACTGCAATTAAAATCAGATAGAAGACTTGTTTCATTTAGCGAAGCAGCTACAAAACAAGCTATTATATTGCGTATTTTATCTTTGATTGGGTGGGATACCTTTAATACTGATGAGGTTGTTCCAGAATATTCAATTGCTGGAAAGAAAGTTGATTTTTCATTGCGTCATTCAAACACAAACAAAACATTTATTGAGGTAAAGAAAATAGGCGAAGATTTAGCAAAAGATCAACATCAAAAGCAACTGTTGAATTATTCCTTTCAAGAAGGAGTAAAACTATCAGTTTTAACAAATGGAATTACTTGGTGGTTTTATTTGCCTTTACATGAAGGTAGTTGGGAACAAAGAAAATTTTATACAATCGAAATATATGACCAAGATGCCGAAGATATAGTAGATCGATTTATAGATTATCTTGCAAAAGAGAATGTGGTTTCAGGCAAAGCTATAACAAACGCCGAAGCTATTTATAAGAGTAGGCAAAAGGGATACTTGATAAAGGAAACACTTCCGAAAGCCTGGAACAAATTAATTTCTGAACCTGATGAATTACTTATTGATTTGATTGCTGAAAGCACAGAAAAACTATGTGGTTATAAACCTGACCACTCAAAGGTTGGGGATTTCATTTCCGCTAACATTTCAGAGATTGAGACTTCTCATGTACGTAAGATAGAAACGGGAGCAAAATTACCGAGAACAAAAGTTGATACAGCAACGATTGAAAGTTATATTAGTAAGTCGGTGACAGCATTCACTTTCAAGGATACAAGATATGAGGTGAGATTTTGGAAGGATGTACTTATAACAATATGTAACTTGATGAATAGTATACATAGGAATAACTTTGAGCGAGTTCTTAGTCTTCAAGGCAGGAAAAGACCTTATTTTACCAAGAATGCCAATGAGTTGAGGTACCCCGAAAAGATAGAAGGCACACCTATATTTGTAGAAATAAATTTAAATGCAAATAATATCGTAAAAATGTGTTTGGATGTTTTATCATTATTTGGTTACTCAGAAGAAGATCTTAATATCGAAGTTCATTGAATGCAAATCAGGTTGCCATCCGGCGAGCTCCGACGTTATCTGAGATTTTGGATCCTTCGACAGAGTTTATCCTGAATTAGCCGAAACCCTGCCTGTTTTCGTCGCTCGTCGCTGCCTTCCGTCTTCATTCATCATTCGATATTCCTTGCCTGCCCCGAACGTATTTGTGGGGGTTCAGTATTCGATATTCCCGGCTTCTCCGTCCTCTGCCATCTGTCCTCTGCCATCTATTTACGAGTCACGAGCCGCTCCTCACTCCTCCTAAACAAGCAATCTTCTACTAAAAAGGCAATTTCCTACTGAAAAAAATATCTTCTTACTAAAAGCTCAAATAGGCACGTAGTCCTTTTGACTAATCAAAAGGACTACATAAACTATTTACAGTCACCTATTTTTTCTACGATATATTTTGTCCAGTCATTTTAGCTCTTAATCATCTCTTTAGTGATCTGCGATTTTGGATCCTTCGACAGAGTTTACCCTGAATTAGCCGTAGCCCTGAACAAGCCGAAGCCCCGCCTGTTTTCGTCGCTCTGCGTTTACTACTCTGCTTTACGCAGCCGTTGGATTTGCACTTCGCGGACTTGGAGTTCCGCGGATTTGGATGTAGGCTGTCCTTCGATATAAAGCCCGATTTTCCCTTTTCCTGGCCCAGTCACCCGGACAACGCCGATTTCCTCTCCATTGAGCCAGACCTGTATTCTATCGCCCTCGACCTTGACCGAGAGGGTATTCCAGCCCTCGCGGTCCACAAGGTCTTCGCGCAGGTTCACCAGAACCAGTCCCTTTCCCTGCACACAAACGCTGCCGGTAAAGGCTATCGGCTTCTTGCTGTCGAATATCTCAATTCGCGCCCCTCGCTCCGAGCCTTGCTCTGCACCTGCACCTCTCAGCCAGATGCCGGCGTGGATAGGCCACGTGACTTGGAACGTTACCGCCAGCAGGTAGTCCTCATACTCGGCCTTGGTCCAAAGAGCGCCGCCTTTACCGTTTGCCCCTGGCCTCGCAATGATTCGGCCACGCTCAACAGTCCAGGAAGCGCTGCCCGAATATTGCCAGCCGGCAAGGTCGCGGCCATTGAAGGCAGCAATCCATTCGGCAGCTTGCTCATCCTCGGATGGGTTTATCGGTTTGGTTATGTTATGTGTGCCGTGGCAGTCCGTGCAGACCGAATCATGTGTAACGGCCCGGCCGTTCGGTCGCATTCGGCCACGCCATTTCTTGAAAAAGTCCTCCACCGCCACAGGATCCACGTGGTCTTGGCGGCCATAAACACTGCGTTCTGGGCCCGGCAGGTGGCACGAAGGATTCGAACACATCTTATTTACCTCTGAGCGGCCGAACAGAAGGTCCGGCTGGGTCATCAGCATCTCATCGTGCATGTGCTCAGTCGAGAGGCCGTGACATTCGTCACAGGTAACATCCATATCCAGGTGACTTGTCGTGAGCTCCTCGGTCTTCAGGTCGGGATGGCAAACGTAACACTTGCTGTTCCCATCCGTTTTTTCAGCCTGCGACTCCTCTGCGAAACAAACAGTGAACAAACATGCAAAAGCGGCAAAAACAAGTATCCCCCCCGCAAGATACCAATTAGTTCGATTATTCAAGCGCACTGGTTTTCTCCTTTTGTTAGACCAAATTAGAGTTATGCAAAATTGAGGTTAGGCATATATTATTTAAGAAAATCAGTTCATCCTTTGCAGTCCCGATTTTCTCGGGACGGAGAATGGAGTTTTTGATTTTCTTAAATAATCAAATACTACTCTGCGAAGTAGCTCGCTACGTAGCACGAGTAGCTGCTTGCTGGCCAATAACTTATTGTTTGAAAAGAAAAAATGAAAAGCTTGTCCTCACGAAAGTGGGGAACAATTTTTTCTTTGTCAAAGTATGCCTAACCTCGATTTTGCAGAAGCCTTTAGACCAAATCAAAGCGGCCCCGCTGCTTCGCTTTTGCGGCTCGGCTGAGCTCGCTGAAGTCTCGCTGAAGCAAAACGGCGGGGGCACGCAGCACCCGCCGCCAATCTGAATCCTGTAGAATCCGGCAGGTCCATTTTAGACCGCTATCCTGTCAGTCATCAAAGTTCCGATTGCTCAGAAAGTAACTAAGAGCCTCTAATAAAATAACCCGAATGTCATTCCTTCGCTTCGCTCAAGGACAAGTCTGAGCGGAAAAAACCTTTAGCCCTGAGCGAAGCCGAAGGGGCAGTGTAGCGAAGAATCTCTAATCTTTTTGTGAGCCAGATGCTTCGCGGAGTTTACCCTTGAGCGCAGCGAAGGGCTCAGCATGACAATAAGAGCAAACATTCATTTTGTTAGAAGCTTTAAACGACTTCCCAGTCGCGCAGCCACTCGTATTCCCGGGGCAGATTAGCCCACTGCTGCTCGGTAATATCCATCAGCCATTCTTTATCCGCCGCCGACATTCCAAGCGGACGCGTGTACGAAGCGCGAGCGGCGTTCTCAACTTCATAGACCGTTGACAGCCCCGGCACTGCGGCCGTAATCGCTTCGTTGGCAAGGATGCACTGAAGCGTCAGTCGAGCTAAGTCATTTTCCGTCTTACTGCCT
>Ga0209979_1002584_pt1 | contig 17129 bp, 23 predicted proteins | sample AnhtaG_FD_183114 | JGI IMG/M metagenome (GOLD analysis project Ga0209979, IMG submission 183114) | Deep subsurface microbial communities from Anholt, Denmark to uncover new lineages of life (NeLLi) - Anholt_01485 metaG (SPAdes) (version 2) | ecosystem: Environmental > Aquatic > Marine > Oceanic...
ATCTTTTTAGGCAACTTGCCTTTTTGTCCATAATAAGAGAGTACGGAGAGCAAGAATAATCGATTCCGAAATACAATGAGGAGAACAAGCAATGGGAACTAAAGGCAGAAGGAATGTGAAAAAACCCAAGAAGGAGCAAAAAAAGCCCGTAACCAAAGAAAAAGGAGGAAAGTAAGAAGGGCGAAGCCTTTCTAATCCTCTCTTTCCCCCTCTACTTAAAGGGTGAGAGAGGAACTAACCCTCGAAAGGGGATTGCACAATGCTCGGGATTGTGCAATTTACTCACTCCAGCGCTGATATAGATTGATTCTTATCAAACTGGTGTCTGTCGCTTCAAATCCTGTATATTACTGTTGGGGAAGCCATGAATGAAGAACTAATCGCTCCCTGTGGGATGAACTGTGAGATATGCAGCGGGTATCTTGCCTATCATCATGATGTTAAAAGCAAGGGAATCAGAATGCCTTATTGCATAGGGTGCAGACCACGGGATAAGAAGTGCGCTTTCTTGAAGAAAAGATGCGAACTGCTGATGTCTAATAAGGTAAGATATTGCTATGAATGTAACAGTTTTCCCTGCGAAGGGTTAAAGCATCTTGATAACCGCTACAGAACATATTTCAAGATGAGCATGATTGAGAACCTCGAATACATAAAGAATATTGGCATAAAGCCATTTCTAGAGAAACAAGAGGAGAAATGGAAGTGCCCCGAATGTGGCGAGGTGATATGCTGTCATAACGGACTGTGCTTTAATTGCGGCCTTGATAGACTGCGTCGAAAGAAGCAAAAATACCGGTGGGAGGATAAATGAGAAAAACCTGGCAGGAGAAATTGAAGGACAAACCCTCTTTTCCTAAGGTGCTCAGGCTGGAGAAAAGGTTTCCCTGTTACAATGCCGTGCACAAGATGGGTGCCGAAGTCGGTGAGGAGATAGTGCTGGTAAACTCGTCTGAAGTATTGGTAATTATGAAGCAGGTACCAAAAGGAAGGCTCATCACTATTATCGAAGTATGCAGGCAAATAGCTAGGAATCACGATGTAAAAACTTGCTGCTCTTTAACCACCGGGATTTTCATCATGACGGCAGCCAATGCGGTAGAAGAAGCAAGCAAGGAGGGCAAGTCATTAGACATACCGTACTGGCGGACGCTCAAAGCAGATGGTTTTTTGAATGAAAAATACCCCGGTGGACAAGAAGCGCATAAGAGGCTACTTGAGGAAGAAAATTTCAGGGTCATTGCTCGGGGCAAGAAGTATCAGGTTGCCGATTACGAGAAATACCTGATGAAGCTAACATGAAATTATTGCCAGTTCAAAATATCGCGCCTTGTACATAACAGATTTGCATTCTTACGCATTCACTCAAATCGTTCAATTTGCCCGGGTTGCCAGTCACAGTGATACTTCGACGTTGGGCGCGCTGATGACTTACAATCAATAGCTAATAGGGGGCTTGACATCAATAATGGTAAATCTACCCCCTGCAATGTGATTCAGCCAAAAATCATTATTGCCCCCATGCCGATTGCCATTGGTATCAGCGAAGCCTGCAAGCCAACCTTGAGCCAGTATCCGAGTTTTATCAAGTCCCCTGTTTTCCTCTCTAGTACGCCTAAAGCCACGATATTAGCTGTGGAACCAATCATGGTCATATTGCCGCCATAACAGCCGCCAAAGAGGAGAGCCCACCACGGTGCTGAAGTGCTCAGTCCGGCAGAAAGGGTGTGGGCTACCGGCACTAACCCGGCCACCACGACTACGTTGTCCGCCATCGCTGAAAGGAACCCGGAAGACCATAGCATGATTATCACTGGTAAGTGATTGTTAACACCACCTCCATTCGTGTTGAGCATGGCCTCGGCAATTCGGTCAGTTAGGCCGGTATACTGAAGGCAGCCAGCCTGAGCAAATAAAAACATGAAAAATACCAGTGTCCACCAGTCAACGTCCTTTTGTATATATTCCCTAGCTTCACTCCGCTGTCATAGCATTACTACCGCCGCCCCGAGGATAGGGGTAGCAAAAAGCAATGTATTGGGCTCAAGCCCAAACAAAAGCTCCAACCTGTGGCCAATAACGAGGGAGATGACAACTGCAACAAATATAACTACACTGCCGATGAAAAGCTTCCTATTCTTAATCTCAGCCCACTCAGCCAGGAAGCGCACCCCGGCATCAGCCGCCTGGTCACGTATTCCACCACGCGCCAGCTCTCTCCTATACCTCTCCCTCAGCTCGGGAAAATCCTTCCTGAACCATATCAAAGCGATAATTATAAGCACAAATAGCGAGATTAATCCCACTGGTAGAGCAAATTTAATGAAATCCTCAAAGGCCAGCCCTGATTCGAACGCAATCAGAATGCCTATCGGGTTACCCAGAACAGTCCAGGAGCTGCCAATATTGGTAGCTAATACTACGGCAATAACATATTTCACTGGGTTGACTCCGAAATGGTCGCAGAGCTCGAGCACCAGTGCTGTGATAAAAAGTATTGAGGTTACTTCATCCACCAGCGCAGCCATCACGGCTGCCAGAAGCAGAATCATTATCAGTAGCCAGTGAGGCTCAAACCTGGAAAGCCTAAGCACATTAACCAGTAGCCAGCGGAAGAACCCGCATCGTCGCAGAAGCCCGACAATCACCATCATGCCAACCAGGAACAGGATGATATGCAGATTCATAAACTTAATGGCTGTCGTCAGGTTCACTGTCTGGGTAATAAGGAACAGAACTAAGCCCAGAAAGGCAATGGCCACTCTAAATTTTCAGAACATAAGGGTGCCGAGAACAGTAGCTAGGAAGATAGTGAAGGCCAGTGTCTGTCTGTCATCCCTGAGCAGGAAGAATAGGCTAATACCAGCAGCAACAACTATCCCGAGATAGATGGCAAAATCTCTTTTTGTGCCCAATCCGGTTGTTTTAGGCTCTGGCACTCATATCACCCTCTTTGTCTCTACAAGTTAAATGCTAACTTACAATCCGACTAGGATAGCACTGGAGACTTTCTGAAGCAAGCACCCCAGAACCTCTCTCAAAAATGGACTAAAGAAGCAATCGAATATCAACAGAATTACTTAGCACAACTGGCTATTGCGGCTTGGAAGATAAAACCCTAAGTAGACTGTTTGTAATCTACATAATTGACTTCGCTAATCTCTTATGCCTTCAAATTCTTGAGGCTAGAAGCTCACACTTTTACCTTTGCACTATGTGATGGGATGTGGGGAGAATGCTCTGAATTTAGGCCTTTCTTTGATGGCCGGTATGAAGGGCTGTCAGACCATGTATTGAGTAAGCGACCCCGAGGGGATTTGAACCCATATCTTCAATACCTCGAAATCGGCCTGTTCCCAGTGTGCACTCCCGCTGTTCCAGCGGTCAGGTCTAAAGGAAAGTTGCCAAGCCGACTCGTGCCTGAGCTTACCGAACGCCACAGGATTCAAAGCCTGCGCCAACTGGCAAACGAATATGGCGTGTCACATGAAGCAATAAGACGTGCGATAGCCAGAGCAAAGAACAGCTTTTAGATATGAGGCTATACAAGAACTGATCCTTTTGATGAATAGAAACTGGTTTCTTGATAATTTGTTAAAGATTTCGGTGATAATCCTTCGCGCATAGTAGAGGACTTGACAGTGGTCTTATGTAGTGATACACTGTAGTGAAGAAGACAAGTAGAGAGGTTAGGATGCCCAATCCAAATCAGAGTAATATACCCGTTTCCAAGAGTGAGCGAAGGGTCTTGGACCTTGCCAAAGAGCGTTACGAGCGAGAACGTGGGGCGTGCGACTGGGGGGATTTTCTCGCGGGCTTAGCAGTGGGTTCATTAGTCGGTGCGGGAATCGTAGCTGCCGTAAGAGCGATAGAAAATCGAAACAGGGCCTGGACTGTCGAGTGTCCCCACTGTCATGGAGAAGTCCGCGTGGTGGTAAGCGGCAGGCTTCCCAGTGCAGAGGTTCTTCAGTGCCCGTATTGCGGACTCGATCTCGTTGTCTCGTATCGTACTTGAGAGAGGAAAGGCCAACAGATGTTTATGAGGCCGGCTTCAAATTTTGGAGATGCGCCGAGCAAGGTGACACTGAAGCAAGAGCGTTGCCCAAAGTGTCATGCCCTCCTTTTTCGGGCCGACGCAGAGGGCCCCATTGAAATCAAATGTCGCAAGTGTGGCTATGTAGTGAGGCGTGAATTGAGAAGGGGGACACAGTGGCATAGCCATTAAATTAGAGCCCTACGAGGGCTATAGCAATTAAGAGCTCTGCGAGAGCCGAGAGGATTTTGTCTCTCGGCTCTTTTATTTTAATGGGCGCAGCTTGGAGTTAAGTATGAGTCTCAACCAGAAGATAGAGACAGCTAGTCGACCTAGAGATGAAAGGGTTGCATCAGTGCTCAGTGGAGATAGCTGCACAGACCGAGCGCTTTGGCAGCTATCAGTAATCCTGGCTGAGATCGCTACGTTGAGGGCTCCTAGCCCCGAGAACCCAGTCGCCTTGGATGAGGGACTTGAAGATGGAAATTAAGGAGATTTACGGGACGAGTGACTTGTATATTGCAGCTTGGCTGCTATTGAAGGGATCACAGCTCCAAAACATGGACCGGAGCGATGTCCGTCGCTCTGAGTTCATGTTTTCAGATTGGCGACATGAACCGGACATCGTCCGCCCGTCTATTTGTGGCCCGGCAACAGTGAATACTGCCGATTATGTTTATTGCGTTAACATACAGAGCAAATAGTGTGTAAACAATGAAGGTGTATCTCGAGCCAAGCGACGTAGAGCTTCTTGAAGAAGCGGCCACTAACCTCAGGGATCGTCTCATGATAAGGCTGTTATTTAGGTTGGGCTGCCGCATAAGCGAGGTCCTGGGGCTTCAGGTTCAGGACATAGACTTCAGCGAAGGCACAGTAGTCATTCAACATCTGAAGTGTCGCGTCGAGCTTTTCTGCGATATGTGCGGAGCGAGACTCGGAGCCACTCACATCTTCTGCCCTAAGTGCGGTGCCAAGAGAGTGAACAGTAAGACTGAAGAGCGTCTGCACCGTCGGCAGCGTATGTTGCCTGTTGACAATGACAGCTTAGAGATGCTCAAGGAATACATCACGCGCGGTGGCCCAGTCGTTCGAAACGGCAAGAAGCTGATTTTCGGCATTAACCGCCATCGCGGTTGGCAGATTGTGCGGGACTGCGGTGAACGAGCTGGACTGTCAAAGCTGGTTAACCCTGAGACCGGCAGGGTGCATAACGTGAGCCCTCACCGCCTGCGCGATGCGTTCGCAGTTCATGCGATAAAATTGAATGACACCGGCGACGGCCTCCGATTACTCCAAACACATCTAGGCCACCAGAGCTTCAATACTACAGCCAAGTACAGGAAGATATCCGGTACCGAACACGAAGAATGGTATCAGAAACTGTGGAGCAGGAAAGACTGATCGGCAGCCTTGTATTTTCGGGGTGAGACAAAATGGCTGAGCTGCTAAAACCAGCCCGAGGCGGATTCTTGAGAGCTTTCGGCTGCGCCCAGTTCATCTCGATGTTTCTTCGAGGGGATGGCCCACATGGCTCGCCGACAATCGACCCAGAGATTGGCGCCTGCCAGGCTGATATCTTTTACCACTACAAGATCGCACTGACGCGAGCGACAGCAATGGACCGAGCCACGAGAGTGGAGGAGAAACAAGCGAGGCGTGAGCGACGTTCCATAGAACCCGCCAACATTGAGAAGCTGGCTGAGAGATATCTAGCTCAGATGCCATATAAGTCTCGAGGGTGCCGATTCCACAGTTTTGTCGTGTATTTCTCTAACCTTCAACGATTGCATTGGGTGGAACCTACCGGGCGAGAAGAGCCGTCGAGTTTCCAAGATCATTACCCACCCGGTCCGCCACGCCGATATTTCCGTCTCACTGACGCCGGCAGAACTGCTCCTGAGACAGCCTGGGCTAATCCCTATCGCGCTCTTTACGGCTAATGTCCACCCGACTGGACGTAAAGCCGATAACGTTTGGTTTTTGTTCATGAAATCTGAGGGAAATCAGAGGAGAGATTCTTGTTCAAGAGGCGTTCAGGTGATGTTCAAAACTCCGTTCAAATGTTGGTCGTATGGTTCAAATTCGGTTCAAGTATCCATGATTTATCAGTGGGAAAATCACGTGTAAAAGGAGGCTAAAAATGGAGAAGCTAACAGTCAAGAAAAAACTCGCAGTCGTCAGACTCTACATGTCTGGCCTGTCCTATGACGAAATTGCCGCCAGAATTGGGGTTAGTAAGGGCACGGTCGCTAACGTGGTTGCCGAGCTGAAGGCGGGGAGTTTTCCTGAGGCAGCTGATGTCGGCGAACACATTGAACTGCTTCGCGAATTATCCATCGACTTGAAGCGGGTAGGGCTGAGTCCCGGTCAGTGCGCTACTGGGCTCGTTCTTCTCAATAGGATCAGTGAATGCGGGCTCGACCCGGCCGACATTGACCGCTGGCCGATGATTCTCAAGTCGGTGCGAAACGAGGATGACGCTAAGGAGTTTGTCTCTCTGGTCTACAGCATCCAGGAAGTTCAGCAAAGGAGCGGCCTGAGCCTCGAAGCTCTCGACAACAAAGTCCACGAACTGGAGAGAGAAGCCGCCGACCTGGAACCTATGTCAGACAAATTGGAGGACTGCAAAAAGCAGCTTTCCGAACTGGCCAGGCAGCGGGAGGAACTTGCCAACTCAGTAGCCATTCTGGAACAGAAAAATGAACTGCTGACGCCCCAGGTCAAGGAATTGGAAAGGCGGGAGCAAAACCTATCACGCCGGATTGTTGATATGGAGCCGAAGGCCCAAAAAGCAGAAACAGCCCTCTCTGCTTTGAAGGGCGAGATGCAAAAGCTTGAAGATACAGGGTTCACCCTCAAGGAATTGGCTGAATTCAACGAAAAGGTACAGGTGATCGCTCAGCGTCACGCTATTGAGCCAGCCAAACTAACAAGCCGGTTGCTACACGAACTAGAGACACTCGATAAAGGGCTGGCACTTGAAGCGCTAATTCAGAGCCGACAGCAGGAGATAGACAAGATGGAGCAAGCTATTGCCAAGTGCAAAAGAGAAATAGACACCACTGGGGCAGTTGTTGACAGTCTCAAACAGGAAAAAACAAATCTAGAGGCAAGCATCAAGGAAATGAGGGAGAAAGTGAGCCGGGAAATCGCCAAAATCATCCCCTTCGCTCAGGATACCATAGATAAACTTGGGGAGGAACTGCGGCGCGGAAACGATGAGGCTCTGGCCGAGGTACGGCGGCTCAGGGACGAAGCCATGGAAGTGGGCAAAGATGTGGGACGATATGAGGGAATCTTGAAGTCCTGCGAATGGCTCGATGAGTTGCTGGCCCTGGTGCGAGGTGAAGAGAACGTTGAAGGCAAACGCGTGAGGATCATCGCCCTATTGGTCGTGCGAGCTCTCCACACTTGGTTGAAGCGTCGGGACTCTCTATCTTTCACCTTCCTACCACATACCGTTGAGAACTTGATTAGCGAGCTGGAACAATGGAAAGTCTGAAATCATTTCATGACCATTTGAGAAATCTGCAGTCCCAAGGTGAGAAGCTAATCGAAACGAGGCTTGTCTTGAATGCACTATTTGCCAAAGAGGAAACCCGGCTGAAACAGGAGGATGAAGTATCAATCCTGAGGGCACTACGTTGTGCTATTGCGGAGCAGTTACGGCGGACCAAGGAAATTGAGGCTTCAGTCAGCTGTTGGCACAGCCAAGCGAACGCAGTGTTATTCTTAGCCGAATTGGGTGTAACAGCAATGGTTTCAAAAGGCAATCGGCCGTCAGCTATACAAGATTACCTACTCCGCAAGGACACCGTGAGACAGCGGCCTTTCGGGCTGGTTATGGTATGTATCAGCTCCAAGGGGCTGCCTGATGATGCGAGGGCCGTCTCTATATCTCAGCTAGCTCGTGAATCAAATCGAACGGAGCCTGAGATTGTGAACAGACTGCAGGAGAATGGCTATCTGGTTTTCAGCGAACAAGTGTTCTCTTCCTTGATTGATAGGTTAATCGCTGATGTTCGTGAAGGAAAGCTGCGTTTGCCTGTATCCAAGGAGAAACTGTCGGAGATTGCGGGATTGAACAAGCCAAAGTCTAGAATCAAGATTGTGGCAGTAGAATAAATTGCCAGCTTGCTAGTCAGGTTAGCCCTCTCGGTTTGCTCTTGATGCTGCCCACTGTCCCCTGCGGCTCTGCATGAGCAGTCTCTTCACCCTCGGGTAAGGCTGTATTTGCCATTTCAGCCAACTTTATTCATCACAAGCAAAATGAAGCTGTCCACAAAACATGACGAAAATATAGGTTCATTCTTTTAATGCACAAAATGTCCTTTTGTGTGATGATGAATACTGGATAATCGCACATTAACAATTGAATATCCGATAAGCCAGCCTGAATGCTTGCTCACTTTTGGGCAAATAAGCACGGAAGGGGGTGAGCAACGATGGCAGTAGTTACATTACCAGCACCAGCACGGCAATCGGCGCAAGGGCATTGTAACGAATGCGGTAAAATCTGGACATTAACCGAACGGCAGGGCATTTGCCAGTGGTGTAGCAAGCCCGCAAGCTGTCAAACCACACGGACAAAACCCCGCCAACTCAAGTCTAGCCGAAGGAAAAGGCAAAAGCAAGCTGATAATGGCAGCAACGGCTATGACCAGCTATCCGACCAGCATGGCTGGATAGCCACGACAGAAGGCTTTAGATGGGGAACAGTTCACTGGACTACCTTATATGATGTAGCCTCAAAATACGCTAACAAAGGAAAGGCGCAGGATACTGAGGACTTGCTACATACCATACTTGAAACGCTGGCAGTGACGGAGCGCAACAACGGACACAAGCCATTCACGCTAGGCACACTTCACAGGGTTGCTCGGCGTTGTGTAGCCGACTACTGGTTTGACCACTACGAGATAAACAACGGACTGGACTGTAGGCATTGTAGCAAGACGCAAAGGGCAAACTGTAAAGAGGAATGGCTATACAGCGAATGTCCGAAGGCTATCACACTGGAAAGCCTGTCAAGGCCTATCATAGACAGTGAAGGCAATATCACGGAGCTGGGCGAGCTGATAGCAGACCCAGATAGCCTTGACCTAGAGGCTTGGGAAAGGGAAAGCCTCTGGCAATTGGGATACAAGCCTAGACTGGTAGCCATAGCCAACAAGCTGAAGGCGGGGGAAGCTCTTAGCAACGGAGATAAGATTTACCTCTGCAAATACCGAAAGCAGGAGCGAAAAAAGTTACTCTAAGGGAAACCTTTTGGGGTGATTTCGGAGACTTATATAGTGGGAGCATCGTATAGGCTAGCGAGTGCAGCTATGCGAGGCTTACTACTAGGCGATGCCGATGGACTTTGCCCAGCTATCGGATAGCCAAAGGGGGTGTTCGAAAATCGAACAATTGAATATCGTGGGCAAGCGTTCAGGCGATGGCTTTGTAACTCACAAGGCTACACTGGTAAACGCCCTGTCCAGGGTGATGGCTGAAAGGCTATTACTGATGGACTTTACCATTGGGCGTAAAGGCTTCGCTGGATATATCAAGGCTTTGTCAGGTTCTAATATCGTCAAGATAGTTCCTGCCAACGGTAACGCTAGCGGGTCGCAGGTTACTGATAAGAGGCTGAAGGTAGTCTGCGGAGCTAATACCAGTTACCTTGAGGACACAGCTTGGGTGGGTGATAAAACACCTTTAACCTTCGCTGAGGTCAGGATAAGCCCTAATAACACTGTCAAGCCTAACATCGGAAGCATAGAGCTGGCAGAGGCACTCAATAGAGTGCTTCCCTTCACTAGCAAAGACGACGCCAGACCAATTCTCCAATGCGTCAAGTTTGTGGCTGGGGAAGGTAAATTGAAGCTGGTAAGTGCTGATGGTTTTAGGCTACCAGAGGTTACACTCGACTTTGACGAGGACATCGAGGGGCAAGTCCTGATACATCGTGATGAGTTGAAAGGCATCACAGGCGCACTTCGCAAGGCAAAGCGAGTTAGGCTAGGCTTTGAGGCAAGCGGTGAAACTTTAGACGGAATGAGCCTTGTCATTGACACTGAGGCAATACGCTATAAGTGGCGTGGCGCTGAGGGGCAATTTCCCGACTATGAGAAGGTTATACCAACAGAGTTCAACACCTTCGCACACCTTGACACCCTGGAGCTTCTCAAGGCAGTTGGCGCACTCAAAGCCCTTTCAGACAAGCCTAAAGAAAATCCGCTGGACTTGACCATTGGCGAAGGCAAGATAATTATCGCCAATCCCGATGAGAAGGGCGAAGCCATAATCACAGCCGACACCGATGGGCAAGGTTCTGTCAGGATAGATGGCGGTTATCTTGCCGATGTGCTAAAGGCTTGCGGTGGTATGGTGGACTTCAAGCTCACCAATGCTTACTCGCCAATGCTCTTTACTGCCGATGGTTATCAAGTGGTAGTAATGCCGATGATGACCAGCAAGGCAGAGGCAGCGCAGAAGGAAGCCGAAGCCCAAGCCGAGCCAGAAGCCGAACCGACCACAGCCAAGCCAGAAGCCGAAGCAAAGCCAAAGCGCAGCCGTAGCCGTAAAAGAGAAGCAGTAGCCGTAGCATAGAACGCTTGAACACGAAAACAACCACGCACAGGAAGGCGGCGGGGTAGCCGCCTTTTTGTGCTTTTTTGTAGGGGTATCCTTGCCCTGTGCGGGGTCGGGATACCCTTTTTTGCGTGGTAAGGACAAAGACAACCGGAAAGGGGGACAATATGAAGTGTGAATTTTGCCACTGCCATGCCCCTGCCCTGATAAACCTGCGTGTTTACACACGACAAGGTATTCAGGTCTGCGAGCGGTGCTATAAGGTGATAGACAGCCATCGGCACAAACCTTATTCAAAGGTAATGGGTAAACTAGCTCTGGTTGAAGCTGGCTATCAAGTTAATCGTAAGCTGGCAAGAAGCTGAATATAGCCTGGCTTTAGCTGGGGCAGGGTTCGGATTCTAACATTCCTCAAATCAAACAGGGTCGAGGTTAACTCCTTGACCCTGTTTTTTTGCCTCTGAAGTAACAATCTACGCTTTTGTGCAATTTCATCATCAACTATTCTGCAGTCTTGACACAGCTGACCAACTTCTAGTAGACGACAGCCACTCCTCTCGCTTAAAGCTCAGGTATATATATGTTGATCGAATCTGAGCTCAGAGGATTCTCATGCAACCACAAAAAATCACCTGTGCCCAATCCCTCATTCTGCACCAAGGGGCTGATGTCGCTTATCTGGTTATACCCAAGTTCGAGGTACCAGAGTTTGGTCAGGTTAGCTAGGGGCGAGATATCACCTATCTGGTTACGACAGGGGTCCAGGAATTCTAGATCGGTGAGGTCAACTAAAGGCGGAATATCGCTTATCAGATTCATGGGAAGCTCGAGCCTTGTCAGGTTGGTGAGGCTGGCCAACGGCGAGATATCACTTATGAGGTTACCCCCAAGGTACAGGGTTGTCAGATTGGAATTGGTATAGCTGTAGGGTCGTTTGGGTCTGTATAATCATGGAAGTGTCCTGTTGTAACAAACCTCTCAAAATAGAAAAACCAAGCCTTTCAGCACGGAAACCAGCTGTCATCTGAAGATAACCACCTGGAGTTTCTGGGCAATAACCCAAGATGAGATCTCCCCCGGTAATGTCAGTACTTTCCAGACCCACCTCAGTCTCAACTTCCTCGGCATCAATAGTCTTAACATCACAGGAAATGGTTCCGACCCAGAATGCGATCGGGAAATCTTCTCCTCCAAGCTCCTGCAGTTGTTCTACTGTTCTATCAATGACATCCCAATTATCATTCCAGCTATCTAATAAAACAGAATAATAACCATCTGCCCCGTAGCCAGCTCCAACAATAGTAGGTCCTCCAGGAGAATCTACATAGTCTAACAACTCCATAACACGCTGCCCAAGAACCTCCTCCTGACTCTCATAGAAGCTCTTCACACGCTCGAAATCTGGTGTCCCTGTCTGGTAAATATACTCAGGCATTTGGGGCTCTGGAGCTTCCATTGGCGGGGGTTCAGGAGTCCCCCTCGATGGCCCCCCCCTATCTGGTTGTTCTGCCGACACCAAGCATAGAGTCAACACTAATGCTAACCCTACTAACAGACATATAAGGTTCTTTGCCATTGCAATACTCCTTTCTTTTGTCTATATATTAGCCTCAACTCAGAAGGGTTCCGGCTTTCATTCCCTTTAGTCCCGTCTCTATGGATGCGACAACTTCTCCCGCCAATTTGGGGTCCAATATCCTGACAACCTCGCCTTCATCATAGGTAAAGCTCCCCGTACCTTGCCCCGGGGTAGTGACTGAGCTTCCCTCCGTACTGGAGATAGTTAGGTTGTACTTCGTTATCTCTGGCGCCTCCTCGCCTCCGCAGCCGATAAGCCCCACGCTGATAGCTAATATAATTGCTAACGAGACAAGAATCATCCTGTTCTTCACTATGTATTCTCCTTCCTTGAAGTTTTCAAATTACAAGCATTTCACCGCCACATTTTTGTAGTTGCCTGATTTATCAAGCTCTGCACAATGAATTGGTCAACTATATTTTTAAACAACTCTGGGTTTTGAAAGGGAGGGTTGATTTTACGGTTGCAGGGAAAAAGGGACCAGTTTACATGTCTACATATGCTCGGCTGGGCATCGTGGGAATTAGCGTAATCCTCTATGGCACACACCTGACCACCGACCTTGATATTAGTACTCAGGGTACTGTTTCTTACAGAGCCTATTCTAATAGTACACCGCTATCTAAGAGATTGTCAATAGTTTTTGTGCGGTACCCAACACATACTATGGAGCTAAGTAGCCACTATACATCTTAGTGGGTAACTAAGTAACATTTCAAGTTATTGTGCAACAATCCAGGCTTTTGTTGCCCGAGCTGTACATTATGGACAAGTGTTCCTTGCTGACTTTGTCTCGAGAGCTCTTTGGACGGCTAGGGAAATCTCCTCCAAGTTAAAAGGTTTGCATATGTAGTCATCAGCCCCCTGCTTCAGGCACTGAATGGCAACATTAATATCAGTAACAGCCGTAGCCATAATAACTGCCATGTCAGGGTAGCCTGACTTTATTTCCGGGAGGAGTTCGATTCCTGATTTACCGGGCATCTTTATATCCAGAATAACCAGAGCAATCGGACTGGTTGCCAGCGTGTTCAGGACTTGCTCAGCAGCATCCTCTTCCTCGCACTGGTAGCCTTCTCTTGATAATTTCTGGCAAAGGAGCCTCCTGATTGCAGCTTCATCATCGACGATAAGTAATGTTTCTTGCTGGTCAGGCATACCCTCAATGCTTTTCTCGTTGGCGTTAGCCTGTTTCATGGCGTTCCCCTGATATGGTCAGTGACTGTTAATGGGCAGTTCGACAACAATGGTGGCTCCTTTACCCGGCTGGCTCCTGGCATATACCTGCCCGCCGTGCTCGGACACTATCCCGTGGCAGATGCTCAAACCAAGCCCGGTTCCCTTGCCTGCTTCTTTGGTGGTGAAGAAGGGGTTGAATATCCGGCTCAGATTTTCCCTTGAGATACCCGGGCCATCATCAGCGATTGAAATCCTCACGTTATTGTTCTGTTTTTTGGTGGTAATGGTCAGGGTCCCCCTATTATGCACCTCAGTCGTAAAATATTCGGCGTTGATAATAATGTTGAGGAAAACCTGCTGCATCTGGAAATAGTCAACCTCGATTTCAGGAAGGTCAGGAGCGAGCTGCCTCTTGATCTCGATACCATTTACTTTTTGCTCATAGGCACGTAATTTCAGCACGTCCTCAATAATGTTATTTATCTGGTTAAGCTGCTTCACGGGTGCGTGCTTTCGGGCGAAGGCAAGGAGGTTCTTTGTCACACCAGCGGCCCGCTGAGCCTCGCTGTAGATGAGATTCAGGTCCTCACGGATGTCGTCAGGGATATCCCTCTCCATGAGCAACTGGGAGAAACCGATGACGCTCGTGAGCGGGTTGTTAAGTTCGTGGGCGGTGCCGGCTGCCAGTTCGCCAATGGAGGCCAGCCGGTCAGCCATCATAAGCCGCTCATTTTGTTGCTTTTGCTCAGTAATGTCTCTGGTAATATGTACAGTGCCGACGACTTCACCTTTCTCATCGAAAATCGGTGATGTTGACTCATGGAGGTATTTTTCCAGGTTGGATTCGTAGAACTCTGCCACCGCAGGTTCCTTAGTAGCCAGCGTCTGCTTGTGAGGACAGCCTGATCGGGGTTTTCCCCCCTTGTGTAGCTCATAGCAGTGCCCGCCGATGATTTGACTGGGCTTCTTGTGAAAAATGTCGGCAAATGCCTTGTTTGCCCGCAGAATCTGAAAGTCCCTGTCATGAATAGAGATAGCATCGGTGATGGAATCAAAGGTCTTCCTCCATTCCTCGGCTGCCAGCTTTATCGCCTCCTCCGCCTTCTTGCGCTCAGTGATGTCCCGGGCAATGGTGATGTGAGCCACCGGCTTGCCCGAAGCATCCTTTATCACACTGGTACTTAACTCACCGGCAAGCTCAGTGCCATTAGCCCTAAGCAGGGTATATTCCACGCCTCTAATTATTCCCTGTTTTAGAGCCTTCCTCATGTTGGCTGCTATCCGCTCGCGGTCGCGGGGGGCAACCACTTCCAAGGCGTTTCTCCCCAAGAGCTCGTCCTTAGAGGCAAAGCCGTGCATCTCCACCGTTCTTTGGTTTACCTCGGTGATGATACCTTTCAAATCAATAACTAATATCCCATCGGTGACCGATTCAAACATTTTCCGTAACTTTTCTTCCGAATCCCGCAGCGCTTCCTCCATCCGCTTGCGCTCGGTGATATCCAAAATCTGAGCCACCGTCTTTACTTCCCCCGCCGAATCCTTAATAACAGCCGAGCTGATTTCCACACGCCTCTTCTGGCCGTCTTTTTTGACAATATTGAACTCATACCGGGGAGAAACTTCCTCCCCCCGCTGCCTTCGGATATATCGTTCGGTGACGAGCTCTTTGCTCTCCTCGTCGAGGAATTGGCGGAAGTCCTGCCCAATGACCTCCTCGCGAGAATATCCTGAGATTCGGTACAGCTCGTCGTTCACATATACGCACCGATAGGCGTCATCCAAAATTATTATCCCGGCCTGAGAATTCTCCACAATGGAACGGGACCGCTCCTCAGACTCCCTCAGCGCCTTTTCCGCCTTCTTGCGCTCGGTGATATTCCGGCCAATCTCAAGGCAGCTAACAACTTCTCCCTTGGCGTCTCTGATGGGATTAGACGTATTCTCCCAGAAGGTGACCTCCCCCGAAGGCAGTACCCGCTGCCTCTCCGAGGTGTGGGGCTTACCATCCTTAAATGCCTCTTCTACCGGGCACCCGTCGCACACCTTCTCGCTGCCTTCATAAGCTCGGTAGCATTTCTCCCCCAGGCGGTCACCAGAATCTATCCTCGCCGGCTCATTCTGATAAATAATGTTATATTCTGTATCTTGTATGGTGAGGGTGTATTCCATGGCATCTATTAGTGATTGCAGCTTATTCTTTTCGGCTTGAAGCGCCTCCTCTGCCTGCTTGCGCTCGGTAATGTCCCGGCCGACGCAGAAGATCAGCTTCTGCCCCCCACACATGGCCCCGTTGGTGCTGATTTCAACGTCATAAACCGTACCATCCTTGCGGCGGTGATACGTCTCGAAGTGGTCACCAGTCTCGTCAACACTACGAACCATCTCGAGCAGTTGCTCGCGTGTCCATTGAGTATCCCAATCCCACATGTGGAGCTCACGGACTTCCTCGAGGGTATAGCCCAGCATCTCGGCAAATCGCTGGTTCGCCTCATATACCTTGCCGTTCTCATCGAGGACAACTATCCCGTCCCGGGACTGGTCGACCAGGATACGCCGCCGGGTCGCTTCATCAGCCAGCGCTTGCTCGGCCTTTTTGCGCTCGGTAATGTTCTTGGCAAGCTCAAGACAGGAAACAACCCTCCCCCCGGCGTCTCTAATGGGATTAGCCGTATTCTCCCAGAAGGCAACCTCCCCCGAGATTACCGTCTTCCTCTCCGAGGTGTGGGACTTACCATCACTGAATGCCTTTTCTGCTGGGCATCCATCACATACTTTGTCTTGGCCTTCAAAGACGCGGTAGCATTTCTCCCCGGTGCGGTCACCCCAAAGTTTCTTCACATGCTCAGCCATATAAATAAGGTTATAGTCTCTATCTCGTATAGTGATGTGGTCTTCTATAGTATCTATTAGTGATTGCAGCTTATTCTTTTCGGCTTGAAGCGCCTCCTCTGCTTGCTTGTGTGCGGTGATGTCTACGAAGTTCCCCAGAGTTGCCTGTCTCCCACTGTACTGGACGGGGGCAACTGACTCCATTACGCACTTAATGCTGCCGTTCTTGTGGGTCACCCTGAATTGGTATGGCAGGGTGAGTTTTCCCTTCAGCATATTTACGGCATTTTCTCTGACCCACTCCCTGTCTTCGGGAACGACAAGCTCTAGAGAATCCCTGCCCAGCAATTCATCTTCTCTGTAGCCGGTGGCATTCTGGAAGGTGGGGTTGGTATAGCAAAACTTTCCATCCTGTATGATGCAAAGTCCAACTGGCGATTTGCTGGCTAGAGTCTCGAATAAGTTTTCTGCCTCCGTTATTTCGGCCGCTAATCTCATGTATCCACCTGCTTAGTTTTCCCGACTTATTGCCGTAACATAGCTGGTCTTCGCTTTAATGGTCTCCAACTGAGCCGGGGTGAATAGTCTCCAGCCTCGCCAGTCCCGGTACTCGACGTCGGAAAATATTCCTTCTTTTAACCACCTGAAGAGGGTATTTCTACTGATGCCGATCATCCGGCAAACCTCAGCTGTCCTGTAATAGGTCTGCTCATTAATAACAACGGGCATATCTTCCTCTCATAAAACTACTCAGCTATGCCATACTATACTATTAATATACTATGACTCATGTTTTGGAAAGCGTCAATCACCCATTTGTACCGGTTATTCCGTTACTTTAGTCCTGGCCTGTTCAATGGCTCCTGTTGGTCGGATACCTGATGCAAAGCGCTGGCATTCCGACTGGCCACCAATGGAATGGGGTCGCCA
>Ga0209979_1002585_pt1 | contig 17111 bp, 12 predicted proteins | sample AnhtaG_FD_183114 | JGI IMG/M metagenome (GOLD analysis project Ga0209979, IMG submission 183114) | Deep subsurface microbial communities from Anholt, Denmark to uncover new lineages of life (NeLLi) - Anholt_01485 metaG (SPAdes) (version 2) | ecosystem: Environmental > Aquatic > Marine > Oceanic...
GAACCAAGATCTTAAGAGCCCTCAAGCACCGGATACCGCACAGCCCAAAATCGGAGCGTTTTCGCCAGCGACTCACACTTACACCTTGCAACAAGGAGGAGCTTCCGCTAGTGAGATTGCGAGATAGAGTCGCCATAGTAACAGGTTCTACCAAGGGTATTGGCAAGGCTATTGCTATCGGTTTCGCCAACGAAGGAGCCACAGTAGTTGTATGCGGAAGATCAGAGGACCTAGCGAAGACCCTTGCCAATGAACTGACAGGCCAAGGGCGTAAGGCGGTGGCCATGAGGTTGGATGTGGCCAGCAGTGAGAGCATAAACCACGTAGTCGATCAGGTTGTCAAGCAATTTGGCAGAATAGACATATTGGTCAATAATGCCGGCATCAGCCCTATATGGAAGCGTGCCGAGGATACAAGCAAGGAAGCCTGGGATCAGATTATCAAGACCAACCTTACCGGGACTTTCCTCTGTTCGCAAGCTGTGGGCCGAGTGATGATCAAGCAGAAAGGTGGCAAGATTATCAATATGACCTCGGTTGGTGGAGAAGTCGCTTTGCCCCGGTTAGTCGCCTATTGTGCCAGCAAAGGGGGCATTGTCGTGCTGACCAAAGTCCTGGCTGCGGAATGGGCCCAGCATAACATACTTGTTAATGCCATAGGTCCTTCCTACGTTGAAACAGAGTTCACGGCTGGTTTGAGAGCCAATAAAGCGATATATGAGGACCTCATGGGGAGGAATCCCCTGAAAAGATTCGCTCAGCCAGAGGAGATTGTGGGCGCTGCCATTTTCCTGGCTTCGGATGAGTCGAGTTACATAACAGGGCAGACGATATTTGTGGATGGCGGCTGGCTAGCCCTTTAAGTGTAAGCGTTCAGCCGTCAGCTTTCAGCAAAACTCAAAAGCTGCGACCCTGTTCGAGTTTTTAGGGTTCTAGGTTCTAAGTTGAAGGTTAACCTAGAACGTAGAACTTAGAACATTTCCACAGCTGAATGCTGTGTGCTGATAGCTGAACACTTGCAAAATACAAGGAGGTCTTTCATATGGAGACAAAAAGGGTAAGCGTGTTGGGCGCTGGGATCATGGGCGCGGGCATCGCACAGGTGGCAGCCCAGGTCGGTTTGGATGTGAAGATGAGGGACATCGAAGATAAGTTCATCGAGAGCGGAATGAACGCTATCAAACAGAGCTTGGGCCGCTTTGTGAAAAAGGAGAAAATCACCCAGGCTGATGCGGACGCTGCAGTGGCTCGGATCAAAGGGCTCACGGACTTGATTGAATCAGTGAAAGACGTCGACATAGTAATTGAGGCTATTCCTGAGAATATGCCTTTGAAAAAGGAGACCTTCAGTACGATCGATAAGGTGTGCCCCGATGATGTCATCTTCGCCTCCAATACCTCGGGATTGAGTGTCACTGAGATGGCCTCTGTCACCAAAAGAGCCGATAGATTTGTCGGTATGCACTTCTTCAACCCGGTCCCGATGATGCAGCTTGTGGAGATTATCAAGGGTTTCAGTACAAGTGAGGAGACTGTGAACGTGATACGCGATCTGGCTACCAGGATGGGCAAAACGTCGATAGTTGTCAGTGATACGCCCGGCTTTGCCACGAGCCGGTTTATTGGCGTGATGATGAATGAGGCCATAAACGCTTACGCGGAAGGTATAGCCAGCGCTGAGGATATTGACCTCGGTATGAAGCTGGGAATGAATCATCCCATGGGTCCGTTGGAATTAGCTGACTTCGTCGGGCTGGACACTCTCCTTTACTCGATGGACCACATGGCTGAGGAGTACGGGGATCCCAAATATCGCCCGGCGCTTTTGTTGAGGCAAATGGTTCGGGCGGGGCACCTGGGTAGAAAGACGGGAAAGGGCTTCTACGACTACTCTAAGTAGTCTTCGCAGCTCGAAGTTCAACTGAAAAACCTTGATGTGTCTAATTTATAGTTGATCGGAGGATTCCTCAAAATTCTCCCTCCCCTTGTGGGAGGGAGTTAGAGGGAGGGGGAATTCACCCTCATCCTTCGACAGGCTCAGGACAGGCTCAGGACAGGCTCTAACCTCTCCCTTCAAGGGAGAGGGATCTAAGGGGAAGATTTTTGCAAGAGGCAATAATTGGTGGAGCAGGAAAGGTAGGGAAGACCACATGGCGATTAAATCAGGGAAGCAGTACATAGAAAGTCTGAGGAAATTAAAGCCCAAGGTGTATGCCTTTGGGGAAAGGGTGGAGAACGTAGTTGATCATCCCCTGTTCAGGCCGCACATAAACGCGGCAGCCATGACCTACGAGCTGGCCAATCACCCTGAGTTTGAGCAGGAGATGACCGCTACCTCCAATCTGACGGGGGAGAAGATCAACCGATTCACTCATGTCCACCAAAGCATAGATGACCTGGTCAATAAGGTACGAATGATGCGGTTGCTGGGGCAGAAGACAGGTACCTGCTTCCAACGGTGCGTGGGGCTTGACGGCCTCAATGCCATCTACATCACCACCTACGACATGGACCAGCAGTATGGGACAGATTACCACGAGAGATTCAGGAAGTACCTGAAATATGTGCAGGACAACGATTTGATGCTGGCAGGAGCTATGTCTGACCCCAAAGGAGACAGGAGCCTGAGGCCGCATCAGCAGGAAGACCCTGACATGTATGTGCACGTCGTCGAGAGGAGGGATGACGGCATAGTAGTTAGGGGTGCCAAGGCTCATATAACTGGAACAGTGAATGCCCACGAGATACTGGCAATGCCTACAAGGACTATGGGTGAGGATGACAGGGACTACGCTGTTTGCTTCGCCGTCCCTGTCGATGCTGAGGGGGTCACCCTGATATTCGGCCGGCAGACCAATGACACCAGAAGACTTGACGGGGAAATCGACGCTGGCAATGCCAAATATGGGATCGTTGGCGGCGAGTGTCTGATAGTGTTGGACAACGTTTTCGTCCCCCGGGAGCGGGTTTTCATGTGCGGCGAGTACGATTTCAGCGGGCAGTTGGTGGAGACCTTCGCCGGTTTCCATAGGAGCAACTACGGAGGCTGTAAGGTTGGCCTGGCAGATGTGGTAACAGGCGCGGCTTACTGGATGGCAGAGAACAATGGGGTTGAGAGGACGCCCTATCTCAGGGACTTGATGGCCGAGATGGTCAGCATGGCGGAAACATGCTGGTCGTGCTCGCTTGCCTGCTCCTACGAGGGCTCCAAGACAAAGTCAGGTGCTTATACCATCAATCCACTCCTGGCGAACGTGGTTAAACTTAACATAACGCGCATGAATTATGAGTGGATGCGGCTGGCGCAGGATATCACCGGCGGCCTGATAATAACCTTGCCCTCGGAGAAGGACTACAGGAACCCCGAGGTCGGAAAATACATAGACAAGTATTTTGGTGGCAAGGCAGGTACCTCAACCCGAGATAGGATGCACATGGTAAGGCTCATCGAGAATATGGCAGTGGGGGCGGGTCTGCCGGAGGCGCTCCACGGCGCTGGCTCTCCTATGGCGCAGAAGATGATGATCCAGAGGCGAGGCAACCTCGAAGGCAAAAAGGAAATCGCCGAGACGATTGTCGGTATCAGGCCAGACAGGTACTTCGAGGAGATCACGGGAAAGACCGAGGACGAGTACTTCAAAGAATTCAGAGAGTGATTGCCGAAGCGTGAATAGGTTTACGGGCGAATTGATAAAGAGGCAGGTCAGCGAACCGCTGACCTGCCTCTTTCACTTGCGACGATTGTACTTCTGTTTGTTGCCCACATTCTAGGGCTGAGTACGAGTCATTGCGAGGAGCGCTAGCGACGCGGCAATCTCTGTGTCGCGTACAGGAAAGACGATGAGATTGCTTCGCTCTGCTCGCAATGACACTGGGTATGGCTCAGATCAGCTCCGGGACGGTTACGCTCTACCTTCGGAACAATCCCGGACGAAGTGGCGGTGGGTTTCCTTCCCGTTCGCCCTGAGCCAGTCGAAGGGTCATTCATGGTTTGAAGGGCTCACCACGAACGGCTGGGTGGGTTGCCCGACGTCGGGCAACCTACCCAGATAGTCTGCTACTTACCTTTGAACTCGGGCCTTCGCTTCTCTAGGAAGGCTGACGCTCCCTCGTAGGCGTCTTCGGTCTTGAAGATGTCGGAGAACAGCTTCGCCTCGTTCTCGATGGCCTCTTTTACTCCCATCTCCATGGTGGCGTTGATGCTGGCCTTGGTCGACTTTACGGCCACAGCGCCCTTCCATATCAGCCTTTTTACCATGGCATTTACGGCATTCTCCAGCTCTGCAGCGGGCACCACCTGATTGACCAGACCGATGCGATATGCCTCCTGGGCATCAATAGGGTCTCCCGTGAGGCACATCTCCATGGCCTTGCTCTTTCCTACCAGACGCGTCAACCTGACGCTGCCGCCGCCGCCGCACATGATCCCCAGCCGTATCTCGGGCTGGCCAAACTGAGCATTGTCCGCGGCTATCCTGATATCGCAGCCCAAGGCGATCTCGCAGCCCATGCCCATGGCGAACCCGTTGACGGCTGCTATCACCGGTTGGGGTAGCTCCTCAAGCATGGTTGGCGAAAAGTATACTCTGTGATCGTCTAACACACTTCCACCCTTCTTGGTCATCTCCACCCAGGCCAATATCGTCTTGTCGATGTCCGCCCCTGACATAAAGGCGCGGTCGCCTGCCCCGGTGATAACTACAACCCTGACGCCCTTATCAGCAGCTATATCCTTTACAGCCTCTTTGAGCTCATCGGACATCTTGGGATTAAACGCATTCAATACCTCGGGTCTGTTGAAGGTTATCCTGGCTACCCCGTCCTTTTTCTCCAGGATGATCGTCTCAAACGCCATTACGTCCCCCTTGTACTGATTTGGTATGGAAAGCTACGCGCTACTTACTTGCGAACCTCCCTCTTTACCAGCTCGATGAACTGGTTTACATCTGAGCCAGCGCCGTATATCTCTCTGACACCACTCGCTTTCAGCATTTCATGGTCCTCATCGGGAATGACTCCTCCAAGGACCACGATTACATCCTTCATGTCGTTTTCCTTCAAGCCCTGTATCACTTTGGGTAGATGTGCCTCATAAGCGCTGGTGAAAAAGCTCATGCCAATAACGTCTACGTCCTCCTGCACGGCCATCTTCACCACCTCTTCCGGCTGACTGTAGCTGGCATAGACCACTTCGAAGCCCGCATTCTTGCAGCGAGACGCAATCAACCTCAGGCCCCGATCGTGGATATCAATCCAGTGCTTGACCAGCAGGACTCTTGGTTTTCCGTTCTTGGACAATTTTCTGCTCCCCCTTCGCGGTAGTTTTTTGAACTGGTCGCTCTTAGTATTTTAGCATTACGTTGTACTCCGGCCCCCACCGCATGACTTTCCTCAATGCCTGCGATATCTCTCCAGCGGTGGCTTTGGCCTTGGCGGCTTCGATGCATGCCGGCATCACGTGCCCCCACTCACCTTTCTTCAGTCTCTCACATGCTACCACCACCCCGTTAAGAGCCGCATCTGTCTTTGCCTGGTCCCTTCGCGCCTTGTAGTCTTTGATTCGCTCTATTGAGACCCTGGCTACCTCGGGGTCAGGCCTGAAGGCCTTCACCTTCAGGGCTTCCTCCGTAGCGTATTTATTCCACCCGACCACTATTTTCTTGCCGGCTTCAATATCCTCCCTCCACTGGTCACAACCCTTCCGCAGGACCCGCGCCAGCATGCCATCCTTGTGTGCCTTGACAAAGCCGCCTGCGTCCTCTATCTCCTTCAAGACCTTCTTCGCCTCCTCCTCCATTCTATGTGTCAGCCACTCTACGTAGTATGAGCCCGCCAGGGGATCGCTAACCCTCGTTACCCCCGTCTCGTGGGCTAGAATCTGCTGTGTCCTGAGCGTCAGGATAGCCGATTCCTCAGTGGGAATACCGATAGGCTCGTCATATGCCGGGACTTGCATTGCCGTCGTGCCTGAGAGCGCGGCTCCCAGAGCATGGTAGGCGCTGCGAATAATGTTGTTCAACGGCTGCTGCTTGATCAATTCGTAACAGGAGGTATTGGTATGAGTCCTCAAGTGCATTGCAGCCGGCCTGGTGCAGCCATATCTGTCGCGAGCAATCGTAGCCCACAGCTTTCTCCATGCCCTGAACATGCAGATATACTCAAAGAAATCGTTGCACTGTGCTATCTGAAAGCCTATGCCGGTCATGAACGCGTTGGGGTCAAGGCCGGCGGACTTGCAGGAGTCGGCAACCGCGGTAGCGGTAGCCAGGCAAAAGGACATCTGGTGGATGGCATCGGCACCTGTCTCCGAAATTGCATGGCCCTGTATATTCGTGTGGTTCCACCGCGGGATCTCGTTGACGCAGAAATGGATGTTGTCGGTAGCCAGTTTCAAAGCGTCCTCAGTTTCCCACATGAAGTTGGGGGCATACCAGGCTGTGAATACCCAGTTCATCGTGTTGCCGCGGAGATCGGCCCGCGGTACGCCCTGGCTCTCGGCATAGGCGATGTAGATCGCAAACATTGGAAGTGTATCACCGTTTATGAGCACGATGTTGTTCTTGGCCAGGTCTATGCCATCGAGCATTCGGGCAAGATCCTCGTCCGTATTGCAGGAAACCCCGTCTTTGCCTACGTACCCCTCGGCATCGGGGTCATCTGGGTCGATACCAAAATATCCCGGGTAGTCCCATACCAGGTTGTAGGCTCTAGCCCCAAAGTAGGCTTCCATCCCAGCCTTGGTTAGCGCATCCATTCGCTCTCTGGTATCCTCAGGCAAACCATAACCATGCACCGGCTGGTTTACCCAGGGCTGGAACTGGTAGTGAATGGGGTAATTGCTTCTCATGTAAGGATAAGCACCCACCATCCCAATATCTTCTTCGAAGTCGATATCCTGTATATCGAGCGGCGTGTACACCGGCTTTATCGGGATGCCGGAGCCTGTCTTTGAAGAGAAATCCCTGCCCTCGTATCTGGCGAGGGCTTGATCCCACTGCTCCTGAAGTTTTCGGGCCGCCTCTAGAGTTTCCTCATCAAACATTACTTACCTCCTCTGCTTCGAAAATAGGCTTTCTTCCGTTCGCCCTGAGCTCTTCGATGAACTCAGGACAGGCCTGCCCCTGATTTACTCAGGGGCCTGTCGAAGGGCCGTTCATGGTTCGACAAGCTCACCACGAACGTCCGTTGAACGTCCGTTCGCCCTGAGCCCGATTTACTTGGGTAGGTTGCCCGACGTCGGGCAACCTACCCAAACGCGGATGCTCTCACTATTTTCATTATACGTTGATAGGCACTCGCCCATGGGGTTTATCCTGGCAACTATCTGCCTTTGAACTCTGGCTTTCGCTTCTCCATGAACGCTGCCCTCGCCTCAGCCACATCCTCGCTGGCAAAAAGCGCGGGCATCATTGCCACCGTCCAGTCCCAATCCTCGCGGCATTTGCGGTTCAGCAATTTCTTTATCATTTTCTGTGCCAGCGGTGCGCCCTTCTTGAGTCTCTCAGCGATGTTCCCCACCTCCTCCATCAACTGGTCATGGGGAACCACCTTGTTCACCAGGCCGACGGCCTTTGCTTCTTCAGCCGAGAAGGTAGCCCCGGTGAGGGCCATGTAGGCGATAGTGCGCTTGCCTAGAATCTCAGCACCACGGAGCAAGGTCTCTACGGGGATCTGTCCCCAGTTGACTTCCCTGGTGCTAAACCTGGCCTTGTCCGAGGCGATGACAACATCACAGGCGAGGGTAATTCCAGTGCCAAAACCGTAGGCGTACCCGTTGACAGCCGCTATAACAGGTTTCGGCAAGTACTCAAAGTGCATGAACGGCCGCGCAACGTTCTCTATGAACTCGATTCCCTTAATGATCTTATCAAACTCAAACGACCCTACGTCAGCCCCTGCGCTGAAGGCATCGCCTTTCCCGGTCAGAATCACTACCCTGATATCATCGTCCTGCTCGATATCGGTAAGGGCGGCATCAAGCTCACTAAACACCTCAGGGCTGGCAGCATTCATTTTTTCCGGGCGGTTAAAGGTGATGGTGGCTATCTGGTCTTTCTTATCGAGCAATATAGTCTCGAACTCCATATATCGTTCTCCTTTCTCACTGCTTTGCAACCGAACCCTGGAAAGTCCCTGATTTGAACTCTAATAGCCGATAGACTCGAGCTCTTTCTGCAGAATCTCGTTCAAGTATTCTAACCTCTCCTTGCCCGACTTGAAGTCAAATGCTATCGTGCCGTAGGGATCAACTTCCTCTCTCAATAGCCTGACCTGCTCTGCCGTTGGCTTCTCAGTCTGCGGTATATCCTTGGGGACTTCTAGCTCAAACCCGGTGTTCTCAACCACTTGCTCGACGCTGACGCCCGGGTGCAAGGAGTCTATCTTGAACGGCCTGTCTTTTTCCTCTTTACTGATAACAGCAAGGTTCGTGATGTACCTTATGGGGCCGGGCCTGTAACCCGATTTCACCCGCTCTTTTGCGCCAATGACGTACCTGGTACCTGTTATCACATCCACCTTGGGGACGAAAGTCCTCGTGGTATGACTTGGGAAATACCCTATCATCTTGCGATGCATTTTTATTACCTCAGGGGCACCAGCTCCCCCAGGCCCGCGCAACTTCGGCGTGTCATACTCTCCAATCACCGAGAGGTTAATGTTCCCATATTGGTCCGCCTGGATGCTCGATATCGCCTCGACATCCCCCCTTCCTTTCAGATGAACGGAGTTGAGGTCCTCCAGCATCGTCCACATAAGGGCTGCACCTCTTGTTGCTGCTGCTTCTGCCCGGGTAAACGATAGCTGGAATGGCCTGGTATCAACCGAGGCATAGGCCAGCAACGTGATGTTGGGAGCATGTGTAATCTTTGCCAGGATGTAGCTAGCGTAGGCAAGGGGAGTGAATGATCCTAGAACTACAACATCACCGTCTTCGATCTCCTTGGCCAGAGTCACGCACATCAACTCGCCAACGGAGTAATCTTTCGCATACTGTGTCATAGGAACTTCACCTCCCGTGCTAGTCTTCGAAGTATTGCAGCCTGCCTCATGCCTCCTATAGCTTCCAGGTATTCGAATTCCGGTTTCATTACATACTCATCGAGATATTGTCTGAAAGTCTCCGGGCTGGTTGCCGCCTGCATGTATTTCATAATATGCCACGGGTCGAATACGTAGTCAGGCGCGCAAGAACAGGGGTGAGCTCCGAGAGGAGCCTCAATGACCATATCCACCTGGAACTTTGGAATCTTGGTCTTCTCAGGATGCTTCCGTATCTCCTCATCGGTCACTATCTCCTCCACCGAGACAATCCGCTTCTTCGCGGCCCTCATCATCTCTATGTCTGTTCCGGAAGTCCCTTCGATCTGGGCATTACCCGCATGGTCTGCACGCGTTGCGTGGATGATAGCCACATCCGGCACGATGGCAGCCGCTGCTATCAAGTCCTCCCCGGTGAAGGGGCACTTTATGTTCTTGTAGAACTCTGGCCTGTACTTTATCAAATCGGAGCCGAAGGGACCTCGGTAGGGAAGAAACGGAATATTCCTTCCGCCCGCCTCCAGCCCTATGATTACAGCGAGGCCGGTAATCTCATCGTACGGCAGACCCTCTTTTTCGATCGCTCTGCGAAAGTTGGGCGCCAGTCCGAAGGCCTCCATGCTGACGAAGGAAAACATCAGCCTGCTCAAGCAGCCAGCACCGATGAGCATGTCGATATCTATGCTTCCCACCACGGTTATGGCCGTAAGGTTCTTTATCTTGGAGCGAATGATCTCACGTATTATTGCCATAGGATGGCTGCCTAGCCAGGAACCACCTACAGCAACCCTATCCCCATCCTTGATGATCTTGGTAATGTCGCTGAGTTTCGCAACCTTGTTTTCAGCGGGCATACATTCTCTCCTTTCCGTGGATTCCAGGGCGGTTTGCTTGGTTGGAGCCCCTTGACCTTTTTGCTTTTGAACCTCGAAGAAGCGGAACCAAGTCTCGTCAGGGAACAGCAACGCCGTGAGCATTTTAGCAAGGGCACAGCCGACTGTCAACAAACAACCAGAGAAGCCACTCCCTCTTTAAAGGCGGGGTTCACTCACCCAGAATCAGACGAGCAGCTCTCAGGCCAGAAAGGGCCACCGCTGCAACACCTCCCCCAGGCGTTGTCCAATGTCCCGCCAGGTAAAGATTCGGAATGGGCGTTTTCTGATCCAGACGCCTAAGAAACATTTGAGGAGAGAAAGCCCACCCCATAGCAGCGCCTAGGGAGTTTAGAGTATATCTCTCGTAGGTCAGGGGAGTAGCGGAATCCTGGACCAGGATATGTTGGGAAAGGCTAGGAATCAGCTTTTCAGCCTTAGCAATTAGCTTCTCTGTTACCCTCTCCTTCTCTTCTCTCCAGCTCTTTCCTCTCAAATGATAGAGAGCCATAGTCATAATGATCACAATGTGTTTACCCGGCGGCGCCAGACTGGGATCTACAAAGGTGGGAATCGCAATTCCGAAGCAAGGGATAGATACCTCCCCCGCAAGCAAAAGCTCCCAGTCTTTCGTGTTGTCGTAGGTCTCATATACTATGGTCTCGGGTGTGTCGATGCCTGCACTCTTGGGGTCAATATCAACGCCCAGATACACATAAAAGGCTGACAGGCTGATCTCGAGCCGGTTTAAGGAAGCAACAAAATCTGAGGGCAGGTTTTCTTCACCTATCAGGTTGAAAAAGGTAGACCTGGCTGCCACATTAGAGACTACATACGCCGCCCGAAGGCGCTTACCTCCTCTTGTTTCGATACCTATAGCCTTCCCTTCCTCTAAAATAATCCTATCAACAAAGCTCTTAAACTCGATGTCACCACCGTGTCTTTTTAGTACTCGGACAAAGGCATCTGGTATCGCCTGAACTCCCCCAATGGGATAGAAATAGCCACGAAGCGGCTCAGTAATCAGCATTGCCGCATAGTCTATTGCAGAGTTCCTCCACATAGGATGCCAAAGGTGCCAATTGGCGCTGACCAGGGCTTTCAATTCAGTGTCTTTGACGTAGTCATCAACCAATTCTTGAAAAGACTTCTCCTTATACTCTGCAAGTAAAGGAGACAAGGCCGGCAGCTTCTTGATATCCTCATAAATCGACTTTATCGTATTGAACAGCCCTGTTATCCCTTCTGCTTCTTGAGGAAACATTTCCTTTAGCTTTCTAGGTAAGTATTCCACATCCCTGGAACTATCCAGGGAGAAATCGGGAAAAACCAAGCGCTGGAACTGTTCCTTGAACTCTAACTCGCCTTCCATCTCGAGGGCGGATAGGACGCGCTGTAAAGCTCCACTCTCCTTACCTCCGGTTAAGTGCAGAACCCCCGCATCAAACCTGAATCCCTTTCTTGAGAAAGAGGTACAACAGCCTCCAGGCACAGAGTGCTGCTCTAGTACTTTGACCCTCTTCCCCCTTTTCGCCAAATATGCCGCACACGTCAATCCCCCAATGCCCGCCCCTATCACTGCTACGTCGTATTCTTCATCAAAAAGCATGTTTCGCTTAGTCACTTTTGCCCCTTTCCTGATTACTCATTGCCTCCCCTGATGGAGGGTTTACGAAGTAAAGGAAGTGCACCGACCGCTAGATCTTCTGACCGGCATGGAATCCGGATGCGATGGCTTCCATAAGCTTGCCGGGATCAGCACAATCGCCAACAAGATAAAGTTCTGCAACTTCTCCTTCTAATTCCTGAGCAAGGTTAGTGTTAGTTGTTATTCCTACGTTTACAACAGTATCCGCCTCGATGAACTCTGTGGAACCCGCCTGGCTAATCTTTACCCCTTTGTTAGTTATCTCCGTTACCTTGGCCTCTTTGAACATTTTGGTATCGGCCTTTCTCAACTTATCCAGAAACACCCACCTGTGAGTGATTTCGATGTCAGAACCTAATCGCCCGGACTCTTCTATTATCGTTACCTTCTTCCCTCGATCTAACAGCGTTTCCGCAAGCTCGCAGCCGGCAAAATTGCCACCTAATACTACGACGCGTTTCTTAAAGGGGTAACTGAACCTCAAAAGCCACCTTATGACCGACGGTCTATAGAAGTACCTGACAAATAGAGCGCCCAGGTAGGAAACGAACCTTTTGAGAAAGCCACCTTTCAGGATAGGATGACCACCAAGGATTGCTTGCACATCACCCCGGTCAAGTACAATATCACCGCTGCCACTTGGCACCTCCAGTGCGGAAGCGGCCCCGCCCAGCGCTAGAACGACCGCATCTGGTTTCATTTCCCCAACCAAGGCAGGTGTCACCTGGGTATTCAGCTTGACCTCGATTGGGAGTTTTTCGATCTCTCTTTTCATATATTTTAGCACTGGCTCCATTCGTCTGTTGGTAATAGATGCCAGGAGTAGCGCACCCCCTAGCCTCGGATTTTGATCGCACAGCGTGACTTTGTGGCCTCGAAGGGAAGCTATACGGGCTGCTTCCATACCACCAGGCCCGGCACCGACGACAAGCACACTTTTGCTGCTTGCTGCAGGCCTCTCAGAGGGATATTCCGCCTCTCTCCCTATTCTGGCATTGACACTGCAAAAGACAGGTGGATCGTCTACTGCTGAAATACAGCGGCAGCAGTTCATGCACGGTCTGATGTCATCAAGTCGTCCCTCTCTTGCCTTATTTGGCAGCTCCGGGTCAGCAACGAGTGCCCGAGCCATATAGACCATGTCCGCCTTGCCCTCAGCTACAACCCACTCCGCAACCATGGGATCCTGAATCTGGGTGCCTGCGGCCACAGGGATATCGACTGCGCTCTTGACCCCTTCAGCGAGATAGACCCAGGCCCCCTGTGGCACCGGCGTTTGTATTATGGGTACTGAGGCATAATGCCAGCCTGACATTACATCAATCTCGGCAATTCCAGCCTTCTCTAATATGCGCGCCATTTCCTTGGTATCTTCAAGGTCGTATCCCTTCGGCTCCATCAAATCAGCACCACTAAGTCGACAGGTTATGGGATAGTCCTCACCGGTTTTACTCTTGATGTTCCCGATGATCTCGAGAAGGAATCGCATTCTGTTTTCGAGGCTGCTGCCATATTCGTCTGTCCTCTTGTTGGTCAGTGGCGACAGGAATTGAGATATGGTATAGCTGACTGACGCTATGACTTCGACGGCATCAAAGCCGGCCCGCTGGGCTCTGAGTGCCGCATCACCGTATGCATCTACCATCTGGTGAATCTCGTCAACACTGACGGCCTTGGGCATGGTGGGCTCAAGAGGTCCGCCCAGGCGGAAAGCTGATCCCGGACGCCCCGTGGGAGTGATGCCTGAAGGGCTAATATGCTCCACAGGGCCATCACCGAATGCCCAGCTGTAGCCTACACCCATCTGCGCATAGACTTCTGCCCCATTGGCATGAATTGCCTCAACCACCTCTCTAAGGCCCGGGATAAAACGGTCATCGAATATGCCAAACATAGGGCCCTGAATCAACTTGGTCGGGGTGCAGCTTATTCCTATGAGTGCCACACCACCCCTTGCCCGCTCGGCATAGAAGGCCTTTGCTTGCTCGGACACGACGTCATCCTCTGCCATCCCTATGCCCATGGCAGGCAACTTTATCCTGTTCTTTAGCTCCATGTTTCCAATCTTGATGGGCTCAAACAGCTTCTTCGGCCTCTTCGCTAACATCTCTTCTTTCCCGTCATGCCTTCGCTGACAATCTAATTTGTTAGGCCCAGGTTGTCAACACGCCTTTGGAAAATGCCCAGTGTTCTGCAAACCTCGAAATAGCAAGAAGCCGAGCGCCTTGACTTGGGGGGGAGGGATGATATACGATTCTACCAGTCTCTTTCGGAGTCGGCACCGTCTGGCCCAGACCTTGATACAAAGGGAGCAAATAGCGCCCAGTTTGGTGAAATAGAGAGGATAGGTATTATGGTAGGGATTACTTCTTATGGTGCTTACATACCATTGCTGCGGATAAGCCGCAAGACCATTTCTGCGGCTACGGGATGGTTAGGTTCGGCATCGGGTTTGCCTGGTGAAAAGGCGGTAGCCAACCATGATGAGGACAGTCTCACCATGGCGGTGGCGTCTGCGATAGATTGCCTGAGTGGGCTCGATCGTGAAAAGATAGACGAATTATACTTTGCCACAACCACTTCACCATATAGAGAGAGGCAAGGTGCGGTCATAGTTGCCACCGCCCTTGACCTCCGTTCTGATATTCGGACCGCTGACTTCAGCAACTCCGTCAAGGCAGGAACTACAGCCCTCCTCTCCGCAGTTGACACCATCAAGGCGGGGTCGGTAAAAAGCGTACTCGTCTGCGCCTCTGATTGCCGTCAAGGGAAAGCCGGTGGCTCTCAGGAGCAGTCTTGTGGCGATGGGGCCGCCGCCCTTCTCTTGGGGGATGGCGAGGCTATTGCCACCCTGGAGGGCTCCTACTCCGTTTCCTATGACTTCGTCGATTACTGGAGGACGGAGGGGGACAGGTTCGATAGGAGTTGGGAGGATCGGTGGATCCGAGACATCGGCTACAGCAAGTTTATCCCCGAAGCTATCTCGGGACTGCTGAGCAAATACAACTTGAGTATCAAAGACTTCGCCAAGGTAGTCTACCCTAGCCTTTATCCCAGAGAGCATGCAGCCATAGGTAAGAAGCTCGGGGCCGAGCCCAGTCAAATTCAGGAACAGATATTCACCACGGTAGGCGATACCGGGACTGCTTATCCTCTGATGATGCTGGTGGCGGCACTTGAGGACGCCAAGCCGGGGGACAAAATCCTTGTTGTCAGTTACGGAAATGGATGTGATGCCCTATTCGTGGAGGTAACCGGCGAAATAGAGAAGGCGAGGGATAGAAGAGGAATAAAAGGACACTTGGCTTCGAAGAGGGAGCTGGATAGCTATGAGAAATATGCGACTTTCCGTGATCTACTTGCTGTAGATACCGGGCGGCGTGGCGAAGAAATCGGTGCTACCCAGCTATCAACGCTGTGGAGGGAACGCAGGATGGTCCTGGGGCTCTGCGGGTCGAAGTGCAGACGTTGTGGCACCCCGCAGTATCCCCGCCAGGTGGTATGTGCGAACCCCAGTTGTGGGGCTGTTGGTGAGATGGATGTTTATCGCTTCTCCGACAAGAGGGGGCACTTGTTCACCTATACAGGAGATGCCCTGGCCCCCAGTCCCAGCCCGCCGGCAATCTACGGCGTGGTAGCCTTTGAGGGTGGGGGCAGGTATACCTTTGATCTGACTGACTGCGAGCTTGATTCGCTAGAGGTAGGTATGCCTGTAGAGATGAGCTTCCGTAGGAAATACCGCGATGTGTCGCGGGGCATTCACGGCTACTTCTGGAAAGCAACACCGGGGCGAGCTTAGAAGTTTATTCAAAAGGGAGGCAAGATGGCCGAAGGGATAAAGGACAGGGTCGCTATTATAGGGATGGGATGCACCAGGTTTGGAGAACGGTGGGACGAGAGCCCCGACGAGCTAATGGTTGAGGCCTTTATGGAAGCTATCGAGGATGCCGGTATAGACAAGAAAGACATCGGGGCAGCCTGGTTCGGCACTTGCTATGAAGAGACCAGTGTGGGGAAATCCGCTATCCCCCTGTCTGTCGCGTTGAAGCTGCCGTTCATTCCAGCAACGAGAGTGGAGAATTGGTGCGCTACTGGCTCAGAGGCCTTAAGGGGTGCCTGCTACGCCGTCGCCGCCGGGGCTTATGATATCTGTTTGGCGCTCGGCGTGGAGAAGCTTAAGGATACCGGTTATGGCGGTCTTCCTCAAAACGAGGTCCAATGGGGGACAGTACGCAGACTCGTCGATGCCAACCAGACGGCCCCGGGAATGTTCGCCATGCTGGCTACGAGGTACTTCAGCCGATACGGCATCGGTCCCGATGAGGGCAAGAGAATGCTGGCCATGGTGTCGGCCAAGAGCCATCGCAATGGCGCTCTCAACCCCAAGGCTCACCTTCGTAGAGAGGTGACCGTCGAGCAGATAATCAATGCCCCCATCATCGCCTGGCCTCTGGGGTTGTTCGACTGCTGTGGAGTGAGCGATGGGGCGGCAGCAGCCATAGTAACCCGGGCTGATATGGCCAGGAAATTCAGACCTGACCCGGTCTATGTTAAAGCCCTCCAGATCGCTACAAGTTCCGGCGAAGAGATGCTCTACGACGACGATTGGACTCATGTGGAGTCCTCCGTGCATGCTGCGCGGAGTGCCTACCAGGAGGCAGGGATCAACAACCCTCGGGAAGAGATAAGCATGGCTGAGGTTCACGATTGCTTTTCTATCACTGAGGCTATTACCATGGAGGACCTTGAGTTCAGCCCCCGAGGGGAAGTAAAGGCTGATATTGAGTCTGGATTCTTCGAGCTAACTGGAGGGCTACCTGTACAGCCTGATGGTGGACTGAAATCCTTCGGTCATCCTGTCGGTGCCTCGGGCCTGCGGATGATGTATGAGATGTACAAACAGCTTCAGGGGAAGGCTGGCCCGCGGCAAATAAAGGACCCCAAATATGGCCTCACCCACAACCTGGGCGGCGTTCCCTCAGTTAATGTAGCCAGCGTTATTATCGTGGGGCTTTAGGTCTATAGACAACGAGGCCCAAAAGGTGAATACGGTCAAGCAGGAACAGCTATCTCCTCAGTGACTACCGCACCTTTATCCAGCTTCCTGGACTCCTGCCTCCTGCTTCCGCAGGAACAAGCTCCGCAGGAGTGACGTGATTCTGTCATTCCCGCGGAAGCGGGAATCTATGTCATGAGTAGCTGCCGCACAGAGGTAGTTTCTTTCATCAATAACCCCGAAGCAGGGCGCTGGTGTCAGATGCTGCGAAGCCCAAGGGACTGAGAGGACTACCAGGCGGTCGTCCCTCCATCAAGGCAAATTACCTGGCCCGTTATGTAGCTTGAAGCCTCTGAGGCCAGGAACACGACTGTTCCTTTGATCTCGTCAGGCCTCCCTATCCGACGCATGGGTATCCAGCGAACCATGTTCTCACCTGTCCGTTCGATCAATGCATTTGTCAGCCGGGTGGCGAGGAAGGAAGGAGCAGCGCAATTGACACGAATATTGTGCACCGCCCATTCAACAGCCAGTTGCTTGGTCATGATGATTATGG
>Ga0209979_1002587_pt1 | contig 17098 bp, 17 predicted proteins | sample AnhtaG_FD_183114 | JGI IMG/M metagenome (GOLD analysis project Ga0209979, IMG submission 183114) | Deep subsurface microbial communities from Anholt, Denmark to uncover new lineages of life (NeLLi) - Anholt_01485 metaG (SPAdes) (version 2) | ecosystem: Environmental > Aquatic > Marine > Oceanic...
TTGCCGCCAACGCGGGTGCCCTCGTACCGGGGCGAGCGGTGGTCTCTCTTCTTGGGCTTTTCGGTTTTCTCCACGCCGTAATCGGTAAAGGGATCGATAAAACCCGGGTAGATAGTTTTCCCCTGCAAGTTGATGGTAATAATGTCGGGCGGTACGGCCACCTTGTCGCCGATTTCGAGAATTTTGCCATCCTTGATAATCAAGGTGCCGTTATCGTAGGTCAACGTGGGCGAGACAACGATATGGGCGTTTGTAAACGCCTTGGCATCCGGTGTTTTGGAACGGATGCCCATAGGGGGCGTCGTCTGCGCAGAGCCAAGTGTAAAAATCCCAGGGGAAAATACCAGTGCGAATAGCAACATGAAGAGCTTGCAGGTGCTGAATATTCGCCTGCTCACAGGAGATATCGGTTTCGTCATGACGGCAGTCCGTGATTGAGCCGTTGTGGGATACTTCCGAGCCATAACTGAAAGTTAACGCCCTCAATTATCGCGGGCAAGCACTTTAGCAACCGTATGCTACCGGCTTAACTGGTTACGAAGGAGTTAATCTCTTGACTCTCTGTATGCCACCGGATTCCTGGCCGACCGCAATGTGTCGCAAGAACGTTCCCTGAAGAACCTCGAGTGGCAAATCGCTCATGAAAGAACAGCTCGGTCTTTAGCATCGCAAAGATCAATCACGGCATTGTCCCAGCAGTCGCCCTTGCGGCTCATGCTGACCGTCATGCCGCGATCTGACAGAAGACGCTGATAATCACCGGCCGTGTACTGACTGTCGCGATCGGAATGATGAAGCAGACCCCGCCGTGGCGGGGACATGTCGTCGCCCAATCGCCTGCTTCAGCGTATCGAGCGTCAACGGCCCGGTGATCCGGTTGCTCATCGACCAACCCTGCCCGACGTCTAATCGCAAAGGAGCTCTCATGCGGGGTGAGGACGCAGTCCCTAAGATATTGATTTACAGGAAGGCAAGATTGCTTCGCTTTGCCCGCAATGGTGGAAACCTGAGTTTTTCAGCTCCCTGCCAATAGATCTCAACCTTCAAACATCTACACCGGCTCGAACCGTGCCTGGAAAAACCGCAACTGTTTTGGCTCAAATACGAACCGAAAGCCGCGAAGTTGATCGCGATTCTGATACAGGTTGATTATCCCCTCGGCAGCATAATCGATATGGCTTTGGGTGTAAACACGTCTTGGTATAGTCAGACGTACCAGTTCCAGTTTGGGTTTGCGGTTTTCGCCCGTTTCAGGGTCTCTTCCCGCCGAAACATTACCACGCTCCATCGCCCGTACGCCGGTCTCAACATAGATGGCCGCCGTCAGCGCCAGCGCCGGGAACTGCTCCTGATCGATGTCAGGCAAGAACCTCTTGGCATCTAAAAATATAGCATGACCGCCATGTGGAATTACATGAGGCACATCAGCTTGCGTCAATAGCTCACCGAAATAGTTGGTCTGCTCGACACGATACTTTATGTAATCATCGTTGGCAACCGCTTCCCGAATGCCCTGGGCCAGCGCCGCCATATCGCGCCCGCTCATGCCCCCATAAGTGTGGAGCCCCTCGTATATTACCACCTGCGCCTTTGCCTCAACGAAGAAATCCTCGTCGTTCATCGCCAGAAAGCCGCCGATATTTACCAGGCAATCCTTTTTGGATGAGCAGGTACAGCCATCGGTATAAGAGCATATCTCCTTGACAATATCTTTGACCGATTTGTCGGTGTAGCCTTCCTCGCGTTGTTGGATGAAATAGGCGTTTTCCACGGTGCGGGTGTTATCAAGCATGATCTTGATTCCATACTTATCGCAGAAATTCCGCAGCTCTTTCAAATTGGCGATGGAGATCGGCTGGCCGCCGGCCATATTCACGCAGGTTTCGTAGCTGATATAGGGAATCCTATCCGCGCCGACTTCATCAACCAGCTTTTGCATCTTGTTGATATCGACATTCCCCTTGAACGGATGCGGGTTCGAGGGGTCATGCGCCTCATCGATTATGACATCAACGAACTTACCACCGGCCAGCTCCTGGTGAATGCGGGTGGTGGTGAAATACATGTTGCCCGGAACGCAGTCCCCTTCTTTGATCAAGAGCTTCGACATGATATGCTCAGCGGCGCGCCCTTGGTGGGTGGGGACAAAATACTTGTAGCCGAAAACATCCTGCACCGTTTTTTCGAGTTCGTAGAAGTTTCTGCTGCCGGCATAGGCCTCATCGCCCAGTTGAAGAGCCGCCCATTGGGCATCGCTCATGGCGCTGGTGCCGCTGTCAGTCAGCAGGTCGATAAAAACATCCTCACTTCGAAGCAGGAACGTATTATACCCCGCCTCCTTGATAGCTTGTTCGCGGTATTTTCTGGTGGTCATTTTTATGGGTTCGACAGTCTTGATTCTGAAGGGTTCCGGTATGTATTTCATCGCGTCTCCTCGGGTGGATGATCCATTGACGCCTCGGCCTGGTGTTATTGTCGCATCTATGCCTTTACCAGACGCATGCACGTCGCTTAACAAAACCTGTGGAAGATACAAGATGTGGTGAGATAAGTCCAATAGATTATTTGGCGCTTTGACCTTGTGCACATCGATAAGAGTTTGCCCTACCTACAGCGGCCTCGCAATGATGTTTGAACCGTTTTTCAACAGCCTGATAATCTCAATCCAAGAGATCGTCCAAATCGAGATGGACTTCCAACTCTGACAGGGTAGTAATCGTGAGGGTGGTTTCGGGCATGTCGTCGGGATACTCTCTACCGTCCCATAACTTGAGGATAGCGGGCATGCCTATCTGGGCTGGGCCATCCACGTCCTCGAGATACCTGTCGCCGATATAAACGCATTCCGACGGCGCATAACCGGCCAGGTTGGCCGCCTTGTAGAAGATGTCGGGGTGAGGCTTGCGCAGGCCAAAGGTCGAACTGAAAACCGCAAAGTCCAAATAGGGCTCGATACCGAATCGCTTCAATTCCTCTCGATGCGCTCCCTCCGGGAAGATCGTATTGGACACTAATCCGATGACCGGATAACGTTGTTTCACCTTCTCCAGTGTCTCCAGCGTATCATCGTAAGGAAAAATCTTCCGACCAATAGGTTTGTAGTACGCCTCAAAAAAGCGGTCCAGCAGGTCGCCGTTTACTTTAATGTTCCACCCTTTGAGCATGTCGCCGGCCGCCTGCATGACCGTCCACTCAACGAGCGTCTCAGCAGCCTTCTTGCGATATAACTCCTTAACTTCTTCATAAACCCGGTGGAATTCCTCTTCGTCGGGCACATCATACCCCTCCTTAATCAGGTAGTCCCTAGCGCTGTTGGCGCAGTAAAGATTCATCTCACTCCATGGAATAGTCTCGTATTCAATCAGAGTGGAACCGAGGTCAAAGATAACGGCTTTGGGTTGTAGTTTGTCCATTTCTTAACCAGATAACGATGTCGGGTTTCTCCCCGCCTTAGGCGGGTCGAAACCCGACCTACTATTGTGTCTATCCAAGGCTGATGCGATAAGGCGCGAGATAAGATCATCAAATCCAATACCCACAGCCTGCGCCGCCATGGGAGCCAGCGAGAGGCTGGTCATACCAGGTAAGGTGTTGACTTCAAGGCAATAAAACTCACCGCTGTCAGCCAGGATGAAATCAATCCGCACCAGACCGGAGGCCCTGATGATGTTATACGCCTTTGTAGCCGCTTCCTGGATACTTTTACTTATCTCCGGTTCGACGTCAGCCGGCACAATGTATTCGGACTTTCCTTTAGTGTATTTGGCTTCGTAATCGTACAGGCCGCCAGCGGCTTTTATTTCCACCACCGGCAAAGCCTGATCATCGAGCACCGCCACCGTCAGTTCCCGACCGGGGATGTACTTCTCGATCAGGACATTGCAGGATTCTCTGGTTGCCATACGAAGCGCCGGGAGGAGGTCGGCCTTATTATCTACTTTCGACAATCCGATAGTCGAGCCGCTGTCGTTAGGCTTGACAATAATCGGAAACGAAAACCGGTTGCGGATCTTTTCCACAAGAGGGTCATCTACTTCGCTCGATACGAGCCGGTAAAGCTTCCAGTCGGGCGTCGGAATCTTTGCGGTGGCAAACAGCCGCTTGGTGATAGCTTTGTCCATGGCCACGGCGGAAGCCGTCATACTCGAGCCGGTGTATGCTTTGCCCGCCAGCTCCAGCAGGCACTGAATGGCTCCGTTTTCGCCGGCGCCACCGTGCAGGGCAACAAATACGACATCGACGTCCTCAAACCGGGATGAACTGAGCGCTTTCACCAGAGCAGGTGAGTTCGCTTTTGTTACAACGACTTCTTGTGTTGAGTCCGATGCACCGGCGGTGATAAACCTGCCGTCACTGCCCAAGAGCGACTTGCCGTTTGCGGGGTCGATGGCCCGGACTTCGTGCCCGAGACGTTGGAGAGCTTCAAACACAGCCTCCCCCGACGTGAGTGAAACCTCACGCTCGTTGGAAGCACCACCGGCCAGTAGTAATACCTTCATCTACGCCTTTTTCCTCAAACGCCGAAACCTATGAACAACGTACGCCACCGCCAGACCGATCACAACCGGCCACACGATCCTATTGTACGTTCTGAAGTAGTATTCTATCCTATCAAAGTTCTCAACCGCTGCCATCGCTACGTACATCAGTAACCCAGCAAACATAAAGTATGAAATAAGTGAGTACAGCAACATTTTTGCCGCAGGGTAGCGTCCAATTCCTGCGCCAAGCGCAATTGCAACTCGAAACCCGACTGTGAACCGTGAGAAAATAAGGATGGCTGGTCCCCATCTCTTTAGATAACCCTCAACCTTGATAATATCAGCCACCGAGAAGTACCTGTAATTCTTCCTGAGGAAATAGTCACGGCCATAATATCTTCCCAGACAGTATATAATCATCACAGACGAAAGGCCACCGAGAATAACGATAGGAAAGGTGATATACAAATCGAGCCGCTCCGCCGCGACCAATCCTCCGCCGGCCAGAATAAAGCTGTCACCCGGAAAAGGGGGAATAATATTTTCGATAAAGCAGGCCGCCAGGATCACAAGATAGACCCACAGCGTTCCGTGGCTGAAAATCGAATCGAGAAACTCGGTTATCTGTTGTGGACTTTCACTCATCGCGTGCAACCAGACAGACCGCCGAGGCTGCTATTCCCTCCTCCCGACCGACAAAGCCTAACCGTTCTGTGGTGGTAGCTTTGATGTTGATGCGCGAAGGTTCAATCTCGACAATCTCCGCAATCCTTGACCTCATCGATGGTATATGGGGACTGAAGAGTGGCTTTTCAGCCATAATGGTGGCGTCGATATTTATTATGTTGGCAAAGCCCGCCTCTTTCACCAACCGCACCACTGTCTTGAGAAGTACAGTCGAGTCGGCATCTTTGTATTTGTCGTCCGAGGGCGGGAACTGTTGTCCGATATCCGGCAGTCCCGCCGCGCCAAGCAGGGCATCCATTATGGCATGCAGGAGCACGTCCCCGTCACTGTGACCGGCCAGCCCTTTCTCAAAGGGGATTTTCACCCCTCCGACTATAAGGTCGCGCCCTTCAACGAGAGGGTGGATGTCGAACCCCTGTCCTACTCTAAGGCTTCTCATCAAGTTCCTTTGTCAACAGCGCTTCAACCAGAATGAGATCATCACGAGTGGTGACTTTTATGTTTGGGCCGGTTGGCTCAACGATTTTCACTTTGAAACCGCGAGCTTCAACCATCGCGGCGTCATCGGTGAAACAATTTGCCTTGTCGCTGTCAACCGCTTCCTTGTGAGCGGCCATAATTAGATCGTATTGGAACACCTGCGGGGTCTGGGCCAGATAAAGTGAGTCTCGTTCCAGAGTGCTCAGCACATATCCCTCGCGGGCCCGTTTAATGGTATCTGTTGCCCTTGCAGCCAGCATTGTTGCTCTCTCACTGATCGCTACCTCAACCGCTCTATCAATGTCAGCCGGGGACACTAACGGCCGGGCGCCATCGTGAATCGCCACGTACTCTGTCGAAATGGGCAGGGCTTTAAGCCCCTTTAGAACCGACTCGCGGCGGGTCTGGCCGCCGATCACTATCTTAGTCACCTTTGGGAAATCAAACGGGTCTATAACTTGTTCACTGGTATAGAGAAGATACTCCTCAGCAACCACCACAACAATCCGGTCAATCTTCCCGGCGGCTTCAAAGCGGCTGACCGCCCAGGCCAACAGGGGACGGCTGCAGACCTGGGTGAACTGCTTGGGCACGGCACCGTTGAACCTTTCGGAGCTTCCCGCCGCCACGATTACCGCGTAAACCTTCATTGCCTACCAATATAAATCAGCCTGAGGCTGTGAAAAAGGGAATTATCAGGTGGCAGCAAAACCAGGGGGCTCGTCATTGCGAGGAGTCCGGTTCCGGCGGACGACGTGGCAATCTCTAACTCGTTGTCTCTTATGGGGAGGAGATTGCCACGCTTCGCTCGCAATGACAAAGATTGGCCTTTTACGACACTCTGTTACAGGATGAGCATAGCATCACCGTAGCTGTAAAAGCGAAACCGGCATTGTATCGCTTCTTCATAGGCACGCAAAATGCGCTCGCGACCGGCAAAAGCGCTGACCAGTATGAGCAGTGATGACTTTGGCAGATGAAAGTTGGTAATCAGATGATCGACTATCTTGAACTCGTAACCCGGCCTAATGTACAGGTCAACCATCCCTGAAAACGGTTGGATCTCGCCGTTGATTATCTTTGCCGACTCCAACGTCCTCACTGTAGTGGTTCCAACCGCAAAAACCTTTCCCCCTTTTGCTTTGATTTCGCTCAGCGAAAAAGCCGCCATGGCAGGGAGGTCGGCAAACTCCGGATCAACTACATGGTTATTTATGTTATCAACTTTGACCGGCTTGAACGTTCCCGGCCCGACATGGAGACAGGTCTCTATTATTTTAATCCCACGGCTCTTTACTTCTTGCAGGAGCGACTTGGTGAAATGAAATCCGGCGGTCGGGGCCGCCACTGCTCCCACTTTGTTCTTGTCGGCGAAGACGGTCTGATAACGACGGATGTCGCGCGGCTGATCTTCACGTTTGATATAATGCGGCAGGGGAACATGCCCGAACCTGCTGATTATTCTGTCACATTGCGACGTCGAGTTGAAGACCACTTCCCATTTCCCACCCCCCAAATCCTTTTCTAACAGTACACTCAATGAATCGAATTCAATTCGCTCACCTTCCTTGACTCGCCGCGATGGATTCACAAACCCCTCCCAGCAGCAAGCTGCTCCTATCTTCCTGATCGGGAGCCTTCCATTGCCTTCAGCGGTAGTACTCACTGGTCGGATCAGGAAAATCTCAACTCTGGCGCCGGTCGCCCGGCGGCCGAACAAGCGCGCTTTGAACACCTTCGTGGTATTTATCACCAACGCGTCGCCCTTTTTCAGGTATTGTAGTATATGCCGAAAGGGAAAGATGCCGGTTTTGCCGGTAGAGCGGTCGAGGATCATCAGACGGGAGGCATCGCGCCGGCGGGTAGGAAACTGCGCGATCAACTCAGGTGGGAGATGGTAGTCAAACAAGGAAACGTCCATAATGGAATAAATGCGGCCTTGCCTCTCAGTGCGCGATGTCGCCGGGCAGTTTACCGAAAAACGGTACGCGGTCGGCAAAGATCATCAGGATGCCGACCACAACCAACAGCACGCCAAAGAGAATCAACACCTTTCCGAGTTGGGGGAGCATGTTCAATTACCAGTTGTTGTCGGGTTTCTCCTTCCGCTTCACTCTATTCGGAACCGGCCCACTATACCAACTACTGGGATAGCTATTATCTCGAGCCAAAAGTTTCATTTGAAGAGCAAAATAATCCTGATATGCTCTATCATAATGACACCGGACAATTCGTCTGTAAGCAATAATATATAGCACCAAAACGGTAAGACTCAATTGCCAATTAGAGGACCCAGCCAATCCAGCAGCAATTATAGGTATGCCCTACGCAATCGCAATCAGAATGAACCTAGTTCCGGTGTTGTTGAGAATCAGTGGTCTCTCAGCAATATCACGAACTAAGTACTCCACCAATATCCAGCCCAAACGCCAGAAGCACTAGGGCACAGATTAAAATCACACCGGCCACCAGTGCCAGTATGACAATCACACCCCAAAACGAGCTTGAGGTTCCCAGAAAGCCAGCCTGTTTTTCCATAAGGTCCTTCCTTACTCTGGTTTGACTCACTAAATTAGAACGATAGGATCCGGTCAAAGTTGCAAATATGTTACCTGCCAATGCAGTCACATCTGAATCAGGTAATTCCGGTGGTTGTGCCATAAGTCCGTTGTCATCGCGAGTCCTACCCGACTGTGGCGTCCGGCGGCTGTCGGATTCACAATGACAATATGGGTAGTTTGTGCGATCATGAATCATTCTTTTGTCACAGCCTCGCAAGGCACCTGACCTACCAGCTACGAGTTGAAGACGGTCAGCCGATCAATCCAGATCTGCGCCAGCGCTTTCTGTTCCGGTGTCAGTTCTTTGGAGAAAGGCTTGCTGTTTAGATAGTTCTCCAGCGCATCAAGGGCGGCGCGAGTATCCGCCACGGTCAGAATGTCTCCCGTCTCCTCTTTCAGCTTGTCACGGAACTTGACCGTTTCTGAAATCAGCATCGCCACCGCCCCCGTGGGGTTGGCCTGATTTTCCAGCATGGACGCGCCGAGGGACTGCATCAATAATCTCAACTCGTCGTCCCACATGCTAAAACAGCCTCTCCTGCGCTGCGTCATCCGGTAGTTTCAGCCCGATATGCCGCGCCGCCTCCGGCGAGGCCACTCGCCCCCGTTTTGTGCGCTGGACGAAGCCTATTTTTAATAAGTACGGCTCGACCATATCAACGAGCGTGTCGATCTCCTCGTTAAGAGTAGCTCCCAGCGCTTCTATGCCGACCGGACCGCCGTGATAGTACTCAACGATGATTCTCAACAGCTTGCGATCAAGGCTGTCAAGGCCGAGTGAATCAATCCCTTCAGCATCCAGCGCCTTTTCTGCAATCTCTTTCGTAACGGCGCCATCGGCTTTCACATCGGCGTAGTCACGCACCCGCCTGAGCAGTCGGTTGGCTATGCGCGGCGTCCCTCGCGAGCGAAGGGCAATCGTTTCGGCTGCCTCCGGTTCAATCTGTGTCTCCAACAGCTTCGCGGAGCGGCGGACAATCTCCTGTAGTTCCTCCGGCGGATAAAAGTCAATGTGATAGTACAGGCCGAACCGATCCCGTAGAGGGGCGGACAGCAGCCCGGCGCGAGTGGTGGCGCCGATGAGCGTGAAGTGTTTCAGCGGGACGTTTATCACCTTCGCAAAAGCCCCTTTATCCACCACGAAGTCGACCTTGAAATCCTCCATCGCGGGATAGATAAACTCCTCAATGACCGGTGACAGGCGGTGTATCTCGTCGATGAACAGGATATCGCGCTCATTCAGGTTAGTCAGGATTCCCATCAGGTCGCCGGTCCGCTGAAGGGCCGGCCCGGCGGTGGCGACGATTCTTGACTCCGATTCACCGGCAATTATGTGCGCCAGGGTGGTCTTGCCGAGACCGGGCGGGCCGTGGAATAAGATATGCTCCACCGCTTCGCCGCGACCCTTGGCGGCATTAAGCGTTACTTTAAGTTTTTCTCGTAACTGCTTCTGGCCAATATAGTCGCGCAGGCATTTAGGACGCAGGGAGAGGTGCAGCGAATCCTCTTCAGCTTCCAGCGGAGTACCTGAAACAATTCTCTCACGGCTCATAGGACAGGCTCGCCTGTTTTATTCCTTCAAAGCGCTTTTTCACACGGTTGCGCCTTCCGCTCATTCTTAAATATAACAGATATCAATTCTTCCGCCGAGGTAATCTTCGGGCTGGCGGCCAATGCCTTTTGGATCATCTGTTCGGCTTCCCGACGGTTGTACTGCAACTGCAGGAGGACTTCAATTGCCTCCGATTCAAACGGCACTGTCGGCCGCTGTTTTACCGCCAGCGGTTCTGCACTTCTGGAAAGGGCAAACTTGGCCATCTTGCCATGAAGCTCGGCGACAATTTTGTCGGCTAACCTTCCACCGATTCCTGGCAGTCGGGTTAACTGGCCAACGTCTTTGGTCTCGATGGCCGTGGCAATATCTCTGATAGGTAACACCAGGGACTTCAATGCCTTCTTCACTCCCAGCCCCGGCACCTGGGTAAAGAGTGAGAAAAACTCTCGGTCAACCGGGTCAGTAAAACCGAGCAGCTTGGGGTAATGACTCGATTTTTTGTCACCAGCCTCGATGAAGTAAATTGTCTCAAACGTCATTTCCTGACCGATACGCCCATTCTCTTTTAGCCGCTCCGCCAGCGCCGAGGGCACCATTACTTCATAAAACAAGCCCGCGTTTTCCACCAGCGCATAGCGTTCGGTGATAAGGCTGAGCTTTCCCCTGATGCGACTGATCATACCGGCACCATCTGGCTGTGGGCTATCGCTCGAAAGTGGCACAAAGCCACCGCCAGGGCATCGGCGGTATCTGATGGTTCGGGAACGTCGGCAAGCTCAAGGGTCGACTTAATCATCAATTGCACCTGCCGCTTTGAGGCACGCCCGTTGCCGGTCAGCGACTTTTTAATGCGGGTCGATGCATAAGGAAACACCGGCACCCCGGCCTCGGCCGCCTTGAGAAAGACCACCCCCCGTACATGCCCCATCGTGATGGCCGTTTTCGGGTGCCCGTAATGCGAATACAGCTCCTCAACGGCGATCGCATCCGGCCGCAACTCGGATATAATCAGTTTTATTTCTTGAGCGATCTGGAGAAGTCTATCGGCCATTGGTGCCTGTCCGTTTGTGCGCACCACGCCCGCTTCGACAACGGTTACCTGTTGCTGATCTCCGTCGAGAACACCGTAGCCGGTGACATTGAGTCCAGGGTCGATACCAAGTATTCGCATGGTACTTATAAATATGCCGCTTATGCCGCAATATCAACATAAAAGTGGCTCTGATGTACAGCCATTTTGTGGTCCACCCATAAAGTGAGAGGAGGCCTTTCTCCGGTAGGCAGAGTAGAGAGAGGACATAGCCTGATCAGAGTCACTTGGAGCACCGCTGCTGGAAGGCCAAACTCTCCGGTTCTCAGGCTCTTGGCAAAGTTAGTACTTGAAAACGGCAGAATTATTTGTACAATGTTACTCATATGAATTATAGTAGCCAGCAACGTTTTCACCGAGAATAGGACGGGGAGTCATGGACAACAGTCTACGTTTTGACATCGCCGACCAGCGACTTTCCTATCGTGGGAAGCAGCAAGTATTATCATTTGATCAGCACCGCATAATCGAGTTCAATCATCGCCACATGACGGTTCTGACCAGCTATGATATCTCTTTGAGATCGTGCAAAATCATTACCCTGTGTGATCGCATTAACTACAAATCAAACTTAGGAGCGCTGCGCAACCGTCAGGTGCGCCAGTCGGTAATTCTGTCCGCCGCGCTGTCGGCGATAGCCGTCGGTTTGCACGGCCGGGGCAGTCTCACCCGTGTTCCCAAGGAGCAGCAAACGAAAGAGTTGGCGGCAAACCTGAAGCGGGCCAACGATCGCACGGCGGCGCAGGTTATGGCCGAAGTTCTGCAAACTACGACGGAAACGCTACCGGTGGGCGAGGAGGTGCTGATCGAATCGGCCATCACAGAAGGCGTTCGCGCCAAACCAGGCATAGAAGCAGGCGGCAACCCGACCATCGCCGTTGGCGCCGTCTTCGGCAAGGGGGAACACCAGGCCCAGTATGGATTGCGTATGCCGGAGACCGTGACGCTGTTGTCGATGGGTAACGATGTCATCGACGGCACCACGAAGTCGATCAAGGGAATACATTCCAGCCTGACCTGTCTGTTTGTGACCGAGGCCAATGTGAAGCGGCATTTGCCCGACATCTATATCCAGCGCTGGATGGGTGGCGCCTATTTCGAGGAGTTCAATCCCCGTGAGACCAGTCTGCAGGATGCCGCTGAGATCATTTCTACCGCCTATGGTTTCTCCGGCATTGACAAACTGAGTGCCTTCTTTCTGGACAGATCCCGACATTACCCCGCTATGGATACCCTCAACAAAGTTGGAGTATCGACTCCATTCGACAAGGATGGTGACCTGATGCCGGCGCTTACACTCGGCATGGAGGGGCTCTTCTTCCCTGATGAACGCGGTCTTCATTCGATGATCGGGGAAATTGGCGGCTCCGCCGAATGGGCGGTCAGTGTGCTGCCGCTGGTCTGGCGAGGCGGCCAGGCACTCGGCATGTTGACCAGCCATTCGTCGCTGACGCGCAAAGACCTCAGCCCCGAGGAACTGTGGAAAGAGCGCTTCCACTTCACCGAAGAGGAGTTCATGCTCATTCAGGATGCCCGCTTCGAGCGCAAGCCGTATTTCACCATCTGGGACATTATCGATGATCCTTTCGCCGGCGGCATCAGCGCCTTCGGAGCTATCACTGACAACTACTTCATACCGTTTATGGAGGGGGTCAGAGCGGACGCCAAAAACAATACGATCAGTGTAACCGTGCTGGCGGTCAATTCGTTAGGGGTGGTGGAGTGCTGGCAGATGACTTTTGACTGTAACCGGAGTCTTGAGCGCACTGCTGGCCTGATGATTTCCCCCAAAGAAGAGCTGGATCGCCTCAGCGGAACTGACCTGGACAAGGCAGTCGGGAAGATGCTGCAGGATGAGCAAACGAGCAAGCGGTTTCGGATATTCTTCAACAACGAATACTACCCGGCCTTGATTCCCGTGAGAGACAAGATGGTGCTGTTGCATAAAGCCGTCAACGGCCTTATCGAGCGCGGCGCTCTCAACGAAAAAGATAGAGAAATTGTTGCGGCAACTGAACGCCTCTCCAGCGACTGGTTTATCCCGTCGGATTGATCAGAGCGCATGTCGTCAGAAAGGCTGGGACAAAATCCGACGTCAACTCACTACTGCCCGTGACCAAGCTTGCCCAATATTTCAAGAGAGACTTCTTCGATGGCCCTGCGGGTGACATCGATAGTCTGCCACCTCTTCTTTCTGAACAGGTTCCTGCAGAACCTAAGTTCCAAATAGATCTCACTCAGATCGGAGTACTTCTCTATCTCTAATCGGGATGCCGTCGTTCGTGCCAATATGAGTGAGCGCTCTTCCCTCACATGGGCCAGGACTTCTGGCTGCATCATTAAACCGAAAATGATGTCCTGTTTCAACGGCGCCAGTTTTGTTAGAAGGTTCTCTTGCATTGTGGCATCCGGTACAATCGGAATATTGGCCACCTGAATGCCGAAATTACACGCCAGGTACATGCTGATCGGTGTCTTGCAGGTCCGCGAAAGCCCCAGTAAAACAACATCCGCCTCCTCGATCAAATGCCCCCGACCATCATCGTGTTCTGCGGAGTAACCGATAGCATCCACTTTCTGGTAATACTTGTCATCGATTATCTGTAGGATCCCGGGTCGATAATCCGGATGCGTCCCCAGAAACTTAGAAATAGTGCTCAGCATAGGTTCCAGAATATTCAGATGCAGAATTCCCCTCTCCGACAGCTGTTGGCGCAAGTACTGACTAAGGTCCTCCGAGATAATGGAAAATATGACCAGGGACTCATCATCAATTTCCTTAAGGACACCTTCAAGCGTTTCTTTCTTTCGAACTTGATGGTAGATGTTCACCAAGGAATACTCAACATCCTTTTGTGAGTAATGCCCCAAGACAGCGTCCATTAACCGCTTGGCAGTTTTCCCCGTGCTGTCTGAAATAATGACTATTTTCTTTACTTCATCCATCTTCTTTCCATCAGATTAGCATAACTATCAGCCTGTATCTCGTCAAATAAAAGCGGAGAGACCTGGGTTGAAAGTCAGGGGATAGAAGAGCAGCACAAAAGAGCGGTTGCTATGATACACAGTGTCTCTCAGTCGCTTGCCAACTTTGCCCAAAGCACCTTGACGATGTATAATCGTAACTCAAAAACCGCTTGAAGGTCTGATATGCTTGTTTTTCTTCCACGTTTAATTATACCGAGTCTTATGACCCGCTGACTCACTGTTCACGGTGGGCTTGCAGGTAGAGGCCATGTACCTTTGTCATTGGTATGCGTTGCCGTGCGCTAACTCAAACGAGGCAGATGTGGACATCTGCCTCCCACGAAATGGGGCGGATGCGGGCATCTGCCGCTCCACAGTGGCAAGAATAAAGAGGTAAATCATGAAACCGGAAGATTTGATTACCTATTGTGGATTTTACGGCGGGAATTGTGCCCGATGGCATGAGTACGCCGTATTCAGGGATCTTGCAGCTACTTTAGCAGAGTAGCTGGATGCCCAGGGCTACCAATACTGGATGCCCACAGAGGTTAAGGAGTTTGACTACACTGAATTCAGAAAAGCGTTAGACTTCTTCAGTAAGAAAGATACCTGGCTCATCTGCTCGAAATGTTGTATAGGCGGGGATGGGAACCCGGATTGTTAAATCCGAAAGTGCTGCAAAGATCGTGGGCTCGAGGTATGCTTTGAGTGCAGTGAATTCCCCTGTGATATAGTCAAAGGGGGTACTAAAATGATAGAGAGAGCCGAGGAATACAAGAAGCTCGGCAAAGATGAGTGGCTACGACAGCAAGTTGAAAAAGCTGAGCAGGGGTTTGAGCTTCATACAGAGAAGTACTATCAGATATGGGCCAGGGCACATCCACTGACCCAGAACCGAGACAAGAAGTGAGTGAGAATCCTTACAGGAGAGGGTTGAGTAACCCGCTGATGGCAGCAGTGTCTCCTGCGGAAAAATTACGTGAGATTGGGGAGCAAAAAATAACTTGAACTTTGGTGAGATTGTGATATAATAAGGTTTTACCTTAAGCCTGTCTGGTGTATATGAAAGTTCTGGTTGTCGGTTCCGGGGGAAGAGAACATACCCTGGTCTGGAAGTTGAAGAAGTCGAAGAAGGTATCGCAGGTCTTTTGCGCTCCTGGCAATGGCGGGATTTCTCAACATGCCCGCTGCGTCAATATCAAGGCCGATAACATCAAAGGGTTGATAGACTTCGCATCCAAGAACAAGATCGGCCTGACCGTTATCGGTCCGGAAGCACCTCTGGCGATGGGGATTGTGGATGAATTCCAGAAACGGAAGCTAAAGATATTCGGGCCGAACAAAAAGGCAGCCCAAATCGAAAGCAGCAAGGTGTTTGCAAAGGAATTCATGCGTAAATACCATATCCCCACGGCTGCCTTCAAGGCCTTTTCCACCCCCGCGGAAGCCATCGGTTTTTGCAAGAGCGTTGAATTCCCAGTCGTTATTAAAGCGGACGGTTTAGCTGCCGGCAAAGGGGTTTTGGTTGTCCGGAATACCAAGGAAGCGACGAGGGTCATTGAGAACATAATGGTCAAACGGTCGTTCGGCAAAGCTGGCGACCGGATCATTGTGGAGTCATTTCTTACAGGTCAGGAAGTGTCCGTCATGGCGATTACCGACGGCAAGACCATCCAGCCCTTTTTATCCAGCCAGGACCACAAGCAGGCATACGAAGGCGACAGGGGACCCAACACCGGCGGCATGGGGGCATACTGCCCCACCGGTTTTACGCCCCGCGACGTGATGGCAGAGATTGTTGAACAAATTCTCAATCCGGCCGTCAATGGTATGAGAAAGGAAGGCATCAAATATAAAGGAGTATTGTACGCCGGTTTGATGCTCACCGAGACCGGTCCCAAGGTTTTAGAATTTAACTGCCGCTTCGGCGACCCGGAGACGCAGGTGGTCCTGCCGCTTCTCCGGTCGGACCTGTGTGACCTGATGATGGCCGTTCTCAGCGGAAAGCTCGGTTCAGCGGGCAAGCTTCAGTGGAGGGAGGAAACGGCCGCATGCGTGGTGATGGCGTCAAGAGGCTACCCCGGCAAGTACCAGACGGGCACCAGGATCAGCGGTCTGAAGGATTACGCGGAAAACGGCTGTCAAATCTTCCACGCCGGCACATCTTTGAAGGGAAACCAGTGGACCACGGCCGGAGGGAGAGTTTTAGGCGTGACAGGCATGGACAAGAACCTCAAAGCAGCCCTGAGTCGCACCTACCAGGTGGTCAAGAAGATCAGGTTCGAGGGAGCGATGTACCGGCGGGACATCGGCTTCCGAGCTGGAAAACCCGTCACGGATAAGTAGTGCATTATGGCCCTCGCGTTAATTGTCATTGGTTCCAAATCCGATCAAGAGTACGCCCAGCAGTGTCGTGAACTGCTTGCCAAGCTTAAGATAGAAGGTGTAATCGAGGTTTGCTCGGCCCATCGGCATCCCGAAAGAACCGCCGAGTTGGCGGCAAAAGCCGAGCAGCGGGGGTTTGAAGTGATCATCGCGATGGCCGGCCTGTCGGCGGCGCTGCCAGGTGTAGCGGCTGCACATACTCACCTGCCGGTCATAGGAGTTCCCCTTCCGGCGGCGCTGGGGGGTATGGACGCTCTTCTGGCTACAGTACAAATGCCGCCCGGCATACCGGTCGCAACGGTGGCCATCGGCTCACCGGGCGCGAAAAACGCCGCCGTGCTGGCGGCGCGCATTCTGGCCCTGAAGTACCCGGAAATCAGGGCGGAACTGGAAAAATATCGAAGTTCCCTGTAACTAATCTGAATCGAAATCTTACACAAGTTGTACGAATATAAAAGAATTGAAGGAGACCTTATGACCACCATGAAGCGACTGACATCCCCCGCCGTCATCTTCGTTGCCGCCGTTGGCTTTTTATTGTCTGCAATCCCCACAAACGTCGGCGCCGACACCGAAAAAGCAAAAGAGCACTACAACGATGGCATCAAGGCAACTCAGGACGGTAAGATCGACGAGGCAATCCTGGCATACAAAGCGGCTATTGCGGCGGATGAGGAGTATGTCGATGCGTACATCAACCTCGGAGCCGTATACTTTGACAATAAAGACTACGAGAACGCTCTGAAGATGTTTAAGACGGTCACCGAGAAAGACGAAAAAAATGTCACGGCCTTTGCCAATTTAGGTCGGGTTCAGTATTCATTGCAGAGGTGGGTTGAAGCCGAAACTGCATTCAAGACGGCCATTTCTCTTGACAACAAAAATCCTGATC
>Ga0209979_1002588_pt1 | contig 17098 bp, 16 predicted proteins | sample AnhtaG_FD_183114 | JGI IMG/M metagenome (GOLD analysis project Ga0209979, IMG submission 183114) | Deep subsurface microbial communities from Anholt, Denmark to uncover new lineages of life (NeLLi) - Anholt_01485 metaG (SPAdes) (version 2) | ecosystem: Environmental > Aquatic > Marine > Oceanic...
GATATAAAAAGGGTTCGGGTAGGGGATTTAGTAATATTCTATATTGAAGCCACTAAAAAAGTAAAGGGTGGATTTTATGGTGTTTTTAAAATTGCTGACCAAAATCCTTTAGTATTTCACGTGCCTGGTCAAAATGGCTTCCAGCCAAGTTTGGGAATGAAACTTATCTATCGAACGCTTCTTGAACCATATGAAGTATATACTGATGGCGTGCCAGAATGGGAAGCATTGGATAAACTTCCAGTTTATGCAACAGAAATTCAATGGAGTTTAATTTATAGAAAATTGAAAGGGAAAAGAGGTTGTACACCATTGCTTCCTTGGGAGTCGCAAAGATTAATAAATATGATAAGAAATAAGAATCAAGGAAATCCAATTGCTAATGCCCAATTTACTGGTGGCTTCGACTGGGATATTACAAATAGAAAAATAATAACTACTCAGACAAGGCATAGTTATCTATATTCTACAAATTATAACTTTAATATCTTAAGATCAATATGTGACTTACAAGGAGAAGGAAAAGCATACGAGGTTCATCTACAATTATATTTTACAGAAAACATTGAAATCAATCCGAATTTAAATCCGATAGTAGGAAACAATCTTATCTGGTTCGGAAATGAAGTAACCTGTGGTGTTGGAATGCAAAAGATAGATATTCTGACTATTTGTCAAAGTAACGATAGAAAAGAATATAGACTAATAGAACTTAAGTATAAGCCTGTGCAACCAGGAGTTGTTGAACAGTTAGAGTATTATGTTAATTGGGCCTCGCAGAATTCGGGAAAGCATCTGGAGAGTTCATCTAATTGGAATTTACAACCTATAATTGTTGCCCCTGAACTAAATAGCAAATTTAAAAAGAGTGGACAAAAAACGAAAAGATGGCAGAAAATTGTTGATAGATTTAATGAATACAATGGTAAGAATATTTCATTACCTATTCTATATTTTGAGTTTATTGTTGAATGTGGAGAATCTATCAGTTTTCAAAGAATAAATTATTAAGACCCTATGCACCTGATCTCCTCCCCTAAAAAAATGCAACAACTTTCCTTTTCCCTCAAAAGTAAAGGTAAAAAAATCTCTTTTGTCCCTACGATGGGTGCTCTTCATAAGGGGCATTTGAGTTTGGTTGAGAAGGCAAGAAAGTTAGGGGATTTTGTGGTGGTGAGCATTTTCGTCAACCCTACCCAGTTTGGGCCCGGAGAGGATTTTCAAAGATACCCCAGGGATTTGAAAAGGGACAAAAAATTACTTCAGAAGGCAGGATGTGACCTTCTCTTTATTCCAAAGGTAAAAGATATATATCCAGAGGGTTATCTTACTTATGTTGAGGTAGAGGAACTTTCTCAGAAGCTGGAAGGAGCTTTCAGGCCAAATCATTTTAGAGGAGTCTGCACCGTTGTGGCAAAGCTTTTCAATTTGGTTCAGCCTGATTTTGCCATATTCGGTCAGAAGGATGCCCAGCAGGCTGTAATAATAAAGAAGATGACTGAAGATTTGAACTTTCCTATCAAAATAATCGTATCTCCTACGGTGAGGGAAAAAGACAGGCTTGCCTTTAGCTCCAGAAATAGTTATCTTAACTTAGAGGAGAGGAAACAGGCTAAGGTATTACATCAGACTCTAAAATTAGGGAAAGAGATGATAAAGACTGGTGAAAAAAGTCCCAAAAAGATTATAAATAAGATGAGAGAGATGATAGAAAAAACTTCACTGGCAAAGATAGATTATATCGCTTTGACTGATTCCGAAAGATTGGAGCCGGTAAAGACCATTAAAGGGGAACTTCTTCTTTCTTTAGCTGTAAGAATAGGAAAGATCAGATTGATTGACAATCTCAAGCTAAGGGTTTAAATTAAAGGTAAATACCTATGTTGATCGCCATTTGCAAATCTAAAATCCATCGGGTTAGGGTTACTGAGGCTAATCTGAACTATGAGGGGAGCATAACTATTGACCGGGCACTTTTAAAGGAAGCAGATATATTCCCCCATGAACTGGTTCAGGTGGTTAATATCAATAATGGTGCCAGGTTTGAAACCTATGTATTACCTGGAAAGCCAGGCTCAGGAATTATATGTCTTAATGGACCTGCGGCTCGGTTAGGTGAGGTGGGAGACCTTCTAATCATAATCTCCTATACCTGGATGGAAAAAGAAGAAGTTAAAGGGTTTAAACCTAAGGTAATTTACGTCGATAAGAATAATAAGACCAAAAAGAGATGAAGTTTGACTTAAAAAGGGTCGTTAGCATAATCTTAGCTGCTGGCAAAGGGGAGAGGATGAAGTCTGACCTCCCCAAGGTTCTGCATCACTTAGCCGGGAAACCACTTTTAGCCTATGTCTTGGACACAGTTGAGAGTTTAAATTTAGCCCGGACAGGAGTGGTGGTGGGGTATCAGGGGGAAAAGGTTATATATTTTTTAGGGGATAAAGATGTGGAGGTTATCTGGCAGAAAGAGCAGTTGGGCACCGGTCATGCAGTTATGCAGGCTGAACCATTTTTCAGAGACTTTAGCGGAGACATTCTGGTCCTTTGCGGAGATGTTCCTCTACTCCGAGCACAGACCATAATTAGCCTCTTAAGAACTCACCAGGAGAAAAAGGCTAAAGCCACAGTGCTTACCGCCATCTTAGAAGATCCCAGAGGGTATGGACGCATTATCCGAAAAAAGGATGGTAGCGTAGAGAGGATAGTTGAGGATAAGGAGGCTACCCCGGAGGAGAAAAAGATCCGGGAGATAAACACGGGTGAGATCTGTTTTTCCGCACCTTCCCTTTTCTCCGCTTTGAAAAAGGTGAGATCGGATAATTTGCAAAAGGAATATTATCTTACTGATGTTTTAGAGATATTGAGGGAAGAAGGAGAGAAGGTAGAAGCCCTGGAGGTTCAAAACCCCTGGGAGACCAAAGGAGTAAACTCTATTCAGGAATTAATACAGATGGAGGAATACCTGGCAAACAGAAAGATTGAACTTGGCGTAGATAAATAAAATAAAGCTTGACAAAAGATTTATTGAAATTATATTAAATACAATCTCGTAAGAGGGGAAAATGAAAAAGACATTATCTCTTAACTTAATCTTAGCCTTTCTTCTTTTATCTTTTTCCACCTGTTTTGCACAGGAAAAAAGTTTAACCCAACCGGTCCAAAATGGATCCAATAGGACTCTTGAATTAAAAGGGGCAAGTTTACTTGACCCCAGTCGGTTAAAGATGTATCAAAGCTATACTTTTTCCTACTTCTCTAATAGCAAGCAAAGCGGGTCCTTCGGGCTATACACTAATACCTTAGAATACAGGGTATCTGAGCCTCTACTGGTTCGGATAGGACTGGGGTATTTGCATCAGCCGCTCTCTGTCTTCAGAAGAGGTAGCCAGGATCTTAAGGGGGTTATCCTGCCTAATTTTCAGCTCTTTTATCAGCCGAACGAAAACTTTTTCCTTAAGATCGATTTTTCCAGTATGCCCGGCTGGTTCGAGTATAGATATAGATGAGAAAAAGATCGCCTGTCCAATGGATCCAAATTCGGAAAGGTATTTTGGGGAATATTTAAAATTTATTTTCTAATAGATTCTCCGCAGTGAGAAATTTCTTATTTTTCTAAAATTATGTTCAAGCGAAAGGGGACTGCAAAAAGTTATAGGTTCTATCGGAAAAGGTCTAAAAGAAAAAAAGGTATCCGTTTTCTGGATCTGGGAATAGCCTTATTAGGTTTATTTACGATTTTATTTGTCCTCTCTTCAGTCCGCAGGCTGACCCAGACCCAGGCAGAGGGGAGTTTGAGGACAACTCCTCTGCGGGTGCAGGTTTTAAATGCCTCGGGTTCAAAGCTTAAACCTAAGGTGATAAAACTTCTTCAGGAAAAAGTCTTAGGCACATATTACTTAGTTATAGTGGAACAGAAAGATTTTCCTGATTCTCCGCTTAAGGAAACTCTTCTTTTAGATAGAATGGGAGAAAAGAAGTTAGCCCGGCAGGTAGGGGAACGATTAGGACTGAAAAAGGAAAATATCCTTTCGAAGAAGCTGGAGAATAATTATCTTAATATAAGTTATACCTTGATCTTGGGCCAGGATTACCAGAAGCTTTTTAAGTTAAAAGATTAATAAGGAGGAAGAAAAGCTCAAGTTGAAAATCTCTTCCCAGAGGTTAGCTAATTTAGTTGGCAGGCATGCCCTGGAGAAAAAAGCCTCGGAGATAAAGGTTTTAGATCTGAGAAGACTTTCGGATATTACTGACTACTTCGTGATTTGCTCAGCCGAGGTAGAGCTGCACGCCAGAGCAATAGCGGATCATATAATCGAGAGCTTAAAAAAAAGAGGGGTAAGACCCTGGCATAACGAGGGGTATCAGAACTCTAAGTGGATACTTTTAGATTATGTGGATGTGGTGGTGCATATCTTCTTAAAGGAGACCCGGGAGTTCTATGAGTTGGAAAGGCTGTGGGGAGATGCACAGATAAAAGAGATCAAGGAAAAAATTAAATTACCTAAAAAATAGATCGACTTCCTTAAGATAAAAAATTAGTTTAAGTTAAACTACCTGAATTAGAAAAGTACCTCTTCATTAAAGCAACTTAAGAATGAAAAATAAGAAACGCAATAATAAAAAAGTTCATCCAAATAATAGTTTAAGAGGTGAATCTATGGATATAGTTGAGCTTAAAAGCAAGACCGTGTCTGAGCTTTTAAAATTGGCTGAGGATTTAGATATACCCGGATGCGCGGGTTTGAGAAAGCAGGATCTGATCTTCAAGATCCTGGAGGCAAGAACTGAGAAAAACGGACTTATCTTTGCTGAAGGAGTGCTGGAGATTTTGCCAGAGGGTTATGGTTTCCTGCGTTCTCCAGACTATAACTATCTTCCCGGTCCGGACGATATCTATGTCTCCCCTTCCCAGATAAAAAGGTTCGATCTGAGAAAGGGGGATACCATCTCCGGACAGGTAAGACCTCCCAAGGATTCGGAGAGGTATTTTGCCCTTTTGAAGATTGAGGCGGTCAATTTCGAGAACCCGGAGGTGGCTAAACATAAGATCTTATTTGACAACTTAACCCCTCTTTATCCGGAGAAAAGGATTAATTTGGAGACCAATCCGGATGAGGTATCTATGCGCATAATGGATTTTATCTGTCCAATTGGAAAAGGCCAGAGGGGGTTGATCGTATCCCCACCCAAGGCGGGGAAGACCATTCTTCTCCAGAAGATCTCCAACAGCATCACCACCAACCACCCGGAGATAAAGCTGATCGTCCTTTTGATCGATGAAAGGCCCGAGGAGGTTACAGATATGGAGCGCTCAGTTAAGGGTGAGGTGATAAGCTCCACTTTCGATGAGCCCGCAGACCGGCATGTGCAGGTAGCGGATATGGTGATAGAAAAGGCAAAAAGACTGGTGGAGCATCAGCAAGACGTGGTTATCCTTTTAGACAGCATCACCCGTTTAGCTCGGGCGCATAATGCAGTGGTTCCTCATAGTGGTAAGATCCTCTCCGGTGGGGTAGATGCAAATGCCCTACAAAGGCCTAAAAGATTTTTTGGAGCAGCCCGGAATATTGAGGAGGGTGGGAGTCTGACCATTATGTCTACTGCCTTAATCGAGACCGGGAGCAGGATGGATGAGGTTATCTTTGAAGAGTTCAAGGGGACCGGTAATATGGAAATAGTCTTAGACCGCAGGCTTCAAGATCGCAGGATTTTTCCGGCTATGGATATAAACCGTTCTGGCACCCGTAAGGAGGAGCTCCTTTTATCAGAGGAGGAGCTGAATAAGGTCTGGATCTTGAGGAGATTCTTGAATGAGATGAACTCAGTTGAGGCTATGGAGTTCTTGCTGGACCGGATAAAAAAGACTAAGAACAACTCCAAGTTCTTAGAATCAATGATGGATTAAATCTTTTTTATAGGATTAATATTTAACCTGCCCTTTAGTTTACATTCACAGAGTAAGGATAGAACTTAAGGTCTGTCTTAGACTTTGACTGAAAAAGTCAAAAGTCTTTTTCATTTTCCGCTTGTCTTTGGTCTCCTGACCAAAGATCAAACCTTCGTTGGTGAGGACACCAACGAAGAGCTAATAGATCCTAGTGCGACCTTTTCAGGGTCACATATTTTTCTTGTCTCCTCTCCTTTTTTTCCGAGAAATGGATGCGTAGGAAAGTAGAGGTAGAAAAACGTAGAGACGCATTGCAATGCGTCTCTACACACTACACACCTTTGGATGATTACGTCCAGAGGGAGCAAAAGTAACTGTAGCGTTGCCACTCCTGTGGCAACGACTAAACTTCACAGGAGTGAGAACGTTACCCATTATAAACATCACCTCAACAAAACCATCTTTTTAGTCTCAGTGTAATCCTTAGTTTTCAATTGATAGAAATATATCCCGCTTGCCACTTCTTCGCCTGAGTTATCCCTCCCATCCCAGATCACTTTATAATTTCCAGGTAACCTTTCCTTATCCACCAGAGTCCTCACCTTTTGTCCTAAGAGATTATAAATAGTAAGGGTAGTGTGGATGGGGCTATGAACTATGAACTGTGAACCATAAACGGTGAAGGATATGGTGGTGGCTGGGTTAAAGGGATTAGGAAAGTTCTGAGATAATTCAAAGGAATTAGGCAGACCTACCTCCTGTTCTTCTCCAACCTCAGTCCAGGTCCAATCAACAACTTTAGCATAAATATCCCAATTACCCCTGCGGTCATCCTGCCAGGTGAAATAGATATTAGAACTATTAGCACAAACTGCCGGACTCTTCTGATTAAAAGAAGCATACTGGGAATTGGGGACTAAGTAATTGCTTCCCAACGCTACACCGGTTGAATTATATCTCTGAGCATAGATATCAGGGTTGCCATTGCGGTAATCATACCAAGTGATGACAAAGCTACCAGAACCATCCATAGCAATATCAGGATAATACTGGTTAGTAGTTCCAGTATCATCATTCACTTTGAAGTTGGAGCCTAAAGGAGTGCCTGAGGAGTTATATCTCTGGACATAGATATCATAGTTTCCATTGCGCTCATCTTGCCAGGTGATGACAAAATTGCCAGTGCCATCCAGAGCAATAGCAGGAAACAGCTGCCAAGCAGTTCCAGCCTCATTGATTTGGAAATTAGACCCTAAGCGAGTGCCAGAGGAGTTATATCTCTGAGCATAGATATCATAGTTACCATTGCGGTAATCTGCCCAGGTGATGACAAAGTTGCCATAGACATTCATAGCAATAGCAGGAGGAAACCACTGCCAAGCAGTTCCAGCATCATCATTCACCTTGAAGTTAGAGTTTAAAGGAGTGCCAGAGTAGTGATATCTCTGGGCATAGATATCCAAGTAACCATTGCGATCATCCATCCAGGTGATGACGAAGTTGCCAGACCCATCCATTGCAATAGCTGGATTATTCTGGTACGTAGTACCAGCATCATCATTCACCTTGAAGTTAAGAACTATAGGAGTGCCTGCGGAATTATATCTCTGGGCATAGATATCAGCGTCACCATTGCGGTAATCCATCCAAGTGATGACGAAATTGCCAGAGCCATCCAGGGCAATAGCAGGATACCGCTGCGAAGCAGATCCAGCATCATCGTTCACCTTGAAGTTAGAGCCTATAGGAGCACTTGAGGAATTATATCTCTGAGCATAGATATCCCAGTTGCCATTGCGGTAGTCTGCCCAAGTCACAATAAAGTTATCCAAGCCATCTATGGCAATAGAAGGGTCATACTGGTTAGCAGTACCAGTATCATCATTGACTAAAAAGTCGTCGATTATAGGATTGGCTATCAAATTTAGTCCTGAGATGGTTTTATTTTTGAGGTCAAATTCAGAGTCAGGCTGCCCAGCTAAGACCTGTAGTGAGTCCGCCCAGGCGGACGAATCTAGAGGCACAAAAGAGAAAAGAAAAATCACCAGGCTGTAAAAGAAAACTTTTGGAATAGGACGCATAAGTCCCTCCTTACCCTAATTTTTGTGATTACCTGAAATTAAAATAAACAAAAGAAAAGGGTTGTCAAGAATTTTTTGACCAATTTTGGGTTTGACACTGGCGGATTTTATCTGTCATTCTGAGGGAGTGTAGCGACCGAATCCGCCTCAGGCGGATGTCGAATTTGACCTTGAGGTAGATTCTTCGTCCGCCTTTGGCGGACTCAGAATGACAAAAAGAGCCAACTTCGGTTCGATAAATCGGACCCCTACAGCTTAATTTTGTCTTGCCATTTTTTAAATTTTCCATAAGTTAATTCGATATGAAAAGAAAGCCGATCTTAGGGGTTACTGTGGGTGATCCAGCTGGAATTGGTCCTGAGGTGGTGGTAAAATCGATAACCACACCGGAGGTCAAAAGGGTTTGTATCCCTTTAGTCTTTGGCTCAATGGGTATTTTCTCTGAGGCTGTTGATAAATACTCAAAAGGTTATGAGTTAAACCAGGTCTATTCAGTAAAAGAGCTTAAAAAAGCTGAAAAGGTTATAAATATTTTGCATTGCACCGATTTAGATTATAAAAAGGTAAAAAAAGGAATTATAAATAAAACCTCTGGCAGTATGGCGGCTACATCTTTGGTTTATGCAGTTCAGTTCGCTTTAGCCCAACAGATAGATGGGATTGTAACTGCACCTTTATCCAAGAAGGGTCTAAGATTAGCCGGGTATGATTTCCCGGGTCAAACTGAGATGATCGCTTTCCTTACCGCTTCGACTAAATTCGGGATGATGTTTATAAGAGAGGATTTAAAGCTGATCCTGGTAACCACTCATCTCCCCTTATTAAGGGTGAGTAAGGAGATTAATTCTCAGAAAGTCTTTGAAAAGATAGAGCTGGCAGATAAGGCTTTGAAATTTTTATTCCACATAAAAAACCCAAAGATCGGTGTTTGTGCTTTAAACCCTCATTCCGGAGAGGGAGGTCTTTTCGGAAAGGAGGAGATAAAAGTAATTCTACCTGCCATAAAAAAAGCTCAGAGAAAGAAGATAAGGGCATCTGGACCTTTTGCGGCTGATTCTGTCTTTAATCCAAAATATTCATCTGAGTTCGATTGTATAGTAGCTATGTATCATGACCAGGGACTTATTCCGATAAAGATAAATGGATTGGGAAATTCGGTTAATCTGACAGCCGGGATTCCGATAATCCGCACCTCTCCGGATTTTGGAACTGCCTTAGACATTGCCGGTAAAGGAAAGGCAGATCCCAAAGGGATGATCAAGGCGATAATTTTGGCTGCCAGCTTGGCTAAATCTTCAAAGAACTTGGAGAAGCTCTGGCACAACTAAAGGTCTTGGATGAAAGATATTCTTATAAAATTACAGGGTGTTTCCAAAACCTATGAGGGCTGGAGAACCGCCTTAAAAAATATAGATTTGGAGATAGAAAAGGGGGAATTTCTTTTCCTGGTTGGAGCGAGTGGGGCTGGGAAAACTACTTTACTTAAACTCCTCTGGATGGAAGAGGAACCAAGCTCAGGCATGGTCTTTGTAGATGGATATAGCAGTTTGGAAAAGGATAAAAAAAGACTTTCAGAGTTAAGGCAAAAATTGGGTATAGTGTTTGAAGATTTGAAGCTTATGAAGAAAAGAACCTTAGAAGAGAACCTCTCCTTCCCCCTAAGGGTCTTGGGTAAAAAAGAGAAATATATCAAAGCAAAAGTGGCTGAACTTTTGGGAGTTTTTAACCTCTATTCCAAAAGAAGATTTTTCCCAGAAGAAATTTCAACCGGGGAGAAAAAGAAGCTTGCTATTGCCCGGGCAGTAATAAATGAACCTCTGATTATTTTAGGGGATGAACCCTTTGGGGGGTTAGATGAAAACTTCTCCTCTGAGATGATCGAATTTTTTAAAGATATAAATTTAAAGGGAACCACTGTTTTTTTAGCTACCCATAGGGTCGATCTGATTAAGGATTTCAGAAGGCGAATAGTAAAGTTAGAAAATGGGGAAATAATAAGAAGATGAGTTTCTCTTTCTGGCTAAAGGAGTCTTTTAGCGGGTTTTTCAGGGAGAAGGGAACTTCTTTCTTATCTTTCTTTGTTAATACCTTTTTCTTTCTGATCTTCGGCATCTTCCTTCTGCTTACCTATAATCTTTACACCTTTACCCAAAAAGTAAAACAGAGGATGGAGATAGATGTTTACTTAGTTGAAGGGTTGAGCCAGAAAGAGATAGAAGATCAAAGACAAAAAATTACCAAACTGCAAGGGGTAGAGGGTGCGATATTTCGCACCAAAGATAAAGCGCTGGAAGAGGTCAAAGCGTATTTAGGAGAAGATATCTTGAAGGGCTTGGAATCGAATCCTTTACCCTCTTCCTGGGTAGTGAAATTAAGACCGGCTTATCAGAACTTAGAGAAGATGCAGAAGCTCTCTTCCCAGATAGAAAAGATGAAAGGGGTGGAGGAAGTAGATTACGGAAGGTTCTGGGTCAAGAAAATAGAGCGACTTTTTAAGACCTTCCTCTGGGTTAACCTAACCTTAGGGATTTTTATAGTTTCGGGCTCCTTATTTTTAATGATTCATACCTTAAAAGATATCCGCCGCTCTAAATCTGAGGAGCTAAAACTCTTAAATCTCTTAGGGGCTGAAAGTAATTTTTCAAGGAAGATTTTCCTATGGGAAGGGGTTATGCTGGGTGGAGGGAGTGCCTTTTTAAGCCTTTTGATCCTGTTTGTCCTGCACCGCTCCTTTAGTTTTTTGGGGTATGAACTTACTTTTTTATCCTTAACCTTTTCGATTAGCTTTGTCTTCACCGGATTTCTTTTGGGCGGATTTGCCGCTCTTTTGTCTGGAGGGGAAAAGTTAAATTAATAAAGAAATGAAACCATCTTTTAAATTCAGTCTCATCCTTTTTCTTTCTGGTTTAAGCTTGGGGATTTTATTATATTCTTTTACTGAAGAAAAAATCCGGGCTCAAAATTTAGAAAACAGAATCACAGAACAAAAAGATGAATTAGAAAGGATTAGAAAGGAGTTAGAGGGAAAAAGGGAAAGGATAAAGAAGCTTTCCAAGAAAGAATCATCGGTTTTCATCCAGATAAAGAACTTAGAGGAAGAAATAGAACTAATAGATAAACTACTTTTTAGGCTTAACTTAAAATCTAAAGAGGTGAAAAAGGAGATCTTGACCAAAGAGAAGCTTTTGGAAAAATCTCAATTCAGGTTAGAGACCAAAAGAGAAGAGCTGGGGTTACGGCTGAGGGATATCTATAAATATATGAGGTTCAGAGAATACGAGATCCTCATCGGAGCCTCCTCCCCTCTTGATCTTATGAGGAGATTGAAATATATTAAACTTATCACCCAGCAGGATCAAACCTTAATTCAGCAGGTCTCCAGAGAGATTGAGAGTGTAGAAGAAAACAGGAGCTCCTTGGAATCAAAAAGGAAAGAGCTAAGCTTGTTGATTAAGGAGAAAGATAGAGAAGAGAAGAAAAGAAATATTGAGAAGAATAAAAAAGAGGAACAGCTAAAGGCAATTCGCACAAAAAAAGAAGTTTATCTTAGGTCAGTCAAAGAGTTAGAGAAAAGTGCAAAACAGATAGCTAAACTTTTGACCTCCTTAGAAGATGAGAGGTTCAAAAAAGAAGTTGAGACCTCAGCTGGCCTTTTTAGAGCTTTAAAAGGTAGACTCTCCTGGCCTATAAGAGGAGAGATAGCCTTAGGCTTTGGTGAGCAAAAGGAAAAAAGATTCAATACCAACGTCTTTAACCCGGGAATTGACATATCTGCTGAATCGGATGAGGAGGTGAAGGCGGTGGCTGAGGGGATGGTGGTCTATTCTTCCTGGCTCAGGGGTTATGGAAACTTTGTTATCCTCCAGCATGATGAAGGTTATTATACGGTTTATGCTAATTTAAAAGAGATCCTCACAGGAGTAGGTGAAAAGATTAAGCCATCTCAGACCATTGGCAGAATTAATAGTTCTGAGAATAATCTTCATTTCGAGATAAGAAAGGGGAAAGAGCAGCTCGACCCCTTAGAATGGTTAAGATAGTGGCCTTTAAGGATATTATAGATCAGGAAATTGCCAAAAAGATCTTGCAGGGAGCGATAAAGGAGAAAAGGATTGCTCATGCCTATCTTTTCACCGGTCCTTCAGGAGTTGGCAAGTGGTTTACTGCCATTGAATTAGCCAAGGCGGTCAATTGTCTAAAAGGAGGTCTTGATTCCTGCGGAGAGTGTCTGGCCTGTAGGAAGATCAGTCGTTTGGTCCATCCGGATCTGGTTTTGATTTACCCTCTTCCTCCCCCTTCCTCCCGGAAAAAAAGCAAAAAAGAAAAGGATGAAGAGGAAAAGAAAAACCGGCTTAAATTTATAGAGGAGAAGCTTTCCAATCCGTATAAAATCGTTAGATTCGAAAAATTAGGCTCGATCTCGATTGAAGAGGTGAGGAAGGCTCAGAGGAATCTCCTTTATACTCCAGTAGAAGGGAGAATCAAGGTCTTGATAGTTCAGGAGCCAGAGAAGATGTCCTTAGAGGCAAAGAACTGTTTTCTTAAAACCTTGGAGGAACCGCCCAGGAATTCCCTTTTAATCTTTTTAAGCTCTGAGCCAGAAAAGCTTTTGCCTACCATAGTATCTCGCTGTCAGAGGATAAGGTTCAAGAGGATAAGAGAAGAGCTTATGGCCGCAAGACTTGAAAAGTTCTCTGGGGTACAAGAGGAAAAAGCTCTTCACTATGCCAGATTATCAGAGGGTAGTTTGGGGATAGCTTTTTCCTTAGCCGAAGGGGATAAAGATGAGCTTCGATTTAAAGGGGTGGAGTTCTTAAAAGTGGTTTTGAAGAAGGATCGAATGGAACTGGTCGATTTTGTGCAACAAATTGTCAGGGATTATGAAAGAGAATCTCTTTTAGAGCTTTTTTCATTTCTTTCAGGTTTCTTGAGGGATATCTATGTTGTTCTGGAGACCAAAGAGGAAAAGAAGCTCTTAAATCCAGACCTTAAGGAGGAAATCAGAACCTCTGTGCGAAATTTCAAGGGAAGAGCAGAGCTCCACAAAGCCCTGGAGCTTATCGAAAAAACCCGGGCAGATATTTTAAGGAATGTCAATTTAAAATTAGCCCTCTTAAACTTAGGTTTTGAGCTCAAAAACTTAACTTCAGGTTTAGGGAGAGAGAAGCTGGTTACGTAATATTAGAGAACAAGCGAAGAAGAGGAGATACGGATGGAGCTATATTTAGTGGAATTCAAAGGTTCGCGGAAGCTATATTTTTTGAACCCGGATGACCTTTCCGTCAAATCCGGGGATTATGTCATAGTTCAGGCAGAGAGAGGAGAAGACCTGGGTAAGGTAGTTAAAAAGATAGAGATTACAGAACCTCCTGACTTAATGGAAAAGCCTTTAAACATCCTGAGACCCTCTACCCCAGAGGACTTGATAAGGATGAAGGAGAATCAAGAGAGGGGAGAGAAAGCCTTAGAGGAGTGTGAGAGGCTAATTCAGGAGAGAAACTTAGAGATGAAGTTAGTGGATGTGGAGTATCAATTCGATGGAAGCAAATTAACCTTTTTCTTCACCGCAGAGAAAAGGATAGATTTCAGGGAGCTGGTAAAAGAGTTAGCTTCTATTTACCGAACTCGCATAGAGTTACGGCAGATCGGGGTAAGGGATGAAGCCAGAAGACTGGGTGGATATGGATGCTGTGGGCTAAAGCTCTGCTGCACCACCTTTATCCGGGAATTCTCTCCCATAACCACTCAAATAGCTAAAGAGCAGAACTTAGCCTTGAATCCAGTCAAGCTCTCCGGGAATTGTGGAAGGCTTTTATGCTGTCTGCTTTACGAAAAAGATTTCTATGAAAAAACCTTAGAACTTTATCCTGAGGTCGGTTCTAAATACAAGACCGATAAAGGAGAAGGGGTGGTGGAGAAGATAAACCTGTTTAAAGAATATATCGTGGTAAAACATGAGGAAGGAGAGGAGGAAAAAATAGCTCTGGCTGAGATTAAAAAAAGAAGAAGAAAATCTAAGGGTGTTCCGAGCATTTGAATAATTACTGTTTGCAAAAAAGGAGGAGAGCTTGACTGGTCTGAAGAATGATTTTACAGAAGAGAAGTATTTGATAACTACCCCTATTTATTATGTGAATGACCGACCGCATATCGGGCATGCCTATACCACCATTGCTGCTGATGTTATCTCCAGATTTCACCGCATCAAAGGAGACCAGACCTTTTTTTTAACCGGCACAGATGAGCATGGGAGTAAGTGTGCAGAGGCAGCAGAGAAAATGGGAGTTTCTCCTCAAGAACTGTGCGACAGAAATAGCCAGCTTTTCAAGAAAGCCTGGAAAGAGCTACATATCTCCTATGACTATTTTGTGCGAACTACAGATGAGAGGCATATCAAGGCGGTAAAAAAATTATTAGAGAGGCTTTATCAGATTAAGGATGAAAAAGGTCAAAAGGTAATCTATGCTGGGGAATATACCGGGTTATACTGTGTGGGATGCGAGAAATTTATCACGGAGAAAGACTTGGTAAATGGCCTTTGCCCCAGTCATTTGAACCCTCCGCAGAAACTCTCAGAAAAAAACTATTTTTTTAGACTTTCCTCTTACCTTTCTAAAGTTGAAAGGCTCATCTCCGAAGACCGGATCATAATTTTACCGGAGGAAAAGAAAAAGGAGACCTTAGGACTTTTCAAACAGGATTTAGAAGACTTTTCCATTTCCCGGGAAAAGGTTAACTGGGGAATAACTTTGCCCTTTGACCCATCTCAAAAGACCTATGTCTGGGTTGATGCTCTGCCCAACTATATATCTGCCATAGGATACGGTGATGACCCGGAAGTGTTCAAAAAATGGTGGACCCAGGGTAAAGTGATTCATCTCTTGGGTAAAGATATCTTAAAATTCCACAATATCTACTGGCCAGCAATCCTTTTAGCCTTAAGGGAGAAACCCCCGGACCTCCTTTTCATTCATGGATATTTCACGGTTAACGGGCAGAAGATGGGGAAATCCTTGGGGAATGTGATAGACCCTTATGGCCTGATTGAAAAATACGGAAGCGATGCTACCCGCTACCTCCTTCTAACACAGTTCCCCTTTGGGCAGGATGGAGATATTCAGGAGAAAAGGCTGGAGGAAAGATACAATTCTGATCTGGCAAATGATTTTGGGAATTTAATCAGCCGGGTTTTGAAACTGATAAAGGAGCATTTTTCAGAAGAAATCCCTGAACCCTCAGAGTATCAGGAGGATGAAAAAGAATTACAAAATTTAGCCGTAAATGCGGTGGAGAAAGTCTTTAATTCAATTGAGGAACTAAATCTAAATCAGGCTTTAGAGGAGGTCATAAAGTTAGTCCGTAACACCAACCGCTATGTGGATAAAACTGCACCCTGGAATTTAGCTAAGGCTAAAGATAAATCCCGTCTAGGTACTGTTCTTTATACCGCAGCAGAGACCCTGAGGTTTATAAGTCTTCTCTTCTATCCGGTTATTCCGGTGAAAGTCCTTAAGTTAAGAGAGATTTTAGGCTTAACTGAAGAGGAGAAAGTTCCTGATTTAAAGAGAGAAAAAAATTGGGGGTATCTGAGGCCCGGAAGGAAAATCGGGGAAATTGTTCCTCTGTTTCCTCGATTGTCCGAATGGATCCATTCTGGAAAAAAAACAAAGAAAATTGAAGTTTCAAAAGAAAAATCCGAATTTGGATCCACAGGAGATAAAAAGAAAGAGATCAGCATAGAGGATTTCTCAAAGTTAGATTTAAGGGTGGCTAAGGTCTTAGATGCAGAAAAAGTTGAAGGGGCAAAAAAAATATTGAAACTCAAAGTAGAGCTGGGAGAAGAAAAAAGGGAAATCGTTGCCGGGATTGCTGAGTATTATAAGCCAGAAGAATTGATCGGGAAAAAGATTATCCTTCTTGCCAATTTGAAGCCAGCAAGGATTAGAGGGATAGAGTCAAAAGGGATGCTACTTGCGGCTCAGGATGGAGAAAATTTGGTTTTACTGACCACAGATAGAAAAATAAAGCCCGGGGCGAAGATAAGTTAGTAGATAAATTAAAAGTTCTAAAAAACGAAGATTTTTAACAGTAAGCTTCTACTTCCGACCATGATAAAACTCCATCACAGTTATTACTAATAGTATAAGATAGTGAAGGAAGAGATATATGAGTAAAGCTCAAAATTGGACAGAAGAAGAACTAATAGTTGTGTTTAACTTATACTGTAAACTTCCATTTGGTCAGTATCATAAAGGTAACAAAAAAGTAATCGAACTTGCACATCTTTTAAGGAGAACGCCAAGCGCTGTAGCCCTGAAGTTATGCAATTTTGCCAGACTTGATCCCATCCATCAGAGACGAGGAATAAAGGGGATGCGACATGGTAGCAAATTAGAAGAAAAAATCTGGAATGAATTTAGTCAAAACTGGGAAGAGCTTGCATATCGAAGTGAAACAATTCTTGCTGATCTTAGAGGAGTAAAACATTACGAGTTAATAGAACCTGAAGAAGTGAAACATCTTGAAGGAAAAGAAAAAGAAGCAATTGTCAAAATTAGAATTAATCAGAGTTTCTTTCGTGAAATGATCCTCGCAAGCTATAGGAGTAGGTATGCCATATGTTCACTCCCCGAATCCAACCTACTGGTAGCAAGTCATATTATCCCTTGGTCGGTAGATGTCTCTTTACGCATGAATCCCCAAAACGGTATTTGCATGTGTGTTTTACACGACAAGGCTTTTGATAAAGGTCTCATTACAATAGGTGATGATTATATTCTAATGCTTTCTACAACCATTAGAAAGCTCTATAATGAGCCATCTGTTCAAAGAGGATTCATTTCATACGAATCCAATAGAATTAAATTGCCTGACAAATTTTTACCAGACAAGAAGTTTTTAGAATTTCATAGAAATAATGTGTATATTCCATAAAACTCGGTAAGTTAAACCATGATCGATACCCATGCTCACCTGGATTTTCCTCAGTATGATAAAGACAGGGACAAAATAATTGAGCAAGCTTTTTCATCCGGCTTAGAGGCGATTATAAATATCGGGGTGGATTTAGATTCATCTGAGAAATCGATTAAGCTCTCAGAAAGATATAAGAATATATATGCCACTGTGG
>Ga0209979_1002589_pt1 | contig 17090 bp, 17 predicted proteins | sample AnhtaG_FD_183114 | JGI IMG/M metagenome (GOLD analysis project Ga0209979, IMG submission 183114) | Deep subsurface microbial communities from Anholt, Denmark to uncover new lineages of life (NeLLi) - Anholt_01485 metaG (SPAdes) (version 2) | ecosystem: Environmental > Aquatic > Marine > Oceanic...
CTCGATTTTTAAATTGAGATGGATAAGTTGATCCTCTATTTTCAATAAATGGGTGATGATTTCTTTCTCCGCTACAGCATTCATATATAATTAAATTGTTTGAAAAGGTAATAATAGTTATTGTTACCTCTCATTGCATCTTCCTAGTATTCTCAACTGGCACTGCCCCCATCCCATCTTCGGTTCTGCTGCCGCCCTCTCTCGCTTCACTCTGCCCGGTTGCCCGTCCTGATGTGCTACGCCTGCCCTTGTGGTGAGGAGAGATGGCAGGTGCTTTTCGATTGATTTGGCTGTTCAGGGGTGTAGTTATCTATAGCTGTCCCTGCCACCAATGGCTGATAGGGCAGCAAGGTGGCAGCCAACCTTGTGGGAAGGTAATAGATGCTTGGTTGGGGTGTTTGCAGGTGGGCCCCCTCCCTCTGAAATATAATTTCAATGTTATTTAATTAACTAAGCCGCTGCTGCATTAAAATCCGTGTTCATCTGTGTTTATCTGTGGTTAATACTGAACTGATTCCCGCGCTTCATTCCTTCTTCAGTTCTCCTGCCGCCCCTTTCGTGCACAGACCCATGCGCCCACTTCATGCGATCCCGGTGTCTGGGCTTATGCAGTCCTCAATAAATTCTTCAAAAAAGAACACATTTCAATCTACCCCCAGCCGGCCTGAACACCGACATCACCGACCTGGACGAGTTCAAACAAAGACCGGGCATACGATCCAGAGCAAAAACCATCTCAGACCTCATCAAGTATCTGGAGACTTTATCTGTGTATTACTCAATTCAACCCCTGCCTCACATGGGCCTTAACATAGGCTTCGGGATGGGCCTTCAGAGTTGATCAGATCCATTAAGGGTATAAAGATTAAAATGATGCAAAACAGTCCACGTATGGAGCCCGCAGGGCTGCATACGTGTGCAGCCCGCTACTGGCTAGAGTAGGATGGGCCCGCGGAGATTCGAACTCCGGACCTCCGCCGTGTGAAGGCGACGTCATAACCGACTAGACCACAGGCCCACATATTTTACAAAATAATAACCGGTCTAATATTATCAATAATTGATAAGACTATCGTTGATTTAATGATAATTGTGTAGTCGCCCAATTCTTCCGTATTGAACTCTTCCGGTTTCATGATATTTTGATATCTTTAGCGATTATCTCGCATGATTCTCATTTCTTTTTATCATTGATTATATAACGAATTTTTCTTCAGTTCAGCTTCACGCTCTGAACAAACATTTCCGGGCAAAATCTGATGCGAATTCATTTCGGGACTACACACTAGTAATCTTATTGGGAAAACTACTTTAAATAGAGATTCATAATGCTATATTAATAACAAATAATCCATATCAAGGAGTGGATATAAATGAAATACCTGGGAATTACTATAACAGCCGATTCTACCAGTAAGGAAATAGCACCAATTGCAAAAGCAGTCCATGAATTAGTAGGACTTCCTGTTACAATGAGAACTTTGAATAATCCTGGTCTTAGGGTCGAGAAAGGTAAAGTACTTGATTACAATTATTCTGGACCTATTCTTGAAAAAGCGCTTGAGACAAATAAGACACTTAAATCCATTCCAAAAACAGGATCTTATACCGGTATACCAGTTGTGGTCACAACTATTAAGAACGAAGAGGGATATGGTATCGCTGCTCTTGGGATCGTTGATGTTGTAGGCACAATCGATCTGGGCACAGCATTTGGCGACTATCCTGATATTGTAAGCCAGGTAAATGAGTGCCTGAGAGCCAGGGTTACACCACCGTAATCACAGTTCCCATCTATTGTCAATTGGAAACTGTTCATTGATCCACATCAATATCTTCCCACCGTGGATGATTACATATTCCCTTGAGATAACAGTCATACCATAAAAAATACCTGAGCCCTTATGGGTATCAATTGTTAAAATGTCCCTTCTGGTCTCTAATTTGTATTTTCTGAGTATCCCTCCTATAGGGATATCGGCCTGCATCAGATCGCCTTTTATTGTTAAAGGCAAAGGATCTATAGGTGTTAGGGACCTGGCATACACATAAGGTATGTTATTGGCTATAAGCAGAACTTCTCTGTGGTTAACCGGGCTTCCGGGCTCGATCATAAGAGTTTCAGCTTCATCGGATGTTGCTTCTTTTACCACCTGACACTTTGTTACTACCTCAACTTGAGCTTTAGTTAACAGTTCCAATAGAAATGTAACAGACCCATCAGTCCCAGCGCATATCCTCAAAGGTGTCGGGATATCCATCCCCTTTAATATATCAAAAATATTCTTGGGCATCAGTACTCGAATTGAAAAATCTCAATCACTGTACTTCTTTTTTTGCCGTCTTGACCCGTTGTTTTGAAGTATAACCTGTAGCTTCATCAAGGAATGTCCTGAACCTTTTATTAGTGTCAAGTACTTCTTCATCAGAAGCCTCCTTGTTTGCTACGGTTTCTAAACAGAGGTTCTTATCAGCTATCCAGGCTTCAAAATGCTTTATTGCACCGTAACTAAATACAAGCTTTCCATCTTTTACAGTAGGCTGAACTGGAAATTTAGCTTCAATGACTTCCTTGATGCGTTCAATTTCAGGTTTGTATCCTCTTTTTAATTTATATTGCTGAATAATATCACCCTGCACTCTCAATTAAATTGAGAACGATAAAACACTTTGCATTATTTCTTATCAAAGCTTCTCAAGAGAGAACTCTTTGTGAAGTACCTGGACCGCTTTCGAAGCATCGTCCTTCCCAACAGTAAATGAGATATTGTGCTGGGAAGAGCCCTGGCTGATCATGATCACATTGACATTATGCTTGCCTAATGCCCCGAATACCTTGCCTGCAACCCCTGGTGTTCCTGCCATCCCCACGCCTACTACAGCTACCACTGAGACATCAACATCATATTCGATGTTACCTACCACACCATTCTTGAATTCATGCTTCAATGCTTTTACAGCTTTTTTAAGATGCGGCTCATCAACAACTATGGAAAGATTTGCCTCTGACGAGCCCTGGCTGATCATTTTGATATTTACTCCTGCATCTGCCAAAGCAGTAAAAGCCCTGGCTGCCACTCCTATAGTACCAACCATGCCGGCACCACTGATATTTACCAATGCCACTTTATCTATCACAGAAACTGCTTTTACCACTTGCTTTGAGGGTTTCTGGTCTTTTACAATAAGAGTGCCAGGGTATTCAGGTTCAAAGGTATTCTTAACCCTGACAGGGATCCCATGCTTTATGGCAGGCTCTATTGCCTTGGGATGTAGTACTTTGGCTCCAAAGAAAGACATCTCCATGGCCTCAATATACGAAATCATAGTCAACGGCCTTGCTTCTGGCACTATTTTTGGGTCAGTGGTCATTATACCATGAACCTCTTTCCATAACCAGATCTCATCGGCATTGATGGATGCTCCTATAATTGACGCTGTAAAATCTGACCCTCCACGACCTAATGTGGTGATAATTCCCATCTCATTCTGTGCAATAAACCCTGCAACTACGGGAATTGTCCCTGCCAGCAAAGGTGAAAGATGCTTTTTAACATTTTCATAGGACATTTCAAGTGGATGTGCACCACCAAAATTGTCATCAGTAATAATCCCGATCTCACCGCCGATAAAGTACTCTGATTCCACACCCAACGACCGGATCGAACCTGATAGTATGGGAGCTGCCAGCCTTTCTCCATAAGAGGATAAAAAATCAAGGGACCTGGGAGTAAGTTCACCAAGATAACAGATACCAGTAAGTGCCTTTTCCACATCTTCGATCCTGGCATCCAATTCAGCTATGGTTTCTTCAACATTTTCATCTGCAAGCGCATCATGGGCTGCAGCATGATGTTTTTGTGTCAGGTCTGCTATGAATTCCTTAACACGGGAAACCTTACCTTTATTTGAGGCCTCATGGGCTGCTTCAAGTAAAGCGTCAGTAACCCCTCCAAGTGCTGAAGTGACCACTACAATCTGGTTACCACTGTCTTTATAGCTCTTGACCAATTCTGCAACATGTCGTAATTTCTTGCCGTCTCCGACCGACGTTCCGCCAAATTTCATTACAAGTTTCATAGGAAATCCACTGGTGACTAGATAAAGTATCTAACTGGTAAACCAGTTACATAAGGATTTTGATTAAACCCAGGTCAGATCAGGAAAATTAACCTGACCTGGGTAAAAATTAAAAAAAAAGTTTTGTTTAAGCTGCTGCTGCTTCAGGGATTGCTGCTTTAACTTCAGGTTCGCCGAGCACATGTGTTTTTAGTATCTCAACACGCCTTAACGGATAGATGTTTTTTACATCCCTGTATATCTGCGCAGAGAGTTTACCCAACACTGCATCCTGCATAAAAGCTTCAAATTCTAACTCACGTGCCTTTTGCTTTACTATTGAAGTCATTAAATGCCTGATATCTTTGATCTGACTGCTTTTAGCACGCTTAACAGTATAACAGATAGGTTTCACCCGAATTTTATATCCATCCCGGGTCCTGATATCAATATTGGCATCGATCATTGATGTCTGCCTTTTGACCAGTGACCTGAGATAATCCCTGGTGAGTTCGTGACCAATGAATTTAGTATAAGCTGAATCTCCGCCCACCTGATCTACTTTAAGTTCTAATTTTATGTTCTGTTTTGAATAATCATTTGTCAAATCCCCTAATGTGACCTCAATAACACGTCCCAATAGGAGTGTTGGATCACTTGCCGGGGTTTCGCCAACTTCTTGCTGTCCCATCATTTCAGGTGCAATCACATTATACCATTGTTTTGCTTTCCAGCCTTCTACTTTTTTGGGACCTCTCTTTCCTTTTGCCAAACTCGTTCCTCCGAATCTAATATCAATTTGATGTTTTTGTAAATGTTAAAGTAATAAATTCGATCTATAAAAGCCAATACTTTGTAAACTATTAAATATAGATGAAAGTATATTTTATATCACCAACTTTTCATATAAACCTTTCTGTCATTGATTTTTTAACCAGGCATAAACCGGTTAATCTCGTTATTGAGATTACAATTCTATCTCAAATTGTGGTTTCCCCTCTTCAGTGGGAGGCGCCAGCCAATCCACTACTTTCATGGCTTCATCAGGACTTTGCGCAACAATTTCCACCCAGATACTCCCCAGTGATTCATCCCCAGGTGGGAAACTTACTTTTCCTACAAACGCGGCTTGTTTATTTAAACGAAATGTCACAATATTTCCTTTAAACCTGATGTTGGTTCGGGCAGTATCCAGTATCTTCCTGCATCTGATCAGCTCATGCAGTTTAATTAAAGATTCATGATTACCAGACCCGACCAGCCTGGATTTCATACCTTCCCTTTCCTGGAGTTGGAATTCCAATCCTGTGAATATGTTTTCGATAGCTCCCTGTACCTTGCTAAGGTCTTCAGTAGGATTAACAGGAGCCGAAACTTCAATATTTATAGTGATCATCTGTATTTCTCCAGGACTTTTTTGACCTTTTCCCTGAACTCGTCCATAGTGCCGTTGTTCTCAATAGTCAGATCAGCCCTTTTAATAGATTCTCCCATTCCCCATCCCAATTCCCTTTCATCACGGATGTGCAGTGCGTCCTCATTCATGAGTTTATCATCAGCTCTGCCTCGTTTTTTTATCCTTTCAAGTCGATCATTATCATTCGCATCGATATTGATCAGGAGAAAATCATCGCCGAATTTCCGTTTGAACAAGTCTACTTCCTCAATGTTGCGTACCCCGTCCACAATAGCAGTATCAACATCAAGAGAAGCCAGTTTCGGAATGCACCTTTTAGCAACTGCTGCCAATCCCTCTTCCCTCCTGAGTTTGGTTCCTGTCCCGCCCAGATTTTCATCAGTAGGTTCAAGTCCATGAAGGAGGACTTCCTCTCTGATCACATCTCCCATATTCACTACCTGATAACCCATCTCTTTGACAAGGTTAGCAGCTTCACCCTTACCTGATGCCGGCATTCCTACAAAAGCAATTATCTTCATACTATCATCTCATCTTCGTTTTCTTTTGTCCGTAACCATATGTTTTTGAGACATTTACCCTGAATGGATCTGGCCATATCCAGCAGTTCCTCTCTATTATATATCCATATGTCCTTCATATCCAGGGTATTATCAGGCATCCCTTGCTGTATAACATATGTCAGGTTCCTGGCAGCAAGCCCATTTAAATAAGCAGCAATATCCTGGACCTCTTCAATATCTGCTAATCCCCTGAACACTGTTGTCCTCACCTCCACTTCAATTCCTGAAGCCAAAGCTGAATTGAGGGATCTGATTATATTATCAACAGTCTTAGTACCGAACTGAATGTCTGATCCAATAACTTTGCTGTACCTAACAGGGTCATCAAGAGGTGCTTTAATATCAATGAACAATTTATCAAGGATATTTTCATCCAGCATGTCCTTTATCACATTATACCCAAAACCGTTAGTTTCAAGACCTACTAAAAGTGATTTAGATTTCACGAACCGTGCTAAGGTCTTTAATGCATCAGGCTGCAGGGTCGGTTCACCACCACTAAATACCACAGCACTGATGTAAGGTGCTGCCTTTTCTATTTGTGATTCTATCTCAGCTATCTTCATTTCATTCCCATGATCCAGATAAGCATAATTCTGGCAGTAAGGACATCTGAATTGACATCCCCTGAAAAATAGAACAGATGCACTACGTCCGTGCCAGTCTACTGTAGATATCGGGATGAAATGACCGAAATTGAAAGTCTCTTGCATTGGATACCACTCTTTTATTCATAGTAAGATATATAACTATTACAAACGAAAGCCCTACATCCCAAATTATACCAATATTAACCTGATCAAAACAGGATCATAACATGAACATTGAGATCGATCCCACTATAAAATATGCAGAAGGCTCCCAGAGGGTCTTGAGTGCTGAAGACACGTTAAAAAACATTGATGGAGTACTGGATAAGATCGGTGTCACCCGCATTGCCGATATTACTAACCTGGACCGGGTCGGGATACCGGTATTATCAGCCATCAGACCAAGTGCAGCTACCGGAGCAATATCCATCTACAGCGGAAAAGGTTTTGATGAGAGACAGGCCAGGATATCTGCCATAATGGAGAGCATTGAGCGCTGCTGTGCTGAGCAGCCAGAGATCAGTTCAGACATTGAAGATGATACAACATTTCCAATAATCACTGAGTCATATGAGAAACTGTCCCAGAAATCAAATGCCCTTCATCCTGTTGATCTTTTACTGGCCGAGCCCATAATGCAGAATACCAGAGTGGAATGGATGATAGGATATGACCTGATGACGAAAGAGAATATCCTGGTTCCGTCCAATGCCGTGTTCCACCCCTATAATCCTACAAACGGGGGCGCGAAACTCTTCAGGAGCAACACCAACGGACTGGCTGCAGGCAATACTATTGAAGAGGCCATCCTGCACGGTCTGTTGGAAGTAATTGAACGGGATGCCCTGAGCATTGCAGAGTATAATAAGAATCCGGGACGTGAGATCATACTTACTCCCAGCGATGGTTTAGTCTACGAATTTAAAAAGAAGTTCGAAGCTGCTGGGATTATTGCAAAGGTATGGTTATTGAAACATGACATTGATCTTTGTACTGTGGTATGTGCACTGGATGACCGGGTCCTGAAAGACCCTGCCATGCTGGTAATGGGTGCGGGCTCGCATCTCAGACCTGAGATCGCGGTCTCAAGGGCTCTTACTGAAGCAGCGCAGAGCAGGGTGGTCCAGATACACGGAGCCCGTGAGGATACGGACAGGGAATCAGTGGTCAGGACGTTCGGATACGATGCCATGAAGCGGCTGAACCGGTACTGGTATTCAGAGTCTGAAGAGAAAGTGGCGCTATCAGACCTTGAAGACAGATCTGCTGACACGCCTGCCAGGAATATCGAGAACACGGTGGCGGCACTGAAAGGTATTGCCCCCAATGCCATAATAGTGAACATTTCACGAAATTCCATCAATGCCCCAGTGATCAGGGCCGTGCTTCCTACCTTTGAGCAGTATACCCTGGATAGGGACCGCAAAGGCAAACGAATGAAGATAGGACGTAAACCCAGGGAAAAATTCAGGCGGCCCGGTGTATGATCGTTGTTTATACAGGCACAAGTCTTTCCTGGGAGGATGCAAAGGAAATATTAGATGCAGATTACCGCTCGCCTGTAAAAAGAAATGATATTAATATCCTGCTGGATAAGGAGCATCCTGATATAATCGGCATCATTGACGGCATTTTTTTTGACAGGGCTGCCGTGGCACACAGGGAGATCATCCGTGCCTTAAAAGCCGGGGTGACAGTTGTGGGAGGTTCCAGCATGGGGGCACTAAGATCATCTGAACTCCATTCACACGGAATGATAGGAGTGGGTCAGATATATGAATGGTACCGTGACGGGTTTATTAATTCTGATGATGAAGTAGCTGTTACCTTCCATCCTGATACGCTGGAGCCGCTTTCAGTTCCACTGGTTAATATCAGGACAACTCTGGAAAAGGCTGTAAAGGATAGTATTATCGATCCAGATCAGGGGGATGAGCTCTTAACAGCGGTCAGGTCAATGTTTTATCCGGACAGGACGTATCATTCCATGATCAAAAAAGGCGTGGAATTGAGGATTGTTCCAGCTGATAAGAAACAGTATCTTATTGATTATTTTGTTAATAACGAAGTTGATATCAAACGGGAAGATGCACTGCTGGTCATTAGAAAAATTCGTGAGCTGGCTTTGACGATCTAATGTTGGTCAAATTAATACATTGCCAATCCATGAAATCCAGTATCAATTCTTGCAATACAATGTCAATTCCTAAATTACAGTGTTAATCTCTGAGATGAAACGGTGTCAATCTTTTTTCCATGATAGTAAATGAGAGATCAATAAACAGGGCCAGAACTATTGCAGGCAGGGCCCCGGCCAGGAGCAGATCTGTACGAAAGCCGATAAGTCCTTCAAAAACAAGTTCACCTAATCCCCCACTTCCGATTAATGCAGTAAGAATGGCAATACTATTGGCCAATATACCGGCAAATTTTATACCTGCGAACATTGCAGGGTAGGCATTTGGGAATCTGATATGTCTGTCTATCTCCCAGTTGGTCAATCCTATACCTTTTGCATATTCGATCAGTGACATATCAATTGTAGACAGTCCTATGTAGGTATTCTTTATAATAGGCAAAAGACCCCTGAGCATGATAGCGATCACTGCTGGCCAGAATCCGATCCCAATTAACGGCACCACAATGGCAACCACAGCAAAACTGGGTACTGCCTGGGCCATGTTAGCTGATTTCATTACTATCGAAGCCAGGTTTTTACTGTGCAAGGATGCTAAAGCAAGTGGCACACCCAGACCGATACTCACAAAAAGGGCTGTATATGCCAGGATAATATGAGCCGTGGTGGCATCAGAAATGGTGGTAAGCATTACCATGTTCCATACCTCCTGGTAAGCCAGCCTTCCACAATTCCCGCAAAGCCATCCAGGATCACTGCCAGGATTCCGGTCCATAACCCTGCCACTAAAATAGTATCCACATCAAAAAGCTGGATGCCGTTCTGCAGCGCGGCACCTAAGCCCCCCGCCGCTATCAGGCCCCCCAACGTTACCACTCCCATAGTGAACACCAGAGCGATCCTGAATCCCCCTGCGATCAGGGGTAAGGCCATTGGTATCCTGACCTTCATCAAGATCTCAACTGAGGAAAGCCCTATGGCATGCGCGATATCAATATAATCCCTGCTCACGCTTTTCAGACCGGTATAAGTATTTCGTGCAATGGGAAGTATCGAATACAGGATTGAGGCCGTTATGGTAGGTCCCTGTCCTATTCCCACGAAAGGAATTAAGAGGATCAACAGGGCAATATCTGGAATGGTCTCAACAATATTGAGGATATTCAGGACCGGATTGGTGATCCTGGGATTGAAAAAAATGAATATGCCAACACTTATCCCTATGATCGTGGCTACCAGAAGTGCTACACTGAACATGTAAAGATGCTCGAGGGTGCGAAGCGTCAGCAACTGGCTTTCCCAGATATCTGCAATATTCTGTAAGATATTCTGTAAGATATTCTCCACGCCCCATTTATACCAGTTTTAACAGCACGTCATTTGACAGGAAGACTCCTGACAGATCATTCCCGTCAGATACAATGGCCATGGATCCACCCCTGCTTTGTAATTCTTTCAAAGCAGAGACCACAGGGTCGAAGGATGAGAAGATGGCTGTGGGCTTTGCACTGTGGCGAAGCGAGGTTTCATCATTGGCATGCAAGAGGTCCGCCATTTGCAGCATACCTAAGGGGACCGACCCATCACATACAATGGCCAGTTCCACACCACTTTTTATCATTCTTGCTACCGCTTGTGCTGTGGTCAGCTCTGCGTTAAAAAGATAATTGGGTTCAATGGGAGACATCAGGTCCTTCACCTTTAAGGTATCCAAATGTTTAAATTTACGTTTCGAGTCCACGATATCAGCCACCAGATCATTTTTTGGGGAGAGTATGAGCTCTTCCGGAGTACCCACCTGGACTAACCTGGATTCGGCCATTATGGCGATTCGATCTCCCAGAATAAAGGCTTCATTGATATCGTGGGTCACAAATACAATGGTCCTTCCGATCTCCTGCTTTATCCTCAAAAACTCATCCTGCAGCTGTCTCCTCATGATGGGGTCCAGGGCCCCAAAGGGTTCATCCATTAACAATAAAGGTGGGTCCATAGCAAGGGCACGGGCCAGTCCCACCCGCTGCTTTTGGCCGCCGCTGAGCTGTCTTGGATACCGGTTCATGAAGATTTCGGGAGGCATTGATACAAAATCCAATAATTGCCTGACCTTTTCTGAGATCTTTTTTTCTGGCCAGCCTTCCAGCTTTGGAACAAGACCGATATTTTCCTTAATGGTCATGTGGGGAAATAGACCGATATCCTGGATCACGTATCCGATGTTCCTGCGCAGGCTCACAGGATCCAATTCCATAATATCCTGGCCGTTTATGTGGATGCTGCCCTCATCTGGCTCTATGAGCCGGTTTATCATTCTCAGGGTGGTGGTTTTTCCAGAACCGCTGGGACCTATCAGTATCAGTAGTTCACCGCCTTGTATCTCAAGGTTGATATGCTCCACTACCGAACGGTTATCATACTTCTTGGAAATGTTCTGGAGCTTGACAGATTCGATCCTGTCAAAGTGTCTTCTGGATGTAGTCATGAAAAAAATGAGAAATGTGGATCAATTTTACATAATTAATCCTTTCTCAATGAGGAATTCCCTGGCAATCTCCCTTGCATCTTTTTTATTAACATCATATTGATAGTTGAGCTGTCGCATTGAATCGGTATCAATGGCACCTTCCAGTTCCTTGATTATCTTAATGACATCCGGATTTTCAGCAGCAAATTCCTCAGTGACAATAATGATCGCATCATATGGCGGCAGTGCGTTCTTATCATCCTCAAGGATTCTCAGGTCGAACAGTTCGTTCTTGGTATCTGTGGTATAGGCAGATATGGCTTCCACTTCATCGTTCTTTATGGCCTCGTACATTATCGTGGGAAGGCCCTGTTTATAATTCTTGAATTCGAACCCGTAGATCGCCTGTATACTTGGCAGGCCGTCTTCCCTGGTGGCAAATTCTGGGTCCGTTCCGATTACCATATCTGGCGCATGATTTTCAAGATCGCTGATCTTGGTAATGTTATTGGCCTTCGCCCAGTCTTCTTTTACTGCAATGGCATAGGCATCTTCGAAACCCAACTTGCTCACCACCAGCACTCCATCTTGTTCAGCTAATCCTTTTTCGGCTTCTTCATAGACAACCTGCGGGTCCCAGACCTCAAGGGCTGGTTTCTTCAGGATCTGGCTGTATGCAGTACCTGTATACTCCACATAGGTATGGATCTGCCCTTTCTTCAGAGCTTCGTAATTTATTAGCGTACCACCTAAGCCGACCTTTACATCGGTTTTGTACCCGTGGTCTTCCAGCAAGAGAGAGATCATATGTCCCAGGATAAATGATTCCTGGAACAGTTTGGATCCGATTACTATAGTCGGCTTGTCATCTGTGGTACCTAAGTTAGCATTTTCTGAAGCATCTTCAGGCGATGTGCATCCACTTATCAATACGGCAGTAATGATAAATAAAACAAAGAGAACTTTTATTTTCATAAAATATAACCCCAAAATAAATTATTTTTATAAATATTTATAGTTTCCTTTCTGAAGTTATTTCCCCAAATAATTGAAAATAAGGAGAAAAAAGACTTAATTTTTTCTTGAAGAAAATTTTTTTAAGATATCCAGTTGTATGTGTATAGGGAGGAGTGGACATGATAACTGCAATATGGAATGGGGTAGTGCTGGCCGAAAGTGATAACACAATAATTATCGAAGGAAATCATTATTTTCCACCGAATTCTGTCAATCGTGAATATTTAACAAAAAGCAATACACATACCATCTGCCCCTGGAAGAGATTGGCAAGCTATTATGATGTGGTTGTGAAAGACAAAGAAAATAAGGACGCTGCCTGGTATTACCCTGAACCAAAATCTGCGGCCAAGGAGATTAAAGATTATATCGCATTCTGGAAGGGGATCGAGATTCAATAGTTATGTCAATTTCCTGGCAACCAATCATCTATTGAAAACAATTTCGATTAATCTCTTTAAAGAAGTGTTATTTTAAGCCTAATATTGCCAAAAAGCTTAATAAGTCACATCCCCAAATTTAATTGGGGAAAGAAAATGGGAATCCTGATCCATTTCGCGAAACGCTGGGTTGCCGGTGAATATCTTGAAGATGCTATTGAACGAGCGCGGTCTGCAAACAGCTGCGGAATTAGCGGCATTATCAATCATGTGGGAGAACACAACAAAGATATTGAATTAATTAGAGCTTCAGCGGTAGAATATGATCGTTTACTGGACGCTGTCAAAAATGTACAACTTGACAGTTCCATATCAGTAAAACCCACCCAGCTTGGTCTTATGAAGGACAAGGAAACCTGTATCAATACATTAGAACCGTTGGTGAGAAAGGCATCTGATTCAGGTATCTTTATTTGGATAGATATGGAAGGAAGTCCTTATACCCAAGCGATCATTGAAATCTATAAACATCTTTTTTCAGATCACAAAAACCTGGGGATCGCCATACAGGCTTACCTGTTCAGGACACCTGATGATCTTAAAGCACTATCTGCTATTGGTGGTAACATTCGCCTGTGTAAAGGTGCATATAACGAGTCAGCTGAAATAATCATAAAAGACCATAATAAAGTAACAGAGGCCTTTGCCAGCCAAATGGAATCATTATTCAAGAATGGGGGGCCAGGACTTATCGCTATAGCGACCCACGATAGCAGCCTGATCGAACTGGCAAGGGAGCTGAATAAAACCTATCCCAGGAACTTTGAGTTCCAGATGTTGATGGGTGTTCGGGATAAATTAAAGGAAAAACTGGTCAGGGAAGGGTACTGGGTCTCTGGTTATATCCCATATGGAAAAGGTTGGCTTGCGTACTTTTTACGAAGGCTTAATGAGCAGAAACGGGATATTAAGACCGGATTTATTTCATTGTTCAAGCAGGATTAATGCTAAAATAGTTCATTTATCTCTAATCAAGTAATCCGTAAAAAATTACCTAAATATAGCGTAGAATTGGAAAAAATTATACGGTATTATGAGGAAAATCCAATCGAGTGGGATCGGCGAAAAGATGAAAAATGTTCTAAATTCTATTCTTGTAAACCACTGCTGCGATCACCACAAGTTTTATCTACATTGTCATATTATATTATAATTTGATTTGTTATGAAGTGGGGAATAAGTTGTAACAGCAATCATTTGAGTTTTTTTGAAATCATTTCATGAAATGGTTATTCCAAACTCAAAATATCGCTCTATTCCATATACTGGACAGTCTGTCTATCATACCTGAAACAAGGAATTTCAGCTTACACTCCACCCCTGGAGGTATTGAACAATGGTGAAAAATAAGGTACGAGGGAGGTTTGTATAATGTCTGGAAAAATACCGACAATTAAACGTAATATCATCAAACCTGAAGATATTGACCCGATGGAAGTAAAAAAAGTATTGAAATTTTTAAATGAAACTGAAAAACCTGAAGAGATTGCCGCTACTATAGAGATTCCTGGTGAGGTGGATGTTGGCATTAAGGTCGCAAACAACATTATTGAAAAAAGAGCCCAGCTTGGCGAATTCAGCAACATGAAAGAGGTCATGGACGTTCCTCAGATAGGGCCTGAGCGCTTCACTGATATTGTTTCCATTCTAACGGGTAAAACTGATATTGGCGAACCGGAGCGGGTAAATTTCAAATACCTTATCGCAATGAACCCGAACTATTTTGGCAACCTGAAAGTAAGTCCTTTCGAACCTGTCAAGGTAATAAAGAATAATACCAGCTATGAAGAGCTCATGTGTGTGGGATTCAATCCCCACTTTGAAAGACTTGAAACTGTGGTTCATATTAAAAGATCTTCAGGGTATGGTGGGAATATTTGCTCTGCCGGTACACCGGAATATGTACGGTTCTATGTAGACTGGGATAATACCGGTAATTGGGAAGACATTGGCATGGTCAGCTTCACTGCATATAATATACTGGGTGATAAGCCCTTGGAATATGACCTGAGTATCACTCTGGATGCTAAGAAAAAATTTTGTTTTGTTAAAAACTTGCCAAAAATCCGAGCTATTCTTTCATGGCGTGATCCACCGCCTGCTGACACTCCGGATCATACTCCGGTCTGGGGCAATGTTCTTGAAGCACGTATACAGATTGAAGAGCTCAAGATCTTTATCATAAAAGATTTACTCAAGATGCCCAATGTGAGTATTCCCGATGAGATGTTAAATGTTTTCGATCTTGAAAAAGAGGTCGATCTCAAGGCACCGAAAAAACTTACAATCCCTGAACTGGCTCATTTATACAAAGAAAAAGGGGTCCCCAAACACAGGTTCGGATTTACGAAAATAAACGAGATTATGGGAAAAAGCGGGTTGCAGTTAAATAAAATTGCATATGCGAACGTTTCGTTACCTGATGAAATACCGCTCATCCATCCCCTGGTTGACATCGGATTTGACCCGATCGAGATCCCTGATATCATTGAAAAGTTCATCCCCATCCCCTTGGGTGATACAACATATGAAGAATTGAAATGTGTTGGATTGAATACGAACCAGGATGTGCTTGCCGGAGTCATTGAAGTCAAAAAGCCAAATGGTTATTTAGGTGATCCCTGTGGTGCCGGCAGTGATGAATATGTGGCGTTCTGGATCGACTGGGGTGATGGTGCAGGCTGGTCATATGTGGGAACAACATTAGTAAATGTGCATGATATTAACGATATGCCTGGCCAAGGATTGCAGTATTCCGTATTTCTCCCTGTGAACCTGAGCGGACGACGCCAGCCATGTGCTGATGGAGCAAAAGTGGTTAAGGTAAGGGCTATCCTGTCGTGGGAAGTTGCTCCCCCTTCATGGAATCCTCACTACATCCCCAGATGGGGCAACCGGAAGCAAACGCTCGTACATATCACTCCCGGACCTATCATAGAAGAAGGTGACCATACACCGTTCCTATCTGTTGTCGGGAACATGGGAATAGATGATATTGACCCATCCACAGGACTTGCTACCGGTACCGGTGTTATGGCTGCATTCACAGCAAACAAGAGCCCCTTCGGTGGTGTGATCACTATCAGTGGGCACATTGCATTTCCGCCGAACAGCTTTACCGGAGGCGGTATGAGTGCCACGCCACTAAAATATAAGATATTCGTACGTCGCAGTTTGCCCGGAGAACCATGGCAGCAGCTGAATAATTCGTTCAATGTCAAACTTGTGGATCAGGTGAGTTCCCTCTTCATAGGACCTTATAATCATACCCAGAAGATCGACCCCAACGGATATTACACCTATTTGGAAGATCTTGAAGGGAATGAAAGACGGTTTGTAGAAGGTTTTGTCCTTGCCAAGTGGGTTACTGGCGCTACCATGGAAGGGATATGGGAGATCCGGATGGAAGCATTTGATCCAGTTACAGCAACCACATATCTGGCATTGAATCCTGATAGTACCCAGCAGATCATCAAGGTCCGCATTGATAATGAATGGCCCGCATCCAGTATCGATATCACTGGATATACTCATGACGGTGTCTTCAAACCTGCTGAGGCTTGTGGAACATTCAGAAAAGGAGACATCATACACGGAACGTATAGCTTCTTTGATGATTATTTCGGAAGACTCTCAGTATGGGCTGAACCAACATCTCAGGCAAGTGGAGGCAAATTATGTGTCCAGCCCGGTGCAATATTATGCAATGCAGTATCGACATGGAAAACTCCACCATCGATAAGCCGAAGTTATCCTGCTTTACCCACAACCGGAGAATCAGGTAAGTGGGCACTTGATACCAGCGACATGCAACCGTGTGGTTATATTGTGAGAATACACGGACATGACCGGGCTATCATTAACAGTGGATTTATCGGCCATTATGGAGGCAGTTCTGTAGGATTTTGCCTTCTGAAGCCTGAATAGTAGCAGATAATAGTAAGGTAATGAGGGGTATCCCTCATTCTCTTTTATTTTTCAGATTCTTTGCGCCCTTTGCGGTGAATTAATATAAACATCCACGAAGTCGACTCCGTTTTTCATATATCACCGCAAAGTTCGCAAAGGGCGCGAAGAATTAAATTGTTTGGCTATGATATCCACTTAAAGTTAACAATACCTTCGCCATATCTGTTGTGGAAATAATATAGTTTTTGTGATATAACTATACCTCCAACTTTATCAAAATCTATCGATTCACCATTTATTAACTAAACATTTTTAATATATGAACTCCTACACTTTTTTATGGGCAGGAATAGAGTCTATCACGTTGTTAAGAAAATTAGCTTGAATGATCTTGACAAAACCATCAAAAGAAAAGAAAAAGAACTTCGCGTATTGAAAAGGCTATACTTCATACGTTTTTTATACAATGGAGATACCCTGGAGAAAGCAAGTGA
>Ga0209979_1002590_pt1 | contig 17085 bp, 14 predicted proteins | sample AnhtaG_FD_183114 | JGI IMG/M metagenome (GOLD analysis project Ga0209979, IMG submission 183114) | Deep subsurface microbial communities from Anholt, Denmark to uncover new lineages of life (NeLLi) - Anholt_01485 metaG (SPAdes) (version 2) | ecosystem: Environmental > Aquatic > Marine > Oceanic...
CATCTGATATAAGGACGGTTACTCTAGCTGTAACTCCAGAAGATTCAGAGAAATTAGTTTTTACTGAGGAAATGGGTAGTGTATGGTTAGCTTTACTTCCTGTTGATGGTATAGAGAGGATAGAAACTCCAGGCCGGACTTTAGACAATATATTCGAATAAACATGAGTGTAAAATTGAATAAAAAATTATACATAATTTAAGGATAAAGAAGTGAGAAAAGTTCCAATAGCTATTATAGACAAAGAAAAAGGTAATATAGAGAGAGTCAGCTCACTACTGGAAAATTTAACAGAAATAGAAATTATTCAAACGAGTACAAGTCTGGAGGATTTAGAACTATTGTTTCAGGAGAAGTTACAGACCCTGGTTTTGCTTGGCCCTGCTTATAAATTAGAAGATGCCCAAAAGCTACTCCGGAATTACAGCACTTCTCTTCGATATGTTAAAGTAATTCTTCTAGTAGACAAAACCTCAACCAGTCTTTTAAGAGAAGCTATAAAGCTTAATATTCATGATGTATTGGAATTTCCCTTTACTTACCATGATTTAAACGAATCTATAAAAAGGGTAAAAGATATTTTTAAAGAAATACTGGCGGAACAAACAGGAGTTCCTGAAGAAAAGGCAGCTCTTGTTAAAAAGGGTGCCAAAAAAATAACAGTCTTAGGTACCAAAGGAGGATCGGGTAAATCATTTATCGCTACAAATCTCGCAATTGATTTAGCGAATTTATTAAAGAAAAGGGTAACCTTATTTGATCTAAATTATCAATTTGGAGATGTAGCCTTGATGCTGAATCTTTTTCCCAAACATACTGTTTATGATATTATGTCGGTCATTGATCAGCTGGATTCTGAAATGTTAAATAGCTTTTTAACTACTCACAGCTCAGGAGTTAAAGTTCTTCCTGCACCTATTGATCCTACTCAGGATGAAGCTATCAGTACTAAAACTACAAAAAAGATATTAGACATTCTTTCAGATTTCAATGATTATATTGTTATTGATACTCCTTCTAGTTTTTCTGATAATGTACTTCTAATTCTTGAAGAGACTGATTGTCTGTGTATGATAACCGGTATGGACGTTCCCAGTATTAAGAATTTAAAGATCACATTACAATTGCTTGAACAGTTAAAGTTTCCTCCAGAAAAGATTTTTTTAATTCTAAATCGTGCTGACACCAAAGTAGGTATTACCATAGATGAAATAAAAAAGACCATTGGTAGAAGAAATATTGATATAACAATTCCCAGCAACAGAGTAGTTCCTATATCAGTGAATAAAGGGGTGCCTGTGGTTACAGATGCACCAAGGTCTTCTGTTAGTAAAAGTATTCATAAATTAACCAATCTCTTAAAGTCAAAATTAGAAAAACGTAAGTAAGATTTTAACGTAATGAAATTAAGAATTAGGAAAGTGATTTATTATGGGATTACAAGAAAGAATTCGCAAAGTTCAAGAGTTTGAGGACAATTTAGATACAGCCAGGGAAGTAGCAACCACTAAAAGAGTAAAAGAAGTTGTCCAAATCAAACGAAATGTTCATCTAAGCTTAATTGAGAAGCTTTCAGATGAAATATTTAAGAAAAATATAAGTGACGCTGAATTAAAACTTAAAGTCCATAGGGAAGTATTGAGGCTTTTGGGGGAAAATAATACCCCTCTTACCAGTGAAGAAAAAAGAAAGATTATAGAGGACTTAATAAATGATGTTGTGGGTTATGGACCTATAGAAGAGTTTTTGAAGGACAATGAAGTAACAGAAATTATGGTAAATAACCCTGCTACCATTTATATTGAAAAATTTGGAAAAATATACCCTACAAAAAAGACTTTTCTTGATGGATCACATCTTCTAAGAATTATTGATAAGATTGTCAGTAAAGTTGGTAGAAGAGTTGACGAGTCATCACCTTATGTAGATGCAAGGTTGCCGGATGGATCAAGAGTAAATGTAATTGTTCACCCGCTGGCTATTAACGGACCAATGTTAACCATAAGGAAGTTTGCAGCGGATCCTTTCACTATTGGAGATCTGGTAGAAATGGGTACCTGCACCCAAAAAGTTGCTGATTTCTTAAAAGCATGTGTAAGGGGGAGGATAAATATAATTGCCTCGGGTGGTACAGGTACTGGAAAAACTACTACACTGAATGTACTTTCATCTTTTATTACTGATGATGAGCGGATAATAACTATAGAAGATTCAGCAGAATTACAGTTGCGTCAAAGTCATGTGCTCCGCCTGGAATCAAGACCTCCTAACATAGAAGGAAAAGGAGAAGTTACTATTAGAGATCTGGTTAGAAATTCCCTTCGTATGAGGCCGGACCGTATAATAATTGGTGAGGTTAGAGGGGGAGAAGCTCTGGATATGCTCCAGGCAATGAATACCGGTCATGATGGAAGTCTGAGTACGGTTCATGCTAACTCTACCCGGGATGTGTTATCAAGACTGGAGACGATGGTGCTTATGGCTGGTCTTGACCTTCCTGTAAGAGCCATAAGAGAGCAGGTTGCTTCTGCTATAAATCTGATTGTCCACATGAATCGACTAAAAGATGGTACCAGAAGGTTTATAAAAATAACAGAAGTTCAGGGCATGGAAGGTGACATAATAACTTTGCAGGATCTTTTCCTTTTTGATTTTTCTATGGGTATTGATGAGAAAGGAAAATTTAGGGGAACTATTAAATCAACAGGTTTGATACCAAAATTTATGAAAAGGCTTCATGATGTCGGGGTAGATATTCCTATGGAAGTATTTGAAAGGGAGATGGAAGCTCCAGGTATTTAAGTTTTTAAGACAAAAAAATTAGATATTAAAATGAATATGTCAAGATTTATTAAAATAGTTATAATTGTACTGGTATTTACATTTTTGTTTCTAGCTTTTCCTTATCCAGTTTCTGCTCAGGAAACCTCTGATATTACAGTCGCCAAGACTGACATTAACGATTATCCAAAAGTAAATATTTATCTTAACTTTAAGGAGGATTCAGAACTAGGTCTGCTGGATTTAAGTGAAGAAAATTTTGGTGTGTTTGAAAACGATGAGGAAATTAATTTAACATCTGTAGAAAGAATTGCCAGTGTTCCTGAACCAATTGGTGTAGTTCTGGTTCTGGATACCAGTGGAAGTATGAAAGGTGAACCAATAGAAGATGCAGGTAGTGCAGCATCACTGTTTATGGATGAAATGAGAGCTATTGATGAATTTGCAGTTGTGGGTTTTGCAGATTCCATCACCATCTATTCTTCTTTTACTTCAAATCGAAAAAATCTAAGAGATTCTATTTCACAGATAGTTGCTGAAGGGGAGACTTCTCTATTTGATGGTATCATCATTGCCTTAGACCAGTTTAAAAAAAAGGAGAAAATAAAACACAGATATTTGATAGTGCTCTCTGATGGTACTGATACTGTCAGTAAATTAACTGCCCAGGATGTAATTGATAAAGCGCAAAAAGAAGATGTCACTATATATTCAATCGCCCTGATGTCCTATGATTTTAATCCAACAGATATCGGAAATATATCCAGGAGTACCAATGGAGAGTTATTTATTGCAGCTAACTCTAAAGAACTAAAGGAACTTTATAAATTTATTTCCAGGAGGATAAGAAACCAATACAAAATTTCTTATACCAGCCTCTGGCCTAATACAGATTCCATCAATGTTAAGATAGTTGTTGAAAAATCTGAACTTACTAGTTCAATTAGAACTAATTATATTAATCCCTTTTATACTCCAGATCCAACTAAAATCGTAAAAGAGAATAGGCCTTCTTATTTAGCGTTGTTTGATATTTGGTGGGTTAAAATAATAATATATTCTACTATTTTTATTGGGGTAGTACTATTTTTGTACATTTTTATCTTACTTATATTGCCCCGGAGACAGCTACTAAAAGAAAGAACAGAATTCTATGGTTACAAACCAGCCAGAAGGAATTTAGAGGCAGAAATTAGAGAGAAAAAAGGTAAAGTTGGATTTTTCGATCGTCTTGTTATTTTTGTATCTAAATTTACTTCTAAAAGAGGTTTTGGGGAACTATTTGAATTGAGGTTGCAGAGGGCAGGAATGAGCATTCGTAGTTCTGAGTTTATAACTCTGCATATTATTTCTATTATTGTTGCCAGTCTTATAGTCTATTTCTTAACTGGAAACTATCCGTTAACCTTTGTGGTGTTTATTATAGTTACTTTATTTCCATTTCTTCTGTTAAATATCAGGACAGCACAAAGGCTTAGAAGATTTCATGAACAATTACCTGACACTTTACAATTAATTGGTGGCTCGCTCAAAGCTGGATATAGTTTTAACCAGGCCATAAGTATGGTGGTTGAAGAAACCAAACCTCCCATATCTGATGAATTCAAGAGAGTTCTAAGTGAGATCAGAATGGGTCTCTCCGATCGTGAGGCTTTTGAAAATATGGCTGTAAGAATAAATAGCGAGCACTTTAACTGGGTAGTAATGGCGGTTAATGTTCAAAGAGAAGTAGGAGGAAATTTAGCTGAAGTAATGGAAATTATATCCAACACTATTAGAGAAAGAGATAAAGTGTTGAATCAAATCAAGGCTTTAACTGCAGAAGGAAGACTTTCGGCATATATTCTAATTGCTCTGCCGATTTTATTGGGAATTTATTTAAGCTTCGTAAACCGGGAGTATGTAAGCTTGTTAATTACTACAAAGATTGGTCTGGTCATGATTGGTACAGCAGTATTGCTAATGATTGCTGGAATTATTTGGATGCTCAGGATAATTCGCGTTGAATATTAAAATTTTTTATTATAAATTAGAAAAAAGGAATGGTGAAAATATAAAATGTTTATTTATATAATTATGGGTACTGTTTTTTTCTCCATATTTTTACTTATGCTGGCTTTTGGAATGCCAGTAGTTGTAAAAAGAACTCCCAAAAGCAGTATCAGCCAGTTATCTTACTATACTACAACTGCTAAAAGGGGAAAAGAAGAAATCCCATCTTTTTTTGAAAGGATTATTTTACCAGTATTTACTAAAATTGCTTCTTTAATAAAAAGAGTCAGTCCTAAAGGTATTGTAGAATCCAATAGGCATAAGCTGGCGTTAGCCGGTAGCATAGAGGCTTTTAGTGTAGATGTATATCTGGCTATAAAGTTTCTTTTCCCGGTAGGATTTCTGTTTTTATCTATATTGCTTGCAATATTCTTTCAACTATCTTTAATTGTAAGGATTATATTTTTAGCTCTTATTCCACTATCCTATTTTCTACCGGATATCTTTATAAGGAGTAGAATCAAAAGTAGACAGTTGGAGATAAGGAAGTCACTGCCGAATGCTCTGGATCTGCTTAGCATTAGTGTGGAGGCCGGTATGGGTTTTGATACAGCTCTGGCCAGGGTGGCTAATAATATTAAGGGGCCTCTGGGAGAAGAATTTAAGAGAATGCTGCACGATATTCAACTGGGCTCTTCCAGAAAAGATGCCTTTAGAAATTTAAATAGCAGGACAGATGTGCCAGAACTCAGTTCTTTTATTGTAGCAATGACCCAGGCTGAAGTATTTGGAATATCCATAAGCAAAGTCTTAAAAGTTCAGGCATCAGAGATGCGAATCAGAAGACGGCAGTTGGCAGAGGAAGCAGGTATTAAAGCTCCGGTTAAATTAGTTTTTCCACTAATCCTTTGTATATTTCCATCACTTATGACTGTAATTTTAGGCCCGGCTGTAATAAGGGTATATTATACTATTATAGAAATGATAAAACCTTGATATAATATAAGCTATTTTAAGATTGAAAAATTAATAATAAGAAAAATGGCATTATAAGAAAAGAAAAAATGATAACTTTAATTAAAATTTTAAAGGAATGCAGAAAGAAGGAAGCAGGAGCAACTGCTGGAGAATATGCTATATTAATTGCATTTATTGCTGCAGTAATTGTTGGGATAGTTGCTACACTTGGCAGTAAAGTATTTGAATTGTTTCAAATTCCCTGGTAGTATAATTAACATTTACCTGTATAAAAATCAGATAAGAAAAGGACAGTAAATTAAAAAGTTAAATCAATACAGTAATTAAATAATATAATATGAAAGGGGTAAAAAATGAATGCAAATGTAACAGAAGAAAAACGTGGAACATTGGCTGTACTTGCTTTGATCCTTGGAATTGTGGGAATTGTAATTTCCTGGGTACCTTTCGTAAATTTCGCAGGATTCCTGGTTAGTATAGCAGCTATTGTTTTGGGTGCAATCGAGATTACCAGAATTAATAAGGGCAAATCCAGTGCAAGTGGTAAGGGATTTGCTACCACTGGAATTGTTTTAGGTGCTGTTGCAATTGTACTGGGAATTGTATCCATGGTTGTACTGGGGGTATTGCTGGGCATTGCTGGCTTTTTCGGTAATTTGGGCTGGTAATATAAGAATTAGATAAAAAATATTGCTGATTTATAAAAATTTGACTTTTATATAATAATAGTGTTAGAATATATTTATATAAGTTTTAAATTTTTATAAAAAAATAGAAACTTAATAATTTAGGAGCTGTGAAGCTTTTCTTGAATATGGACGCTAGAGAAAAGTGGAGCTAATAGCGAAACCGACTAAATAAGTCGGTTTTCGTTTTTTACGGGTTAATTTTTAAACAGTAGATCATATGGAATTGGGTTACTGGAGGATATGAAACATAAAATTTGTAAGTATAAGTATTTATTAGCCGTGGCAGTAGGGCGGAGAGCAAACTGGTCAAATGACCAGCTAAAAAGCCCCTCCTTTTTATACATAAAAACTATACTTACTGCCGTTACTATAATATATCTTTAAACCTATAATCACCAAATGGGTATATTATAGATTTATTATAGTAACAGATTACACAGAATCAGGTTATTTAATGATATGAAATATAAAATTTATAAATATAAGGTTTTATAAGACAGGGCTCCTGAGAGAAGTGGGGAAAATTCAACTGGCTGGGAGAGTCGGTTTTCGTTTTCTATATAGAAGTTTTTAAAAATTAAAAAAAGGAGATGAAAATATGAACAACATTAATTTTAAAAATTATTTAGAAAGGAGTGTAGATTAAAATGAGTAACAAGAGAAAATCTAGGAGGCTTTTAAAGTTCTTTGTAAGCATAGTGGTGCTTGGGATGATTATGTTTTTACTTCCAGTAAGCAATATTTTTGCTGTAGATGGTGACTCTAAGTGGGATTGTCCTAAATCAGATTTAACTAAGGGTTTTACGCAAGATGGAGGGAATGGTGCAGTTTATTTTGTTAAATATGATGACTTTTTTGATGGAACTTTTCCTGATGATTATGATAGGACAGATTGTCTATTACCATGCGATCCTCTTGAAATTACTGAAGTACTAATAAAAGCAGGAGATAATTTAATTGTTTATTATCCTGATGATACTGTCAGAGTATGGACGGGAAGTGAAGGACAGGAATGGGACGAACAAATACCACCTGGAGATATCACAGGGTGTTATGATGTAGATTTTAATTTTACAGGTAGTATAGCAACTAGTGTAGATGTTGAACAAATTGGAACGGATGCTGGTTGTCCTGACATTAGCCATGTTGAATTCTATTACAAATGTGGAGATGTGCCTACTACTGGCACTATCGAACTCACAAAAAGCGGACTTATAGGTGCAGATACAGTTGATTTTACGCTGTCCAGTACTAATCCTGTTTACAGTCAGTTATATACGGTAAGTGTAGCTACTCCAACAGCTCTATGGACAAACCTTGCCCACGGCACATACACTTTAACTGAAACACCTGATCCAAACAATACCTATAAGTATACATTAACTGTTACCCCAGCAGGTCCATATGATATTGGTGAAGGAGAAGGTAAGTCCCTGTTATATGAACTTACTGCGGATAATGAGGCAAAGGGTAAGATCATACTCGAAAAAAAGGGACTTCTGGATGGAGATTCAGTTGACTTTACGCTGACTGGTCCTAATAGTTACAGTCAGACACGTACAGTAACAGAAGGAGGTACCACAACAGTTGAATGGAAAGACCTTAAACACGGTCAATACACTTTAACTGAAACACCTGGTTCAGGCAATACCCATGTTTATGCACTGCTTGTAGCCCCAGCAGGTCCATATAATATTGGTGATGGAACAGATGAGTCCCTGTTATATACTATTAATGCCACTAATTCTGAAGTCAAAGCTTATATTAAAATATGTAAAGAAGTAGATGAGATTATTACAGCTACAGAATTTCATTTTAAAATTACTGATAGCAATATCGCTGATAAACTTGTAACTGTAAATGCTGGTGAATGTAGTGGTCTTATTGGACTTCCATTGGGTACTTATGAAGTTTGGGAAACTGATATAGGTTATACTGTTACAATCAAAGTTGGTGGTGTGGTTGAGGTTGATAAAAAGACTTCTCCTCAATCTGTAACGGTTGTATTAGATAAAGATGATATTGGAAAAACTATTACAGTTGATTTTAATAATGATCCAGGACTTGGTAAAATCAAACTCACCAAGAATGGACTTAAAGCTGGTGCAACTGCATACTTCAAGCTAAAGTCTGGAACTGATTATTATAATACAAGCGGTATTATAGATAACAGTGCTGCTTATCAGGGTGAGCCAGTAACTTCTTCCAGCAATGAGGTGCTCTGGAGTGACATGCCTTGGGGTACCTACACCTTTGAAGAAACAATACCCGCAGGATACACATTTGTTGGATATAAGCCTGGTAAAACGGTAACCATAGATGAAACCAACCAAGCAGCTATTGTAGCAGTGATTGCTACCAATACTAAGACAAAAGATGGTAATGGTAAAAAAGACGGTGATGGAGACGGTATAGAAGTTTTAGGTATACAGGAGTTGCCATTTACAGGATTTAACTGGATTTACTATGTTATTGGTATGGCTTTGATCATTGCTGGTGGTTTTACTAGTATTTCTGTTACAAAACTTCTAAGGAGAAAAGAACAATAATAAAATAAAGAAGTTTTATAAATTTACTGCTGAATAACAATTGAGCCTAGACTTATAGCACTCAATAATGTTTATAGAAAGAACATCTTATTTTAATAAGATGTTCTTTCTATATATAGTGGATATTATTAGTTCGATAAACTATTATAAAAAATAAAGCTGTCTTTATAAAGAAATGTAAAATTAATCAAGTTGAACAAACAGTTTTAGATTTTTAAAAAGTTTTTAAATTAGTTAAAATTATTAAAATGATTATAAATTACAAAGTTAAAAAATTGGATGTTTTTAATAATGAGACATACTAGAAGAAAAAATTCAAAATCTAAAAAGTTAAGGATAATAAAAATAATTTCATTTATTTTTATTGGTGCGGGTTTATTGTTTCTACTGTATCCTTCGTATACAAATATTATAGCAGAAATAAAAAAAGTAAGTATTTTATCAGAGTGGGAAGCTCAAAAGAAGACTTTCACAGAGGAGGAAAAGAAGTCAGCTGAGTTAGTTGAAAATTCTAAAATTACTTCAAAAGATATCCTTGAAGAGGATAATGAGAAAGGTAATGAAATTATAGAAGAATCTGATGGCTCTAGTATTGGCACTGATAATAATATTGATGAAGAAATTGTAGACTATAAAGATTTAACTGCAGAAGATTTTTTCCCATTAAAGATTAGAATTCCAAAAATTGATCTTGAATGGATTGTAAATGAAGGTACAGATAGACAAACTTTAAAAGAAGGACCGGGTCACATTATTGAAACCCCATTGCCCGGGGATCTTGGAAGATGCACTTTTTCCGGTCATAGAACTACTTATGGAGCACCTTTTAATAAGATTGATGAGTTGGTTAAAGGCGATCTTATTTATCTTGAGACAATTAAAGGAGAGCTATTTATATATGCAGTGACAGAACTGGAAATAATTGATCCAAGGGATGTATATATACTGGAAGGTTCAGATAAAAGAGAGTTACTTCTTACTTCATGTTACCCTGAATATTCTGCGGCTGAAAGAGTTATTTTAATAGCAGAATTAATAAATATATATCCATTGGGATTAGAATTTTAGAGATAAAAAGATAAATTTTTCAGCAGGTTGGATAATATATGACTAAAAAGAACAGAGAAATAATACTTTCATCAATTTTAGTAATAATCATAATTGCACTGGTAGGTTTTAATATTTTTTTAGTTGAGAAGACAAAGGTGGAAGTAAAAAGAGTAATGGAAGAATTGGCTAGGATTGAATATATAAAAACAGAGTTAAGAAAAGCAAAAATTGAACTATTGAAACAAAAAGTAGAAAAAACATCTATAGAAATAATAGAATTTGATGAAAAATATAGAGTGGCAAAAAATGAATATACAAAGAAGGTAAATGAATTATCAAAAAAAATAAATTCTGAAATTTTAAACATTGATGAGCTGAAAGAGCTTACTACACAAAGAATAAATGTATCCAAAAAGTTCAAAAATAAATTAAGCCAGATGAATACCCCTGGACCTTTGGAAGATTTTTATGAGTTTGAAATGGAATTTTTAAATAATGATATTGAAACAATGGCTTTAATACTTGTTTATTATAACAGTGATTCTTATTCCACTTATAATGATGACAAATTAAAAGAAGCATATGAAAAAAGTAATTTATGGTTTTTAAAAGCAGAAGAGGAAATGAGTAGAGTCTACAGGGAATATAATTTAGAATATTTATTGGAGTCTTAACCTCAAACACCTAAGATATCATATGCTGTGCTATTCCTATCTTGGCCGATGAGAGGCTGACTCTTAATTTATCGTTCTTCAGTAGTGAGACATTTCCTATAGTATTCCGATAATTTTGTGAAAGTTTTATTAGAAATTAAGGTTTTGTGGATTGAATAAAAAGCAGATTGTGATAAAGTAACATAGTGGGGTAAGTCAATGTAGGCGTCCAAAATTTTTGAACACTTACCCCTTTTACTTCTAATTTTATACATGATTGTTTTTATACATTGTTTAAAACAATAAATTTTTTAATTTCTATTAGTTGCGACTAACTTTAACAATAAGATTAATTTTTAAAGAAGACTTAAAAAGTGATAAAAAAGTATAAAATTTATTTTGTCTAAATGGATTATTGGTTGTAATTATTATAATAATTTGGGTTAATTAGAAAAGGAGTTTTAGGGAATTTTTTGCGGTTCTAATTTTTCAGCCTCAAAATTAAACACCCCAGATATATATTATCCAGGGTGTTTGTCTAGGCGTCCGTAAAACTATATTGACATAAATAGTTAATTCATAAATGCAATAGCTGCTACTCTTCTATCTCCACCATCAACTACTCCAATTCCAATTTTGGAATATACGGATCTCAAGATATTTGCCTTATGGGTAGGACTTGCCATCCATGCATCAGTGAATGCTTCAGGAGTTCCATTGGAAGCTGGTGTGGATTGACCCAGGTTCTCTCCAGCATTTACATACGATACTCCATTTTCGCGGAGTATATTAAAAATATTCCGCCCATCAGGTGTATAGTGTGAAAAGTAGGAGTTGACTATCATATCGTTACATCTTGACCTGGCGATATCTGTCAGCATTTGATTTGGCTGAAGAGCTCCCAGTCCGTTTGAGACTCTTATGGTATTAATGAGGTAAAGCACTGCTGCTTCAAATTCATTTAAGTTGGTAGTAGATTCTACCGGAGCAGCAGCAATTTCAGTAACTTTACCGGTTGTGACGTTTCCCAGAACTTCTGCTTTGTATTCTTTATATATGCTATTTATTTCTTTATCAAGATTGCCTGATATTCTGGATAGTATTGTTCCTGTATCTATACTATTATCTTTGATACATATATTTTCCTTTATTATTACTGCTTTCCCTATATCTTCCGTCTTATATGTACTGCTTTCAGTAAAGCTACGGTCTATATTTGCAGCTTTGAAGCTAAAGGCACTGGAAAAGGCAATGGTTGCTATCAATGCTGTAGCCAATGTTATTATTAAGATTATTTTTAATTTAACCCTCATTAATTTTCTCCCAAAAAAAAGCCACCTAACCTAGAGGCTAGATGGCTTACTCTTTTCAAATAAAAAAGCAATAGCCGGTTGCACTACTGGCTCGTTACATTCTAAAGTGCCCAAATAGCTGAATGTAAGTCATAACCTCTATTACTAAAATAGAATTTAAATTTTCAACAAAACTTATAATTAATTATCTTGCACAAATATTAACACTTTCTAATATTAATGTCAATAGGCAAATATAAATTAATTTAATTATATTTTTATTAATTATTTTAATAATACATAAACCAATAAAAAATTTTTAAGAGGATCCACTTCATAATTTTTTTAATTATTTGGGATATGGAAGCTTAGAGCTGCAATGAAGTCTACTGCATCAAGTTCCTTGTATTTATTCCATCTTTTAATCTATAGATAACCTTGGACTCTTCTGCAATAATATTATTAAATTGTTAATTATTTAAACGGGTGCTCCGATAAAATGTGGCAATTTCGTTTCAATTTTTATACGAGGTAACAATACAATTTCAATTATCAAATAAAGCAATTCGATGCTTGACTATAAAATCAGCAAAGGATACTATAATTTGCAGATTGGCTGGAATGTACTGCAGAAGTTTTTTCCGAAAATGTTCAATGGATTTTTTAAAGGAGGTTTTCATGAATATTATTGTGAGGGATAATTATAAGGAGATGAGCAGATATGCAGCAGAGATTATTGCAAAATGCATAAAATCAAAACCTGATTGTGTTCTTGGGCTAGCAACCGGAGGCACGCCAATAGGGACATATAAAGAACTTACAAGGATGCACAAACAAGGACTTGATTTTTCACAAGTTAAAACTTTTAATCTTGATGAATATCTTGGGGCTGGGATTGATCTTAGTAAACCATATGAATTGGACCAAAGTTATGCAAGGTTTATGTATGAAGAACTTTTTAAACATATAAATATTAAGAAAGAAAACACCCATGTACCTGATGGGCTTTCAAAAGAGCCAGAGAAGTTTTGCCAATGGTATGAAGATGAGATAAGAAAAGCAGGAGGGATAGACATACAGCTTCTTGGGATAGGCGGGGATGGCCACTGGGCATTCAATGAGCCCGGGTCGTCGCTGTCATCTAGAACAAGAATTGAGCCGTTGACAAAGCAGACTTTAGATGATAATTATGAAAGTTTTTATAAGAAGGCAGAAATAAAAAGAGAGCAGATGCCGCATTTTGCAATCACAATGGGAATTGGGACAATTCTTGAAGCAAGGCATGTACTTATGATTGTTAATGGAAAGAAAAAAGCAAAAGTTGTTGCTAAAGCTCTTGAAGGGCCTATAACATCTCAAATCACCGCCTCAGCAATACAACTTCATAGTGGAGAGACTACTGTTGTACTTGATCAGGATGCCGCCTCAGAATTGAAAAATATAGAACATTGATAATTTTTTAATTTAATTTATCTTCCACCACTTTGGCTATTTTGTTAGCAAGTCTTTCAGTATCGCTTTTAGTAGGACCTTCGAGCATCACCCTGCAAATAGACTGGGTGCCAGAATATCTTACAAGAACCCTGCCTTTGTCAGCGAGTTCCTTTTCAACTTCTGATATTATACTCTTTAGTTCAGGTATTTCTTCAAGCGGAGCTTTCCTTTTAACCTTCACATTTATCAAAACCTGAGGGAAAGTCTTAATGATCTTTGACAGTTCTGAAAGGGGCTTGTTTTCATTTTTCATAACCGATAGAAGCTGTAGCGCGGTTAAAATACCATCACCTGTGGTATGGTGTTCTTTAAAAATTATATGGCCGGAATCTTCTCCCCCAATAACACTATCATGTTTTATCATTTCCTCAAGCACATATCTATCGCCAACTTTTGTTGTTACATTCTTGATACCCATCTTTTTGAATGCAACTGAAAGTCCTAAATTGCTCATTATAGTTGTAACTACAGTGTTATTCTTTAGCATACCTTCCTCTTTCAATTTTTTTGCGCATATTGCAATTATCTTATCGCCATTGACTATGTTGCCTTTTTCATCAACTGCTATTAACCTATCCCCATCACCATCAAAAGCAAGCCCGATATCTGCTTTAGTTTCAACTACCTCTTTTGCGAGATTTCCAGGATAGAGTGAGCCGCAATCCAGGTTAATATTCTGGCCATCAGGGCTAACATTTAAAGTAATAATCTTAGCCCTCATTTCCTTAAGCAATGTAGGAGCAATTTTATATGTAGCGCCATTTGCGCAATCAAGCACAATCTTAATTCCTTCAAGATTAAGATTCCTGGGGAATGAATGTTTGAGGAATACTATATACCTTCCACTTGCATCTTCTTCCCTGAACGCGCGGCCCAGATTTTCAGCACTTGTAAGAAGAGATGGGAGTTTTTTTGAAAGTATCAGCTCTTCAATTTTCAGCTCTTCTTCGTCGGTCAGCTTATATCCGTTTTTTGAAAATATTTTGATTCCGTTGTCCTGGTATGGATTATGTGAAGCAGAAATCACTATTCCTGCATCCGCGTCCAGGTTAGTAGTTAAAAAAGCAATGCCAGGTGTAGGTACAGGGCCCACAAGTATTGCATCTGCTCCCATAGAACATATGCCTGATACCAGGGTACTTTCTATCATATAACCAGAAAGCCTTGTATCCTTACCTATGACAATTCTTGAGCGATGCCCCTCTTTTTTTAGTATATACGCAGTAGCCTGCCCAATCTGCATAACTATATCAGGGGTGATTGGGTATTGATTTGCAACTCCTCTTATTCCGTCTGTTCCGAATAACTTGCCCATATCTTTACCTCCTTTTTGCAACCACTTTTCATGTCTTACTAATTTCAGTGCCTCTGTGGTTAAATCCTTTGTTCTAATTTTTGTGTTTGTTTAAGTTTTATTATGGTTTTTGGAGGATAATAGCCCCTTGCAGTTGCATTCGGGTATAAAAGTACATCTTTCCCCAGTATGGTTCCCGGAGTTGTCACGCTATTACATCCTGTTTCTGTGCCATCAGCAAGTATTGCTCCAAATTTCCTTAAACCAGTTTTGTATTTCCTGCCTTCTATATTAATCACAACATTTGATTCAACTATCTTTAAATTTGCCAGTTTTGTTCCTGCACCAAGATTTACCTTACCGAGAATGCTGTCGCCAATATATGCAAAATGTCCTGCCTTACTCTCTCCTAGCAGGGCACAGGATTTTAGCTCTGTTGTATGTCCGACTACACAGCCATTTCCAACAAGGGTATCACCTCTTAAATAAGCTCCCTGGCGCAGTTCAGTGTTATCCCCAATAATAGCTGGCCCCTTTATAAATACACCTGACTCTATAATTGTACCTTTCCCGATATATATCTCATCATCCATCAGGATTGCGCCAGCATATATTACACTTGCGCCGTCAAGGATCTCACCATCTTTCTTTATGATTAATTTCTTTTTTAATATGCTTATATCAAATCCGGATTCAATAATTTTATCATCATATAAAACCAGAGTTTTATTTATAAATATTTCGCCCTTCCTTAAACTGGAAACATTTGGCTTAATATTATCCACGATATATTTTTTAAGTTTTTTCAGGGCATCCCATACGTATTCAGTATTGTCGAAAAGGTTATTGAACCGGGTTTGGGAAAGATCAAAAAAATCTTCTGGTTTGAGCATTTTTCTCCTACTTGCAAAAATTCCTAACCTGGTAAATCCACTGCATTATACAAAGTTTATTTACACTTTTCAACTCCACTCTCTTAAAATCCACAGCTAACCCCTGTTGCCTTATAGAAATCTAGATGAAAGCCTATACGTTGCCTCATCTAAAAAATATCTGAAACTAATATAGACTCATAAGAATACAAAGGTGATAAAATAAATATACTGTTTGTAGATATAATCTTTAGGCTTTTCATCTACTGTGTTATTCACTATATTTTAGGTAAATTTTTCAAGAATAATATTTATTTAAATAGTTATATTTATTTCATAATACTGATTTTAAATACCTATTAAAATAATTGCGGAATCTATTATCTATGGCTGAGCATCATGGTCAGGAAGAAATAAGACAAATGAGACAGTATAGATACAGTATAGATACAGTATAAAAAATAGGGTCTAATTATAATAGAAACTGTTTTTTAGTGAAATACTAAAATGATTTATTGTAAGGTATTTTTCAAATAATAATATATAATAATATCTGCAGGTTATAATCTTACAATTATGATTTAATTTCCATTCCTGAAAACTCACAGTCTGACTCAAAAAAGAATACCAATGGAAATAGTTTATAGAAAATGGACCAATATTAATTATCATGCATAAGAATTTTTTTATTACCGGCTATCCTGGTAGTGGGAAAACCACGATTTTCAACAGTATTGTAACTGATCTTAAGGAGAACATCCCTGATCTACATTTATATGGATTTATTACCAGAGAAATCAGGGAGGAAGGAAGGCGTATTGGTTTTAGTATAGAGAATTATGAAGGTAAAAAAGGGATTCTTTCGCATATTTATTATAAGGACGGACCTAAGGTGGGAAAATATAGAGTTAATTTAAGAGATTTTGAAAATGTGGGAATGAATACTCTGCATCATGCATTAAGAGATCCTGATATCAAGATAATTGCCATAGATGAAATTGGAAAGATGGAGCTATTTCACCCTGACTTTTTAAAAATTTTAGACAGAATCATAGATTCGGATAAAATTTTATTCGCAACTGTTTCTTATAAAATGAAAGAGCTCCTGGCAAAGTTTGGAAATAGAAGTGATGCTTTAATTTTTAACTTAGAAAATGCTCCAAAAGATACAAGTGAAAGAAAAAACTTAAAAGAAAAAATACTAAAAAGCATTTTAAAAAAGATCTTTACCCTTCACCCAAAAACCAGTCCCGGTTAAAAGTTAGAAAATGAGCTATAAAAATAAATAAGAATCTATTCCAGATTATTAAGTATAAGTTATTTTATTGATAAAATAGCTAACTTTCTTAAAACTCTTAATAAACTAGGGAAGTTGATTAGTTTTTTAATGCTTGGTTTGGCTGGGGGATAGCGAACGAAGTTGGAACCAGGATTATTAATT
>Ga0209979_1002591_pt1 | contig 17073 bp, 11 predicted proteins | sample AnhtaG_FD_183114 | JGI IMG/M metagenome (GOLD analysis project Ga0209979, IMG submission 183114) | Deep subsurface microbial communities from Anholt, Denmark to uncover new lineages of life (NeLLi) - Anholt_01485 metaG (SPAdes) (version 2) | ecosystem: Environmental > Aquatic > Marine > Oceanic...
ATTATTCATGTACGAGCTTAATTGAGATTATAGCGGGAGGAAGTTTAGAAAAAGTGGTCGGGGCGATGGGATTCGAACCCATGACCCCAGCGTCCCGAACGCTGTGCGCTGACCAGACTGCGCCACGCCCCGACGTAATGGTCCATTATAATCAGTTATCCAGAATCAGTAAAGCCTGAAGTTAGAGATGGAGCTCGATGATGTCTTCATCCTCGAGCATGTAGCTCCGGTTGACTTTTTGTCCTTGGTATTTGTTCTTTCCCCAAATCCTCGCATACTTCAGTTTTCGAGAAAAATCTTTGTGGACAGCCTTTGCCATATCCATCAGTGAGCTTCCCTTTTTAAAAACATAGGGATCGTTGTGATTCAATTTTTTTCCTGGGATCTTGCTATAAACACGTATGACATCGAGGAGGATGTAAATCTGTTCCTTGAGATCCTCCAGAGTATTTTCCTTAAAGATAGAGACGGGAATGGGTGTGAATCCCGGATCGATGAAGCTTTTTATCTCTTCGAGATTTTCTGCCGCCCGAGGATGGTCGCATTTATTGGCGATGATCATAGTCTTTTTCATGAATTGTTGTTTGTCCGGGGGGATAGGGTATTCCTGGGGAAAAAGTCCGATTCTTTTTTCCTCGAGTTTGGCCAACAGTGTCAGGAAATCTTCAGCAGGATCAGGAAGGGATAAGTCAAGAACGAGCAAAACCGCATCGGCTCCTTTGATCAATTCAGCCTGCCAGAATTCGAAATAATCCTGGGTAATCGGAGGCATGTCCACAATCTGGATCTGGATGTTCTCGTACGGCATCATAGCTGGAGACGGGAGACGTGTTGTAAAAGGATAGTCCCCGATATCGGGATTGGCGTTGGTTAAGACCTTGATAATAGAGGACTTTCCTGTGTTCGGGCTTCCGATAACGATCACCTGTCCTGCGCCTGTTTTTTCGACCTGAAACGTGGCTGTGTGCCTGGCTCCTGCCGGGCTCTTCTGGCCTTGGATTTTGAGCTTGGCAATTTTTGTCTTTAAAAGAGCTTGAAGTTTTTCTGTCCCTTTGTGTTTGGGCACAATGGCTAACAATTCCTCGAGGATAGCGATTCTCTCCTGGGGAGTGTTTGCTTTTTTTAATTCCTTCTCTTTTTCGAAATACTGAGGAGGTAGATTCGTCGGCATTTTAACCTCTCCTTTAGTATAAATGAAAAAAGGGGGCGGTTCTATTTTTTTATAAAAAATAGAACCGCCCCCTTTTTAACCTGGATTATTCACGGGCCTAGATTGCTTTATAAATAATTCAGGTCAAAAGAATGAGAGGATTTTGGAGGTTCTTTCGTTATAATTATGCATGCTTTTTCGAACTTTTATTTGAAGGGCAAAAAAAAGGATAAAAAAGGTCGATTTTCCCTGTTATTAAGGGAATATTTTCTTTACTAAATCATGATTTTGAGGTACAATTAACTGTGCTAAAAATGCCCATCGGGTTATACAAAATTCCCCCCTGTATAGCCCTTCTTTTTTCCAAAATTGAGAGAACATGAAACAAAAAACTTATACCGCAGAAAGCATCAAAGTTCTGAAGGGGTTGGATGCTGTTCGCAAGCGTCCAGCCATGTATATCGGCAGCACAGGTCCTGAGGGGCTTCATCATTTGGTCTACGAAGTTGTGGACAACAGTATAGATGAAGCGTTGGCAGGGCATTGCAGAAAGATCGAGGTAACCATCCATGTGGATTGCAGCGTCACGGTCATCGACGACGGACGAGGCATTCCGGTCGGGATGCACAAGAAAGAGAAAAAACCTGCTGCGGAAGTCGTTATGACGACCCTCCATGCCGGCGGCAAGTTCGACGCAAAGTCCTACCAAATTTCCGGAGGTCTTCATGGGGTGGGAGTCTCTGTCGTCAATGCGCTGGCTGAAAAGCTCGATTTGGAAATCAAGAGGGAAGGTGGGGTTTACACACAAAGCTATCAGAGAGGAAAACCCAGCAATAAGCTTAAAAAGATCGGGAAAACAAAAAACACAGGAACCAAAGTCACATTCAAACCCGATCCCGAGGTTTTTGATTCCTTAGATTTCAATTTCGATATTCTCAGCCAGCGATTGAGGGAGCTTTCCTACCTGAATAAAGGCCTGATGATCAGCATCGTCGACGAACGATCCGACAAGCGCCATGATTTTCAATACAAAGGGGGAATAAAGGAATTTGTTCAATACCTCAACCAGAACAAAACTGTCTTAAATCCAAAACCCATCACCTTCGAATCCCAGAAGGAAGATGTGATCGTTGAGATGGCCCTCCAGTACAGCACGAGCTATTCAGAGATTATCTTCACCTTCGTGAACAACATCAACACCACTGAAGGAGGAACACATCTGATCGGCTTTAAAGCGGCCCTGACAAGGTCCATCAACAATTATGCCAACACTTACAACTTGATAAAGGATTTGAAACAAAATGTGTCGGGTGATGACACAAGAGAGGGTCTTTGCGCGGTTTTAAGCCTGAAGATGAAAAATCCTCAGTTCGAAGGGCAAACAAAAACAAAACTGGGAAATAGCGAGATCAAGGGGCTTGTCGAATCCATGGTGAACGAACAGCTTTACATCTATTTTGAGGAAAATCCCGCTTTTTCGAAGAAAATCATCACGAAAATTCTTGATGCAGCCAGAGCTCGTGAAGCCGCTCGCAAAGCTCGGGAGTTGGCCCGACGCAAAGGCGTTCTTGAATCGACCTCCCTTCCTGGAAAACTGGCCGATTGTCAGGAGAGAGATCCTGCTGAAAGTGAAATATTCATCGTGGAGGGAGATTCTGCCGGCGGCTCTGCCAAGCAAGCTCGCGATCGCCGCAACCAGGCTATCCTGCCGTTAAAAGGCAAAATTCTCAATGTGGAAAAAGCCAGATTTGATAAGATCCTCCAGAGCGAAGAGATTGGCGTCATCATTTCGGCACTTGGGACAGGCGTCGAACAGGCGGATTTCAATCTGGATAAGCTCCGTTATCATAAGGTCATCGTCATGACAGATGCCGATGTGGACGGATCTCATATACGTACCCTTTTGATGACTTTTTTCTACCGACAGATGCCTCAATTGATCGAAAAAGGGCATCTCTACATCGCCCAACCTCCTCTTTATAAAATATCCAAAGGAAGATCCTTCCAGTATCTGAGAGACGAACGGGAATTCGAGAAGTATATAATCCGGAAGATATCCGAAGAATTCCAGGTCAAGGTCAGCCGGCAGAAGGAACCGATCAAAGGGGATAAATTCCGTAAGTTTTTCCAGAGGATCATTGCCAAAAAGAACTTCATCCAGATTCTCGAAAGAAAAAATTTCCCGTTTTTCCTGATCCAATTACTCCTTGAAAATGGGGCCGAGGACACAGATTTTTTACAGAAGCAGAAAAATATGGAAAACATCCAGAATCTTCTGAACGAAAAAGGAATCATCTCTGTAGTGAGCAAAGATGAGGAGCATGGATTGTACGAGCTTTCTGTCAATTTCCAAATTAACGGGATGAGTGTATCGTGCAAGGTGAACAAGGCTCTCCTCACCTCTGCCGAATACCAGAATCTTCACAAGATCCACGATGATTTGGAGGGGATCAAGGCTCCCTTCCACGTTTTGGGCAACAGCGACAAGGTGAAGATCGACAATGAGTCCAAACTCCTCGAATATCTGTTTAAGCATGGGAAGAAAGGAATCGTCATCCAGAGATACAAAGGACTGGGAGAGATGGCGCCTAAACAGCTATGGGAGACAACGATGGATCCGGAAGTCCGGTATCTCCTTCAGGTGTCGATCCTGGATGCTGTCGAAGCCGATAAAATATTCACCATTTTGATGGGAGGAGAAGTCGAGCCACGGCGCAATTTTATCGAGAGCAATGCTCTCGAAGCTCAGAACCTCGACATTTGATGTATATAGATCAAGTAGCCTGGATTATTTACGAGTCAAGATTGCTGCAGCGGCAAGGCAGTGGCCCATGAGTTGTATTTGTATACTACGATTGGGCTGCAACGAAGTCGATGTAGTGAGATTGGCTCGCCCATAGGGAAAAAATTGTCGATTATGAGATTTTTGGATTTGATTTTTTTATTGAAGAATGGGATCGACAATTTTTATAAATAATTCAGGGTAAAGGAGTATTGATGAGCAGCAAGCTGTCTGTTGTAAGCCTAGAAAAAGAAATGCGGCGGTCTTACCTGGATTACGCCATGAGCGTGATCATAGGCCGTGCCATTCCTGATATAAAAGACGGATTGAAACCGGTCCATCGGCGAACTCTGTTTGCCATGTATGACATGGGCAATATTTGGAATAAACCATACAAAAAGTCTGCCCGTATCGTCGGAGATGTTATCGGTAAATATCATCCCCATGGAGACATGGCTGTCTACGATACTTTGGTACGGATGGCTCAGGATTTCAGTCTTCGGTATCCCCTAGTGGATGGACAGGGCAACTTTGGCTCCATCGATGGAGATCCTCCTGCAGCCATGCGTTATACCGAAGTCAGGATGAAAAAAATCACCAAAGAGATGCTCGATGATCTCGAGAAAGATACGGTAAACTTTATTCCCAATTATGACGAAAGCCTCCAAATGCCCGAGGTCATGCCTGCAAAAATCCCGAATCTGCTGGTGAACGGCAGTTCTGGCATAGCTGTTGGCATGGCGACAAATATCCCTCCTCATAACATAGGAGAGGTCATCGACGGCATCGTATACCTTATCAAGCACCCTAAGGCTACAACGGAAAAAATCATGCAGTTTGTGTCTGGTCCTGATTTTCCCACAGGGGGATATATTTTTGGCGTGGAGGGAATAAAGAGCGCCTATAAAACGGGAAAAGGCATCATTCGTCTTAGAGCACGGGCCATGATCGAAAGAGGCCGGAAGAACGAACGAGACCGGATTGTCATCACAGAGATCCCATACCAGGTTAACAAAGGGAAACTTTTAGAGAATATTGCTCAGCTTGTCAATAGCAAAAAAATAGAAGGAATCGCAGATATCAGGGATGAATCGGATAGAGAAGGGATGAGAATCGTTATCGAGATAAGAAAGGGAGAGTTCCCGGAGGTTATCCTTAACAACCTGTACAAACACACCGCACTTCAGACTTCGTTCGGCATCCATATGCTGGCCATCGTCGAGAAACAGCCCAAGGTCTTGAGCCTCATAGATATGATGCGATATTTCATCTCTCATCGACAGGACGTCGTGAGACGCCGCACGCGGTTCGATCTGAAAAAAGCGGAACACAGGGCTCATATATTGGAAGGACTGAATATCGCTCTAGATCATTTGGATGAGGTGATCGCACTCATTCGCGCGTCCCGGACGGTGGAGCAAGCAAGAAAAGGGTTGATCACCAATTTCAACCTCACAAAGATCCAGGCCCAGGCCATTTTGGAAATGCAGCTGCAGAAATTGACCGGGTTGGAACGGGATAAGATCCTGAAAGAATACAAGGAGTTGAAAAAACTCATCTCCCATTTGAGGAAGATTCTCGGAAGCGAAGAGCTCATCTTTGGCATCATCGTAGAGGAACTCAAACAGATAAGGCAATCCTATCAGGATGAGCGGCGGACCGAGATTATCGCGGAAGAAATTGTTGACATAAAACCAGAAGATTTGATCAAAGAGGAGGATGTTGTTTTGACTTATACATCTTCAGGTTATGTCAAGCGAACATCTCTGAGTTACTATCACTTCCAGATCCGTGGCGGGAAAGGGCGCAGAGGGATCAGCATGAAAGCTGAGGATTTGGTGCAGGACGTGTTCATCAGTTCTACCCATAGCTATCTGCTCATTTTTACCGACCAAGGCCGCCTGTATTGGTTAAAGGCCCTGCGCATACCTGACCTGGGTGTTGCGAGCCGAGGGAAATCCATCAAGAATCTTGTGGAAATGGAGCCTGGCGAAAAGGCCAGCTCCGTGGTTGCGGTAAAGGAATTTGCAAAAGACAAATTTATCGTGATGTTATGCTCAGACGGCCGGATAAAGAAAACACGGTTGAGTGATTTCCGGCATATACGAAAGGGGGGCATCATTGCCATCGGAATGAATCCCAAGTCGGAGTTGATGGCAGCGAAATTGACTGATGGAACCAAGGATATCATCATCGGTACCAAGTTGGGTAAAGCCATCCGTTTCAAAGAGAGCGATGTTAGGTCTATGGGACGGCAGGCCGCTGGCGTAAAAGCCATGTCCTTGAGCAAAAAAGATAAAATCGTCGGGATGGTCATTGCGGGAGAAGGGGAAAAGTATATTTTTACCGCGAGTGAAAAAGGACAGGGCAAAAAAACAGCGGTCGAACTTTATCCGAGACACAGAAGGGGAGGAAAAGGCGTCATCAATCTGAAGATCAGCCCCAAGATAGGAAAAGCGATCGGGATGATCGGTGTTTCCGATGAGCAGCTCATCTGTATCACAGAAATGGGCAAAGTCATCCGAATCAAGAGCGAACTGGTCAGACCCCTAGGCCGGGCAACTCAGGGTGTGAAACTGATCAATCTCGAGAAAGGGGATAGAGCCGTATCGATCGCAAAAGTCCGCGAAAGCTAAACCATGGTATGAGATACCGCTTGACACCCAATCATATTCTTCATTAAAATTGACCCACCTTATTTGAGGAGGGTATTATGGTCGAAACTATCTGTCAGCTTTTTTCCAATACTATCAAAGAATATCCCAGGGACGATTTGATGCTTTATAAAAAGGAAGGACAGTATGTCCCGATATCCACGGAAGAATTTGGAATTAAAGTCAAACATTTTTCTCTTGGACTGAAAGAATTGGGATTGAATCCTGAGGATAAATTGGTCATTTTATCCGATACCAGGCCCGAATGGGTGATGGCAGACATCGCTACTTTGTGTGCTGGGGGCGTCACTGTGCCCGTCTACCCATCTTTGATCCCCGAACAGATCAAATACATCACAGATAACTCGGATGCGAAAATCGTGATGTACTCTGATTCAGAGCAGGGGAGCAAAATGGAGGAGATAAGATCTGAACTTCCTAAGGTTCGCCATTACATAACGTTTGAATCCGAAGCTCCCGATAGCGTTTTAACCTTTGATCATGTTTTGGAAAAAGGGAAGAAGATCTTTGAAGAGAGCCCGGATCTTTTCGATAAAGCAGCATCCCTTGCAAAGCCTGACACACTGGCCTCCATCTTATACACATCGGGAACGACTGGTGTCCCGAAGGGGGTTATGCTTACTCATAACAATTTTATCAGCAATGTCAAAGGAATTACTGACGTCATTGAGTTTTCCAATAAAGATACGGTGTTGTCTTGGTTGCCTTTGTCCCACAGTTTCGAAAGAATTGCCACCTACACCTATCTTTATAAAGGATGTTCCATCGCCTATGCCGAAAACATGCTGACTGTGGGACAGAATATGCCCGAAGTTCAACCCACTGTTGTGGTCGGCGTTCCCCGTCTGTTCGAAAAAGTCTATTCGGTTGTCATGGATAATGTGTTGGCGAGCCCTCCGCTTAAGAGAAAAATTTTCTTTTGGGCAACAAAGGTGGGAAGAGAATTTGGTCAAAGAACCCTCCGCGGGGAGCCCATCCCAAAATTCCTTGAATTAAAAAGGAAAGTAGCTCACAAACTTGTATTCTCCAAAATCATCGCCAAAACCGGAGGAAGAATCAGGTTTTTTGTTTCGGGAGCTGCACCCCTTTCCAAAGATATAGCCGAGTTGTTTTATGCTATGGGGCTCATCGTGCTGGAGGGATACGGGTTGACCGAAACATCGCCCATTATCTCAGCTAATCGGTTAGAAAAGATAAAATTTGGAAGTGTCGGCCCTCCAATCCCCGATGTTGAGGTGAAAATTGCCGAAGATGGAGAAATCCTAGCCAGAGGTCCCAACATCATGAGGGGCTACTACAAGATGGAGGAAGAGACAAGGGAAGCCATCAAGGATGGATGGTTTTATACGGGAGATATCGGCCACCTGGATGAAGACGGATTCATATTCATAACTGACAGGAAAAAAGACATCATCGTTACGGCCGGAGGCAAAAATGTCGCTCCTCAGCCCATCGAAAATGTCCTCAAAACCAACACTTATGTGACCGACGTTTTGGTCATCGGTGACAGGCGCAAATTTATGTCGGCTCTTGTTGTCCCCAATTTTGAAAAGTTGGAAGAGTATGCCAAATTCAACAATATTCCGTACAAAGACAAGCAAGACCTGATAAAAAATGAAGATATTGTCAAATTTCTTGAGGCAGAGATCGATCGAGCGACACCTAATCTTGCCTCTTATGAAAAAGTTAAAAAAATTGCGCTCTTAGATAAAGAATTCACGATCGCCGATGGAGAGATCACGCCCACGTTCAAGATAAAAAGAAATGTTGTTGAGAAAAAGTACAAAGATCTCATCGATGCTCTTTATGTTGAAGGAAAATCAGTCTGACTTTTTGACGTAGTATAAAATTCTGCCGCAGTTCTCACACGTGATGATTTGAGTCCCGGCGATGAGTTCATTCACAATCTGGGGGCGAATCCGCATGTGGCACATGGTGCAGAATTCCTCTGTAACCGGAGAAAGGACAATTCCATTTTTGGTTCTGGATATCTGTTTAAACAATTTCATCTGATCGGAAGGAATTTTTGGGAGGAGTTCTTCCCTTTCTGCTTCTAAATCTTTCAGTTTTTCTTCAGCCTTGTCCTTCTCTTGAAAAATCACCTCTTTTTTCCTGGATAATTCTGCCTGGACTTCCTCTGCTTTTTTGCTGGCAGCTTTGATTTCCTTTTCGATATCGTCGGCTGAGAGCATTTCTCCGATTATTTCCTCTTCTAGAAAGTCGATTTTTGCGTTTGTCTCATCGATTTCTTTAAGAAGAGAGCTGTATTCTTTGTTTGTCTTGACCCCGTTGAGCTGCCGTTTGTATTTTTCAATTATTTCTTTCTTGTCTTGGAGTTCAGACTCCTGGCCGCGACGTTTTTTCTGATTCTGTACGAAATTATCCTTGGCTGCTTGCACGATTTTGAGGCTTTCCTCGGATTTTTTGTCGATTTCTTCGATCTGTTGGGGAATGTCGTCAAGAAGGACAGATGTATTCCTTATCTCGATATCGAGTTTTTGGAGCTTAATTAAATTCTCGAATTCAGTTTCCACATTTTATCCTCAAAGGGAAAATGGGCCTACCAGGATTCGAACCTGGGACCTGCCGGTTATGAGCCGGTGGCTCTACCGCTGAGCTATAGGCCCTCCGCTTCTTTATATAGCAAATCTCAATTCTCAAGTCAATTATCCTGACTTATTAATAAAAATGCCGATGATATCATTCTTTCACCAAAGAAAATTTCAAATTCTTCATTATTCAACATCGGCATTTTTACCCTGCGGGCAAGCCAATCTCACTGCATCGGCTGCGTTGTAACCTCATCCTTTAATACTAGGGTGGGGTGGAGGGTACTAGGGTGGGGCGGAGGGTCTCGACTCATGAATAATCCAGGTTATATTAGTTCTTCGCCGTTTGTAAATGACTTCAACTTTTGGCTTCGGCTGGGATGCTTTAATTTGCGCAGTGCCTTCGCTTCGATCTGCCGGATCCTTTCACGCGTAACCTTGAACTGCTGGCCAACTTCCTCCAGGGTGTGTTCGTTCCCATCTCCCAGTCCGAATCTCATCTTAAGGACTTTTGCCTCTCTCTCTGTGAGTGTTTTTAGCGCATTCTCTATCTGCTCTCTTAGGTTGATGTGAATGACGGCATCCGGAGGGGATGGAATAAATTTATCTTCTATGAAATCACCCAGGTGACTGTCTTCCTCTTCTCCGATGGGTGTCTCAAGAGATATTGGTTCCTGGGCGATCTTGATGATTTTCCGCACCTTGATGATCGGCAGGTCCATTTTTTTTGCGATTTCTTCACACCTCGGCTCCCTCCCGATCTCTTGCACCAGACTTCGGGAAACGCGGATCAATTTATTGATGGTCTCGATCATGTGAACGGGTATCCTGATCGTCCTTGCCTGGTCGGCGATAGCGCGCGTGATAGCCTGTCTGATCCACCACGTGGCATAAGTCGAAAATTTGTAGCCTCTTCTGTATTCAAACTTATCCACGGCCTTCATCAAACCCATGTTGCCTTCTTGGATCAAGTCGAGGAATTGAAGTCCACGATTGCTATATTTTTTTGCGATCGAAACGACCAGTCGCAAATTCGCCGCGACCAATTCTTTTTTTGCCTGGTCGCTGATTTTTCTTCCGGTCGTGATGGCCCTGAGCGTTTTTCGCAAAGCCTGGGAGTCTAATCCGATCTCTTTTTGGAAGGTCCGCAGCAGTTTATTGACATCTTTTATTTTCAGTTTCAGGTCCGCTTCTTTTTTCTTGGCTCGCTTCGTGTTGGCTTGTTTAAGGGCGATATTCAGTTCTTCTTTTGTTTCTTCCAGCTCGTTTATCACCTTCAGTTTTCCTCTTAATTTTTCAATGATCTCTTCACGCAAGCTGGGGCGGATATTAAGGTCTCTGATGGATCGGCTCATTTGAACGATCAGACGGCCTCTGGTAAAGCTGTTTTTTTTGCGTGGGGAAATGGCATCGTGCTGTTGGCTCATTTCCCGGATTTTTCCGATCTTTTTCAATATCTGATTCTTTTTTTCCTCGATCTTTCCCTCTCCGAAATCGTCTTCGCTGATCTCGAACATATCGTGAAGAATGTCGGGGAACTTGTCGAATTTGTCTTCGATGGTAAGGACCTCGTTGAGGACCAATCTTGTTTTCGAAAGAGCTTTGATTATGGTTTTTTCGCCGCGCTCTATCTCCCTTGCGATGGCGATTTCCCCTTCTCTTGTGAGAAGCGAAATGTTCCCCATTTCTCTTAGGTAGAGTTTCACAGGATCTGTCGTTCTTTCCAGGCCCTCTAAAGAAACGATATCGCTTTTTTTTCTTTTGGGAAGGTTCCCTCTCAGCTTATATCGGATTTTTATCCCATAGTCGTCCATCAAACTGATGAATTCGTTGAAGTCCGCGTCGGAGTCGAATTCGTTTTGGAAAGTCTTGTCGATTTCTTCGAAGAGAAGATATCCTTGTTTCCTTCCCTTGGAAATCAGGTCATGAATTTCTTCTCTATCGTATTTGCTGTCAGAAGGCAATTCTATCTCCTATCACTCATTGGTTTCGTTCTGACAATATTGATTGTTGTTTTTTAATATCAAATTTTTGGCTTAACAGTTTTTTGCTCTTTTCATAATCTCCATTTCTTTGCAATTTTCTTATTTGAGCGTCCAATTCTGCACATTTCATCTCAAGAGACCGATCTTTCAGAGTATCGATGCAATCCTGTGCCTCTTCAAATGTGTGAGGCATATTCTCTCCAAATTGTATTTCTGATAATGCACTATATATAGAGTTGTCTAATTTTTCCTTAAATTCGTGAAAATCTGGAATTTTTTTATTTTTTGTATAAGCTTTTTTTATTTCCTTGAAAATTGACTCTCCTTTTAATCCTTTAAAATAATCTTCTTTAAAAAAGCTGATAATGCGTGATGTTATACCTTTATCTCTAACTAATATTTCAAGTAGGATTTTCTCAGCGGGAAGAAATATCACTTTCTCTTTTTTTTCGGATTTGGATGTATCTCTTTTAATCATTGATCGTAATTCATCTTCATGAATATTTAGATTTTCACATGTATGTTTGATATATTCGCTTCGTCTTATAGGATTTGAAATATTCTTCAACACATCCGCAATATTCATTGCTACCCTTGATTTTTCCTCAGGAATGTCTAAATTTATTCCCTGGGAGAAATGTTCTATTAAAAAATCTAATCCGGATATACTTGTTTTTATTAGATTATCGAATGCATCTACGCCATTTTTTTTAATAAAACTATCAGGATCTAATCCTGGTGGAATTTTTATCACTTTTGTTTGAACTTCTTTTTGAATCCCTAACGCTGCGCCTCGGCTTGCTGCTTTTACTCCAGCAGTATCACCGTCAAAGCATATTATTATTCTTTTTCTAGCAAATCGTTTGGCGAAATCTATTTGCTCAGGTGTCAAACTTGTACCTAGTGAAGCGGCTAAATTCTTGATTCCTGCTTGGAAGAGGGATGCAAAATCTGTATATCCTTCTACGAGGATAACCTCTTCTTTCTCTTGAATCGATTCTTTGCAGAAGTTAAGACCATATAGGAGTTTCCCTTTTGAATATAATCTTGTATCAGGTGAATTAAGATATTTCGGTTCTGCATTAAAGAGACTTCTTCCTCCAAAAGCTACTACTTTTCCATATTCAGTGAAGATTGGGAAGATAATTCTTCCTCTGAAACGGTCATAAAAACTATTTTTCTTTTGGTGATAAATTGTTAATCCTGCATTCTCAAGCTTTTTGGAAGGGATTCCTTTTCTTTGAAAAAAAGAGAGAAGAGCATCCCATGAATTTAAAGCATATCCAATCTTTAATTTATTAATAGTCTCTTCTGAGATTTTACGCTTTTGGAGGTAGGAGAGAGCTTCTTTCCCTTCATTTGTGTTATGCAAATTTTTTCGAAAATGTGCAAGGGCTTGTTCAGTTATATTTTTTAATTCTTCGCCCAGTTTTTTATTTTGAGATGTGAATCTTTTTTGTTCCGGAAGGGGAATATTGTATTTTTCGGCAAGATAACGCACCGCTTCAGGGAAACTGAGATTTTCTTTTTCCATGACGAGGGTAAAAACGTCGCCACCTGTTCCGCAGCCAAAACAGTGAAAAAGCTGTTTTTCATCATCCAGAGTGAATGAGGGAGTTTTTTCCGAGTGGAAAGGACACAGTCCGATATGCCGACGGCCAGCTCTTTTTAAAGTTGTGTACTGAGAGGCCAGTTCGACTATGTTGGCGGCTTGTCTAATTTGATCAATAATTTCCATACTTTCCTGAATTATTCAGCTTTTACCCTGCGGGCGAGCCAATCTCACTGCATCGGGCTTCGTTGTAACCCACTTGCGGTAGTTCACTACAGCTGCGTAGGCCACTTCCTTGCCGCTACAGCAATCTAGGCCCCCGTGAATAATCCAGGCTCCTGAATTATTTATAAAATCTGCCGATGCCATCATTTGTTTTCGAGAAAATCTAAGCTAGCCTAAATTATTCTTACAGGTTGATAAAGGATTGAGGTTAACTAATAAAATATAGGATTGGAAGGCCGAATTGTCAAGCGCCTAAGTCCTTTATAATTAATTTTTTATAAATTTTTTAGCCGCTCTATTCCATTGCCTAGAATTGAGGACTCAAAAATATGCTGATACGACAATAATATAAAAAAATGGTTCTCTTCCATATTGTGAGGCTAAACTTTAGTGGAAAAAGACATCAAGTATGTCCATAGCGCCATTGAGGATCTAGCCTTCACGAATCGTTCTTCGAGGGAATCCGGCTTAGTCGGGCCCGAGGACTGTTTGAGCACTGGACTGTCCAATGGGAAGTGCTGAGAAAAGCTAGGCTTAAAGGATGAGAAAAAGGATAAATGGGCGCAGTTCCGCAGGGCTGAGAAGTGCGATGAGGGAATGGCGTTGAAGATCCGAACTAGAGCGGAGGATATATCTGATGGATTTGGAACACACTGAAAATTATGCCCTCATAAAATGTAAGAGAACCAAATGAGTTATGCAAAATTAAGATTAAGGAATTGTTGTGATTTGAGTGTGAAATGGTTTCGGCTTTTCTTATGGATAGATCAGGCTAGAGATGATTGATCAAACTTGCAAGGTAGGCAGCTCCGAATCCGTTATCGATGTTTACCACTGCAACACCGCCTGAGCAAGAATTCAACATTGCCAACAACGCAGCCAGTCCCTTCATGCTCGCTCCGTATCCCACGCTCGTCGGAACAGCAATGATTGGCTTATCTGTGATTCCTGCAATAACACTGGGGAGAGCCCCTTCCATCCCGGCAACTGTGATTATAACTCTTGCTTCGGTGATTTTGTCATATTCCCCGAAGAGTCTATGAAGGCCAGCAACCCCAACGTCATAAACTCGGTCCACATCATTGCCGAAGATTTCGCATGTGACAACCGCTTCCTCGGCAATCGGGATGTCGGATGTTCCGGCCGTGATCACGATTATTTTCCCTTTTCCTGCGACCCCCTTTTTTTGTTTATAAAAGATCGCTTTGGCTTGAGAATTATACTGGACTTTGGGCAGCTTCGCTTTGACCTTTTTGTACACGGAAGAATCGACTTTGGTGATCAACAGATTGTTCCCCTTTTTTAATATTTCTCGGGAAATTTTGGTGATCTGATCAGCTGTTTTTCCCAAGCCGAATATGATCTCTGGAAAACCCCGCCGGAGTTCTCTGTGGTGGTCGATTTTAGCAAAAACTAAATCCTGGTACGGGTAATCCCTCAGGCGTTTGAGCGCTTCTTTTGGGCTAAGTTTTCCTTTATGGACCTGATTGAGGATGTCTTCAAGCTGTGATTTCATTATCCTGATTCTAACATATTTGACCCCAAATTGTTATTCAGCTAACATAATTGGAGCATGGCAGCAAAAAAAACGATAAAAAAAGAGGTGGCATTTTTTGGCTTCGGTATCCATTCGGGAAAGCCTGTCGATCTTCGATTGATCCCCTCAGATTCGGGTGAGATTGTGTTCAGGCGATCGGATCTCAAAAATTTGGAATTTCGTCTTTCTCCTGAGAACATCAAAACCAAAAATTGCACCACACTGGTTACAGATCAGGGAAAAATACAGACATTGGAACATCTTTTAGCTGTTCTCTGGGTTAACGGTATAGATAGCCTGACGATAGAGCTCAACCAAGAGGAGGTTCCGTCTATGGATGGCAGTGCCCTTCATTTTGCCCGTGCTGTTCAAAGGGCAGGACTCAGGGAGCTTCCCGGGAAGAAGAACCCTCAAAAAATCACGAAATCGCTTTTCATTCAGGAGGAGGATGCTTCTATTTCTGTCGTTCCGGATACCGAACTCAGAATCACTTATCAAATCGAATATGAACATCCCAGCATCAAAAAACAGGATCTGTCGATCGTAGTGAATCCTGAGAATTTTGAGATGGAAATCGCCCCCGCCCGCACGTTCGGATTCTTAGAGGAAGTTCCAGCCCTGCAAAAACAGGGATTGGCTCTTGGGGGATCTTACAATAATACCGTTGTTTTGGATGAAACGAATGTGATCAACGGCCCGCTCCGTTATCCCGATGAGTTTGTCAGGCACAAGATTTTGGATTTTATCGGGGATCTCTCTCTTATAGGCGAGCAGATGATCGGTCATTTTAGCGCAAAAAAAGCTGGGCACGCTCTTCACCTGAGAGTCGTTCGTTTTCTGTTGGAGAATCCGGGATATCTTTCTCCCGATCGATAACCGTTAACCGTCCGTAGGCTTCTCTTGTCAAACACAGAATTCTGGTATAAAATGACAAACCGTGCTATTCAGAAAAATTTTTATTCTAGAATCAACCTGGATTATTCGCGGCTGATCCACTCCACCCCAACATTAAGGTGGCGGCAAGGAAGTGGCCTACAGGTTGAAATTGGAGAGAAGAATTGCCAGAAACTAAAGAAAAATTGGAAAAAGACCTGTATGAAAAAACCCTGGCTGCGTACGGTCAGGCCATGAAGGTCTTTCGTAAAGGAGATTATGCCAAAGCAAAGGAGTTATTCCAGGCCTTTCTTGAAAAGCATAACACAGAACTGGAGCTCGTTGACCGAGCTCAGATGTATCTTTCAATGTGTGAAAATCGCGAGAGCAAAGAAACTATTCCTTTAAAAACCTTCGAAGATTATTACGAGTATGCTGTGTACAAGCTTAATCAACAGCATCACGGCGAGGCGATCAAGTTGTTGGAGAAGGCCAAAACGCAAAAACCGAAAGAGGGAAAAGTATCTTACTTAATGGCGCTCACGTATTGCCAGATGGAAAACTCCGAAAAATGCCTGGAGAACCTGAAGGATGCCGTTCACAAGGACAAGCTCTTTGGCATATTGGCTCAGAATGAATCAGGATTCGGGCCCCTTTGGGAAGACAAAAAATTTAAAATCATCACAAAAACGGGATGAAAAGAAAACTTCTTACTCTTATTCTAGCCGCGGGTAAGGGAACCAGATTCAAATCCGATAAGATCAAGGTTCTTCACCCCATGCTGGGAAAACCCATGATTCATCTGGTGGTGGATTGCATGTATGCTTTGAGGCCTGAGGCTGTCTATGTTGTTGTGGGGTATCAGAAGGATGATATCATGCAGGAGGAGTATTCCAAACCTGTCGGATTCATTCACCAGAAAAAACAGCTGGGAACGGCCCATGCTGTCCTGGCGGCAAAAAAAATTCTTCAATCCAATAGGGACAAGGATCTTCTTGTTATTAACGGAGATTTGACCCTGATTCGCCCGGAGACGCTGAGGCCTATGTTAAAGCAGCACCGCAAGGGAGGAAATGCCTTGACATTTTTAAGTGCAGAAATGGCTGATCCCACAGGATTTGGGCGGGTGACCTACCAAAAGAACAATGTGATCAGGATCTTCGAAGAAAAAGATGCCACCACTGCTCAACGGAGTATAAAAGAAGTCAATGTCGGAGTCTATCTGTTCAAGATCGAAGATCTCCTTGGAGCACTCCCCAAGATTTCGAATAAAAACGTCAAAGGAGAGTTTTACCTCACGGATATCATAGAAATCATGTCTCGAGGGGAGGGAAGAGTCGGTGTTCACAAAGCCCCCGTGGAACAGGAAATTGTCGGCATCAACGACCGTTACGAACTGGCCAAAGCTGTGGAGATCTTGCGGCAAAGGAAAATCATCTCCCTGGCCGAAAGCGGCGTCACGATCTATGATCCTTCTACCACATGGATCGACCTCGATGTAAAAATCGGCCGGGACACAACGGTATATTCATCCGTTGTTCTCGAGGGAAAAACTGTGATCGGACAGGGATGCAAACTTTATCCCTTTGTTCATGTGAGGGATTCTCGGGTTGGCCATGAAGTGAAGATTCTGACATCGACCATGATCGAAGAAAGCACGATCGAGAGAGGCGCCCAAATTGGTCCGTTTACCCATTTGAGGCCAAAGAGTTTTGTCAAAGCCGGTGCAAAAGTCGGAAATTTTG